>JAABUY010000940.1_pt1 | contig 43637 bp, 35 predicted proteins | sample 5560271 | NCBI WGS metagenome assembly JAABUY01 (sample SAMN10711886, study PRJNA513374) | rock metagenome | isolation source: Antarctica rocks | place: Antarctica: Victoria Land, University Valley
GAGGAGTATGCTCTGCATAACCTGCATAACCCGTACATAAATGCGCATAACGCATGATTAGTCACACCCGCATGGCCTAATTGGCTGGAACGGAGTAAGAATCAATCAATCAATCAATCAATCAATCAATCCGGTTCAATGTCTATCAAAAGCCTGCAGCGCGCACTCCATAATGCCAGAAAATATATATCACAAGTTTGGGGACAGCCTGAAAGCGACGGACGTCAATCGCAACGGGTATCCCGTCACTTCCAATGGCGTCGCGATCCAGAACGGTCATCACTCGTCCATACAAGGGCAGAAGAGAAAAAGAGAGGGAACCAGCAGCCAAACGAGTGATTCCGGGCAGCGCTGGAGAACCCTTCCAAAGAACCAGACGACGCAAGATTGGAGTCCAGCAGCTCGTAACAATACGACAGCTCAAGGTCGGTTGAAGGAGAGGGCAAAGGCATTATATACCGTTCGCAAAACACTGCCGATCTGGTTTCACATCGACACGATAAGGGCAGGCCTGCGATCCAAGAATGTAATGCTGTTGGTCGGAGAGACTGGTAGCGGAAAAAGTACGCAGGTTCCACAGTTCCTCATCAACGAGCAATGGTGCAAGACTCAGAAGGTCAAGGTGGTTCCTGAAGATAAGGGTTCGGCGCAAGAGGTGTCGGTCGGAGGTTGTATTGCCATCACCGAGCCCCGAAGAGTCGCGGCGATATCGCTGGCTAGGCGGGTAGCTGAGGAGATGGGCACGCCATTGGGCTCGTCTTCTCCAGCGAGCAAAGTCGGGTATTCGGTACGGTTCGATAACTCGACGTCACCTAACACTCGGATAAAGTTCCTTACGGAGGGTATGCTGTTGCAAGAGATGCTACGTGATCCATGGCTGCGGCAGTACAGTGCCGTGATAGTGGATGAAGTCCACGAGAGAGGGGTCAATGTGGATTTAATTATGGGTTTTCTGCGCGGCATGCTGTCCGGTAAGAACGAGGGCAGAGGCGGTATCCCTCTGAAAGTAGCTGTTATGAGTGCTACAGCAGATATGGAGGGTCTTCTGAAGTTCTTCGAACCTGATTCAGTGGCCTTAAGACTGAAAGCTCCCGGGAGAACCAACGGTCACGCCGGCCATGTGCCTGAGCCAAGTACTTCGACTACAGATCTACAAGATGCTGATGCCGAGTCAGAGTGGTCTGGTATATCTTCAGACGAAGAACCTTCACCACCCAGGGAACAGCACAAAGTACCCAATGGTATCCCCAAAAATCAGCGACGTACAATTGGCGCTGTCAATGGCGAATCGAACCTAAATCTCAGTTCACATCTTGGTGAACAGACTAGGCCCGACACTCTCAAGTCAGACCAAGTATCGTTATGCTATATAGAAGGCCGCCAGTACCCTGTCCAGATACTCTACGCTGCTGAGCCCGTGCAGGACTTTGTCAATGCGGCTCTACGGACAATCTTTCAGATACATTATAAAGAGCCTCTGCCGGGTGATGTACTGGTCTTTTTGACCGGACAAGAGACTGTCGAGGCCCTAGAAAAACTTGTGCGTGAGTATGCGCAAGGTATGGGGCCGGATGTACCCAAGGTACGTATGTAGCTCTGCCAGAAAGAACTCGGTAGACTTATCATTCCATAGCTCTTGGTGTTACCACTCTTCGCAGCTCTACCGCAAGCAGCTCAGCAAAGAGTATTCCAGCCCGCTCCACCTAGGACTCGAAAGATCATTCTAGCAACCAATATTGCCGAAACCTCTGTCACGGTATCCGGTGTCCGTTACGTCGTTGATTGCGGAAAAGCGAAGATAAAGCAGTTCCGTGCTCGACTCGGCCTTGACTCATTGTTAGTCAAGCCGATCTCACAGTCAGCGGCCATCCAAAGAAAGGGCCGTGCAGGTCGAGAAGCATCTGGGCAGTGCTTCCGGCTCTATACCGAAAAGGATTACTCGGCGTTGCCTCCCGTGAATACGCCCGAGATCCTCCGCTGTGATCTGAGTCAGGCTATCCTGACCATGAAAGCGAGAGGAATCAAAGACATAATAAACTTCCCTTTCCTCGATCGACCTCCGCGTGAGGCGCTCGAGAAAGCATTGCTACAGTTACTCCAGCTCAAAGCACTAACGGAGTCAGGGGATATAAGTGAGACTGGACTACAAATAGCCAGGCTGCCTCTCTCCGCACCCTTGGGATGTGTATTACTTGCCGCTGCCGAGCCAGACATGGACTGTGTACTTGAAGTTATAGACATTATCTCTTGTATAAGCGTCGAAAACATTTTTCTCAACCTTACCTCAGAAGAAAAGAAGGAGGAAGCCGAGATCGCCCGAAGAGATCTCTATCGCAGAGAGGGTGATCATCTTACACTACTGGCAACCGTACAGGCATATACTGCAGAGAATACCGACAGGAGATCGTGGGCGGAGCGACACTTCGTCTCGCATCGGGCAATGCAAGCCGTGATGGTGAGGCTGGTCACAGGGAGCACGACGGAGGATGACTGCTGACGAACAACTGTATGAGTAGGATGTCCGGAAGCAGCTCCACGCCCAATGCCAAAATCTCCACTTGCTAAACCCTTCATCCAAGCAGTGCACTGCGGATGTCACGACCGAGCGTGCCGTGTCGATCTTGAAATGCTTCTTGAAAGGGTTCGCACCCAACACAGCCCGTCTGATCCCTGATGGATACTATAGGACCATGGTCGGTAACCAGACCGTGGCTATACACCCCTCCAGTGGGCTTTTCGGGAAGAAGGTCGAGGCCATTATGTATAACGAATTTGTCTTCACCAACCGCAGTTACGCTCGAACAGTGAGCGCGGTGCAGATGGACTGGATTGGAGAAGCCGTAGCATCATAGACAGAACTTATAATGCCCTTCCGTCACCGATGTGCCAGACATACACAGTACCTTATTCTAAGGAGAACGACACCTCACACGTTCTCCATCTTGTAAACTTCGTACGCTACCTCTTCATACGGATGTGCGCTTGATCATAGAAAACGTTACTAGAGCTGACGACACCGAGAAATTCTTAAGAGGATATACCTCTTCAACGCCTCCACGGCTTTTGACACCACATGCTGCCCCACACATAGAACCTCCACCCTCATCTCTTCCACCTTCTCAAGTCTCCCAACAGCGCCAATGTTCGGCTTGGCACCCTCTCCAGGTCGAAACTGGCCTACTCCGGGGATTTCAAAGCATACGTTCGTATACTTGCCGCCGGGATAGGTGCCAGCACCAACAGCGAATATGGCGTCCTTGCACGCATCGAGGGAGGAGTGCGGGACGGTGAAGATGAGTTTGTAGCGCAGTTCAGTCGTCGATGGTGCCATGTTGTTTTAATGTTGTCTAGATCTAAGTACCTAGGTACTCAAGACTGGCTTGTGAAGTCGAGGGCATCGAAGTCGTGCTCCGAGAGATGTACTTTACAGTACCATAGTAGAGTATAGCTTCTAGCGGAGATTCTGCTGTTCAGTCTGATGGTCGATAATATCAATATGAAGGCGTACAGCTATGATATAGCCTGATCCATAGTCATAGTCATTCAGTAGTCATATGCATTGACCAATACACAAAAGTGGTGGATGGTGAATCTCAATGTTGTCGTACCCCCCCTCACCCCACCCTTGAGCAAGATTCAAGACACTTGATTCTGGAATGCACGGACATGAACCTCTCATCTCCAAGATCATCTAGGATAATATCCTAAACCCCCGTTCGCTTTCGTTTTATCCTCGCACCTAATCATTTCGATCATTCTGATTATTGCCAAGAAGCGTAAACTCTCTACTGATGGCCCTTACAGCGGAGACACGCCGCCGCCTCCGGGAAACGGATGCGAGATGGCCCATCAAGTTCTGGCTTCGCGTTGTGGCCTCTTTCATCTCACTCATCGGCATCATTCTCTTGGCCGCCGCAGTCTCTCTCTGGGATAAGAATTTCGTCTATATCGACTCTGCCGAAAGTGGCGATTGGTCTGATGGCTTCCCTATCGCTCCTGTATGTCTCTCTTCGTCTTTGGTGCCTGCATATCTTCGATTGTCATGCCCATATGCGACCTTCAAATGAATACTTGACTGACAGGTGCCACATGACCAACAATAGCTCACGGCCTCGATCCTCTGGAATGCCGTCGTCATAGCCTACCTTTTCCTCCTGACGAAACCCATCCACCCTGGCGCCGTGGTCGGGGTTGACTTGATTCTGTGGCTGGTAATGGCTATCGGGAACGTCATTTGCGTGCTCTATGGTGTTTTCTGGATCTGGCAGCCCGCAGTAGCGGACGAAAACGGGGTCATCATCTGCAACTGGCTGAACGTATGGTCCCGAGCGTGCACCCCTGTGCTGTATCCCATCGGGAATCTAGAGATAGCGGGGATCGTGTTCACTGGGCTAAGCATGTGAGTCTGCGCCGCATCTTTCGTCGTCCTCTTCTCGCACTTCCTCTCCCTCCTCCTCTTTTACTTCATCACCATCGGGCAGCTGTTTCTCAAATTTTACGAAAAACACTGACATTGGCCCTTATGCAGGGTCCTGCACTTCATCCTCTTCACCTGGGGCTGTCGTGAAACAGACCTCCGAAGGCGCCGTGCGAGAGTAGACCGCAACATCGAGCTGCAATACTGTCAGCGACCGGAGGACCGACAGCCACTGCCACCACCAGCGTACCAAACTCACTTGGAGGGAGGGCAAGGACCTACCGTCGAGCCGGCTACGAAATATGCCTAGTCATGGCAGGCTAGACAGCTTGCGGTGATTCCTTCACGGGGAGCGACTTTCATGGCGGACATCGCAACGGGGAAAGAAATTATGACCTATGAGCTATGAAATAAGGGCTATCCGGCGAACGGGACAGCTCTTATGGACAGAATGGGAACGGGGCATTGCAGATTAAGGGCTTTAGAGCAAAATATTTGCTTAGTCTCATGGATATGCTTTGAAAGAGCAGTTTTTCATCTGATTTGCTAAACTACTTCTTTATATGCAAGACCTCGTTGGTGCCAAGGGCTGCGCCGCAGATCAACGTTGGTTGACCCTGCATGCGGCGTTGTTCAGGGTTTGACTGTGCCGCCTGTCCTGAAACCCAACCCACGTTGGCATCCCAACGCGACCCAATATAAAAACGTTGGTGTCCCTAGACTCCCCGCAGCATATAGGTATCTTCCTCCAGCCAACTTCGGAAAGACCGCCTCTGCCTCAACAAGGCTCGTAAGATGACTCTGCAGTCGGGATGCAAGGTAGCATTGCTGTTTTACCCACACGACAGACACGCCTACAATGTGCGAGAAGACCTCAATCGATTATCATCATATCCTTTTGAAATGAAAATCTACATTATCATAGACTTTTCTTGACAAGTTCTCAGGATAGTAAGCTCGCACGCCATTCGGAGTAGCATAGAGCCCTAGATTGTAAAGGCGGAGTTACTACAAATGACAAGATATCTCGACTATATGCGCTGCTAACCTCGACCCTAGTCTCCTGTATGCCTTCATCCCTGAAGTCTCCGTGCACCGAGTAGTCTGGATCCCCGCGCTTAGCTTTCGCGTTGCGGTCAGTATCATGTCATATACAACCTACAATGGTGTAATATAGCTGACTCGTGGTACCATTCAGTTGTATTTGATAGTTTTCACATACTCTGCAGGAATGCTGACTCGGGACAAGGCCCTAGCAAGCTTGCGTGCCACGTTTACCGTTGGCGGATATGCATACACAGCTATTGTAGAGCAAAAAATGTTCGACTCTCGACTCAGCACTTCAGACCCCTTGATCTGATGTAACCCACAACGCAAGCCAGATGAAACCCCGAGTATTCCTTCCTGAAACGAGAGAACTCGATCTCAGGACTCGCGTGCCCAGCCCTCCTCCAGGAACAGGGGGAGAAAGGATAACCCAATGCGCATCCTACATAACACTACAGCAAACCACATCCACTCCATTCCCTGCCCTGCTCGGACCATCGCCTAGCCTCACACCGTACGTGACCTTACTGATGACCCTCATAGTATCAGTGTCATAGTCTCCCTTCTTGTCGTGTTTGGGACAGGAGCCGCGGGGCGCCCAGCGCCCGCGTGTGCTGGCTAGTCGCGCTTTCCGGTCCTCGAATGATGGACAGTTGCTGAAGTTTCGCCCTTCGGCGCAGGGCTTCTTGATGGTCATCCAGCGATGGCTGCAGTTGGGCGACCTCCAGTATTGGACGCTGCACATGTTGTTACGTGGGGTCGTGATCGAGATGACCGGGACTTTGTGGGACCGATATTGTTGTGGCGAATGCCCGGCAAAGCATAAGTTTCGGGTAATTGGAAGTTTCGGCTCATGAAGTTTCTGCTCCGCAAGGGTGTAGTTAAGGATCTGCCTGATGTTGATAGAACTTGAGACAAGGCCTGGGTTCTGGTCGGAGATATACACCGAGCAAAGTCGCGGTGAATCAGACTGACTTCAGACTCGCAAACGCTCGGAAATCTCAGTGAAGAATCTCAGAGACATTGTTTGTGCAGACCGATTCAGTCTTCGCTATTGTTCCTGATGATTCATCTGGGAGCCTTGGTGTGTTGTGAATTGCGCTTTCTTGGGCTCTTCTTTGTGACGCCAGCAGTGGGAAACCGTGCCTATTGTTGAGATTCATAGTTGTTCATCTCCCCCCTCGCGCTCGCCTTTCTGGATGGTTTGCATGAGCTCGTAGAGTTGCCCAAGCTGCTGATCTGTAGCTGCCGTTAAATCCATCATCCTTGAGTAACATCTATATCAGTTAGCACTTACCGCTCATCTTATCAATCTTGCCACTATCAAGCTTCTCGCCCCGCCAAGTGTCTCCTTCCAGCTTTTGAGCGTACATCTGCCATTCTGTCAAGAACCCAATCTACAGACGTGGCAACGTGTTAGCGTAGGATAAGGATCATAACAAGAAACTTAGGCTCACGATATGTGCTGGGTTTTCGACATTCCGATGTGCCCTGAATTCTGATTTGACGTACTCATCCCCCAGTACTCGCATCGTCCGATCTAGCTTCTTTCGGTGGGTTCGGAGGATGCGTCTGTAGAGTGGAATTGGTGGCAATAGAGCCATTGGTGCTGGCCTCAAACCTCGAGTACATCCCACCGCGGTTGGCATCGCCATGCGCAGTCTCGCAGAGTGTTTCATATTGGCTCTTATAATCAGAATCTAATGTATCAGTATAGATTTGGGTGAGAGGTGGAAGTCTTCGTTGATGATTACTTCATACAGCCGGCAAGCTCCGTGTAGACGACGTCACATGTCAGATCCCTCACAACGACCAACGACGGACAAGATCACTGTAGCACTGACTGAGATGCTGCCAACCCCTTCCACATCTCATGTACCTTTCGAGAGGATTTATGAGCCTGCGGAAGATTCGTACCTGCTGTTAGATACGCTTTCGTCCCCTTCAGAGGTAGCTTTCTTGAGGCATCGGTTCAGACAGTACCCGGAACTCACAAATGACGCCGGAGGTGATAGACGGAGTCCTCTGGTTGTTGAGGTTGGCACGGGGTCTGGAGTTGTGCTAGCCTTCCTCACAGCTCACGCTGGGGCTATCTTCGGCAGAGAGGATGTACTCACACTGGGTACTGATGTGAACTGCTATGCTTGTCATGCTAGCCAGAAGACTGTCGCACATGCAGTAGATGGGTTCATGAGCACGAACGATGCTGCCCTACCAGTCAAGTCTGTTCCCGGTCCAGCTAAGTATTTAGATTCTCTCCTTACGGACCTCTGCGCACCACTGCGCTCAGGGGTCACCGACGTTCTTGTCTTTAATCCACCTTACGTACCGACATCATCTTTGCCGTCGCTGCCTGAAATAGACGCAAAGACTGCCGTCTCTTCGAGCGCCTCTTCCGCAAGTTCGTTGAAGGATGACTCGCATCTGTTGGCCCTCTCTTATGCAGGCGGAATTGATGGTATGGAAACAACGGACCGATTGTTGGCAGAACTCGATTATCTTCTTGATCAGCATTGGGGTGTAGCGTACGTATTGCTCTGTGCTCAAAACAAGCCAGAAGAGGTGAAGCACCGCATTCAGCATTCGGTGTTCGGTTGGGTGGTTGAGACTGTCGGTCGAAGCGGCAAAGCAGCGGGATGGGAAAAGCTTGAAGTCCTGAGAATATGGCGTCAAGACAGGGAGATAGTGGCAAGCTGAAGATCGGATACAGCTGTGCTGGGCACGAGACCAGGTTACTGTCAAGTATCTTCTTCCAGGTCAGCGATCTCTCGCGATGTGTTCTGCAATCGCAAAACAAATGTGCTGCATCCACGGATGTTAAGAAAGAGTTGTGGACTTCGAGACAGACCTCATAGTCGTGACGCGCTTCCAAAGACTCTGGAGATTTTCGCGACCGGATGTGGCAGCCTCTCCTCCTGACCGGTGACGTTTTTATCCAAGAAGTCGGGCCGATGTGTCGTTATGAAATCAAAAGACAAAACAAGATATCATCCGGTTTTGTTGCTCTATCATGTAATGTGTTTCAGTACTATGTGTTGTTCGTCATATAATGTATTTCATTGCTATGTGTGGCTCGTCATGTGTGTTTACTATAGTCGCCTTGTTGACATGAACTCCAAAAGTGGAAGGCGGAAAAACATCAAAAGTTCAGGGCCGGTGGGCCCCTATGAAAATTCACATCTAGAGATGATCATCATTTTACAACTTCCTCCGCCCCAAGTCAGGTTCCCGCTTCGAGTTACGACGTGGTAGGACGTTTGCGAGCCTCGAGGCTTTTCGATTCGACTCCGCCGGGATTCGAACCAAGGACCCTTTGACCAGAACTTCTCGAGAAGCCTAAATCATGGATTAGCGCAGTTTTTGGGAATGAGATGAAGCGTTAACTTACCGCCCAGACCCTTGGTGAGAGGATATCAGTCAATTTTAATATATAACCTCATCCCGCAACTCCCAGAGAACAAGGAGAACAGCACCACTTTACTGCAGCCTCTTACTATCATAAGAGCGCGTACTCTCTCAACAATGCAACCACCGTATCAGTTATTATTCGCAATCAATTCTTCGCAGCTATTCTACCTTCTATGCGCGAGCTTAAGGCACAGCGACTCCACAAACCTGCTATGACTTGCTCTGCTCAACGTCCACATACTCCAACACGTCTGCAATCCAATGGTAGTAGCTAGTTCCAACCAGTCAAGCTATAACCTTTCAAATACTATCCCTAATAGAACGAATTGCGTGATGGCTACCTCTGCAATTCCGCACTTCAGTATGGATGTTTACTAGAGCACCACAACTTGGTCTTGTATCTTTCTCGCGTGGAGAGTGACATGCTTCCCATCTAAAATCACGAATTCCCTTGAAAGTCTTACGACACGCAGTGATGCACTAATCACAAGACAGCCTGCATTTTCGATATCCGGACAACGCCGTGGATAGAAGAACGTTTTAAACAGCCTTAACCCGCTGTCTGCACCACGAAGTAACCACCATCCTCTCTCAGAAATTTTCCCCATCCTCAGCCCTCTAGAAGCCCCTCCCACCACCTCTCCCCCTCCCCCTAAACCCACCACCGCCTCTCCCTCTGCCCCTCGGGCCTCCCCTGCCACCTCTCCCACCCCTATCCGCCGCCTCCTTCCGCGCCTTGTTCTTCGGCTTCGGCGCATCGTCGATCAGCAGCGTATCCAGCGGCAGCGAGTCCGGCAGGATGTAATATCGGATCGTCGAGCCGCGAATATTGATCGTGTCTAGCGAAATCGGATCGCGGCCGCGGGGAGTCATTTTTACGGCGCGAAGGGCTGTGTTCATTTGCGGCGAGACGGACGTGATGGTGCCGTGGAGGATCGTACCTGTAGAGATCCTCATTAATTGGGATTGGGAACTCGCAGACGTTGCTGGCGGCACCGGCTTGATCGATTAAGCGGAACGAGAGCGAGTGGAGATATGTACCGTTCTTCAGCTCGATGGTGACGGTCTCGTTGGCGCATTTCATTAGAAATCTAGAGAGCAAGGCAGGAGAATGTTAACCTCAGAGCGCAAGGAATCTTAGCCTCGAGCTGCTAAGTGCGGTGGCTGGGACCAGGCCTTACCTGACGAGCTTCATGGCGATAGCTCCTGCGCCGCGACGCCGACGCTTGTAGATGTATATGTAGGTGGTATTGTTGCGCAACGAGTAGAGTTATATCTTTAGGTGGGCTCTTCGACAATTTGAAGCTGTGTGGTTGGCGGCTAGAATTGGCGCTAGTGGAAGCGGGCTACAGCTTAAGCGCGAAGACGCGGTGGTATACAGACAGAGGATGTAGGTAGTCCAATGCGATGGTCTTTTATAGTGAATCTTCAATGTTCGTTAATCTCCAAAGGAATGACCGCAAGTCAGTGATTCCGAGTGCTCGAGTAGGGTCAAGTCTAGCTTTATCCTCCAAATCTAATTCAATATTTCCTCCGAGTAGTATAATAAAAGAGCAACGCCTGCAAAACATCACTGAGATTGGCGATGACCGACAGTGCCTGAACTGCTTCTCGACTACCCAGGCCCCCAGTAAGCTACCGGTCGCGTCCTTCCTCCTCAACCTTCTCCCACTCGCTGTCCGTGCTCATATCGCCGGACTGTTCCCCAAAGCTAAGTCGCTGACGCACACCCTGGACCCCCGGCGGCTTCAGACTTTTCTCACTCCGTTGCCTGTTATCTCCCCGATCGGCGCCTTCATCACCAGCTTCCGTCTCCGTCCCGCTCTCATTCGGGTCCCCAGTTCTCATTTCACTTCTTGCCCCTCTCAACTTTCTTGCCTCTTCCTCTTCGCCTGCAGTCGCCTGCAGCTCCGCGGCAAACCAGTTTATCGCAAACCACAAGCCTGCCGATAGGAAGGAGAGGACGATGAAGTGGACGCTGTAGGTTGCGACCAGAAGCGCGAGGAGTAGGAGTTGGAGAGCTGCGAACGAAACGTTGGTTGCGACGAGGAGTGTAGGGGTAGGGCCGGGTGTGAAGATTGAGGAGAAGAGCTCGACGAGAAAGTTGGACATGGCTAGTCGTGGAATGGTTCGCCGAGCGCTGCCCAGGCCCCGCTCAGGCTGGTAGGGGAGTAAAACAGTGGCCGATAATGATGTTATAGGAGTTGGATGGACGTGTAGATTCTTGTAACCATGACAGTTGACAACTGGAAGAGTGGTTTGAGTCAGGTGTATCTCACGTTTAAAAGCCCTAGGAGATCGTGACTTGGGCCGCGCATGCGATGTGCGATGGTGACCATAGGATACCTAAACAAGACATCGGACGTCGTTCGGGTTAGTCAGCGCCGAGATCTCGAGATCTCGCTAACGTTTCGAATTGCCTTCCCGAACTTCGTACTCGTCCATCACCAGAGTGGTTTTCTATGACGATAACAGTCAATCCGTAAATCAAACAATAGAGCAAGTGCGGCAAATACAAGCTTTTAGCAACATTCTGACAATGGCCAAGAAAATAGTTAATCGCCACGGCCTGGGGAAGTGTCAGCAGAATCTCCGTCAAGGGTGGGGCAGGACGGTTGTCAGTACGCTCGTGCATACAGTGCCCGTAAAGATGCAGCATGAGTGGAGAGCATTGTGCAGCCTTTGCCAATCATCTCGTGGAATGACTTCAGAGTATGTGCCATCAATGGCGCATGACCGCAATTGTCGAGAGGGGTTCAAAAGCAAGAGAGACCCGCTGCCATAAGTGAATTCAAGGTCTTTCCCCTGGACGTAGCATTTGTGCACATGGTGGGAGCAGATATCAATCACTTTTGAAGATGACGAATATGAATATGATGAAGACTGAGGATCCAGATTACTTGCACAGCCACTCGGAGGGCTTCACACACCATGCGGAGACGGTTGCTGAACATCGAGAGAGTTATGGCAACGGAGGTATCAGACACTCTTATGCCGAGGTCTAAGGGCCATTCGAATAACCAGAGTTTTCAGGATTCCACGGTCTCTTTACCTCTTATTATGTGACCTTCTGCGCGGCCTTTTCGGCGTTGGGAGGGATGATCTTTGGATATGAGTACGCTTCCGGTATAGATCGAGGGTACCGGCCAGACGTTAACTGGTGTGAAGTCAAGGCGTTGTGTCTGTCATCCTAGTGATGCCCCAGTTTCTCGCCCGTTTCCCGAGGGTTTCCGAGACGGCTTCAGGGGCTGGGTTCTGGAAAGGGCTCCTGACGGCAATGATAGAGCTTGGTGCATTGCTTGGTGAGATCCAGCAAGACTTCTCCGCGACTTTTTGACACTGATCGTTATAGGTGCCATGAACCAGGGCTGGGTCGCAGACAAAGTAGGCATTGTTCAAGCTATCTTATGCTGGACAGGCCGCTGACGGGTGGACATTGAGATCTCTCGAAAGTACTCGATAGCGGTCGCAGTTGCGATCTTCGCAGTTGGATCTGTTTTGCAAACGGCAGCAATCGATTATGCCATGCTTGCGGTTGCACGACTTATTGGCGGCATTGGTATTGGAATGTAAGGCACAGAGATGTTGTGATATACTTCTCTTCTCATCTTTCTCAGGCTCAGTATGGTTGCACCACTCTACATTTCGGAGATAAGCCCCCCTGAGATACGGGGTGCATTGCTTGTCCTGGAGGAGTTTAGCATTGTCACGGGCATAGTCATTGCATTTTGGTAAGTCTCCACCCTGCTTGGGAGGCACAGATACTAACCTCACTCGTAGGATCACCTATGGGACCCAGTACATGGTATGTTGAAGCTTGAAGAAAAGCACATATTTCATGTCATGATGGCGGCTGTTGACAGCTCACAGGGCGGGGAGTGGGCGTGGCGTCTGCCTTTTCTGCTCCAGCTAATTCCGGGTTTGATACTTGGTGCCGGCATCCTCTTCCTCCCGTTCTCACCCCGCTGGCTTGTTTCGAAAGGTCGGGATCAAGAGGCTCTATCGAGTCTTTCTCGGCTACGGCAGCTTCCATCAACAGATCTGCGGGTGCAGCAGGAATGGTGTGATATCCGCGTCGAAGTAGCTTTTCACAAAGAAGTCAGCATAACGAGACACCCTATGCTACAAGAACGAAGCATCGTTAGCCGTGTCAAGCTGGAATTTGCCTCATGGACGGACTGCTTCAGACGCGGTTGCTGGCGGAGGACCCACGTTGGTGTAGGACTAATGTTCTTCCAACAGTTCGTGGGCATAAATGCACTCATTTACTGTGGGTTTCCCGAGACTGACTGCCTTAGAAAGAAAGTCAATTAGAGTCAATAACAATCTTTGGCCTGTCTGACCAAAGATCTTTCATTATATGCTAATATAAGTAGATTCGCCTACTCTCTTCGAAACGATGGGGCTGAACCACAGCATGCAGCTGATCATGTCCGGCGTTCTCAATATCACTCAGCTTGTAGGTGTCAGCACGAGTATCTGGACGATGGATAAAGTCGGAAGACGGCCGTTGCTCCTTTGGGGCAGTGTTCTCATGACTATCTCACATGTTATCATCGCTATCCTCGTTGGGAAGTTCTCGACCAATTGGCCAGCACATCGTACGGAGGGATGGGTGAGCGTAACGTTCCTACTCTTCTACATGCTCAGTTTCGGTGCGACGTGGGGACCAGTACCTTGGGCGATGTCATCAGGTAGGCGTGGTCCTGCACTAGTTATGGAGAACCTTGGCTGAATTATCTTGTAGAAATATTCCCGTCATCTCTCCGAGCGAAAGGTGTTGCGCTCTCGACTTGCTCGAACTGGCTGAACAACTTCATCATCGTACGTTCCCGCAACAGAGCCGTTTTTCCGAAATACACTGACATATACAGGGTCTCATCACGCCTCCACTGGTTCAAAATACCGGCTTTGGAGCGTACACATTCTTTGCTGTCTTCTGTTTGCTGTCATTTATCTGGACATATCTATACGTTCCTGAGACAAAAGGCCGCACGCTGGAGCAAATGGACCACGTGTTCAAAGACGTCAATGAACAAGAGCAAGCGAGGCGTAAAGCGATAGAGAACGAAATCATGGGCAATAATGGGACGGTCAGGCCTAGCAAAGTGTAGGGATGTTATTCTATAAGTTACGAGGGTCTCAAATGAAACGTGAGGGCAAAGCATGTGCTTACCTTATGTGCTTGTGTGCTTTATCATCAGGTTTTTTCACTGTCACACAAAGTAGGTAGCGTAGCGTGGATATAGTAATCAAGCCACCAATGCCATTGACTGCAAGACAACGCCATCACCAAGATGATTTGCAAGCGCGGCACAAATTTGAAAGCAGCTGCTAAGAAGAGTTCGGCCTTTTGCTGCCAGTAAAGTCAGCTGCAGAAATCTGCCTTTCGTGAAGAACCGACCATCGCCATGGTCGATCCTGGCGGTTCTGGAGATGCAACTCTTGATGAGAACAGATCCAATCTTCGGGTATATTTAGACCTTTGATCTGTATCCTCGTTTGTTAAAGCTCATCTGTGGCTGAGCCGCCTACAACCCAATGCTCAGCACAGGTAAGCGGGATCAGTTACAGATGTTCGGTGGAAGAACCCGTCGCTTTTCTCGCCAACCTTCATCGTTGTTTGGCCACAGCGCCATGGCATGAATCTCCAGTTTTGTTTCCGTCTCCAGGCTGTCAGCACACGTGGCTGCCCACTGTCAGAGGAGATCAGACGAGATTATCGCATGGGGGGGTGTGATGACAGCTGCAGTTGGCTTTTTGGCCCCCGTCGAGGAAGGTTATTGAGAAGAAGGCACAGCAACAACAGCTCTTACGGCTTACTCTAGCTTACAGCAACCGCTTCAGAGTGTTCAGTTGGCCCACCTTACCTTATATAGCGCCGAGAGGTTTTGTGTTTGCAACTCTATCGAGCATATTATAAAGTGTCAGAGGGAACTCTCGTTCAGCCGCAGCGCTTCCGTCGGCACTACGATATCTATCTTCATAAGTCTTAGTCTGGCTCGTTCAGTGCCGCAGGCAAGGCAGGCAAGGCTTAGTATGCTTCACAGGAGGCGGGAGAGGTAACGAGATGACGTTCAGCTTTCCGTTGTTAAGGGTTGCCAAGTGGTTTGAAATATCTTACTCTTGAAAAAGCACTCCAACATTGGACTAGGGTAGTGGGAAATGGAGACACCCATGCGCCACGTGGTAAGGAAGCAGGCATATGCGGCCTCTCTTGTCTTCCATGTGGCATCATCGTATCACTGCGTTGAGCTGTTTCAGCCCTGAGGATTTGGCACTATCGGTTACCTTACTTCGTTCGATCGTAAGGTAGGTAGTATTGGGACTACTATGTCCAGTACTGTCACTTCTTTACCTTATTATTATTGCTCCGGCACCGACGAAGCGTTACCTTACTGATAAGCCCAAGTGACTTGGTACCTTGTGGCCGTAACCTTAGGTACTGTAGTCGGTGTTAGGTGGCGTACAGGGATACTGATCCTCCTCGGGTGGTTTACGCAGCTTCAGGGCTAGCCAATTTGGGGGTCAGCCAGGCACAGTCAGTCTTCGTCTGTTGAGGCCATGGCTCGTGGCTTAGGCCTGTAACATATAGACTGTGGTGCCTATTTCGGTCAAAAAGATGATCTCCTTGGGCTCTGGCTGTCTCAAGAGGCAAAGTATAGAAGGGATCCAGGTCGTCGAACGTCAAGTATCTTCAGAAGAGCAGCGTCTTTTGTATTTCTATGTGGGTTTGCAGGCGTTCATTATCTACTATGTTTCCTGTCTCCCGTCGAACCTCTCGTGGCTCACGCCATAACAGATCCCGTACTAGTAGCAATATCTCGAGTACCGAAGCTCAGTTTCAAGGTCTCCATCTCAGTGCCACATCTGGCTCTCATTCGGCTTCGGTCTCGCCGCCATCTAGACCTTCTGAGCCAGAGTTCTTCGGTTCCCCGTCGTTTGTTCAGGCAACAGCCACCGCGGATTATCTCCAAGCCGAGTTCGATCCTCGAATACCGGTCGCTGCACCTGGAGGTGGACTTGACGCTTCCGGGTCGTATTTGCAGCATCCTTCTTCAGGATCGTGGCCAGTGACTGCTGCGGTGCACTCCGCACAGTCTGCTCTTCCGAGCTTTCAACTTGGCTCAGGACCAACTGGTCACAGTCTGAGGTCCTCGTACGGGCAGGATTTCAGATCGGCAGAACCATATGCGCGTGGAGAAATGAAGTAAGCTCCTTAACCCATCGTTGAAGACCTGGAGATTTACAGATGGCAGCACTTACAATTATGCATTATCCTCCCCTATGGGATCCTACGGAAATCAAACCCCGTACACGTCTACTCTCTGTCCATCCGTCACCGGTAAGATTTCCCGGACTTACTTTGACAGGATGCCACGACTGACATACTGCTAGGTTACGAGTTCAGGCAACTGTCCGAACAATCGACCGGACGAACGTCGGCACCTCTCTACCCACAAGTAGATGTTCCTGCCTTCTACGGGCAGCCTGTCCCATCAAGCTCTGCTTATGTTGGGCTCAGGACGGAAGAGCGCGAAATCGCGAGGCAGCGGCGAGGCCCTTCGCCGGAAGTCCGTCGACTTTCGCGAAGTCGCACCCGGCGTGAGAGATTGCCAAGTGATCCTTACTCTCGGCCAGGCAGCAGACAAGACCTCAGGCTTGGACGGGACTATATCTCACTACCCACCGTTATCTCTCCGCCTTCGGGTGACATTCCAGCATACCGTGCACAGACAGTCGGCAGTTCAGCCATGCCTGTATCTCAGGCATACGTTGGGACCATTGCCAGGTGAGGCTAATCTTCCTGTGTTGCATATTCGAGTACTCATACGTTTTGCGGTTCGCCAAGTGGACAGTATGATATGTCCACGTATCAAATTGCGCCAGATATGACGATAGGGGAGTCGCAGAACTACTACCAGCCGTAAGCTCGGACTATGAAGACCGCGTCCGCTCTCATTGACCTTGTCAATAGGACCGAGACCGCTTCTAATTCTGCGTCGACGGGCTTTGAGCCTCGAGAAAACCGAGAGACGAGTGTCGTAGGAGCATCTGCGGAGGCCATGGGATTAGACGAACAGGTTCGAGTCGTTGGCAGTCGCCCAAAGCCGCGATGCTGGGACCACGGATGTAATGGCCGGCGATTTTCCACGTTCAGCAACCTCCTCCGCCACCAACGGGAGAAGTCGGGCACCGCGGCGAAATCGTACTGTCCGCGTTGTGGAGCCGAGTTCACCAGGACGACGGCACGAAACGGGCACATGGCGCACGAGAAATGCAAGGTCAGGAGCAACTCTGACTCCTGACAGCTTTCCGTTGAGGGACGTGTGCGCCTGTTACGAAGGTTTTCTAGTGGCAACAGCTGAACAGCGCGGGCATGCATCGAAGCTACATATATCACGTCATGTACACATACCTCCTGCATCTGTGTTTGAAAGCGCATTGATCACGTACAAAATTACCTGGGAGTTAGGTCTGCAATTTGGAAGAAGCCAACCCAAGACTTTAGTGGCTCGCCTTGCGTCCGAGAGCGTGTTCTCTAACTTATCACTGGAACTCATCCGGAGAAGTTCAACGCGGTCTTGCTATGGTTTTGCTCGGCCCCAACCACCTGCATTTGCGGTAGCAGCGTACCAGGTAAAGGCGAAATTGGCTGACCAGCGCCAGCACTGCGCAGGCACTCTACGCGAGCTCTTTGATGAATCCTTCAGGCATGACCACCTAGGTAAGATGCATCTGGAAGCCATTCTCACTAAGCTTGAAGAATCTTATGGTCCCCAGCAATGCTAAATATATCCTCTGGACTGTAAGTTGCGGTCGTTTCAGGAAACATCCAAGCCAACCGCCGGGCGGTGCAGGCGATCTATTCGGGGTAGCCTACCGGTACGTGTATAAGGTAACTTAACTAGAATATGCTTACGGTAAGGTACTGCTGTGCTTGGGATCGGGGCAGTAAGGTGGACGTGTACTTGTATGCTGGGCAGCCTTTGGGACCTAAGGTAATGCAGGGGCGTGGAACAGGCTGCAGGTACTGTGCATACCTTGGTTTTAGGGTACGCCTACATCTCGCTTAAAGCTCCCCTAGGTCGGTAATTTGCAACGTACCTGGAACCGGTTCATCTCAACCTCCGACCTCCGTCCGACCTCCGTCATCCGACTTTGCGTCTTGAGCATGACTCAGCTACTCAAGGCACCTTGTGATCAGTCATCGGTCGTCAGTCATCGGTCGTCGGTCATCTTCTGCCATCATCATCAGCCACCAAGCCATCTACACGGATACTGTATTGCACGACATACACACACAAGGAGATCTCAATCCATGACCTTTTCGAGGAGGCTGTAGAGATCGGAAATACGTTAGAGATCAAACATGCTTGGATTCTCAGCATCGTAGCGGAGTTAGAGGGACCCTAGACGTCTGCTCAATCTTCAGATTGTGTCGAACACCGGGACTCGTCGAGACATCATCATTGGCAAAAATGCTTCAATCATTGTCGCAACTGTTTCGAATACACTATTCGCATACAAACACCCGGTCCTTAGCGGACACACACTGCAAAAGCTCGTTACGCCGGCACTACTTCTGCACAGTCTCGATACCGTGATTACGTTGTGGCTGGGTTGAAGTCTGCGGGATCAGTCTCCCATTCGGAGGGGCAATGGCATCCGTCTTCACATATGACCCTGATCCGCCCAGGGTGGCATCTCCATGGTCAGCTTCAGGTACCACAGCAGAAGGAAGCGCAGATCCACCAGCAAGGAAGCGTCATACGCAGCCAAACTTGAATGCGCAGTGCACCCTTTTGGCCGACTGTGGAATAACAAAGCTGGAAGCTGAACCACCAGAAGGACCCACAGAATACAAACTGCATCTGCTGCTTCGGCCTCGGCGCCGTTTCTCCGCTTCGTCAACCACTCAGTTTGTTTCTGGGTCACACCACTCCAAGCCCTCACAACGTTTCCCGAATGGTGCTATTCGCGATGTGATCTTGAGAAACCCCTCCCCGATGCCAGCGCCGTCCAAGCAGTCGCGCCAAAACAGGCTCCAGCAGCTTACAACCCAGTTACTTTGGCGTCTTCAGCAATCATCCCCGTACCACTCTTCATCGACCAATGATCTCATTCTTCCGGTCTTGCCGGAGGCCACCCCTCGGCTTGGTACTCCTAAACGGCCTGCCAGACTTTTACCTGGACTGGAAGAGAGTCGTGGTGCGTTGTATGAGATTGGCGTTTCTGATGACGGTTCCTTCATCGGTTTGACGCAGGATGAGATGGAGGAATCTTTGACTAATTTGAGAGCCATGGCTGCAAGTCTGGGATGTAACGTGGAGCTGCTGCGCGCTGTGGTCGTCGGGAACTGCGAGTGGATTGAGGAGCCCCAGGATAGGATCCACCAGGATAAGCTATGGGTGGCTGAGGCGCTAATCTTACCTATTTTGGACACCCGGACGAATGTGTTCGACACCAACGACCCGCCTGGTCTGTGGTGTGCTGATGTCAGTGCTCCAGCACTGCCTCAGTCCAACACTTGCGCACCGCCCATAGTAAGTATAGAGTCTGAGACTACCCAACTTAGGGTTTCCTTGACTGGGGCTACGACATCTGGCAAATCATCCTTACTTGGAACATTGTCTACCGCTACTCTTGACAACGGCCGGGGCAAAAGTAGACTCAGCCTGCTGAAACACCGCCATGAGATTGCCTCAGGTATCACCAGCTCTGTTTCTCAAGAGCTACTGGGATACCGCGATAATCTGGCCCTTGGATCGAACGATGGATCTATGACAGAAGTGATCAACTATTCGTCTGGGAACGTGTTCTCTTGGAATGACATTCATGCTGCCGCCGAAACAGGTCGCTTGGTCTTCGTCTCCGACTCTGCGGGTCACCCAAGGTATCGGCGAACCGCAGTACGTACTTTGGTTTCATGGGCTCCACACTGGACCTTGTGCTGCATTAGCAGCACAGGTGACGAAGACAGTGACAGTAATCTTTCAGCATCCACTGCTGAGCGCGATTCCGGGCTTGTACATGGACCCGATCACCAGCATGACCACCTGGAATTATGTCTCAAGCTGCAGCTTCCACTGGTTGTGGTAATCACGAAGCTTGATATAGCGGCCAAAGTGGGTCTTCGGCGGACTTTGGCTACGGTTCTCTCGACCCTCAAGTCGGCAGGGCGACGACCGCTTATGCTACCCACCGTACCAGACGCCATGAATCTAGGAAATCCAAAGCTCATACCTAGGGATGCCGAGGGTGAAGTGGATAGGCTACTCTCCGCAGTCCCGCATGAGAATTTGCGCCAAACGGTACCAATCGTGCTCACAAGCGTGGTCAATGGCACCGGCATCAGCACAGTACACGCTCTCTTACGGTGGCTACCGTTACCGGCCCTCTACAGCACAAATCCTCCAGATCTTTCAGAAACTGTGATGTCTCATCCACGTGTCTTGTTCCATATCGATGAGGTCTTTGCCATGCCGTCCTTACAGATAACGCCCGTTCCAGATGCCACAGGAACTACCGTCAATACAGGTTCAGTCGTTTGCGGTTACATACGCTACGGCGAGCTAGCTATTGGGGATGAAATTCTTCTTGGACCCCTGACAGGTGAGAAGGGTTACGACGAGTCGTACAGCCGCCCAGCATTGCCTGTCACCTCGTTCCCTTCCATGCCACCATCTCCAGTTGGGCAGCGCAATCATCCTTACAATGGTGTTCCAAACCCCTCATGGACAGACACGGTTGAAATGCGTCGCGAGGCACAGACTGGCTGGCAGACCGTCCGAATTGTCAGTATCCGCAACCTCCGCCTTCCGGTCCACAAGCTTCTGGAAGGGCAAGTTGGCACAATAGGCATTGTCCCAGTAACAACTGGCCCTACCACTTCAAGCCTACCAGCCACTAGGCCTCCAATCTTAAACAAGAAGATACGCAAAGGCATGATCCTCGCGATTCCTGGTCTTCGGGACGGCGTCGTTGCCCCTTTCCCAACTTGCAGCGGCTTCGTGGCAACCTTCGACGAGAGCGACGTCTCTTCATTACCAACTGGAAGCCTCGTCATCGTGTACATTGCCAGTATCCGCACATCTGCACGGATCACGATAACAGCACCTGTGCTTGACAGTGCCATAACAGACATAGGTAACGACAACATGGATGATGAAGTGTTCAGTCTCGATGACAACAAGAATAACGACGCTTTTCCTCCGAGCATCAGTCCCGGAAAATATGGCGTCACGTTCCAGTTCGTTGCGTGTAGAGAGTGGATTGAGGTTGGTGTCCTGGCGCTAGTTATGCCGGCTGGTGGACATGGGAAGTTTGGGGTTAAGGGTGGGGGTGGGTTGGAAGGGGTTGTGGGCAGGGTTAGTGCTGTCGTTGAGTAGAGATTGTAGGAGTGTAGGGATAGGTGGGAATGGTGCAAATGTAAGGGCACGGAGGTCCTGTTTCTATACGTGGTTGTGTATGACTTTGTTGGCGTTAGATACGACACGGCGACGCCTTATATGCCGAAGCCGGGAAAATTCCGAAACGTGAAGCGCGTATGACCGAGACTGCCCAGTTAGCTACAGCTGTAGGTGTAGTCACCAACCTAGTCGCAACCTTCGCTTCAATCATGCTATCGTTACTCTGCTCTCACAGTTCGTAACAAGATTCTCTCATCACCCATGAAAGATACGCCCGTATTTTCTGATTACCGAACAGCGATCTCAAGAGAGAAAAAGGTGTTTAACGGCGCCGGGTAACGCGCAGAAACATGTCGTGCTGCGTAAATAAATTATGATTGACGCTCTTCAACGGCTCAGCCGGATTGACGACTTCGAAATGGAAGCGGCGGAGAACCTGACACCCTCACTCTGTCAGCCCTTGTTTTTTCGTACTCCGTCCACGCAGGCACGAAAAGGGGCATCCATGGAAAGACAACATAGAGTATATGAGCTCACAACTACAAAAACCTTATCCAGCTCCACCCACGCGATCGCTCTCCCCAAACACCCAAACCGCCCAAACCCGAAAATGAGATCCAATATCCGATTCATCTCCCTCGCCTTCTCCGGCCCAGCCTCCAGCCAGCGCTCCGGCCGAAACACATCCACGTCGGAGCCGTAGACCTCCGTGGCTCTCTGCATCGCCCAGCCCGCGACGGCGATCTTGGTCCCGCCCGGCACGAAGCGGCCTTCGATGACGTCGCCGGAAGCTGGCACTTCTTTCTCGAGCCAAGCCGAGACGGGCGGCCAGATGCGGAGGCCTTCGCGGATAACGGCTTGGAGATAGGGGAGGGATTTGGCTTCGGCGTCGGTGATGATGGGGGAGGAGATGAGGTCCTGCGAGATGGCGGTGTGGATTTCGGTGCTGAGGGTGTGGTAGACACGCGGGTTGGTGATGATGTGGAGGAGGGTGACGCGGAGGGCGGTGGCGGTCGTGTCGGAGCCGGCCACGCTGTGGGTGGCAAGGGGCACGTCAGTTTTCTAGAGGACTGCTGAGGGCGGGAATGGGGACGGCGAACATTTGAGCGAGGACTTCCGACTCGGCTTCTCGTTGGGAAAGACCGTGGCGGACGAAGGATCCGAGCATGTCGTTGCGGTCTTTTCTGTCGGGACCGTATCTCTCGCTCACAACTTGCTGGGCGACGCTGGGAAGTGTCAGAAAGTGGAACCAGAGTTTTATTATGGGAAACAGGGTTGACCGACGCCATCAGCTTTCCCATCCCGTGTTTGTCTTTTACGGATGGTCCGATCAACCATCTGATCCAGCGAATGCTGAGAAATTTCTGCAGTGCTGGCACGACGGACATGAAGTTCAGGAAAGGGCCAATTCCCTCGACTGTTTCGATGTACTCATATACGTCCTCGTCTTTCGGCAGGTACCCGAAGGCTTTTCCAAAGGCAATGTCCGTGATCACATCAAGAGTGAAGTATTGTGAGATTCTAGCAAAGTCGAGAGCTCGCAAGACTGAGTCAGTTGAAAGATAACTCCTCTCAATCAGTTTCAGAAGCTCGAGAATCTGATTGTCGATATTCTGCTCAAGGTTCGGGTTTTCCTTGCCTGCGTACTACCAGAATCAGCGGGGCAAGTGCTCAAACGTGAGCGGCGCGGCAGGAGAAACGTACGCCTGCCGCCATTTTGGACCGCAAGCTGTCGTGTCTCGCCATATTCTTCTCTGACAAGATATTGTGCAGATTCGGGTCCAAAGCCATGGAATCGTACCATTCCGACCTCGAATACTGGGATCGAGCCGCGTTCATCTTCCTGATTGTCTCCGGGTCGCTGGTAAGTAGGTCATTTGGCCCAATCCGTGCGAGGGAGCCTGCGATGCATCAATGAACGATTCTGCAGAGACTGCTCGATAAAAGGAGGGCCACCCGCGCACCATATGTTCGGATGACAGCAGTCAATTCATGGTTCATGCGGCCAGAGAACGCGGCTTTGGCCATCCATAACGACGAAAACGAACCGAGCCAGGGCCCTTTGAAGGCCCGGAGACGGTACCATATCATCACACGCGAGATTAAGAAAGCAGTTGTTAGTAACCATGGAAGGAAATGAATCAGCGTAGAGCTGAGTGATCGAGAGATTGCCCAGACATTCGTTGCAGACATGTTGGCCATGCTCATTCGCCAATTTTCAGTAGCAATGGAAGAAAAGAGTACAGAGAATGAAGTATGAGAGTATCAATACAGAACACCGTCCTTGACGGGATACGAGTAAATGTATGATTGTGGTTGATCTTCTCCCCTGGTGTGGGACTGGCGCTTATATTGTAGAATCGATCTGGGGCGGGACCCCTCTAATTATACTTCCAGCCAGCCACTACCAATCGGGAGATCTCTCGAATACCTTACAAGTAAAGTATTTCTTTGGAGGATGGTGTGAAGGCAAGCACAGTGCAGGCCGAGCTCGCATTGATGTGGGTGAAGTATTGTACAAATATCGTACACCTCCGTAGCCCTGCATGTTTTCAGGCACTGCACCATAACCTTAACAGTCCGTACCTGCCGCTTGCAGGCTTCTAAGTTAACCGGACTCCCCCCGCAATCTTCCCGTCCGGGCTAAGGTAGCTCATGACCTAATACGCAAGTCCTTACATATAAGAGAGGAGGAGATTAGAGAAAGTAACACAACTAACGTTTCCTAAGGTAAGGTAAAGAAGGTTGTCAAAGACAACTCATCGTTCATAATTGTTCTTCAGACGTCTGTCCCCAGAAAACATCCCAAATTGGGTAAGGTAGAGTGGTCTAACCCGATCCAGGAGGGTGAGTCTAACGCTAGCGAGGAGGAAGAATGTACTTCCGTCTTGCGGGGCTAACCTGACAAGCTCCCTTCGTTGCCCATGGTGAAGAGAACATGGAAGGCATGAGGGTGTGAGGAGTGGCCAATCTGTTTGGAGCCTTCTGCATCTCGGAAATCTCAGAAAAGCTATTATGCTCAGCTTAAGTGCTCTTATCAGGTCTCCTCAGATAGACTGCCCCAAGCGGCTTTAGTTTCAAGTCAACAAAGAGATACAAATTCCAAAATCGGCTGTGATGGGTTCGAGCCTCCCCACTCCAGTGTTGAGCTCAAAAACATCACCTGCAGCCGATGACGGCCTTCGACCGGCTGAAGCCATGCACTTTTCGGACGAGGACGAGAATCCAGCTGAGCTGAGCGATGCCCCCACTAGATCGGTGCACGACCACCCCGATGGCGCTTCAGAGACCGCAACTAGTGCACCTAAGGTGTTGAAGCATCTGAAAGGCAAGGAGAAAGACGTAGCTATAGCTAGCAGAAAGAAACGCCCTCTGCAACTTTTAGATCTTCCAGTGGATATCCTCAAGGAGATCATAAAAGAGGTACAGGTCAACAAAGCCCATGAAGCACACGGCTGGCTGATGTGTTTTTCAAGGTCACGCATACTAACGACCTTACCGCGCTGGCACTCACCCACTCAGCCTTACACAATCTTACGATTCCCCACATATACGCTCGCTTCGACATTGTATGGCCAGACTCACATACCACGCCCGAACCTCGAGTAGGTGTGGATGCATTGACCTATGGTTTGGCCACTTTGGTGATGGGAGAGGAGACCTTGGATGCACCGACGTCGTTCGCCAGTGATTACAATTCAGCCGGATACCACCACTACACCTGCAAGGCATGCGGGACCGTGAATCAGTTCGAGAGCCCCCCTCGTCCTAGGAAGAGGCGGCGTGGCAACCAGTACGCTCAATATACTCGAAAATTCTCGCTAGGCAACGGACCACCTGACTGGGTCCAGGAATATCTTATCACAAAGGAAGGTGGAAAGATGCTTGGAACGCTTGTTGCTCTGGCTGTGGCACGGATGCCGAATCTGGAGACGTTCACGTGGGATATGCCGACAGGTGTACTGAGAGACGTTTGGCTTGCTCTGGCATCTCTAGCGGACCAACAAAGTTGCCGCCTTCAACGGGTCTGGGTACGGTGGCACGACAACAGTGAGAATTCGATGTTATCTGCAGCTGCCCCTGTTCTAGAAACATTCTCGCCACCACAACCACTGTTAACAGCAGGTACAACATCTTCTGCTGCGGCAGCGTCCGCTCAACCAATGCCCATCAACGGATCCTCGGTTTCTGCGACCCCTGGAAGCTCTTTCCTTACTGAGTCCCTGAATCGAGTGGAGCATCCAACATTCTCAATTCTACCTCCCTTAAGGAGCTTGAACGTCTTAGATATCGACGAGCTAGCATACTTGGATGAGATGAGTGTACTCATAAGCCGATCAAAGCACTGCTTGCGTGAGTTGAGGATAGGGATAGCATCCCACGCCGAGAAGAGTCAGTGGGTAATGGAACAATCTGAAGACGACAGGCATGTGAGTGGTGTACTGAGTACGCTCATGCGCCATGTCCATGAAGATCGGCATCACTCAAGCTATGTATCTCCTGAGCGTCCCACAGTACTCGGTGTTAATCCTATCATCGCCGATGCACCCAGTCCGAGCAACGTCATAGTCAGCAGCGCCGGAAATGTCGGCACAGAACAAAGTACGACACCTGTGGTGGACGGTAGTACATCACCCCTACCCCAGGGTCAGACGATTAGTGCCACTGTGACGGACAATACAGAGCACGAGCAGCTGCCATCCACCACTCAGGAGAACGCTATGTCTATTGAACGCTCAGATCTCTTGGAAGGCGCCGATCATCTTGTCTCTGCTGATTCTGATCTGGTGTCCGACAAATGCAGAAGGCCTGATATAGTTGGGAGTGTCTCTGAATTAAGCAGAAAAGATGGAACCGCCCAATCTGCGAATCCTCCGCTGCACGTGCACGTGCACGAAACAAAGCTGCCTTTACGGCCAAAATCAGACCCTCTGCGGGCGAGTCACAGCGCTCACTGGCAACCACCATTCAAGTTGGAACTCGAAGTTTTCGAACTGGAACGAGTCCCTCTTATTGTCCCTATATTACTGAAAGATATCAATATGTCAACAATAACATCTCTTACTATCCTCCACTGTCCAGAGCATGAACAGTTCTGGAAAACACTTGGAAGAATATATTCACCCCGGTCTTTAGCTCCACCCTCTGTTCAATCAAAGGTTTCACCTTCTCAGAGTGCTTCACAGCGTACTTCGACAGCAGATTCGACCCCTATCGACGGTTCAAAATATAGATTGAACCTCAAGAGAATTCACACTGACGCGGTGTCGATGCCACTTATTAGCTTCCTCAAGGATAATCTGGCACCCAACAGTCTCGAATGGCTGTTCCTCCAAGATGGTCGTCCCTACAACTCCACGGTCTCTATAGATGCAATCTATCGTGGTCCTCTAAAGAGGCACAAAGCAAGCCTGAAGAAGTTGATGGTTGATAGTTCGGATAGGACAACAGCTGGCCGTTCAAATTCCAACAATCGATGGAAGAAATGGGTCTTTAATCGAGAAGTACTGAACTTCGTTACAAGTGGGAAGATGAGTGCTTTGAGAGAGCTTGGGATGTTGGTGGATCATAAAGACTGGGTAAGCATGCACCTGCAGATCTTCAAAGTTACTGGACGCGATATTGACATCAGACAGCACTTCTTCCTGCAGAGATTACCTAACGTACCTCATCTCCGCTCTTTATACATGCCTTACGTCTTGAATCACGTGCATCTCGATCCGCGCGAGCTTGCTCTACAGATAGTCGACATCATCGCGCTTCGTCCTGAGATCGACGTCTGTTACATCGGAATATCCACCAAGTGTTTCGAGGTACTCGAGAACAAGCATCTGGATGAGCGGCACTCCGCTCATGATTCCTCCACGAATGTGGCGAATGTGGGTCCTGGTGGCGTTGAAGCCGATAACCATATAGACAGCGATGACGAGGACGATGAAGAAGATGAGGATGATGAAGAGGAAGATGCGGATCAAGCCGCGACCGCTGCGACCACATCAATTCCGGATGACGCTTGGTCAGATGGGATGTCTGATGTTCAAGAAGATTCGGATGGTGATTCGGATGGCACGGAAGAGGAGACGCGCAGACCACGGTTGAGACTGAGGGAGATTCTATTTTACGATGACAAAGTTTCTATCTTCAAAGCCAGGCATGGGCGATTGTAAGGTGCAATGGCATTGCTGCCGGAGCTTTGCTACCCGCATTTAGCGACAGCGGGGTTTCAAGTCGGAAGCTGAAAGCAACGGATGGCTGTCATCAGGAGCAATCCGGTCGTATTTGAGGTACTTGTATGGGGTACATTAGGTATATTCACTGGCAGCGAGCATGAGCTTCCCTCTTGACTGCGAGTAAAGATCTTATTATAAGCTACGAACGGTCCCAGAATTGGGAGACCATGTTTTTGGATTGTCGACTTTGCGAGGTTTTTGAGAGGTATAGCAATCTATCCTAAAAGCATGTGATTACGAGTTTTGGACGCGCTGGCCAAATTGAGTTACGCGAATGATGTAGCTACTCTCGACGCTGATGTAAACATTTCAAGGTCGTTCATAGAATCCAATTACGCGGACGAGCACAGACATGCTCGCAGCTCAGAAGCGTGTCTTTACCTCTATTTTCCCCACATCATCGGCTGCGACCACAGTCCCTACCCCAGTAGCCACCCCGGTCTTAGGCTCTACCGGTGAAGGACAATCCTTTGGAGGCCCTCAAATCCCTTTGTCGCCAGACCTATCATCGCCTTCAGATATCGGTGCAGAACACATCAAATGGAATCGAGCATGGCATATCGCAACCAGCTTCTTGAAACTGCCAGAGGAGCAAATCACATATGTACACGCCAACCTGGATGAAAACCAATTAAGAGGGCATTGGATGAAGGAGGGCAATACGGAAGTTTCTCGAGCGGTGTCCTATCTCTTCTCCTCGCCCGGGACGCATCATCAGGACGGCGACCTAGTGGCATGGTATACCAACGACGTCAGACGTCATTTCCTCGCCTATGTAAGACCAGTGGTCACTCAGGTGCGTGCGTCAACGACAATCCAGCTACAAATCTATCGGACTGATGGGGACGTAGTATCTTCAAAAGGCCGGGGATCCTGGTACCGCTCTCACGACATTTCTACGCACGTTGCAAGTGGCTCAGGCAATCTATCTCTATCCTCTACACAACTGGCTTCTCTCTACGATCGAGAATGCTGCGAAGATCGCGTCAAGGTTTCTTGGTGATTTCCACGCCATTCTTGCCTACTCGCTACCGAGACAGACGATCTCTGACCTCCTTGCTGAGGCGCTGACTACGGACGGCTCGATAGTACTTGGATTGCAGTCTAGTTCGCGTGGAGAAGAGACGGATGCAACCCCTGAAGCAAAGGAACGTATATTTAGGATTGTGAGAGGATGTCATAGCGTTGGCTTGGGTGGAGACGCCGCGCAGAGAGTGTTTGCTGATGTGATGAATAATCTAATGACCGAGTATGTTAAGAGTACATATGCTGGAGAGTGGGAGTCGCCGTCAACAGTGAGTGACGATCTACGAAGCTGGACGGAAAACCGCTTCGCACGATTCGTTGTGGAGGTCCTTGAATGCCTCAAAACTGCCGACGGTGGGGACAATACGAACGTGAGTGCTTACAGCGTCAGCCTGAGCGACGTGGAGAAGTGGCAAGAGATGGGTATCAATAGGCTGGGGGCCCTTCGCGTTACGGAACTGTTCAACATCGTGGTTGACTGGGATGGTAGCAAAGGTGCGATTGAAGATCTCAAACATTACATTACGACACCTCTCGCTCGGACCCATCTGACGAGCTCATTTTCCTCCGTTCTCTCGTCGCGGCTGCTACAACCAGGAGCGTCCACAATCGAGATATTGCAAGTGTACATCTCCATCATCCGGGCTTTCGCCACCCTCGACCCAAAAGGGGTACTTCTGGATCGAGTTGCACGTCCCATCCGTCGATATCTGCGAGATCGAGATGATACCGTGAAAGTCATCGTCGAAGGCCTATTTGCAGACCTTGAGGATGAAGACGGGGATCCCATTGATCCTAGCGGAGATGTACTGGCTGAGCTTGCAATTGAGCTGACTACGGATACAAAAATCTCAGGCCGTGACAATGATGATGCAGAGCTGGACTGGGATGACATGAACTGGATGCCAGATCCAATCGATGCAGGACCTGATTTCAAAAAGGCCAAGCACTCTGACGTGATCGGGACCCTCATCAGCCTATTTGATACCAAGGAAGTGTTTGTGAAGGAATTTCAAAACATAATGGGAGAACGTCTATTGGCAAAAGAGGTATTGTTTGAGAAAGAAATCCGTGTTCTCGAGCTTCTCAAACTTCGGTTTGGAGAAGGCCCTCTACAGGCTTGTGAAGTCATGCTTCGAGACGTCCTCGATTCCAGGCGTGTCAATGTTGCCATTCGGAACGACTCGGCCCTAGCTCCAGTCTTCCAAGAAGATGGAGTCCCAAATCTTTACGCAAAGATTTTATCACGACTCTTCTGGCCTGCCTTGCACGAGGAGAGCTTCTCAATCCCACCCGCTATCGTTGAGTTGCAGAAGTCGTACGAAGAGGGCTTCGAGACTTTGAAACAATCAAGGAAGTTGACATGGCTCAACGCACTCGGTTTCGTCAATGTGGAGTTAGATCTCGAGGACCGTGTCGTACACGAACGTGTGCACACGTGGCAAGCAAGTGTCATACATGCTTTCAATGACCCCGAAAACCTGGCTTCACCCGCTGCTACCAAGACTGTGGACCAATTGACCGAAGAACTCGGTATGGATGAAACATTGGCCCGCAACGCACTGACCTTTTGGGTCGGCAAGCTTGTCCTGAAAGAAGTTTCGAGTGATACGTTCCAAGTACTTGAAGTCCTCAAAGACAGCGAGATCGGCGACCATACCGCGCAGGCCGCCGTTGCGGCTGCGGCCGAGGCCGCAACGAGCGCTGCCGCTCCTTCCGTCCGGTCGGCGTACGACGTTGCGCTGGAGAAGATGCAGGTCTATTGGCAGTTCATCCAGGGTATGCTGACCAATCAAGGAGCCATGCCTTTACCGCGCATCATCATGATGCTGAAGTTTGCCGTGCCTGGTGGGTTTCCCTTCAGCAATGAAGAGTTGAAGGAGTTTCTAGGTCGGATGGTTGCCGAAGGCCATCTGGATCTTGCGGCGGGGAATTATAAAATCGTGCATTGAAGATGGGATATTGCACGACATACGATAGGGCGGATGGCGATAATCGATTAGATGACGAGTTGATGACAAGGCCTACAAGAATACGGCATTCGTGCTATCCCAATGTAAGGTCTGCATTGGCCCTTCGTACCCGAGCGTTACTGATCACAGCGATACATGGGGGTGTAGCTGGGCAGGATTGATGAGAGAAAAGAGAAGCAGACACACCACAAGCATCTGGCAATCTTATCCTATAACAAGAACCAACCATGACGGGATCATAAAGATGCTGCCTAAGGTAAGGTAATACACCTCGGCAGAGGCCGAACCTTGGACACCATGTTCCTTCTTAGCATCAATGATACCGAGCGGAATTATAGCATCATAAGCTCATAAATAAATGTCCCTTCAAGAGACAAAGTACGTCATTCTTGCCGGCTTATTAATCCAACCACACCTAAGGTAAGGTGCCAAGTCCACCTCGTCTCCATTCGATCATCCACCCCCTCAGGACAAGGTAATAAGGTTCAGAGATGGTCAAGCTCAGCTGGAGCCAGTTAGTACCCGCCCAAAGCAGGATTGCTCGCTCCTGTTTCCAACGGGAAAGACCCTTAAAGACCCTTGAGATCGCCTCATACAGCTCGCGACATAACCGGTCCCGGCGCTAGAAAAGGACGAAGCAGGGCCCAGAGTCTCGCCGGCTGAGGCTAGGTATGCTCGGGGTGGAAGAAACCACATCAGATACCTGATGCCTTCGAATACCCCGCGCCTCGACCTCTGGCTGGACCCTGGAATGATTCCTAATCCGGGCGATCCAATCCATCGATGCGCTGACGATTGACTTTATAACTTCCGAGGGAACTCCAGTCCTCCCAGCATCCAGAGCTTTAGCTTTAGCTACGACATTGTTTTATATCTACTGTTCGCAAACCACGCACAGAGGATTCAGTAGTATCGTCTTTGCGCCGGGCCGAGATCTCACATTACGGCTCCTTTTTAGCGATCGTGCAAACCACACCAGATCAGATAATCAAGGACGGCAATGGGAGACACAACGTTCAAAGGAGGCTGCTTCTGCGGCAAGATCCGCATCGAGTACACGGGGGAGCCGGCCATGAAGGTCAGTACCTCACTCTTCTCCACCTTACTCTTCTCCACCTCACCCACCCCACCTGCTCGCCCTCCCCTCCAACTTCAAACCATCTCGACCTACTAACACCTCCTTTCAACGACAGTGTCTCTGCCACTGCCTCGACTGCCGCAAAATCAGCGGCTCGGCCTACAGCACCAACATCGGCGTCCCAGAATCCCACTTCAAGCTGGTGTCGGGCACGCCCAAGACCATCTCCAAAATAGGCGACAGCGGCAACGAGGTCACGAGCCATTTCTGCGGCGACTGCGGCTCGACGCTATACCGCACCGGGCCCAGTTTCCACAACTCGGTGATCGTCAAGTTGGGCGTTATGGATAATGTGGATGCGTTCGAGAAGGCGAAGCCGGGTGTCGAGTTTTTCTGTGACCAGAGGGTTGACTGGGTGCCGGAGATTCAAGGAGCGAAGCAGTTGAAGACTATGGCGTAGTGGGGAGTTGATGGTGGTAGGGAAAGGTTGATAAGTGGCTAGAGCGGGGTGGGGTGGAATGCTGTGAGTTCGAGGTGATGTGGTTGTGTGCTCGAAACCTGTCTGGCGATCTACCTTATCTTGCCTTACCTGCAAGCCTCTCTCGTTTGGCTTCGTCTGCCCTTCTCTGCTCTCCGTTTTGTCCAGTCTCCATCTTATTCTCATCCCTCTGCTCAAAAGGTAATGAACGACTGAGAGCTGAACGAAGAAGCAAGCAATCAGCCTCTGCATCTCAACGTACTGTCCCGGCGACCTCTAGGATATCCTGTCACCCTACCCTCGTTCCCCGCATCTGACCCGTCCCCTCTCAAGTGATGTTGACACATATATCAGTCATCCAGGGAGTAGATTACAATATCACTTTCAATCTCTCCTTCCACCCTTCTCGCTCGCCCTCCTCGTCTCTCGTTCAGCAAGCCATCCAGACCCTTTCACCACTCCCATCTGCAAGATACCATACTCTGTCCCGTCCTCCGGATCGTGTCATCGGCTTCCCGTTGGGCGAATGGACAACAAGTATAAATACTCAGCTGTTCAAGCAGGGCAGAGTGACGACGACATCACTTGTGATAGGCACCGCTGGCCGGCCACCAGTGCTGTTGAGCGCTACGACCTTCGTCACGTTCAGGAATATAGACGCAGACAAGCCAGTACTACTGAACCTATATCAACGGTCGCAGCTGCAGCGTTGCTTGCAGCGCCAAACCCTTGCGAGGAATTGGCTCCGAGTGTACAGTACCAACCGCATCGGACCCTGATGGAAGAAGGATTGATCGGCCTGAAGTCGCCGCTCTCGGTGCAGATCCGTCTCTGATCTGGAGATATCGAAGCTTCAAGGATGGAGGACATACACGGGATCCCCTTCCAGAAGGCCGTTTGATAGACTCCGTCGATATTGAGACAAAGACAGTTTCATCACAACACGTAGTGCTTGACCGCCACGCGTCGCAGCCTCAGGCCGAACCTAGTCGTATATTGAGGACATACTGTAGTTGACCCAGAACTCTACTGGTGTACGACAGTGACCAGTGCCGGTGCCCGTTCCATGGCATTGGGACCAGCAGCAGAAGCTCGGGCCTCTAAGCCATGACTTACGACCTGCATGTGAACAGCATGACACCTCTTGTTAACTGACGAGGTGGGTGTCGATGCAGGAAGGCATCGATGCATTCGCTCACTGGAACTTACGCTGGGATCTCGCACGAGATTCGAGAGCGGTGTGGATGTGGATGTAGATGTGGATAGGGTGACTGAGCCAATGATTGGGAGTGTCTGTGGTGCGTGGTGCGTGGTGCATGGAAATTAACCTAAGGTAACTACCGATTTTGGTTCGGGCACGCATCGGTCCCCAGGGTAGGTTGAGGTATACATTGGGTATCATCCTGCTGAGCATTATCATTAGGTACCTAAGGTACTGTACCTTATGTACTTCGTAGTGAGTCCGGTACCTTAAGGTAGGTATGGGAACATTAAGTTAGCATGAGGCTAAAGACGGTCCGGCAAGAGCCGAATGGCTAGAGGACCCACATGGCCTGCGGAGATGTGTCTTTCTTACATTAGGTAATCATCAAACATATGGAATTTTGATCACGTTGAGCCCTAAACAATTACGAAGTACCGGTAGGTATACGATCATCAAAGTATTGTACCTGATTCCACAGAAAGATCATACGGCCGTACAGTGCAATGGAGTATGACAACGAGGGAAAGGGAAAGGTTATAACACGCACGAGCTGCAAAAACCAAAACCACCTTCCCGCCAGCTGCACACACTAATGCACAGCCATGCAAGCAGAAAGCAGAAGCACAAGCACATGGATGCAGGTCAGATGGTCTCACTAAAATCTCAGATGATCCTACACTAATTCTGAACTTTAAGATTTTTTGTGAAGCTAACAAGTAAGAAATTGAAATTGTGACTGTGTAATTCATTAATAATTCATTATAAATTCATGAAGAATCTATTCATAACTAATTAGTGATTAGAGATTAGTGTTAGGGAGTTAGATGATTAAAATTAGGGAGTTAAAGTTAGCAATATGAAATATATTGAGAATGCATTTCAGATACATTAATGTGTTTGTGTGTTAGAGATTAAGTTAAGACTAATATATTGTGAATTGATTAGTAATATATTCAAAGAAATTGAATCTCAGTTGATCTTGAGGTGTTTCAGAAGGTCAGATGATCTTCTGATAAACTCTGTCAAGATCATCTGACATTTTAGTGAGACCATCTGACATGTGTGGTCGCACAAGCACTTACCGGCACACTTCCCCAAGAAACAAACTTCAGGTTCCAACCTTGAGCCCCACCAAGGGAAAGTACATGCCTTACCTAGTCGAAGCTCCGACCGCGGTCTGATGCCGACTCAATCAAAATCAAGAGACGATCCCAATTTCCAATACGACACCCAATCCCTGGGTTTCGCTTTGCTCAATCCCAGGTAGATCCCAAGCGTCGAAGAAGACATGGCCTACCGAACCCAGACTGTCGGGTTGTTCCCAAGAAAGCTTCAAAGAATCGCACCGGATTTCCAACCCGCTCTATCTCCTCCTCCATACCCGTACGTTACTTACATAAGGTAACTACGCTGCTGCGTCCCTGGGCCCAACGCCACTCTTTTCGCCACCTCCCCTCCTGCTTTTCCAGATCGTCCCTTCACTCTATGACTGATTCAACATTTCATATACATAGAGTCTTGTATCCGGTCTATGAATACGGAGTGCCCGGACGGTAGAGACTATTCCACCTCATAGCTTCACCATGCCTCCCGCTGCAGTCAGCGACTACTACTCCACAAACCTGTCATTGACCCACCACCCAGTTCAAGCGGAGTTTCATGTACGTCTTCGATCGCATCTTCGCCGCTCAATTGGAACTCTCGTAGCTGACGCTCCACAGTCCCAAGAAACGGGAACCGACGACGACGAGCTGTATGTTTCGAATCCTACCCGGGTTGCCGGGATCACGTTACACGCGGGCTTGACGCTATGGCCGCAATCTTCGGTGCGTGCGGCATTGACCTGATGAGTGATGACAGTTCTTCCACCCAGTCCTTGACGGACAGCATATGCAATTACCCGATCGAGAATGGCAGGAGTTATCACCGATACCGCGAAGGCTGTCCGTACTCTACATTCAAACACCAAATCCCACACAACCAGTACGCTGACGTCAATCGGACCACAGCATACCACTTCCCCAACGACCCCGCCGAACTCGAACGTCTCGACCTACAGTACGAACTCTTCAAAAGACTCCACCGAGGCCGAATCTACTTCGCGCCTCTGAACAAACCCAAACGGATCCTCGACATCGGCACCGGCACCGGCATCTGGCCCGTCGAAATGGCCGAACTCTTCCCTTCCGCCTCCATCATCGGCACCGACCTCTCGCCCGTCCAGCCGACGACCATCCCCGCCAACGTCCACTTCCTCATCGACGACGCCTCCGAGCCCGACTGGCTCTACCCGCCCGCCCACTTCTCCTACATCCACACGCGCGTCCTGCTCGGCTGCTTCGAGGACTTCCGCGCCATCATCGCCCGCTCCTTCACCTACCTCGAACCCGGCGGCCACATGGAGAGCCAGGAACCCTACCCGACCCCTTACTGCGACGACGGCACCATGCGGCCCGACTCCCAGCTGCTCGAGTGGACCCGCCAGCTCGACGACGCCGCCATGACCTCGGCCCGCCCCATCCGCATCGCCAACAAGCTGAAGCGCTGGTACGAGGAGGCCGGCTTCGTCGACGTCCAGGAACGCCTCTACAAACTCCCGCTGAACCCCTGGCCCGAGGATAAGCGCATGAAGGAGATCGGCCGCTGGTCCGAGGTCAACATGCTCGACGGCGTCCAGGGCTTCAGCCTCGCGTGGTTCTCCCGCGTCCTGGGCTGGAGCATGGCCGAGATCGAGGTCTATTTGGTCGGGGTCCGCAGGGCGATTGTCCAGAGGGAGGCCCATATTTATTATAAAGCGTACGTCCCTTCTCCCCCCATTACTGGAGACCGGTCAGTCGTGCGACTTGGCTTTACTGACTCGCCGCTACGCCGCAGATACGTCGTCTGGGGCCGCAAACCCTACCCGCACGAAGTGGCCGCGAAAGCGAAAGTCACGGCGAAAGCAAAACCGTCAACGACGACGACGATGACATAATGCTACGACTTTATGAGCTACGAAATCTCGATCTGTTTCGTTATATTTCACGTGCAAATAGCATGGTGTTTTGGCGGCAAGTTTGCTAAATATCTGGATAGACACGGCGTTTCTTTTCGGCGCGGCCCGCTTCTTTTCGATTTACACCTACAGTACCTTCACTGTTGACGCAATGAGTACTTCGTACATCTACCTGCATTCTATGCCGGCCATCCGGGCCGTGATGACGTTTTTGATCTCTTATGCAAGCTTACTGCAGCTGCATATGCAGTGCTTTGCTCTGGGTGTTGGTGGCATCTTTTTTTTTCCGGTCGACAGACATGGAATACATGTTAGACTCAAGGAGGTCGATGTGTTGACATTCGTACTGGAACATGCGGAACGGTGTCACGAGACTCCCATCTATCGATCGCTGATACTGTGCGTTTGGTAGATTTCTCATAGGTGGACTAATATTCATGAATGAAGCATTGAACTCTGAGTGTTCACTCTCTGTTGTCCAAGATCGTCACTGTAACGTAGAGCATGTGTATAAATCACGTTTCTGTTAGTACTTGTGTAGAGCATGTGTGCAAATCATGTTTCTGTTTTTGATTATCATCTACAACAGCCCAGCCCAAACAAGACACCCCCTCTCGTTACCCGAGAACACGACCGAATACCGAACCATACCAAGGAAACGCGGGAAACGAAACCGTGAAAGTAAAATCAATGCCCACCAATCTGGCCCTTGGGAATCGGCCTGATCCAACTGAGGGCCAGGTTGACGGCGATGGTGACGATACCCATGATCCAGAACGTCTTGGCGTAATCCTTGCCCAGGACGCGGAAGATGACGGCGAAGACGATGCCGCCGAGATTGCCAGAGGCGCCGGTCACGCCGGATACGATGCCTGGTGGCACGAAGCGCACGTCAGTATCGGACGTGAAACGAGAGGAGAAGGGGTTAACTTACCGTTGGCGAAAGGGTGCACGTGCGGGACAAGGGAGAAGTTGGCGCCGTTGCCGCCCTCGAGGAAGAAGGCCATGCCGGCGATGAGGCCGAACATGGTAGACGAGTGATGCGAGTCGGTGAGGCCGATGGCGATGAGGAAGCCGCCGGTGACGACGCCGTAGGAGTGGAGGAGGACCTTCTTGCCCCAGACGCCGGTGCGGCGGTAGGTGAAGTCGGAGATGACGCCGCCGAGCGGGCGGAAGACGACGTTGAGGAGGCCGAACATGGCGGCCCAGTTGCCGGAGCCGGTCTGGCCGAGGGTGGGGAAGTTCTTGACGTAGTAGGCGCCCAGGACGGAGTTGATGGACAGCTCGCCGCCAAAGGAGCAGAAGTAGCCGCCCGCGACGACGAGCGTCTGGAGGGAGAAGATGACCTTCATCGCTTCGCCGAAGCTCGGCTTGACCACGATCTCGCCGCGGGCCGTGTCCAGCATCTGTTGCTCGCCGACCTGTGCTTCGTGGTCGAAGGGAGCGCCGCGCTTGTCGGTGGCGGCGAACTGGAGCTTCTCTTGGTCGCTGGATGCGGATGGACTCTCGGTGCCGGAGGTGGATGTTCGCTTGTCGGTGATCTCGCCCGGAACGTCCACTACGTCTCCCGTGATGCCATGGTTGGCCAGGTTCTGCTGGGCATGCAAGTGACGTTCGTCCCATTTGCCCATGGGCGTGTCGGGACATAAGATGAGCATGGCGATGGCGGTGACGGTGATGCAGATGAAGGGCACGATGAACGCAACACGCCACGCCACGTGCGGCGAAAGGTGTTGTCTCGATACCAGGGAGTCAAAGATGGCAGGCATCAAGAAGTAGGTGATGCCACCGCCTGCGTTGCCCAGCCCTCCGGTAAGCGCATTGGCTGTGCCGACGATATTCTTGTCGAAGAAACCCGTCGACCAGACTTGGCACGGCACGAAACTACCACCGAGGATCCCAATAAAGAAGCGGAGGGCAAGGAGACCCGAAGTGTTGTAAACGGTACCAGCAAGAACGGTGGGGAGGGAACCGGCCAGAAGGCAGCCCGCAAAAGTGAGTCGAGGACCGAAGCGATCGCAGGATGGCCCGGCTAAAAGTCGGACGAGGAGACTTTCCAAGGAGTCAGAACGTCGCAGTAATGCCCGAAAGAAGAAATACATACGTAGCAACAAGGGCGATGATGTTAGAGTTGGCGATATCGACTTGTGAAAGCTTCAAGTCCTTGGCAATAGTGATACTCAACTGTCTAACGTTAGAATATCCGGACGAACAACGATCCTGACAGCACAGCGGAGCCTACCAGTGGTGGAAACGCATACCTGCGGAGCTCGTCAGCAATCGGGCAAGGTATTGGTGGATCTCCGTCAAGCAGATATTGCTTACCAAGACCAAAATGCAATCATGAAGCCAAACCATGAGAAGAAAAACACTCGGCCATAGACATTGGTAGGATTCAAAGCCGGTATCGATCGAGCTTTCCGGTTGATAGGGTTAACATCTGGGGCCCTCCACAGGAGCGTAAAATCGACCATATTGAGCACGTATATGTCGATAGGCAGATTCCCGATATCAGACAATACCAGGCAAGTGTTGTGCTGGATGCTATCGAGTGTCTGATGAACAAATCTGGTACGAGAAGTCGGCCGATGCCAGGAAGGCAGGGTTCTTATGAGAAGCTTCAGACTGATCAACACTTTGCTTCTCCGGCGACCCTAGATGACTATATCAAATACTCTAACAGGCAGTGTGGCCATGTAAGGTAAGTCCGCGGGTCATGCCACCCACTGCCAGTGCATAGGGCTTGCGCCGCGTCCAAGCTAGGGTTAATCGAGTGGGCGGGAAAAGCGCCGAAAGACTTGGCCTGATAAGGGGACAATTGTTTCAGACAACCTTCAAGGGAAGAGAAGATATCCAGATCGGCGCTTGGTGCGTCGTCGAGGCTTCAGGTTCCCAGAAGAAGATGACTCGATCTCGGGCTTGATGCCAGACTGAGGGTTGTCACTGAGCAGAAAAAGCACGGAGATAGATGCTCGTCGTCGCTCTCAGGACCACTCCACTGTCTGGAAGCAGGAATTCGAGGATGATCGCGTGGTGGGTCCGTATGTGTCTCCTATCTATCTGAGGCTTGATTCGGTGGCTTGACTCCAGGGGGCGCTCGATGCACGACGACGAATAAATGTCTGCATGGCCATGGACATGGGAATGGGAATGGGAATGGGAATGGGAACGGAGATGGCGGGATAAAGGAGAGTAAAGAAAAGTATAGAGGTCCAATCAATGTCTGCCGGAGCCTTATCATGACTTTTGTAGCTGCAGTTGTGGTTGTACGAGTGGGAAGGGAGGATCCTGGAAGCTGAATCTCACTCGACGCATGTTGGGAGTTGGGAGTTGGGAGGTCGTCCTTATCTCTTCAAGATAGGGAGATAGATAACGTCCTCGAAACGGATGACTGCGACCCATTGAGAGCTGTGACGGGCTACTCCCTTATCAGTAACCCGGTCAGCCTCTCCATTCATGAGCAGCTGAATCGCTGACATACCTTAAGGCGGGTAAGGTAATCCACAGTCAAGTAGGTAGATCGACAGCTACCTTAATCTGCGACTGTCTGTCTCCCAATAAAAGTGAGTGACTATATCTTTCAGTACACATCTTTCTACTCCATCGACTCGGTCCAGCAATGCTACCAGAGCGTCTCTGAGCGTGTCGCCGTCGTGAAGTGATTGCGCAATGACAGCGTCCGGTATCCATCTTTCAGCGTCGCGGTCAATTTACCTCGTCAAGCCGTGCCTGATGTTAACGTTGCCCATCGTGCTCGTGCCTGAAGTTCTCCGACGGCATCAGTGCCTTACCAATGGTCTTAACCCCCACGCTAATGGCTTCTTATCTGTCGTTTAGCAGTCCAATCATAAGCTGAGGCCGTTCAAGCTTGCTGTGACCCTTCAGTGGCTTACCTTATTTATAGCTTTTTCATGTGATTGACGCTTGCTTGGATCAATATGACGGACGTCAATGACGTCAATATGTCATCCTCCAGATTCCAATGCTCTTCTCCATGAAGTGTTCCTTATCTGCACACGTGACACCTTCTGATCAAGCACACCAACGCCTGTTTTTTCCGAGTCGATTAGGTACTACTTCGTAATATCTACAGACACCCCACTCGTGCGAGAATGGTTCGACTCGACTCCTGGTTCTCCTTGATATCAAGAAATGCCATGAAAGTATTACATAAGCATGCTCTAGGGTTATTGTGACTGACCGGTACAATTTTGACGCATTTCATATTATGCTTTCCGTTCTTTTCGAATGAAGGTCCTTCGGTCTTTATAGCCTGCTATTCCATAACATCATCCGTCTCTGGTCTCGTAAATGGTCGCTTGCAAGTTCGCCTTGTTGAACCACAGTTACGGCAACCTGCTGCACAATGGGTCGGATTGCATAACATGGTCCTGCGCTGTCACTGCCCGAGCATACGTGCGGTGAAATTTTCCCGGCCACGACATGCTCACTCGATTGGTCAAGAGCTCCAAGACGATGCGTCACTCCACCAAGCCGAAACAGAAAATGAAGTAGCGGTCGAGAGGAAAGACCTTGTAGACACCACAGCCGGACAGTTGATCAATGAGACGCTGATGATACTTTCCAGAAAGCACGTCGAGAACTTGGCCTTGACCAAAGAAGACATAGCGCAAGCCATAAACAAACTAAGTCTTCCCTTATCCCGCAGTTCAGCTTCACGGATAGAGATCAAGTATACTGATGACCACTACCACAGAGGACGCGGAGGTACAGGCAGAGCTCGAAGCTACCAAGAAAAAGCTTGCGGATCAAATGAAAGCAATCAAGGACGGCAAATGTGCACTCCGCGGACCGGTTGTCTGGGCAGCTTAGTAGCAGTTCAGTTGGCGTTGTGAAGGGTGTACTGCGAGGTTGAAGAATGATCCCGGACCGCAACCAGAAATATGTTCGGGTTGTTGGTTGAGCCAGTTTTTCGTGTCGTGATTCATTGGGTTGGATACCGAACAGGATATAGTACGGTAGGATAAAGATCAATGCCAGATTCTGCAAGTAAATACTCAATCTTGATCTCTCAAACGATCCATACCTAAGGAACAATCCTCATGCTTCCTCTACATTTCGTGAGATAGTGCTGTTCTCGACTTCATCTCGACGGCGCCAACGAAGGTAGATTAGTTGACACAAGGTGGGTGTCGAGATTGCTGCCCTTTGTTTTTTGTTTGATTAGTGGTATGTATGCGTATATTTGTTGTTGGGTAAATATATATTGGTGTTGGTGAATGACTTGTTAGGGCTGAGGGCCGAGACACGGGAGCAGTATATCCGTTGACTGACAGTGCGCTTACCGACGCACCTCCCAGCAGCCCGGAAATGGGTTACCACCCACGCCATCGGACCCAAACATCAACGACAACATCCTTGAGGTGCTCCGGCATACTCGAATCAACCACAAAGTACCAATCAAAGCCCGCCCCAGCGATACACGCATGATTAGGCCAAATCCTGACCTTCTGGCCGATCCGGAGCTCTGACGCTGTGGCCTGCGGGGATTCCTGCCTCAAAATGCCGTGCTCCTGACTGACTCGATCGACGATCCATCCAGAATGTCCTGCCTCGTGGTCCTTGAGCAAGGGCATCCCCCAATCCGCAACGATGCCCCAGCCGCTGTAAGATTTGCAGGGCTCGCGTCCGAGGGACAAGGAGCCAGCCGCGACCAGCATTTCGGGAGGGTCACGATCGGGGTAGCTACTCGCTACTTCTGCCAGAATGCTCAGGCCGAGGTCGCCCATCCCTTTGCGTGGCTGTGCGCGTGTCGCGAGCTGCTGCAGATCCAGGAGTGCGTAGACGCCTGCGTGTAATTCGATGGTGAACGTGCGTTTGACCTCCGCAATTGTCTTCTTCAATTTCTGAACTCGTCCCTGGAGTTTCGGATTCCCCGACGAGGTGGGGCTAGCGTCGAGCAGACTTTGTACGGAAGTGGCTGTCGGCGTGGCACCTATGGATAATACTAACCGCCTATCCCTGGGCTGATCTCCAACTGCTTTCATGGCTGCTGTTGCGCTTCGCTCGATCTCTTGCGCAAGGAGCTCGAGCGCTGCTTCCTCCGAGTCACCGCCGTAGCTATGGCCAGCGTGGCTATAGAAACCTCTTAATCGACCATTGCCGGAGGGCTCCAGATCGGTACTGATACAGTTTACAATGTCTTGAAACGAACTCGCGTCTGTGTGAACGCCAGCACGGTGATAGCCGGTATCTATCTTGATGAAAATATCCGCAGGGAATCCAGTTGTTTCCGTGAAGCGCTTGAGTGCTTGCAGCTGCTGGGCGTGGTCGATCAGGACGCTGATACTCCCTGGCCCGAGTTGTCTTCCAAGACGAGCCAAACGCGGTACTTGTGACGGCGGGAGGGGCAGCCCGTATAATAGCTACTCAGGAAAGCCACCGTTCAGTTTCTCGAAGCTACTCAGTCGCCACAAGGAGTCTCCTACATTTGGGCTCTTTCCCTCCCTTTGGCAATCAAGAAGGTACGGGAGCAGGTGCTCAGCTTCACCCATGGTTGAGACGATAACTGAGACATGTTCCGCGTCCCTGCCAACTTGTAAACGAGTCAATTCTATGGTCTTTGTCCGTCAGCGACATGGTGTTATGGCTATACATAATCCTGTCCATGTTACAAGACACTAGCCCTTGAGCCTAGGTGCGCAGACTTGGGATCACATCGCTTTCCCAGCGCTGAGCGGAAGTAAGGAAATACATTTGGGGCATGCTAGACAACGACTGGTTATGTACTCTACTGTAGAAGTCATACTGCCAGATTACTGACATCATCTGTTCCGACGCCAAGCACAAGCGCAATCGTCTGATGCCGTTGCGGAAAGCAGTATGCATTATGCATTATGCATTATGCATTAGATACTCGGAAATCCATAAGGTATATGCTAGGAGACCGCATGTGACCTACCTTATGAGTTTTGACGTGCGGCCTGAATTCGAGTCCCAGAGTCCTAGCCGCCTGAAGCATATCAGCACAATTGCTCGTAGCCACAGCCCTGTCGATGATGGCCGCTGGCGTCGGAAGATCTTGTATATTTGTCCCCAGATATTGACTTTTCAACGCAGCTTCCGGTACCGCCGGATAGAGCAACGGAGCTGCAATTGGAGCATTCATCGTGTCAAGGTTGGTTACACGGCAAGTGATATTGCTTCGGATATATGATTGATCCAGTTGAGCTCTATTTCTGAGTTTCTTCAACATTGGGTGTGGTGGAGGTCGTGCGGGATAACGTAATCGCCACCCAGTCGAGCCAGCCACCCAGTCGAGCCACCTCGCTGTCGCTTAATTAACCCTTGTCGAAACACCTTGAATTATTGAGATTACCACCCCCCTAGACTAACTACATGAAAACT
>JAABUY010000942.1_pt1 | contig 43597 bp, 46 predicted proteins | sample 5560271 | NCBI WGS metagenome assembly JAABUY01 (sample SAMN10711886, study PRJNA513374) | rock metagenome | isolation source: Antarctica rocks | place: Antarctica: Victoria Land, University Valley
TAATTCTTGCAACTCTTATATAATATTTTTATTCTTAATTGATTTATCTATTTTCTGAGCAGAATATCAATTCTTAAGTAAATACATCATAATGTGATAAAGTTATGAATTTTCAAAATATTACTATCGTATGAGATTTTGAGGTGGCTCGCTTAGGTGGCTGGCTCGACTAGGTGGCGAAGACGTTAAGGTAGTCAGCTTAACGTCACCTTGTACCTTAGGTATGACCCAACTCTGAAAATTACATTACCTTACTATACCGTACCTTATTCAACACGCTAGCTTTTTGGGTTATCTTACTTTGGACTAGTCAAAACTTTAGTGGACTTGCCGCTGCTCCCTTTTTTCCTCAAGTCCTGTCCTTCCCTAAATTACCTTTCAATCCCAATCCCAAATCGGTTCACCAACCCTTATTCCTTCTGTCACCCATCTTCCTCCATCTTCTTCGCTCCTCATCTTCACAGTCGCTCGCGAAGTCATCCCACGTCTCCAGTGGTAGGAGAGTTCAAGGGCTGCGGAGGGTGTCGACATTGAGCTGGAGTGAGGTACAGACTGGTAGCAAGGAGCAACCGCCGCGATCGCTGTTTCCTAACTCAACACCCTCATTTCCTGTCAGCAACTACCCCACTGCTTCAGTCACCATCATTCGATCTCTGCAATCCAGATCTTGTACAAGACCAAATCGTTCATTGGAAACGTTTGGCACCGGAGGCTCGCTTCGCGCTGTGTTGTACTGTAGACAGCCCCTAAACTTTCGCTCGCGGCAAAACTCTGCTGCCAAGTTTCTTGTACGCGATACACAACCGTTGACTTCCCATCATCGCCTTTGATCGAGAGAGCAATCCCCAAGCTCATGGACTCCATTTGAAGTGAGTGAACTTTCAACTTGACTCGATCGATAGGGGAAATCGATCGCGCAGTCTTAATTTTCCTTCGTTGCACAATTTACTTTGAATGATCTCTGCACACTGAAGGGAGCGATCCTGACATGACTGCAGCATACAGCCCACGCAGACTACCGACCAGCTCCCTCAATCATGTCGGGACATCCTCAGGACCCTCATTACGAGGACGGCTATGGCCACCCTCCACAGGGTACTGATTCTTATTACCACGATGACCACGATCAAGCCTACTACGATCAGCATCAAGACTACCAGCAACCTCCACATGGTGGAGATGGTTATTATGATGAATCGTAAGCAATTCTCTTGGGTCATTACCACCTCGAACTCACTCGGTGCAGAGGATACTACAATGCCGATGCCAACAACCCGTACCATCAAGACGGAGGCTATTACGATGGCCATCAGCAAGGTTATCAGGATGAGTATTACAACGATCAGTACTACGATCAAGGTACGCATGCTGCGGGCCAGCAACCTCAATATGGCCAAGATGGCTACGCGTAAGTCCTACAACCCTGCTCAAAGAATGTTCGCTAAGGATGGAACAGACCGAAAGGCAAGCGTCGCGGACACGATTCGGAAGAAGACTCGGAGACCTTTAGCGATTTCACCATGAGATCTGATATGGCCCGTGCAGCAGAAATGGATTATTACGGACGCGGTGACGAGCCGTACAACAGCTACAACGAAGGTCGAATGGGCGGCCGCGGGTACAGGCCACCGTCATCCCAGATATCTTACGGTGGCAACAGATCTTCTGGCGCCTCGACTCCAATCTATGGCATGGACTACGGTAACGTTCTGCCCGCTGGGCAACGATCCAGAGAGCCATATCCTGCTTGGACCTCGGACGCGCAGATTCCACTTTCCAAGGAAGAAGTCGAAGACATCTTCCTCGACTTGACCGCGAAATTTGGCTTCCAGCGCGACAGCATGAGAAACATGTACGACCACCTCATGACTCTCTTGGATTCACGGGCATCGCGCATGACACCAAATCAAGCGCTGCTTTCGCTGCACGCTGATTACATCGGGGGGGATAACGCCAACTACCGGAAATGGTATTTTGCTGCTCATCTAGATCTTGACGACGCCGTCGGCTTTGCCAACATGAAGCTGGGCAAGGCTAACCGGAGAACCCGCAAAGCGCGAAAAGCGGCGAAGAAGAGGGCTGATGAGAACCCGCAGAACGAGGAACAGACCTTGGAGTCACTAGAGGGTGACAATAGCCTGGAAGCTGCCGAATACCGGTGGAAGACTCGAATGAATCGAATGTCTCAACACGATCGTGTCCGACAGCTGGCGCTGTTCTTACTTTGCTGGGGTGAAGCCAATCAGGTCCGCTTCATGCCGGAAGCGCTGTGCTTTATTTTCAAATGCGCAGACGATTACCTCCATTCTCCCGAGTGTCAAAACCGCGTCGAACCGGTCGAGGAGTTCACCTACCTCAACAACATCATCACCCCTCTGTATCAATACTGTCGAGACCAGGGTTACGAAATTCAGGATGGCAAATACGTCCGTCGTGAGAGAGACCACAATAAGGTCATCGGCTATGACGATATCAATCAGTTGTTTTGGTACCCAGAAGGCATCGAGTGCATCGTGATGGAGGACAAGTCCCGCATCGTTGATGTGCCACCTGCGGAACGGTTCATGAAGCTCAAAGATGTCAACTGGAAAAAGGTCTTTTTCAAGACCTACAATGAGACGCGGTCGTGGTTCCACATGTTGGTCAACTTCAACCGTATCTGGATCATTCATGTCACCACCTTCTGGTTTTACACCGCATACAACTCGCCCACGCTCTATACTCGCAATTATCAGCAACAGCTCAACAACCCGCCAACGGCAGCCGCTCATTGGTCTGCCGTCGCCCTGGGCGGTACGGTCGCGTGTCTGATCATGATCTTTGCGACCCTTGCCGAGTGGGCCTATGTACCCCGGCGGTGGGCGGGAGCCCAACATCTCACCAAGCGACTATTTTTCCTCCTCGGCATTTTCGCGATCAATGTGGCTCCTAGCGTGTACATCTTCCTCATCAACCAGGATAACAAGATCGCTCTCATACTCGGTATCGTCCAATTCTTCGTCGCTTTGGCAACTTTCTTCTTCTTCGCCATCATGCCAATTGGAGGGCTGTTCGGAAGCTATCTCACGAACAAGTCCCGACGGTACGTTGCCAGTCAAACATTCACGGCTAGCTATCCCCGCCTATCGAACAACGACATGTGGATGTCGTTTGGCCTCTGGGTGTTGGTTTTCGCTGCTAAACTTAGCGAGTCCTACGTTTTCTTGACACTGTCGTTCCGTGATCCGATCCGCATTTTGTCTATCATGAAGATCTCCCACTGCGCCGGTGACGCCATCATTGGAAAGGTCCTCTGTCAGATTCAGCCAAAGTTTCTCCTTGGGATCATGTTCTTCACGGATCTGATCCTCTTCTTCCTCGACACTTACTTGTGGTACATCATATGGAACGCCATATTCTCCGTGGCGCGCTCATTCTACCTTGGTGTCTCGATCTGGACTCCGTGGAGGAACATCTTCTCTCGTCTTCCGAAGCGTATCTACTCGAAAGTCCTTGCGACCACTGACATGGAGATCAAGTATAAGCCAAAAGTCCTCATTTCCCAGATCTGGAACGCTATCGTCATCTCAATGTACCGAGAGCATCTGTTGGCAATCGATCACGTGCAGAAGCTTCTCTACCATCAGGTGCCGTCCGAGCAAGAAGGAAAGCGGACTCTACGAGCCCCTACTTTCTTCGTGTCTCAGGAAGATCATTCGTTCAAGACCGAATTCTTTCCGGTCCAGAGTGAGGCGGAACGCCGCATATCCTTCTTCGCGCAATCGCTCTCGACTCCGATACCCGAGCCTTTACCTGTCGACAACATGCCAACCTTCACAGTCCTTATCCCGCATTATGGTGAGAAAATACTTCTCTCTCTGCGGGAAATCATTCGTGAAGATGAGCCGTACTCTCGGGTCACTCTGTTGGAATATCTCAAGCAGTTGCACCCTCACGAGTGGGATTGCTTCGTCAAGGATACCAAAATCCTAGCAGACGAAACCTCGCAATTCAACGGCGAATATGAAAAGACCGAGAAAGACACGGCTAAGAGCAAAATCGACGATCTTCCATTCTATTGCATCGGCTTCAAGTCTGCCGCTCCGGAATACACTCTGCGAACCCGGATCTGGGCTTCGTTACGATCTCAGACGCTTTATCGTACGATTTCCGGTTTCATGAACTACAGCCGCGCCATCAAGCTTCTTTACCGTGTCGAGAATCCAGAGGTCGTCCAGATGTTTGGTGGCAATTCCGACAAACTCGAGCGTGAGCTCGAGCGCATGGCTCGCCGGAAGTTCAAGATTGTTGTTTCTATGCAACGCTACGCTAAATTCAAGAAGGAAGAGAGAGAAAATACCGAATTCCTTCTCCGAGCTTACCCTGATCTCCAGATTGCTTATCTGGACGAGGAACCGCCTCTGAACGAAGGCGAAGAACCACGCTTGTACTCTGCTTTGATTGACGGTCACTCGGAACTCATGGAGAATGGCATGCGTCGTCCTAAGTTCCGCATCCAGCTTTCTGGCAACCCCATTCTTGGAGACGGCAAATCCGACAACCAGAACCACGCCATCATCTTCTACCGCGGCGAATACATCCAGCTTATCGATGCTAATCAAGATAATTACCTCGAGGAATGTTTGAAGATCAGAAGTGTTCTGGCCGAGTTCGAAGAAATGACGACCGACAATGTCTCGCCATACACTCCCGGCCTTCCTCAAACTAAGTCCAACCCTGTCGCAATTGTCGGCGCTCGCGAGTACATCTTTTCAGAGAATATTGGTATCCTCGGTGATGTTGCAGCTGGAAAGGAGCAAACATTTGGTACTCTTTTCGCTCGTACTCTGGCGCAGATCGGTGGGAAGTTGCACTACGGTCATCCCGACTTCCTCAACGGTATCTTCATGACCACCCGTGGCGGAGTTTCCAAGGCTCAAAAGGGTCTTCACCTGAACGAGGACATCTACGCTGGTATGAATGCTCTGCTTCGGGGTGGACGCATCAAACATTGCGAGTACTACCAATGCGGAAAGGGTCGTGATCTGGGTTTCGGTTCTATCCTGAACTTTACAACGAAAATCGGTACCGGCATGGGCGAGCAGATGTTGTCTCGTGAATACTACTACCTGGGCACGCAACTCCCGTTGGATCGGTTCCTCTCCTTCTACTACGCCCATCCTGGTTTTCATATCAACAACCTGTTCATCATCCTGTCCGTACAGCTTTTCATGATCTGCATCATCAACCTGGGTGCGTTGCGGCATGAAACGATTAGTTGCAAGTACGACGCAAACGTGCCGATTACGGATGCTATGAAACCCACGGGTTGCGCAAACCTGGCGCCCATCCTTAACTGGGTGACTCGCTGCACGGTTTCCATATGCATCGTCTTCTTCATCTCGTTTCTGCCCTTGGTTGTGCAAGAGCTCACGGAGCGAGGCTTCTGGCGCGCTGCGACGCGTCTGGCCAAGCATTTCGGCTCTTTGTCTCCGCTTTTCGAAGTCTTCGTCTGCCAGATTTACGCAAGCTCACTTCACCAAGACTTGTCTTTCGGTGGTGCTCGATATATTGGAACCGGACGTGGATTCGCCACCGCCCGGATTCCATTCGGCGTCCTCTACTCCCGCTTTGCCGGGCCTTCCATCTATCTCGGTGCCCGGTCTCTGATGATGGTGCTGTTCGCGACAATGACCGTTTGGGGTGCTTGGGCTCTGTACTTCTGGGTCTCCCTGCTCGCCTTCTGTATCTGCCCCTTTCTCTTCAACCCGCACCAGTTTGCCTGGAATGATTTCTTCATCGATTACCGCGATTTCCTCAGATGGATGTCCCGTGGTAACTCCCGCTCGCACGCTTCTTCGTGGATCGCTTTTTGTCGTCTCTCCCGGACGCGAATCACCGGATACAAACGTAAGGTTCTCGGAGATCCGTCGTCAAAGTTATCTGGGGATGTCCCTCGTGCGCACTTCACCAACATTTTCTTCAGTGAAATCATTGGGCCGTTGGTGTTGGTTGCGGTTACTCTGATCCCATATCTGTTCATCAACGCGCAGACGGGTGTCCAGGGCAACCCGAAGCCAACCAATTCTCTGATCCGTGTTGCGGCGGTCGCATTTGCTCCCATTGCCATCAATGCTGGTGTTCTTGCCGCTCTGTTTGGGATGGCATGCTGTATGGGTCCCCTCCTGAGCATGTGCTGCAAGAAATTCGGCTCCGTCCTCGCTGCTATCGCGCACGGAATCTCGGTCATCATGCTGCTGGCCTTTTTCGAGGTTATGTTCTTCTTGGAGGGATGGGTCTTCTCAAAGGCTCTGCTGGGCATGATTGCCGTCGTTGCGCTCCAACGGTTCATCTTCAAGCTGATCATCGCGCTCGCGCTGACGAGGGAGTTCAAGTCGGATACCTCCAATATCGCATGGTGGACAGGTAAATGGTATAATATGGGCTGGCATTCGATCTCGCAACCAGGTCGCGAGTTTCTTTGCAAAATCACGGAGCTGGGCATGTTTGCAGCGGATTTCATTCTCGGTCACGTCTTGCTTTTCCTCATGCTCCCGGTCCTCGCTATCCCGTACATTGACACATTCCACTCCGTTATGCTCTTCTGGCTTCGACCAAGGTATGTCACTTTCTTGATCCCCTATAGACAGGCTTGGGTTGCTGACTGTTACAGTCGACAAATCCGACCCCCGATCTACTCTTTGAAACAGTCCAAGCTCCGGAAACGAAGAGTTATACGCTTCGCTATGCTCTACTTCATCATGCTCATCATATTCGTCGCTTTGATCGCTGGCCCCATCGTAGCTGGCAAATTCTTCGGCAAGCTACCGAAAATTCCAATGGACCTATTGCAGCCCACAGGTCAGAACAACAACGACACGAGCAATTCTCAGACCGGTGCTGGCGTGCCTGGAGGTGCAGCTGCCGCAACGACGTCAGCGTTCACATTCGGCAGGGCTCGTTTGGCCTAAGGCAGCAGCTTCTGCAGGGCTCCATTGTTGGCTCTGCGATGTACAACAACCTTCCGAACACGACGCCAGGGAAACACGTTCGGTGCTTCGGCGGATATAATGATTAAGTCAACCTCAGCGTGATGGTTTCCTGATCTTTTTGTTTCGGGGTTATGGACAGGGAATAGACATTGCCTTTGAACATTTCTAGCGCTCCTACACGATGCATATTCTGCCCCTTCGGATTTGTATCATCCAGGTTCGAAGTATAGGGCTTTTTAATAGATATTTCGAAACGCCGTCGGATGGCGTTGTACTTTGCACCTTTCCAGGCTGGGAGAGCCAAATTTTGTACATGAAATCGTTAGCTGAATGACACCTGTTCGAAAAGATGACCCCGCTCCACTAACGTTATCCCCTCGAAGATTGCCCACAGTAGAAAGATTCTACATTTGGGTGTAGTGACCGTGTGAAAGGGGTTTATGATGTGCACGTGACCGGGGTCTCTTAAGGTACGGTACTGAACTCTACTAAGCGTGAAATAGCATTAACTTACCTACTTACCTTACCTTACCCAAGGATGTACCATCTTTGACAGTCAGAAGCACTGTGCTTATGGACCGATGGATCTGCATGATGCGGGAAATGGGCTACTGCATTTCCTAGAAGAAGTGTCCATCTACTTTCAGAAGCTTCCCGGTTCCGCCATCTTTCTTCGATACGTCAAGTCGAGCTACCAAAATGACCCGGTCCGGTCTGCGGTGGAATTGTTTCTTTTCCTCTTCGCCGTGAGGTATCTCCTCGCGCCCAAGTACTCGACGCAGAAGCAGAATTACGTCACGCTCTCAGATGAGGTGCTCAGCGCGTCGGTGTCGGCGACGGTGATCGTGGGCTAATGGTTGCCCAAGGAAATCGACGAGCTGGTCGAAGACTGGACACCCGAACCTTTGGTGGCCCCTCAGACAAGCTTCGAGGAGGCGGAGAATGAGAAGAGGCCTGTTATAGTTGGGTAGGGAGGAGTCTATACGCACGGGCATTGTTCGAGTACCGACCGCTGAAACTACGTTTGCAGTGCTACGGGCCCAAAGTCAAAGCTCTCGAATGGCAAGACCGTTGTCAACCTGGCGTCCTACAACTTCTACAACTTCGTCGCGAACGAGACGCTCAAGGAGAAAGCCATCCAGACGTTGCGAACGTACGGTGTGGGGCCTTGCGGACCACCAGGATTCTACGGAACGCAAGATGTACACATGAAAACCGAGGCCGACATCGCCGCCCACCTCGGTACGCCAGCGTGCATCGCGTATGCGCAGGCATTCTCCACCATATCGAGTGTAATCCCCGCATTCTCGAAAAGAGGGGATATCATTGTGGCCGACAAGGCCGTCAATTATGCGATCCGGAAAGGCATCCAGATCTCCAGGAGCACGGTACGTTGGTACGAGCACAATGACATGGACGATCTGCAGAGAGTGCTGGAAAGGGTCACCAAGGAACAAGCGAAAAAGCCACTGACTAGGAGGTTCATCGTGACGGAGGGCATCTTTGAGAACGTCGGGGACGTTGTGGACCTGCCGAAGATTGTAAGTGCTTGAGGTGTCTCCCTCGTCCGAGATGTAAGTTGATGATGGTGGCTTTAGATCCAGCTGAAGTTACGTTACAAGTTCCGACTGATACTGGACGAAACGTGGTCTTTCGGAGTGTTGGGGAGGACCGGTCGTGGTGTGACGGAACAGCAAAACGTTGACGCAGTCGAAGTCGACATGATCATCGGTTCTTTGGCGGGGCCGCTGTGCGCCGGTGGCGGTTTTTGCGCCGGGTCGGATGAGATTGTTGAGCATCAGCGTATCTCGGCGGCGGCGTATACGTTCTCGGCCGCCTTACCGGCGATGCTCGCGACCACCGCGAGTGAGACGCTGGCAATGCTGCACACGAATCCAGACATCATCAACCAGGTGCGGGAAAACATCAAGACGATGTGGACCCAACTGGATCCGAGGAGTGAGTGGGTGCGGTGCACCAGCTCCGTGGACAATCCGATCATGCTCCTCGTGTTCAAACCCGAACTCGTGGCCTCCAAGCGTCTCAACATCGACGATCAGACTCAACTGTTGCAGGATATTGTGGACGAGGTAGGATCAACCTGTTACAGAGCTCTGACACTAAAACCAAGAGCTGACTGTCACTTCAGACACTCGCAAACGGGGTCCTGATCACCCGGCTCAAGAGCATGCCGCGAGCGGTGTACGGAGCTTCGAAGGATGAAGGATGGACGTTGCAGCCGGCGCTCAAAGTATGCCTCACCAGTGGACTCTCGCGGAAGGAGGTCGAGAGGGCGGGGACGACGATCCGGCACGCCATCACCAAGATCGTCAGCAGGCGGCGGTGAAGAGCCCCCCCACCTCGCCCTGACCGGTTGGATAACCTCTTACTTCCTGGTGGCCTCATCAACGTGTAGGAGGCACCAGTGGGTTATCGTATATGCTCAAAGTATACATGCTCAATCCTCTATTCGATCACGTTTGTCTGTCAGGCTTAATTGTACATTACTATCGAGTAAGGGTAGCAGGACTAGTTGAAATTCCGAACTTGGAAGCACCAAAGATGAGCAGTGTCTTGCTGACTTGCCGATTGCCCGACTGCTCAGGGTGACACGTTATCGTTATTGTAACTAGGGCATCCTTTACTATCTGACTTTTTCTCTTGACTGTTGAAAAGGAACGGATGTAAGGCACACATGCAGCTGCACCACCCGTGCTTGTACTACCTTAATAGTAGGTAGTTCATCCGTACAACACATTTCCCGACATCATTGATCGATTGGCCCGGAATGTTTCTGTTTGCTTTTCGGATTCGCTACCCCTTGCATTAGGCCAGGAACGGAGCGCTGTGCACTACAAGGTTTGTCCACGAATCCATCCTGTCGGCAGTGACATCTGGCATTTGATTTTTGGACCTTTCATGATAATTACGATGCATCCTGAATTGGAAGCAGACCTGTTGACTCCAATCAGTAACGATCTATAATAATGCGACATATATCAGTATCGTCTGACGTGCCGTTGTTTCTTGTTTGGCACCGACGGGATCCGGTGGAAGTGAAACGGGCCACCTTGTGCCGCTAAGCTGCATGTCTTGGTTAGCTGGCAGATGTAGGGTACGAATACGTTACAGTACTGTACTGTGAAGTGTTGAGATGAGATAGGTGGGTGGATGAGGGTGAGAGTGAGAGTGAGCATGGGTTAAGAAATAGAAAATTATAAATACTCCCAACTCTTCTTGCGTGCCCTGATCAACACCAACTCAGCCCACATTCCTTTACGACTCCCACAGCTCTCTTACAGACTCGGCGTCAGCGACTGCCACTGGTCGTTGTACATTCTTCATTCATTCATCCATTCCTACTTCCATCGTCCATTCACTCATTCAGGAGTGCGCCTTGCCGCCCGCCTACTGTCCTTCACAAATTCCTCAAACGCGCTAGCAACAAAGCATTCCTCCCTTGTGAGGGTTGTTTATTGTGAGTGGAACTCATCGAGTGAGAAGAAGTCATTATCGTTATTATTACAATTGTTCTTATTATACATCTTTTCATTGTCTAGAGTATCCACCAAATATACAACAACCAACACCAACACCAACACTACATAGCTGTAAGCTGACCCCATGTGCTGCGGCACCCTCATCTATACACCGTGGCCTCCAACATTCATCGTCTCGTCTCTTTTCGTTCTCTTCTGATCTCATACTTTGACTTAGGCACTCGTTCCCTTCACTCATCTTGATTCCGCTGGTCGGACACACAGTCGCTCCTTATCTACACAACACAACACAACCTTGACGAACTCGACATCTTATCCAAAACTACGCCAACATGAAGACTGGTCTCTTCGCCATTGTGGCCGTGTCGTTGCTGCAGCTCACCGCTTCACAACCTCGTGGTAAGGTCAATTGCCGTATCGACTGATCATAACACTGACCTTCCATCACAGGTCATCGTCACCATCACCCAGCCCGACAGGTTGTGGTGACCAACATTGACTATGTGACTGAGTACACGGTCGTCACCAAAACGATTTATGGGGATGCAGGTCCTCCATCCACACCATCACCGCCAGCGGTGGCCCCGGTGGCCTCGACTTCTGTACCACCACCTCCGCCGTCGAACGCTGCGCCATCATATGCTCCTCCACCATCGTATGCGCCCGTCCCTGCACCGTCGTCGCAGGTCGCACCCACGTCGTACTCGCCACCGGCACCGTCCCCGTCGAAACCCCCTGGCAATCCCTCACCCGGCTCCTTCCCGATGGGCATCACATACACCCCGTACAAGAAGGACGGGACCTGCAAGAATCAAGACCAAGTCAACAGCGACTTCGAGAAGATCGTTGGCTACGGCGTCGTCCGGATATACGAAACCAGTTGCAACCAGGTCTCCACCGTCCTCTCGGCGGCCAAGGCCAAGGGCATGAAAGTGTTTGCCGGCATCAACGATCTCGGGAAAGTCTCCAGCGATGTCAAGACCATCATCGATGCCGTCAAAGGCGACTGGAGCTCCATCGATACCATCGCCGTCGGAAACGAGCTGGTCTTCTCCGGGAAAGCTTCTGCCGATGCCGTCGTTGGCGCGATGAACGCCGCCAAGGGTCAATTGCAGAGCGCCGGCTTCACCGGACGGGTCGTGACGGTCGACACGGTCCAAGCCCATCTGGACCACCCCCAGCTCTGCGCCGAGTCCAGTTACTGCGCCGTCAACTGTCACGCCTTCTTCGACCCACACACGAGCGCCGACACGGCGGGGAAGTTTGTCATCGGCCAAGCTCAGTCGGTAGCGGCTCTTCACCCGGGCAAAGACACGGTCATCACGGAGTCGGGCTGGCCTTCGGCGGGTCAGGCCAACGACAAAGCCGTGCCGTCGACCGCCAACCAGCAGGCCGCCATCGCCTCGCTCAAGACCCATTTCTCCGGCTCCCTCATCCTCTTCTCCGCTTTCAACGAGCCGTACAAGAAGGACAATGCCGGCACGCACGGAGTGGAACGGTTTTGGGGTTTCTTGGGAGACAGTAGCGTCTAGGGGGTGTCAGCATACTCGACCCTGTTCCTAGGATCGAACGCTCTCTTTTTATCTCCTCTTGCCATCTACGCTGACGAAAAAGGCCAATGGTTGCATGACGACTTCAATCAGACTCTTCTCCTCGCTAGCCTAGCAACGTGACACGAATAAACGAGGGATCTTGGACTATCTACGATGAATATCGGACGGGAGGGACGGGAGGGACGACGGCTGCGGCGTTGTCGAAGTCAGAGAACATCATATATCTTTCCTTTGGTGTCGGTTGGGCTTAGATTTCACTGTACATTTATGTCATATACTTCACCATCATACAAGTTGTCTTTGAATACACAAGATTTGAACTTCTGATAACTTTTATCCTCCTTGCCATTGACTCTTTCCGCCCAGATCTAAATCCATCTGCCATCTATACCGTCATATCCCGTCCCTTTCCCAGCGGCCAACCCTAACCAACCAAAACTCTTCATCTTGCCGCAAACCTGCGACTCCGCCCCCGCATAGACTTTCCCGAGCCGAGCGATCCAGACCTCCTCATCTCCTTCGACCGCCCGAGACTCTTTTACTCGAAGATTCGTATCCGGATCCGTGGCCGGATCCGTTCGAACCTCCGACGCGACAGCATTACCGTGACCGCCGTTTATCCTCGCCAGAGAAGGTGCGAAGCGTCGGCCGTTCTTAGCAGCAGCACCCTGTGCACAGAGGAGGGGAGGGGTGGGGTCAAGATCGACGAGATTGAGGAATGGAACGGGGACGGAGACGAGGGCTCGATTGGGTGGGTCCGGGTATTTTGTGAGTGTGGGACGATTAGAGAGCAAGGAGCGGGGGGAAACCATGGCCTAGGATTTTCGGAGATGTAAGAAGGATGTGATTTGGGGAAAGACGGGAAGAAGGAACATTTTAGTGGATTTCATCAAAAGCGGAAGACAGATCATGCTGGAGGAGAGGAGAAATCCCTTTTCTTTTGGCGATGGTTTCCGTCGCGGGTATGGAGGAATGAGCGATAGAATAGGGAGAAGAGATGGAGGAGGAGGTTTCTGATATGGGGGATTATTGTGGGGTTCAAGGGTATGGGTATTGTGCGGAGGATGGGGTAATGGAATCTGACCGTCGTGAAGAAAGCAGCAGCATGAGACTTGCTACAAGGAAGAACGGCGCATCCGGTGGTCCACAGAGAGATCGAACAGTACCCGGGGAAATGGGAAAACGGCGATGGAGACTGTGAAAGATGCGCACACGAGTCCGAAGACGTAAGACTATACACCGAACTAGGAATGGGACCTATGGCGGGGACGCTGAGCGCTGGAAGTTTATGAGTGGAACAGAGTAAGAGCATGGACTTGATAGTGACCAGGGGCACGTTTCCTCCGCAAGGCCCGCCGGTAGACGTGAGGACAATGCGTCGCGTATGTTTCTTCTGACCGGCGATTGTTCGCTTCATCAAGACGCTGACTCCCTCCCAATGGGATTTCTTAGCAAAATGTGCTTCGCCTAAAAGGGCATGTTTCACACGGAACCGGATGGCCGTCTTTGCACAATCAGATGAAGGGTTGAAACGACAGAGATACTTCAAGTACATCTTTTGGCATGGCACGCCCAATAGTTCATACATTCGCTCAGAAGCACGGCTTGCTGTTTAACACCATCCCATGTGCGCCGCCAAAACTCCTCGCTAGAAAGCCACTCGCTCGTCGCAGGCATCCAAACGACAGGGTTGCAATACACTCCCGACCGGTACTGTACAGGGCAGAAAGACCACGATGTTGACAGGGGCAGACCGCATCTAAGCCTCTCCCTCCACCTCAAACGGGCTAGTCTCTTCCCCAAGAGCTTTCCCATTCAGCTCGATCGATACTCCGTTATCCACAGGCGTCGTCAGTTGGCGGTCACCAGCTCTGTCCACTTCTTCTCCATTCTTGTCCCTATCGACGGTCTTCTCCCTGCTCGGTGTTTTGACCCCTGGCTTCTCCCTGTGGGTAGCTACCTCCAATACACTTAGCGTACTTTCTCTTGCGGTGCCGAGTTCCATTCCCCAGCAGCTTCTTTGCCGCTTGCCCTGCCTCTCCGCCGTCCGAGTCATCTCTCAACCATTGAACCCGCAAACACCGCTCTACTAGTCGTGCCGTGGTTTCATCAACAGGGGCAAAGTGCGCTGATGGGACGTCCGTCATCATAGTGAAAAGTCTCAATAGTTCATCTCGTTTGTAATGTGGTGGGTCCCTTAATTGCGTGTGTGCGAGCAAGGGGTAAAGAACACGAAGGTAGGTATGACGCAGTGCGGCAGACTCTTCAGGGAGATCGAGTAGGTTGCGGACCATGACGTCAACGAGAACGCACAAGTCGTTGGTGTAAAAGTACTCATAGGTGGATCGAGTGGTGAAAAGAAGATACAACAGCTTTAGGATGAGGAGTTGAAGAGACGTTTCGCCTGGGGAATCTATCAATATAGACCCCACGCAGAGGTGTAGAGCTAGGAGAGGGACAAACGTACTCTCTCGGTTTAGAAGAAGGATGAGGTTCTCACCAAAGGTCTTGAAGGAGGGCCCTTGAGACGAGAGGATTTTTATGACCTTGTTCGTTAGGAGGATGGATGAGGAGTCGCCAGGCCCAGGGTCATGTGCTGAAACCATATATTGTTCGTTAAGTACTAGCTGTCTCGCGAGTAAGGATAACATCCAGCAAGAAAAGTCACATACACTTACCAGGACCTTGATTACAGGGTAATGATAGGGGTCGTTGACGTCGTCGGAAAGCTCCTCAATAACCTGGAATAAATACGTAATGAAATCGTCCTCAACCAGCACTGAGATACTCTGTCAGCCATGGTCCGCCCAAAAGTCCGTGTGTAGAACTCACTTAAGTCTTCTACCCGTAATCTTTGTATTCGTGACATTTCGTAAAATAACTCCAACAGCACTTTATACAGCCCCACTTCGTCATCGACTCGGCCTCGGATGAGTTCAAGCAGGCGTGGGAATGCCCCTTCCTCATTCATCATCTCGAAAGTCGCCTCATTCCGCCGGCCGTCCAACAGGAGAAAGGAGGCGATCAGGTGGAGGGTATCTGGAGAGTCTTCCTGCAAGATATGAGCTTTGACGCTCGAAGAACTGATTGGTTGTGAATACTTGGAGAAGGCTATGGACAATTTGCCTGCGGATATAATCTCTATGTGCGGCAAACAACGTAGATCCCAGAAGCTTGTAGGAGCAGTGGGCAATGTCGGACTCGGTTTGCAGATACTCTTCTGTAAGCTGTTTAGCATCACTGGGGCCCCGCGTGGATGTTCCTCGCACGAGCGCACTTTTGTAGTTGGTTGTGAAGCTCAGATAGGATCGCAGGGCATTGTCGATAAGGGCGTGTGATGGGCAATGAGCGGAAACAATGTCGTCGAGTTCTGTCAGGAATGTTCGTCAGTGATTTTCTGCTGAATCCGTCTTGACTTTGACCGGCGTTGTACCATCCCAGAACTGCTGCTCGTCATCCAGACTGTAGGAAACCTCGAAATCCATCGTCTAAGTACCAGAGAATGGAGATATCGAGCGAATGTGGTGACCATGTTCGGAGATATGTAGACTCATGCCGTGTCCTTTGATACGGTGTGGTGGTTTGTTTATGCCACAGTTCACAGTGAGTAGGCCTGTGAATAGGCGAACTCTAAGAGCTGTACGTGATCACCGACAGACTATGGATACATCATAGATTGATATTATCTACAGAGAGCAACAAATACAAGTCCGCAAGAAACCTATATGCACAAAAAAACAAATGTCTGCTCCACATTGGTATACCACAAGTAACGTATGCTATGGAGGCACACAGTAGAGAGATCATCATGAAGGTCCTACTTGGGCCGTCTAAGAGGATGAGCCTCGGTGTTTCTACTACAACATCAGCTCCATCTATAGGTGTTGGGGTGTAGAGGCACACTTACAGAACGTAATCATCCAGGCTAATAACGGATGGGTCACTAAAGAGTAGATAGAAATATTTCAGCGTCTCGGCTAGCCAGAATGACTCCATCTCATCGACAAGGTTGGGCGTGCTGCTGGTCACATCATCAATCGCGGAGTTGCCAAACTCTGCACGAGTGTAATTTTGGATAGCTGTGAACATCTCCCAGCCTTGCCTCCGCCAATACTCGTCACCCGTCGTTCTGTACATGATGAACACTGACTCAATAGCCTCTGGTCGTAGGATATATTTCCTGCTCCATATATCCGTGAATCCTTTGGGAAGACGTTCATTCTTAATACGAGCCATAGCGTACTCTTTAGAAGTGAGTATTGGTGGCGGTGTGTAGAGCGGTGCAAGCGTCGCAGCGCTCAATGTTGACAAAGGAACAAGCTGGCTTGGCTCATTTACAAGATGGTTCACGTCCGGGCGCCCTGCCGTGGAATGCTTGCCGGAAGGTTTAGGCACGAGACGGTCGGCAGGATTCAACATGTGGTCATCTGCTGATGGCAGAATGTTATCAATGTCTTGGAGCTGTCTCTTCTTCAGAGACCTCTCCATCCCATGTAGGGGCTCTGATACGACTGTTCCAGCGGTGGGAGGATTCGCTGATATTGAGTTGTCGGCTTTGTTTATTTCAGGTGACTTTGCAGCTCGATCGTCGGAGGCTAGTATAGATTGCTCTTGTTCGATTCTTTGTCTTTCCCTGTCTTCTCTCGATGGATCTAAAGCTTCCAACCACAGAGTCTCGTTCCATGGGCAGTACTCCCTGCTCAGGCATGGCACCAAGTTGAACCCTTCAGGCATAATCCCTGTGGTCGTTGATTCGTACGCCCAAATGCAACCATCGGCAAGCTTAGCAGCAATATCCAGATCTTCACGGTGGTTGAAGAGCCTCGCACCTATAGCGATCATGCCGGCCGCGAAGCAGCTAAGATGCTGTCCCTCTGGTTTGAGTTCGATGTTATCCGCAAGGTCAGGGTTTCCTTTCGATGTGACAGAGCCAGAAAAGAGAACATTACGGTTCTCCGGGGTCATTGGTCGAAATAGTAAATGCTTCTTGACGACATCCAACGACTGCTGAAACATAATCCGGTACTGGTCGTTAAGTCCGCCGAGAAGTAAATACTCCTTAATTAAGTACTCGTAGAGGGAATCGGACTTACCTCCGAGCGTGAACGTCTCGGGTATTTGTAGCGGAGGGGAAGCTAGCCCTTGCGGTCGACACTCCGGATCTCTGGCGTTGGAATTGTCCTTGCTGGTCGACAACGGAGGGTCAATCTCATTGATGATTGCGTCATGCTGCAATTGCCTTTTGCCCATCGTCTGGTTAACTGATCTTCCAGACATATCGGCCGGTTTCGCACAGCCTGAAGCATCTACATAAACAGGCCACATACCCGGGAGTTTGGTATTGTTCTGCCATTTCTCAAATTCGTTCGTAATTCGTGCCACAGCGTCGTAATACTTAGATTCCTTTGTGATCTGTGCCAGCCGTGTGAATTCCAAAGACAGAGAACCGAGCTCTGCAACAATGGCCCGTGTACTAGCTCTGTGTGGTTGACTCGCGAATGCGCTACTATCGTGTCAGACGATCCCTCGAGCAAATGTTTGAATAGGGACACTTACGGCTTCCACTGATAGAATGTTATCGGCATACGATTCGGCGTATCAAACGCCCCCATCAATACCTCAGCCAACTCGATCGACTTATCCAACAGTACTTCATACCGCCCTTCACTGAGGTCATAAGCAGCGATCAGGCCGCCCAAATACCGGATTGTTGTCTCGAAGAGTGGAATGTCGTTCCGAATACTTGTTGTAAAGTCGATTTTTTTTACGGCGTTTGTGGCCTCCTCGAACTCGTCTTTCATTCCAAGGATCCAGAGAGCGTCTAAACTGTCCACCAACGTTGCGGCCCAGCCGCAGAAGGGGTTTCGAAATTTACCTGAAACCGGCGATAGCTCATCCTGGAGCCAAGCGTGCTGCTTGTAACCTTCCCAGGATCGCGTAAAAGCATCTTTGATTGTTACAAGCTTACGCTCTCTGTCAATTCTTGAGTTTGAGGACTCGTCCATGAAAGCATGCTGAATTCGTGGTATTTGTCTTGGCTCGCCGGTTGGTATTGGAGTGATTGACTCTGCAGGAACTGGGAAGTGTTCTTGCAACATGCGCCAGTGAGGTCTTGTTGCATTGGTATGATCAGGGGCAACCTCTAGTCGACCTTGGCCATGCGGCGGCGCATCTTCAGGATCCGGCAGCGTTGCAGACTCAGTGGTTTTTCCATGAGTAGCAAGCCCCGCCGATCCCTTCGGTATATTCGTACTCTGAACCGGCTGTATGGTATTCTTGCTCGAGTGTAAGATACTGGCCGAGCTGGAGCTTTTCGTTGGCAGCAGCTTCTGTACTAGATCGCTGGTTGCCGGAGAAGGGGAGCTTTGGGCGCTGGAGAATATTGATGTGTCCGTAAAGGGAGTTCGGGTTTCTATGGCAGGCTTCGCAGTGGTACTTGACCTGCTCAAAGCATCTTTTAAGCCGAGATTTTTGAGGCTGTCAACACTTATAGACGACGGAGTCTCCCAATGTCGAATATTGGAGAAGTGATACAACGCTGCAGTGGTAATGACTGCAAAGACTAGGAAAATTCTATAACGACGAAAGCGCAGCATCTTGCCCACAGTTATTGGCCCGGAGCCAGGGAGGTCGTGTGCTCGAGCTCGATAGCGACAGGCGTATCCATCAGGGAACCGAGCCTTCAAGTGTATCCACAAACATCCTATAGACTTGATGGAGGAGCATAGACGTAACTCGTGTGGACGCAGCAATCATAAATGTAGGCCCCAGAGTCACGGTGAGAGTAACCGTGCGAAGGCGAAGGCCAACAATTGGGGACAATAATGGGAGACCTTTTGATTTAACTTCACATGGACCAACCCTGAAGCTACCTAACTACCTATGTACCTTATGTACCTTACTGTAGGGCGGGTTAGCGCATTCAAGCGCGTAGCAGCTGCACGACCTTCAATTCGTGAGCAAAGCGAACCGGCGCTTCGAAAGAGGAAGTACCTGCTGAGCTACGAATGGGGTCATTCTTATAACCTTCGATACAAGCTACCCAAGGTACCCAAACACTGAACATGGCTTTACAAGGGAAACAAGTACGAGAAGAGGAGCAGATTTTTGATTGAGTGGTATCATAAGGTAAAAATGCGCTCTACTTATTCCATGTTTGGAAAATCCTAGCAGACCTGGAACGACACGGATGATTTTGTTTATCGTTTTTTCGGAATTGAGGTGCGATATCCCAGGCTTCCTCATCAGTAAGATGAAGTCTTGACGGTACCTACGGCTTCGGTACATGAATGGTCTTGCTGACCATGAGACAGCCGCTCAGAACGAATAGACCGACTATAGGGTGGAATTCGAAAGGCGTTCCCTTGGCAGCAACCCCTAGAGGAATGTTGTGCAGCACCCATCCTTGAGAAACCCAGTATGCCATGAGTGCGGCAATAGACAGCGTCGTAGGTATGGGAGTTCCCTCGAAGTATTTTGACTTCCCTGTCTTGTCTTTGGGCACGACGGCAACGGTGACGTTGAATCTTGCCAGGCGCGTCAGACCGCAAAGAACGAAGAAAGTGAGGAGGAGATGATCGACGGGTGTGCGCATGCCGATGGCGAAGGCTGCAGCAGCGGGGGAGAGCCCGAAGGAAATCTGGTCTTCTTAGCAAGCTGGCCTGCATGATTGAAAGGGACTATTCGTACCAGATCGGCCAAGGAATCAAGTTCTTGTCCCATAAGGGATGATTTACTCCGCCATCGTGCCACTTTGCCATCCATAAAGTCAAAGAACAATCCGAAAGGCATGAATGCCAGAGCTGCCCAAAGATTGCCGTAGTTATCCGCCACCCCAAGACAGTATCTCATGCTCGAGAACACAGACATGACGCCGCAGAAGCCTGGCGCAATTGTGGTCAGTGGGTTTACAGGCAAGGTGTGATCACTTTGAGTCGCGTGCCATTCATTTCGGTGATCAAATCAGCAAGGTGGAGTGCCCTTGAAGTACCATTAACACGCTGGTCACCAATTTACAGACGGGGTCAACATACTTGATTAAGGAGAAATGACCGGTATTCGACGCTAGGAGCATCTTTTGCTTCTCTTGGCCTATGCGCAAATTGAGCTGCCAGAAACCCTCTAAGTGTTTGGAGACCCCACTGTTATTGGGAGTGCTAGTTGTCGACTCCTTTGAAAGACCATTTTGCGGCCCGCTTCTTCGCGACATGCTGACTCTCTAGATCTATACCGCCGCGAGCCGACCAGGGTAAATCCTCTTGTGTGATCCCACAAAGATAAGTCTCGTCGGTTTTGACAACTCTTCGTTGAGTAGATGGGTGTATGTTCAAGTGGTAGGTGTGGATACTTGGAATGGGCGTGTACAATAGGCGCATCCCGGTTAACAGACAACGTTAAAGGTTCAAATTCAGTACCCGGCGTGCTTCACCGCCATCGTTTAATGCCACGACTAGCGGGGTGAGTTAATGATCTTACAAGGCACCTTAGCCACTGCTCCATGGAAGCAGATAACTTACAAACCAAGTCCGCCGACAGTGCGAGCTGGATACTCAATTCTTTCCTTAGGTGGAAGGTACAATAATTACAACGATGAAGCGCCGCGAACTCCCGAGACCTTCAACCTACACCAAGGCGTATGTAGACCTAACCCCTGCCTCTACTGAAGCCACCAGCTCTCGTAAAATTCGGGTTACCCCCTCTAGCCCCTCCTCGACTTGAACTGAAGCCGCCGCCTCTAGCTCCCCGACCACCACCTCTCCCTCCCCGGTCGCCGAATCCTCCGCGTCCCCGCGGAGCACCCCTACCACCACCTCTGCCGGCTCCTCTTCCACCCCGCATGGGTCCTCCTCTCGAGGCTCCTCCGGCTCGCTTTGGCTTTGCAGTTCCTATGACCAAAGTCGATTACTTTAAACAAATCAAGCTAAACCGGGAATGAGTACTTACCTGGAGGGGGCTTGGGTTTTGGTAGGAATCTATAGCAGCTTCTGTCAGCTTCAATCTACCATGCTGGAGACCCTCAAACCTACTTTTCTAATGGTAATAGCTTGTCGCCACCAATGTAGAACTTGTCCCCAGACTTGAACGAGGTAGCCACTATACCTTCCTGTGGTTTTATGGTGAAGTAGACTTGATTTATAGGCCCTAAAATCTCGTCGACTTTGCCGATCGCTGTCTGTCCGAAGGTCAGTACCGGATGGGTTGACTGCCCGCAAAGATGAGAGCTACCTTGTTCTCCAAGTATATGGGCGCATTGAAATATGGTATCTTTGGGTTGACCGATTCGCAAACGATCTCCCCTTCGCAGGCGTGAACAAACGATCCCATCTCTAAGTTTTGTTAGCACTGAGTTACGGGCTGCAATCACAAGAATCCCGACATATACCTAAAACAGAAGCTGGAGGTCCGTAGGATTGTTGAAAGCCACCGCGCCCTAGCAAGCATCCCATTAGCTCAATCTTTGAGCCTGTTGTGCTCTGGAAAGAGAGGTATCGTTACCTCCGCGGCCACCAAAGCCTCCCCCACCTCTGCTGGCACCAAAAGCTCCCCCTCGACCACGAGAATTACCCCGGAACGACATGTTGTTGACGTAGATTGGTAGGGGCAAACTTGGTGGGCAAACAATTTTACCTACTTTGTACCGCCTTAGCGAGTGAGGCTTTCGGCTCGCTAAGCCCTACGAGGGAACGCTAACTCGCGTCCATACCCCTGTCAGGTGGAAAGGACATAAAAGCCAGCGTCCCCTTACATTGCCTTCCGCTCGCAACAATCGATTTTGAGTCATGGATGGTTCCGAGCCAAAGCAAAGTCTCAGCGGGGCAGACCTTCCCAGTAGCCTAGCACATCGGTCACTGATCAATTCAGAAATAGCTAAACCCATTGACCAAGAGCAACCACAGAGCCTAGTTTCGTCGGACCTAAAAGATAGCAAAGCCACGAGACCGTCCAAGAAGGGTCAGTTCCAGTCACAGCAGGCAGACCAAGCAGGCAAGATCTCTCTAAAGAATTCGGATCCTAAAGCAAAACCCTCAGGCTCTGAGCGCTCAGCTACTTCCTCTCTACCCAATATTATCCTACAACGAAACAAGCTCTTTGACGAGCTGAAACAGAAGCAGGACGCAGATATTCTGAGTAAGCCTCATGCGGAGATCAATGTTGTGATTGATCTGGGTCGAGGCAATGAACGAACTGTTATAGCAAAAGCATGGGAGTCTACGCCGGTGTCCTTTCTTAAGGATCTGAAAGGTGAAATTGAGCCTGATGTCGTTGTCGCTAAGATAGATGGTAAGGAGCTATGGGACCTTGGTCGGCCGCTGGAGAGAAACTGTCGCTTGAGCTATCTACCTTTTGGATCCGCCGAGGGCAGGCATGTTTTCTGGCATTCGAGTGCGCATGTTTTGGGTGAAGCTGCTGAGTGCCATTACCCTACATGTCTACTCTCCCACGGTCCTCCCGTCGAACAGGGTTTCTTTTACGATATGGCTCTGGAAGAGGAGTAATGGTTATCGATGCCCTCCTCAACTGTCACGAGCACTAATGAGTCCCAGGCAGGTGGTCAACCAAGCCGATTGGCGTCCGTTGGAAGATAAAGCGTCCAAGTTCGTCAAGGACAAACAACCTTTCGAACGTTTACATGTCTCCATATCGGACCTGAAGAAGATGTTCGGTTATAGTAAATACAAAATGTACTATATCGAGAACCTATTGCCAAAAGAGGGAAGCACGGTGTATAAATGCGGCTCGCTCGTTGATTTGTGCTTGGGTCCTCACATACAGAACACAAATAAGATCAAGGCTTTCAAGATTATGAAGGTACCGCATAGTTGCAGTAATATAAATATCATGTTGGCTTACGACAACTTTCTAGAACTCCTCCTGTTACTTTCGTGGCGACAAGGACGACGACTCGTTGCAGCGTATCTACGGAGTGGCATTTCCTGACAAAAAGGGAATGGTAGATCATCAGAACTTTCTGGAAGAAGCAGCCAAGCGAGATCACCGGAAAATTGGTGTGGATCAGGAGCTGTTTTTCTTTAGTGAGCTATCTCCAGGTTCCGCGTTTCTCCTGACGCATGGCACAAGGATTTTCAATGCCCTACAGAAGCTACTTCGGTCAGAATACCATAAACGGGGTTACCAAGAGGTCCAGTCGCCTAACATGTACGATGTTGACCTTTGGAAGACTTCGGGTCACTGGCAACACTACCAAGAGGATATGTTTAGGCTTGAAGTCGAGAAGAGAGTATACGCACTAAAGCCGATGAATTGCCCCGGACATTGTCTGATCTTCCGACACCGGGAAAGGAGTTACCGTGAACTACCTTTGCGGATGGCCGATTTCGGTGTTCTTCACAGAAACGAAGCGTCTGGTGCTTTGAACGGACTCACAAGGGTTCGGAAGTTCCAGCAAGATGATGCCCATATCTTCTGCACACCAGAACAGGTACGTTATCTGCGCGCTAGGAGGTTTGGGCGATTATCTCATCATGTCATTGCAGATCACACAAGAGATCGAAGGTCTATTCGACTTTCTTCGATGTATTTACGGGTTATTTGGGTTCCCGTTCAAGCTCAAGTTGTCCACTCGGCCTGAGAAGTACATGGGAAGCATAGACACCTGGAACGTTGCGGAAGGGAAACTCCGTGATGCACTAAACTCGTTCAAGGAGGCTGGGGGTGCAGATTGGGAGCTTAATGAGGGCGACGGCGCCTTTTACGGCCCAAAGATCGATGTCACCATCTCAGATGCTCTCAACAGAGAACATCAATGCGCTACGATTCAGTTAGATTTTCAACTGCCACAGAATTTTGGTCTTGAGTTTATTACGGGTGAAAGCCCGGTGAGAACGAAAAAGGTCGAGGGGACGGAGCCCGAGACAATTGGCGCCAGCAGCAGCTCGTCGAAGGAACCTGGTGCAGGAAGGACTCGTCCTGTGATGATACATCGTGCAATCATCGGCAGCTTTGAGCGATTCATGGCCATCTTGACGGAGCATTTTGCCGGTAAATGGCCGTTTTGGCTGAGTCCACGCCAGATCCTTGTCATCCCAGTCATGCCGGCCGTAAATGACTACGTCGATGAGGTGCAGCGAGTGTTTCATCAAGCGGAGTTCTACGTGGACACGGACAAGAGCAGCAACACGATGCAGTGGAAGATCCGCAACGGCCAGCAGAAGCAGTATAATTTCATTTTTGGTAAGTCCACCTCGACCTGTGCTATAATCTAGTAGTCTCTTGCTGACAGAACGCGGCAGTCGTGGGTGCACAAGAGGAGAAGTCACGGACTGTCAACATCCGAAATCGCGATGACCAGAACACGCAATCCAAAGGTGATCTGGTCCCGCTTGACGTGGCACTTAAGGCTCTTATCGCTCTGAGAGATGACAGAAAGCTTGTCAATGCTATATAGCCTGGTTCAATCTCTGGCTCCGAAATCTGGTCCATTTCTTAGATGGACGCTTCGCAATCCCGGGCAGCTCACTCGATCCTTCTGATAAAAGCTCACAGTGAGTTCATAGATCAATCTAGAAGTCGATAGAGTACTAGTACCTACCTAGAGTAGGTAGGGAGTGGCCTGCTGGCAGTATGGCAGGCTATTCCTATGGATTATACCTTGTTCACTACATCGGTGATGTCGGATCCACTTCACTTCGTAATAAAGTCGTTTCGTTGTGCGGACATATGACTGCACTTGTGCAACTCACAATCCTTGCATACCTTACCTTATGTTTATCAGACATACGCTTATAGCGGTGTGTAATGATCGTAGTATTGTCTAACTAACTAAGTGTAAGGAGACAAACTGAAAAACTTTTCAGAAGATTGACATCAAGTCTAATTGAATAATGTCTTGACACAACCTTGAGTCCTCACACTAAGCCATAATAGACATGAGTATCAACACATCTTCTCAGGTTATTTGACATCAGTGAGATCAAATCTTCAACTTTTAATGACTGTTTCTTTTTTCTCTTCATGACTAGTCATATGTAGTTCAATAAGTTTGATAAACTGTCTAAATTTAACAGATTGAAGTGATTTTGTAAGACTGTTGATTATCATTTAATTCATAGATGTATAGATGAGTTTGATGTCTCTGTTGATCTTGACATAATGTATGAAGTAATAATGAATGTCAATATACTTCATTCATTAATGAAATTGTGAATTCTAAATAAGAGTCATAGCTTCTTGATTATTTATGTTAATAAGAATTACTTTTAACTTATTGTCATCTAGCTACATTTCAGTCAGCAAGCTTCACATTTAAATTGTCTTCTTTGTAGTCTTTATTAAGATAATGTATTTCACTTCAGTAAAGAACAGAGCAACAATGATCTGACATTTAAATCATTATAAGACTGATTTATTAATTAATTAAAAGATATATCTAAAAGTAAATTGTCAGAACTTGTTATTCTCTTCTTAATCAAAGTCTAAATTTTCTTAAAGTTTTAATGATTCTAATCTGTCTCTATATCAAATAATGATGTCTGTTAAAAGGTGGCACCACACTAATAGCATAGCTATCATGAGTTATATATCTAACACTCCCCCTAACCCGCGATCGGCCCGCAACCGACCCGCAGGTGTAAAGGGTGCGCACAGATGGCAGTTTGAACTCGCGACCTTTTGGACTTACTCCCTCACCATGGACTTGAACCACCGGCAGAGGTGGCCTAGGCGCCATTTTACGCAAGTTATCACGCACTAACCCGGGCTCATAACCTGTTAAAAGGTGGCACCACACTAATAGCATAGCTATCGTGAGTTATATATCTAACAATGTCAATGATTTCTTATATATAGCAAAACACTTACTTTAGAATATTTCAATGCACTGTGTTCAGATTGTGAGTGAATCAATTAAGAATCAAAATTAAGTAAGTTATGTTAGAATGAATCTGTATTATAATGTACATTAAGAATTTAATTGTAAATTGATACTGCTCAATAAAGATGACATCAGTGTGATTCTTAAAAGTCTGTAGATTGAGGTTTTACTTTATTGAGATAAAGACTGATCTTAGATTATTAAATTTAAAGTGATTTAACATTTTCTTCAGATAAATCTTTTAAAAAATAATGAGAATTCTTAACTTTTGATTCTGTTTAATCTTCATGTCAAGATAGTATTTACACAGTCTATAATTAGTCATTTTATAAGTGTCATTGAGTTTCTACTTTAAACTATTAATAATCTTAATGATGAGACTGAGAAGAAGAATGTCATCAATATAAATAAACATTAGTAAATTGCTGTATTTAAAGACACTGATGTCATTAATTAGGCATTTGAAGTCTAGATTAGTTAAAAACTTGTGAATAATTTAATATTATATTTATGATGACTACTTTAGCTTATAAAGAGCTTTATTAAGTTGATACACTTTTGTTTCATTAATATACTCAGTAAGCTGAGTGATAAAGACTTTTTCTTTAAGTATTTTGTTGAGAAAAGCTGTTTTAATGTTTATTTGTTTGAGATGATAGTCATAATATGCAGCTATTGCAAAAGTCATCTTATAAGTAGTTAATTTAACAATAAAGACATATATTTCATTATAATCAACATCATAATGCTATTTAAATTCTTTGATCACTCATTTAGTCTTATACTTTATAATTGAACTGTTTAAGTTTCATTTATAACAGTAAATTCATCATTCTTAAAGTGCTCATCAATTCAAGAAAAGATCAATAAGATTTTACATTTCATTTTTGTTTAAAGACTCAATCTTCACATTTATAGCTGCTTTTCATTAAGCAATATTAGATGCAGTAATAATCTTCTTATAAATAGTTAACTCTTCTTTAAAGTCTTTCTTCTCTTTCTGTTTCAGTATAGTCTTTGCAATTAGCTCTGTGACATAGAACAAGATCATTAAACTATTTTTATAGTGTTTTAATGATTGTTGATCTCTTTTAGAATGATATAGAAATGCTGATGTTGAAGATAACTACATTATAGATTCATCATCACTGTTTTTAATTGACTCAGCAATGTAAGCTGAGCAGAAGTTCTTGTGATTCTTTTAAAACTTATAAAACTTCTTTAATTCATTCTCTTTATTCACTATTAAGTGCAGAACAAAGACAGATATATGATCTTAAGTTATATTGCTGTCTTCTTCTTCTCAATTCATACTCAGTAATTCTGAACATTCAAGCTCAAAAAGCTGATGTGTCTGTTTAAATGATGAAATTGATGAAGATGTGATCTTAAGATTATTAATTTGTATTGATTCTTCATTAAACACAATGTTTCAGTGTCATACTATCTTTTTCTTGTCAGATAATCAAATTCTAAAGATATTAAATTCTTTATATTCAACAAGCATACCTTTTTCACTTTATTTATTAAACTTGACACTTTTCTGACATCTTTCTTTTAGTATGTGTGCATAGATCTTGCATTCTCATATTTGTAGATGATTAAGATTAATGAGCTCAGCATCATTGTTAGTATACATCAATTTATATTATAATTAAGCTGAAATCTTTCTGTTAGTAGTCTTACTAAAGCTTCAGTTAAGAAGATAGCAAGTTGCTTTAACAGCTTCTGATTATAGCTGTTTTAAGATATCAGCATTAATTATTATGATTCTTGCTTATTCAGCAATAAGATTATTGCTTCACTTTGCAACTTTATTTTGACTGAATGCATAGAATATGATCAATTCATAGATAATCTCATGTCATTAAAGAAATTTCTTGAGACAATAATCTTCAAATTTGCTCTCATTATCAATTTGAACAGTTAATAAATGATATTCAGTATACTCTTTTAAAAAGTTAAGATGTCAGTACATCATTTTTTCTGCTTTCTTCTTTCTTTTTATAAAGTAAATGTGTTGAGCTTGAGAGTAGTCATTCATGCAGACAGTATATTAAGTGAATTTATTATAAATAATAGACATTATAGAGTCAGCAATGTCTATATGCATTATCTTACATATATTGATGATTCATCTTTGCAATTACCTCAAGATCTTTTGCTTTTAATTCACCTTAATGCATACTTCACATATATATGAATCATCAGATTTCAGAAGATCATTAAAATGAATTTCAGTGACTATTTTGAATAGCTTAATTAGGCTGTTCATATCTATATGAGCAAGATAACAGTGTCAGATATTGTAGAACATCTTTTAACTGATTGCTGTCATGATGATATTGAGTTGATTTTTTAGTCAAATTGTATAGAGATCATTATGTCTCAGAGCATATTTAACAATCTTGTTATTAATAACTCATAATAGTTTATTGATGACAATATTAAGTCACATCTTCTTATTGATGACTATATCTACTGAGAATAGATTAATTGCAGCATTAAAAATGTAAATTACATCATTTAAAGTAATATTCTTGTAGTCTTCATCTTTTAGACTAAACTGAAGAGTAATGAAGTCTTCATTAACAATTTTGATCTGACTACTGATGTCTATAATGATGATGAATTTGTTCAATTATGTATAGAATTTAAATAGTTATTGATTCTTATATATATAATAAGAGATACTGAAGTCAACTAGTCAGCTATCTTTCATAATGATGACAGCAACATATATAACAGTCAGCAAGAAGTTCACTTTGAAGTTAAATTTCAATTTATTTAACTTTTTCTTATCATCATTTTTTTTATCTTTTTTATCATCTTTATTTGCCTCTTTTCTTCTGTCATCATAGACTTTCTTCTTTTTCAGATACTTTATAAAGTAATTTTCTTCTGTGTAAATAAATCTTTCATAATAACTACATTACTTATTTTCATTCTTCTTCTCTTTATTTCAGTTATTCTTACTCTTACTCTGTTCATTCAACTTAATTATCATGATCATCATCTTGTTATTTCTCTTAAGACATTCTTCATCAATAAGCTTCACAATTAACTCATTTAGTGTTAGCATCTTCACTCAAATCATAAATTACTTTACTGTGATTCATTACTGATATATAAAGTCTAAATTAGTTAAAAAGAAGATGATCTTTATCAGTTCATTGACTTTTAAGTTAATTAAGACAATTTTAATCAGTAATAATTTGTATTGTAAGATGTAGTTGTTGATGTTTAAACAGATTTTGAGTCATAAATTGTAGAATTAAATTATTAAAATGTACTGCAGATTAAAGTTATACAGTACATAGAGATTACTGATGTGATTTTACATCTCTTTCATTGTTATCTTTTCTTAAATGATGACTTGAATCTTTAAGAAGATATTAAGAATGATTTAAGTCATTATTTTGTTGTTTTAAGTATTTTACTCAATTTAAATAGAAAAGATTGTCTGAAGATTCACTTTCTGTTTGACAGAAACAGAGATATTATTATTGATTACATTTTATAGATCAGCACTTAATAATGTGAACTGCATGACTGTTTTTTATATTAAATGATTAACATTTTCTTTTAGCTTGACAAATTGTCATAATTAAATAACATCTGTTGTAAATGACATGCTGTATTCAGTTTAAATAAACAGCATTTTGATTGAGTTCTTTCTTTGCTTTTGTGATGATGAGATGTTGACTTATAAAGTTTGTTATTTGTAATTAATTAAAAGTCAATGAATTTTGTCAGCAATGATGAAATCAATTGAATAGATTAATTAATGAGATCAATACACATATACAGCTGAGCTCATGATTTATCAGATATACACTTATAGTGATGTGTAATGATTGTAGTATTGTCTAACTAACTAAGTGTAAGAAGACAAACTGAAAAACTTTTCAGAAGATTGACATTAAGCCTAATTGAGTAATGCCTTGGCACAATCTCAAGTTCTCACACTAAGTCATAATAGGCATGAGTATCAACAATGTTGTATCAAGTAAGCATAGCTGCATAAACAGCGTCATTTTTCTGCCAGTGTTACTTTGGTCATGACCACAATTCCAACTCAAGCTCAAGCTCTACCTACCTGGTAGCTCATGCATCCTCCTTACCTTTATGAAGCTACACACCAAAAGTAATGGGAGTGCACTAGCTACGGCGAGCTACATACATGGTTTGTACACCCTGCTGAAGTAAAAGAACATCAAAGCTTCACAATATCTCAAAGCTGTGCATTGAGATCATAAATGACTGAGAATATAAAGTAGGATCATCAAATTTATATTAACTCATGCTTATATATAAATTACATAGAACAAAATCTGAATGATCAATTGCAATGATAAATTACTGCTAACTTTGTATATGATTTGGATGTTCCTACCACTGCATATAGGCTGTGTACGCAGCTCAACGTAGCTAGCGCACTCCCATTACTATTGGTGTGGACCCCACAGTCGTCCTAAGTAACCTTGAAAGGTACCCTACTTTCTAAAGGTCTATCCAAAGCGCTGAGCTGGTGATACGTTATTACCTTATTGTTACCATTATTGTTTGCACATTGAGTACCTACCTTGTAGATGCGGAGCTACCCTCTACTCTCACATACAAATACAAATACCTTATTCACCCCAGCCATGGCAGCCCAGTCACAGACAACTTCGTCGCACGATATCGACCACCCCATACCAGCACCGACAGATGCGTCCCACCTCAGCAGTGGATACGGGCCAGGAACTTACCTAGAGCAGTCGCGCTTGCCTTACAGCAAAACAGGAGCCATGGACTTTGCAGCTACACGGGGCGCCCCGGTGGAAACCTCGCCGTTAGCGATGTTAGAACACCCGGTGCACCCAGACTCGTCCAAGGGAGACTTCAGCACCAGTCGTCACGATTCTTCGACAATTGACGGTAACGCCGGCGGGGACCTCCATCGTACAAACTCGACGATGTCACAGTCGCAAACATTGACCCCGTCCAGGGTTGGTACACTGAAGAAAAAAGCTTCACTCAGTAAGAGGGCGAGTGTGAAACGTAGTGGCAGTAGGAAGGCCAGTGGACCTGGGAGTGTGCGCTTGCCCTATGCTGGAAACGATACCCCTCCCGGTGTGGACGGCGATGAGATCAACAATGCTTTCTTCGTACCAGTACCGACTACGGGAAACCCAACAGAAATCCTGGTCAACCGGTTTCAAGGTGCGCATTGCCTTTGCTTGCGATTACTTTGAGGGCTTTGCGATCTAGTCGCCAAGCTCCTCCTGTTGGGATGTAAGCTGACCACAGACCTGATGTAGCTTGGCGCAAAGTGCTCAAAGACTTGATTGCATATTTCCGTGATGTTCAGAGATCTTATGAAAGCCGATCGAAGTCTCTCCTGACACTTTCGAACCTAGTAAGCAACACAGTCACACCAGCTGTATTTCTCACAGAAGGGGGAATCGGTGAAGCAACACAGATCCTCCGTAATTACCACAAACAGGGTCTCGCCGAGGGTAACAAGGCTCGCGATATCGAGAACGATGTGATAATTCAGCTCACAGGCCTAAGGAGTGACCTAAGCCAGAAGTGTAAAGAGATCAAGGGACTGGCCGGGGACTTCAAAAACACCGTAGACAAAGAGACTGAGGCTACTCGCAAGACAGTCCGTGACCTGCAGGAAGCACTAGGCCTGGTGGACACTGAGCCCAGCGCGACAGTTGGGAGGGGAGACCCATTCATCGTGAGACTACGTGTGGAGCGGCAAGTCGAAAGGCAAATAGATGAGGAGAATTATCTACACAGAGTAAGCGGCTTTGAATCTATGTTTACTATGTAACTTTCCGGCCTGATTTGCTCTGCAGGCGTTCCTCAACCTTGAAAATTCTGGCCACGAACTTGAGTCGATTGTGGTTGGTGAGATTCAGAAGGCTTACCATGCGTATGCTGGAATATTGAAAAGAGAAGCCGACGAGGCGTACGAAGCGGTGGAGAGACTAAGGAGCGGTCCAATAGCGATGCCAAGAGACGGGGAATGGCAGTCCTTTGTCTACAAGAACGAACAATTCGTAGACCCAAGGATACCAGTCCGACGAGCCGAGAATATATACTACCCGGGTAAGGACAGTCCAGGTGCAGCCGAAGTCAGGGCTGGTATGCTCGAACGGAAGAGCAAGTACTTAAAAAGTTACACTCCTGGATGGTCAGTGGTCCTTTGTTGTGCACTCTGCTATGATACTTATGATTTACATCCAGGTACGTCCTATCACCGACACACCTACACGAATTCAAATCGGCGGATCGCATCAGCGCTCAACAACCGATCATGTCTCTGTATCTACCGGACCAAAAGCTCGGCTCACGCTCAAGCGTAACCTCGTCTTCTCACAAATTTATGCTTAAGGGGCGTCAAACCGGGGGGATGCACCGTGGCCATGCCTGGGTGTTTCGCGCAGAATCCCACGACACAATGATGGCTTGGTACGAAGACATCAAAAATCTGACTGAAAAGACCGGAGAGGAGCGCAACGCATTCGTGCGACGTCATGCGAGAAGCATCAGCGGCGGAAGCCATAAGACCGGCTCTGTCAGTAGCGACGGCGTCTTGGATGAGGATGAGGCAGATGAAGTCCCCTATTCGGCCAATAAACCCCAGCTACAGCCATCGATGCCTAAACCAGACACCCCGGGACGACCTCAACCAGGTGGGCGCTTTCCAAGTGATCTACAGGTCAACCGATTCTTACAAGCTCCGCTCTCTCCATCTAGTGCAACAAGTTCCGGCGATGGCGATCCAATGATGGCCACTGATACTCAGCCAGAATCCAGCGGGTCGCGCGGTCCAGGAGATCTTGACGAGCATAATCCGAAGTATCGAATAGCTGGACAGGAAAGTTTGCATGCTCCTGTGGCAAGCCATCGCTTGCGCGAACGACAGCAACACGATCTGATGACTAGAAAAGCGGGATCGGTCAGCCAACCAGACCCATCACGCGGCACTAGCTATGATGGCCCTGAGGTTACTTCTAGCGGAGAACGACCCCTACGCGAACAACAAGCTGATCTCCCTATCCGAAGCCCTCCAGCCGAGTTGATAAGGCGTGACACCGACTATGCCACCTGGATGGCCCCAGGAGCTGCTGGCAAAGGGGTAGCTCACTCTGGGGCATATCGAACAGAGAACCATCAACATCGCCCGCAGCAGAATGAAGTCGTACAATACCACGAGAAAAGGCACACCAGCAAGTTTCCAGATAATGAAGAGGTTACCGGTACAAGCACCACTACCCCTATAGTCGGAGGTCAACTGCCCGACGGCGATAGGTTCCAGAACACTTATACGATCCCCTCCTCTCAACCTAATCAAGCCGGAAACATCAGCACTGCTCCGAGCTCTCAGGTAGATGGCACGCTCAGCAAGTTGAATACCAATAATGCAGCTGCCTGGAATAAGGGCTCAGACCGCTATCAAAGTACAAAAGCAGTCCCGGCTGCAGCGGAACCGCCTCGACAGCTTCAAAGGAGAGATAAATCGGGCTCATTTGAGGAACCTATCAACATTCAACCCAGCGTCCAGAGCCATGAAGTCGAACAAACGATCAGTGATCTGCATGTACCAGGAGAATTTCCCCCAACACCCGTAACATGAGTGTATAATCCGGACGGATATCCTGTTCGATATCGAGGTCGCGTCGTTCCATCCACATCAAGAACGATAGCGCCATTGCTCTGTTCCATCACAGACGGAGCCTTCTTATATTGTCAATCACGACAAAGAGGTGCTGCCGGATTCTTGGTATTGCTTCTCTTGTCGGCATTGGTGAAAGATGTCGCAAGCTACCTATAAGCTGCCTATGATGTAACAGCGAGCATAATATCTAGAAACATGTATCGGCTGAGCATCTGCAACCCTTGCAATCTGTGCAATTCACAATCTAAGACCACCACCCTATACCAAGCGCTCAAACATGCTATCTCTTTGCCTCTCCAAGCTGGCTAGGTCTCGTTTTACCCTGTCTACCTCTTTTTTGGCTAGCTCCCATTCAGGAGGCAAGCCTTGAAAAGCTGCGAGCCTGCTCTCAAGGGCCTTGACCTTTCCTTGCAGCTCCAGAACACGGTTTTCTTCCTCAAATACTCGATGTATGTCCACGCCAGGTGCCTTGCCTTCGTCAAGGGAGCGGAGCTTGTCATTATACTCCGCCAACTTAATGCCCAGAGCTTTCGCCGAACGTGTCCATCCGCTTGTCTTCTGCAAGACATCGACCGGAGACTGGAACTCTTCACCACTCACTTCGGCCAGCTGCTCCCGTAACCACGAAAGCTCGCGCGCCAAACTTGTTTGCAACTCTTCGACCCGCTGTGTCTGTTGCTGCATCTTTATTTCTGCTGCTTTGAGCTGGACGATACTGTTTGCCATTTCCCGTTCTGTGGGTACGCCACCCAGTGCCACAGAGAGGGAAGCTAGAGCGTCGAGACTGGCCCGTCCTTCGTGTGTTAGACTGTTCTCGACCGCCGCTAGTATCTCGGTATCTGGCTCGGCGCTCACTATCGCATTCAGCTCTTTGAGCGCGTCGTGCTCGACCTTGCCGTATGCGTCCCTCTCCTCGTCCGCCGACTCATTGAAAGCCGCTAGTGCAAGGATTGCGTTGAGGGTTTCTGTATTGCGCTCGAAGGGAGGAGGCGCTGACGGGTAATACTTGGAGGCAAGCCAGGTAGTAACGTGGGCCCATTCTTGCGCCTGTACAAACTGTATACGTGCTTTAGAGGGCGAGAGCAAGGGTGTAATTTCCATGTTGGTCAGCCTAGTTTAGGAGTGAAATATAGTCATCAATAACAACGATTGACGTGTGTGCGGTAGCAAATGACAATATTGAATGGAACCCCGGTCCGTAAGTGGTCTCCACAAAGTATTACGGCGGGCCGACGCTAGTTTTGCCGCAGGGCTGCAAGGGTATAGCGGCACCTGCCGTATTCGAGAACTGGCCACATAAACGTCTTCGGCTTGGTATATACGAAGCATTCAAGCAGTGTTCTCCTTGCCTGACCTGAGCAACACTTTCGTATAGTAGACCAAAGATGATTATTCGGTCGCCATCGTTGGTCGTTCTGGCCAGTCTCCTCTCATCACTACCAGCTAGTCTCTGCATCTCGCCATCAGACATCCCGTCCGACACACCCATCTCGTCCCTCATCTCATCAGCAAAGGCTAACCTAGCAAACGGCAATGCCAATGACGCCCTCACCTACTTCGACGTCGCTATATCTCGGGACCCTCGCAATTACCTCTCCATCTTTCAACGTGGTGCGACCTACTTGTCACTCGGCAAAAATGCGCAAGCAAGCCAGGACTTCGACAAGGTGCTGGCGATCAAGCCGGACTTTGAGGGCGCACTCCTCCAGCGGGCAAGGATAAAGTTAAAGAACGCTGACTGGGCGGCTGCCAAAGCGGATTATGAGGCAGCTGGGCGGAAAGGGAAAGGCGGTCAGGAGCTTGCAGACCTGGAGGAGGCGCAAGGAGCAGCAGGCTTGGCCGCTGATGCGGCGAAAAAGGACGACTGGGAAAGCTGCGTGAGCCAGGCCGGCGTTGCTATTATGACCGCGAGTACGGCTCTCGGTTTACGACAGTTGAGGGCTCGCTGTCGATTCGAGCGGGGCGAAGTGCAGGAGGGCGTCAACGACCTCGCGCATGTGCTACAGATCTCGCCGGGTCTGATTGAACCGCACCTGCAGATCTCGTCGATGTTGTTCTATTCGTTGGGGGATACGGAGCGGGGCATTGCGCAGCTGCGGAAATGTCTACATTCGGATCCAGAGTCGAAGGCTTGTAGCAAGCTGTTCCGCAGGGAGAAAAAAATAGACAAGGCCGTCAAGGAGATTTATACTCTGAAGGAGAAACGTCAATTCAACAGCGCCACGAAATTGCTGGTTCCAGTTGGGGAGTCTGTTGGCCTAATACGAGAGGTCAAGGACGATGTGGAAGGAGCCCGAGAAGCGGGCCACATCCACAAGAATCCTCCAAACGAGCTCTATAGCAGCTTGATTGAGATCACATGCGAGTCATACACTGAGGTATGCCGCAACCTAAACCTTAGAACTGCCCCTGTCGCACATAACTGACCTCCCTAACAACAGATGAACAACCCTAAGAAAGCGCTTATATACTGCACCGAAGCGTTGACCCTGAACCCCAACTCCCTCCCCGGCCTCCTTTTCAAAGCGAGTCGCCAACTCGACGCCGATGACTTCTCCGGCGCCATCAACACGCTCGACCACGCCAAAGAACAGCACCCGTCCGCGCCACAAATCCAACCCCTCCTCCAAAAAGCCCACACCCTCCTCACCCGCTCCAAGCAAAAAGACTACTACAAAGTCCTCGGCGTCAGCCGCGACGCCGACGACCGCACCATCAAGCGCGCCTACCGCCAACTCACCAAGCAGCACCACCCGGACAAGGCTGCGGCCCAGGGCATCGGCAAGGAAGACGCCGAGAAGAAAATGGCCGCCATCAACGAAGCGTACGAGGTGCTCAACGACCCGGAACTCCGCGCTCGCTTTGACAGAGGCGACGATCCGAACAGCCACGAGCAGCAGGGCCAGCCTTTCCAGGGCAGTCCGTTCGGTCACGGGCCCGGTGGCCAGCAGTTCTTTTTCAAAAGCGGGCCTGGTGGGGGTGCTGGTGGGGGCCAGTTCAAGTTTCAGCAAGGTGGGGGCGGTGGGTTTCAGTTTCCTGCTGGCTTTGGGTTTCCTTGATTGTGGTGGCTTCTTCGTTTTGGTCGACGGCGGAGTTGGGTTTGTTTAAACGGGTGTGTCTTAGAAGGATTTCGGATGGCGGCGTGGAATGCGAATTTGGTTTGGGAGTGTCGTAGATGTCACTTCGTTCTTTACACAAGTCATTTCAGTCTCCCGTACACAAAGTGGGCAAAAGCGGCTGACACGCTGGCTTCATTTCACATGGGGACGACAACCTCGATGAAGAGCTACCGTAGAAGAAGACATCAAGTCTTGAGTTAGACTGTGATCGTGACTATTGCCTACCTTCAAACAGGAGCATCGCAAGTAATGGTATATCGTCTCGGTTTCTAAGTTGATTCTCTGAGTATGCGTGAATGGATACTCCGCTGTGACAACGAACTCGATGTCTACAACCGACACGACCCACCGGGAAACCTCTACTACTCCCTCCTCGGCTCGGACGCCGTGCAGAGTCACCCATAGAAATACACCGCAACCAGTAACCCTCTGTCAAAAGCCAGATGCTCAATACCTCGCATCCACATCATCCAAGTAAACCCCGCCACCCCCATTCAACGAAACCATCTGCCTCTCCGCTATCCTCCTCTTCTTCTTCTCGATCTCACTCACCCGCTTCCTCTCCTCCGCCTGGACTTTCCGCAGCCAGTCCTTATCCGCCTGCACACCGTCCTTCCACTTGTCGCCCAGCATGGCCCTGTACAAGCCCTCGGTCCCATCCTGCATGTCCTCGACGAGCAATTGCAGTGCCTTGCCGGTCAAATCTTGGACCTGGTCAACGAGCGCTACTTCTTCTTCTTCCCACTTCGCCTTCTTAGTTGAGGACTTCTGTTCTTCGAACGCGTCTTGCTCCCTCTTTCGCTTCTCCTTGATCGCTTCGTCGCGCTTGGCTTTCGCGGCGAGGTATCGCACGCTGTGGCCGACGGCCTCGCCGTGCTTGACGGGCGGGAGGGTGTCGAGCGGGGGCGTGGTGAAGAAGAGGACGTGGCCATGCTCGTCACGGTGGAATTGTTCGCGGATGTCTTCGGGGATGGACAGGTTGGCTGCGTCGCTGAGGTGGTAGACTTCTACGGGCCGGGGTGGGTTGTATGCGTTTCCGACGGCGATTGAGTTTCGGCCGGTGGATTGGGTGTGACCATAGCCGCTCTGAGGCATGTAAGAGTGGTCAATGTGGCCACGCGGCTGAGGGGTCGCGAATGTGTTATGAGATGGTTGTGCGGTGTAGTTTGAGACTGGCTGGTTATAATGCTGGTATGTGGGTGCCGGCGATGCCGAATATTGATGAGGTTGATCGGATCGTTGCTGTTCGTATGATGACTGTGCATGATTTGGCTGAGCTGCAGTCAATGAGGCCGTCGGAGCCTGAGGTGTGGTGCCTCCCATGGTAGCGTCACCTTGGCTGCCTCTTCGATAGCTGATGTTTTCTTGAGTCGGGGCACTGGTCGTCTGTCGTGGTGGCTGCGGTGGAGGTCGTGGTGGTGGTGAAGGTGTAGGCTCTGGAGGTGGTGACTCCTATTGTGTTGTGTTAATAGCCGAGTGACTGAACGATATGCGGAGCACGGTGATACTCACGTTCTCTTCCCTCGGACGCTTATGTACCGCCCCCACAACGGGCGGTGCATTCTCAACACCCCATGTGGGTTTGGGCAAATCATCGGTCTCTTTCGCGTCCTCCTTGAGTAGATGCTTGATTGGACTCGGTAGTTTTTTGATCTTCCGGAGCGCATCAAACAGATCCATCTCGTAATCCTTCTCTCTGATTTCATCTGGCAAGCAACTGGCCCACGTCTTGATCTTGTTGAGTTTATACTTCTCCTCATTGTAACGCGCTTCGCATACGTATACTTCCTTATCCGGGGGAAAGCCGCGAGGTCGTCCTCTGCTGTAGCGAGTGAAGAACATGACGAAGCACCGATCCATTACTTCGTCTATATGATGGTCACGATATTGCCCGGTCTTCATCACTTCATTAGGGTAGAAGTGCTTTTCGTATTGATGGACGGTCCACTCGGGTCGGTAGTACCAGACCGCATTTACCCATTTTTGACCCTCCCCATCCTGCCACGTCCGGTATATCTGTGCCACAATGGGCTTTGAGACGTCGTTGGGGTTCTGAATGTGGACCCAATCGCCAACTTTCCACAGCTCGCCATTGTGTAAGATACCGTTAGGTAAGGACAATCTTCCGTCTTCCATTACGTATTCAGTATCCGGCTTCCGCTTTTCTTGATCAGCTAAATTATGAGCTTCAACCTGTAGTCCGAAAGTTAGTAAAAATGTCAACATTTTTTCTATTACATTTCGGTACCTGAAGCTGGACTGCATCTTCGTAAACCTGACTTTCATCCTCATTGTATATTTTTGCATTGTTGAACATAGTGTCGATGTCTTTCATGAAGTGGTCAACAGACTGATATTTCCTGCGCTTTTGCTTCTTCTGGAGACGATTGTCAGTGTCTGGTGAAGCTTCTAACGCGTGGTAGCGATTTGATTATTGGGCGAACCTTGATGACTTCTATTGCCATGAGCTCCTTGATTTGGACGTAGTAATCCGGATGATCGGCCTTGTCCGGCAGATGTAAAAATTGGCGAAGTATTGGCTCCCCATTCGGTGCCTTGATCTTCCGCAGGCCTTTGAGAATTGCATTGATTCGCGCCTCCATTGGCGTATCAACCTTCGGCGGTCGTCCTCGCTTCTTTCTTGGTTTAGAGTCATCGCCTTTGTGACCCCCATCGTCCTTAGAGCCGCCTTGACGTTTGGTAATTGCTGCTGTACTCCGTGGGCCCCTTTTTCGTCGCCGTCGGGTGCCTTCATCATCTGACTCGTCGGCTTCGTCATCCTCGTCTTCCTCCTCGTCCTCGTCCTCCTCTTCCTCCTCTTCAGCCGGCCGAGGGTCAGCAGGTGGAATCTCTCCAAGGTCCGGAAGCACAGCGGTTTCAGTGGATATTATCCCTTCGTCGACAAGTTTCTTGAATTCTGATTCGAAGTAAGCCTGCAGCATGTCAAGGTCAGCTTTGATCAGCTATAACGAAGCCGTTTCCGATTATTTACCTTCATCACAAGAGCATCCAAGTACGCCTGAGCTTCTGGCCTGTTGTATGTTTGCGCATTGTGTACTATCTTATTCGAAATCATAATCAACACTAGTATGGATGCTGGGAAGGTTTGTTACGTACTAATGCACAGTCTCTTACAAAATCCGAGAAAGAACTGTACGCCTTCGTAGCCAATTTTTGCTGTTGCGGATAATCGGTCAACATGTGCTGATGGATTGTACGTCGACTAACGACGAAGAGAAGGCATGCGCACCTTGAGAGTACTGAGCGCTATCGGCTCCTTGATGACATCGTAGTAGTCGGGGAGTATGCGCTTGTTAGGTTTGCGATGGAAGATCTTCGATGGATCATGGTCTCTGTCTTGCTGTCAGCGCCTTCAAGAAACGGGCGCAATTGAAGAGCATTACTCTGTTACTCTATGAGTGTAAGCTGCCTTGATCACACGGTCCATAGCCTCCCATTGCGCCTGCGTGACTCTGGGATCTTTAAGTTTGGTCTCCTCCTCATTGGTCTCTGTAGATTCGACGGGCGGTGGACTCATCGCAGCGCTTGCAGTAGCCATGACTGCTCACGGTACTAAGCCAGCGTATGGCACTGATCTCGTGTGGAACACTGAGCGCGACATCGAGCGCGAGACAAGATCGAACCTCTTCCAGAAACGCGTCGAGTTGGATCGTGAACAGCCAGCGGCTCAAACAAAATAAGATTTACGCTAGCCCTTACCTTAGCCGCATGCACAATGACGAATAAGGTTAAGGTACCCGCCCCGCTCCGGCCTGGTTAGCACGCCGCCCTAAGGTAGGTACAGATACCTTACGCTCACCGTGTTCACGCTCGCTTGGAGTGGAAATGCAATGCTACTCCGAGTATTATTTCGAGTTTATCTGCTTTCCCTTTAAACAATGCAGTGGCATTGGCAGTGGCAATGTCAACGGCAATGGCATCACGCTCTAAGTATCGCACCACCTGGGGGTCTCCCCGAGACCAGATACTCGTCAGTCCCTAATCTGAGGTCTTGCTTCCGCTACCACTTCCATTTTTGGCCATCATGATATCTATGTCTCTCAACCAGATTCATTCCTGTTCTTCGTCTGCATTCTAAAGTTGCATACAATGGGCGTGCACAGACAGCTGTTTCAATATCTTTGGACTTCTCGTCAAATCTACCATATCTTCCATATCGTGCGACCATGAGTTACTCTCGACGACCACCAATCTTGCGTGCTGACACCCTGATCGAAGAGGAGCGAGTGCCAGGGTATCGTTCTGAGTTTTTCTACCTTGCTAACCCCGGCCAAGTCCAACAGACGATACAAGATTCTGACAAAGATCGGATGGGGCGCAGCTTCTACTGTGTGGCTTGCAGAAGATCTCGGGCGATACGCCTCTCTCTGACCAAGGTTAAGCTTATCTGACAACTTTCAAGAGAGCCATTCCAATATGTGACTGTCAAGATTCCTACCTCTGATCCTGACTATGGCGACATGGTTCTTCACGAACTTGACATCAATAAACGCCTCACTAAAGACACTTCTCATCCTGGCTTTGCTTTTATTCGATCTGCGATTCATGACTTTATGGCTATCAGCCCCAGTAGGACTGCTCACTTGTGTCTCGTCTTCGAGGCATTGCGGGAACCTATGAATCAATTTCAACACCGTCTTGAGGGCAATAGTATTCCGCCCCAGCTTCTTAAGGTAAAGGTGGACTTTCTATTGCAGGGCTAAGAATATCTCCATTCCGATTGCCATATCATCCATACAGGTCTGTTCTTGGTCCTCCGAGGACCCCTGAATGAGCCGTATTGATCGTCTTTGCAGATCTCAAGGCAGACAACATCCTGATGTCTTTTGGGGATCAAGGCGTGATCCAAGAGTATGTGGAGGCTCAAGCTGAACATCCCATGCCCCGGAAAAGAGTTAGCGATCGGAATATATACCTCTCACACAACAACTTTGGAACGCTGAAGTCATACTGGATGCTGCCAAAGATTGTTGATTTTGGCTTGGCCCACCAAGGATGTGGAGAGGAGCCGTCACGCCATCCGATACAGCCGCCCCTTTACCACGCTCCAGAAGTACTGCTTGGGATTCCATGGTCATACAGCGCCGACATATGGAATCTAAGTGTTCTTGTAAACATGTTGCGGCTTACTATATGTATAGATGATGACTGAATTTATGCCCATACAGCTATTTGAGCTTTTGGAAGACAAGCAGCTTTTGCCAACCTCAAATCGACAAAAGGTGTCTAAACTGCTCGAGCACATGTCGCCGAGATGATTGCACTTCTTGGACCACCGCCGCGAAAGCTGATTGATCAAGAGAAGTACTGAGGTGACATTCCTGGGACCGGTCGTATCCTGGTCCAGACGGGAAGTGGTGTGACACCGCTCGTGAGTATTATGGTGGGTCGTTTTCGACTCAAAAGGCATGTCTACAGTCCAAATAACTTGTCTTATCAAATCAAGCTCTGATATATACACCAGGCTATCTCAAGTACCCAGATATCATTCCCATGCATGCCAAACTTGACGAATGTATCACTTGCATGGCAGCGGCTGAGAAAGAGTTGTTTCTAAACTTTATCACGAAGATGCTACAATCCCTGCCGGAGGAAAGGAAAACTGCAAAAGAGCTTCGTGAAGACCCGTGGCTCCAGTCAGGTGTTTGGCTTAGGACCCCTAGCACCAAGCTTCAGCCTAACATATCTGGCTAATATTATGTCCACATTTCCGTGCCTTCCAAAGATGGAACCAAAGAAAATGAAATCGTAACCATTCACGAGGAAAAAGTGATGCCACCATTCAAAAATAGGTCTATCGCTTTTGCTGCCCGCACCCCGTCACGATTGAGGTAGTGCTTAGATTCTAAAGCTAACGAGATGCCAATTACCCTCATTTCGGATTGTGCCACGCAGCCATATTAGACTCGGCATCTTAAACCGAAAGATGAGTCCGTTGGCAGTAGTCAACAGACATGTGCCGACTTGAAGAAGGCGGACTCGCAATTCGGAAGTTTGTACAGTCCGTCCGACACACGGGGCGCAGAGTAACGAGGAAGATTCTCTACATGACCGAAAGGACTGATGTCCAACTTGCTAGCGTCGAAATGAGAGACCAACATGCGGTTTCATTGGTGACCGAGAGAAACCATGACGAAATTATCCAGGTGCTGGTCCGATTTCATCGTCAGAGAATCGACTACCTGAGAAGACTGGACGAATTTCTCTCTCTTGTGCCATGTGGGGTAGTCCCAGAAACGTCGAAATCGTCCGGATATCCCTCCAAACAGGGCTGGTAGATGTGGACAGGAAAGCTTCTAATGGCCGGACACCACTTATCTTGGGGTATGCAGCAGTCGTGAGCTACCCAGGTTCGGTGCGGATCTAAGTCATGGAAGGTGGCGCAGACCTAGACGATTCAGACAATGGTGGAAATGCCCCTGGGGGCTTGTACATAGACTGGCGTTCACCTCGGGTAAAGGCAGATATTGAAGGTCGGAGACGACGGTTCGGGTTCGGACCCACATAGTAAATATTGTGCAGTTGATTTTTCAGGCTGATTTCTCTGTTCCAATATACATCTGGTATTGGAGATCCTCCTGTGGCTTGACCTCCCCTAGAAGAGTTCAAAACAGGGAACTGCCATCGCTTGGTATATTCTGTCCGATCAAGGTACGACTCGCTGGGTGAATGCATGAATCAATCTCCATCCTTCAATCATCATGAAAAGCAGCTACGGAACTGCAGTACGTTGTGAGATTCTTGCCATCATTGTGAGCATCATGGTATGACATGAGCGCTTGCATGAGTGTTATCGATAACGCATTTCCCTGCTACTCGAGCAACCCACTTATTCGGACCACCTCAAAAACCCATATAAATCACAACATTTCAATTTTCAATAACATCACAACATCTTTATAAATTCTAATTATTTAAGCTGAA
>JAABUY010000943.1_pt1 | contig 43590 bp, 2 predicted proteins | sample 5560271 | NCBI WGS metagenome assembly JAABUY01 (sample SAMN10711886, study PRJNA513374) | rock metagenome | isolation source: Antarctica rocks | place: Antarctica: Victoria Land, University Valley
GATAAGACTATCCCCTTAGTAGCCTAGAAGATCCTTAAAGACTTTTATAAGCCTTAAGGTACTAGTATCCTTAATAAAACTATCTATAATTTTAATACTCTCTTTTACGCTAATTATAAAGATATTAGTAATTATATAGGTAAATTTAGAACTATTAATTCTAACTTAATTAACCTAGGATATAAGCTCCCTTATATCTTTATTATTAATACCTACCTCTAGTATCTTAACGCGAAGTTTAATACCTTTTAGAGTATATTTATTTAGATATATACTATTACTATTAAGGAAGGTATTATAATAGTCTTATTTAATAAACTTATACTAGTTATAGTAAATAAAGAAGCTCGCTAGAACTTTATAAAGTCTTTTATTATAACTACTATTATAGCTACTACTCGCCCGCTCTACTAGGCTAAGTTAAATATACGTTATAATAATAAGTATTATAACTACTATAACTATTTAGGCTTTATAAAGTCTAACTATTAAATTAAGTACCTTAAGTTAATAAAGGCCTTCCTTAAGATAGTTAAAGTAGATAAGAGCTAAAATTAAGGGGGCCATAGTTAAGGGGGTAGTAATACTAGAGGTAAGCGTCCCCGTATACTTATTGAGTCTAAAGACCTAGTTATTAGCTTTATAACTACGCTAGGTATAATTAGCCTTACTACTACTATCCTCCTAGATACGGCGTATAACTAATATATTATTAATAATTAAGATATCCTTAAAGAATATAAGGTAATTCCTAAGTCCCCTATTTATAAGATTAGCTAGGCCGGTCTTTACGTAGTAGGGCGTGGTATTATAGTTATCCCTTATAAGACTAGTAAGGGAATTAGGGTAAAAGTATATCTTACTAATATCCTTTATATCTTAGATACTTAATTAAATTTAATTTTAATATCTTAACTACTCTATCTTAGGGCTAAAGTCTCCTTTAGCTTATAAAAGTATACTATTACTTATAAAGGCTACGTCTTTATATATACCTAGTATAATAATATCTTCTACCTTAATACTTAAGACTATTTAACCCTAGCCTTTATAGCCTTAATAATTATATCCTAGCTTCTTTTAAAGTTAAAAGTATATACGTTTATAGCCTTTTAAGTCTCCCTATCTATTAACCTCTAATATACCTATATAGGTTATTTAGGCTAATAGAACCTAAAATAGCTAATAAATATATTTAGTAGAATTAACCTTAATAAGATTATCTTTAAGGATTATATATATAATATCTATATAAAGACCTAAATAATAAGGGCTCTATATAATTATCCTATTACCTTAGAGAAGTATTTATATAAGCGTAATCATAGCGACTTAATAGGCCCTTATAAGGTTTATAAGGGGATTATTATAATTTATAATAGTTCCCGATTTTTCAATATAATATTATATAATTATACTAAGGAATTAGATATTACCCTACTTAAGGTTAAAAGCGAGTTCCTCCTAGCCTTTAAGGCCTTTAAAGTAAACTAGGAGTATCTTATATAATATATATAACGCTATTATACTAATAGCGGAGGGGAATTTAACTCTATAGCCTTTATAAAGTACTATTAGGCTAACGGCATTATTTAGGAGAGTATAATATAAGATACTTCCTAGACTAATAGGTTTATAAAGCGTCTTAGTAAGACTTTAATAAATAAGGCCTATACTATACTTATAAATAGTAGGATAGATTATAAGTACTAGCCTAAATTTATTTAAGCGGCTAACTACCTTTAAAATAGGTCCCCTAAATCTAGTATTAAGATAATACCTTATAAGAAGTTTAATAGCTATTAGCCTCACCTCTCCTATTTATAAGTCCTTAGCTCTTAGGCCTTCTATTATATTAATAAGACTACTACTAAAATTAATTACTTTAAGGCCTATTCCTATCTAGGTTAACTTATTAGTTATAAAGGTAAGGCTATCTACTATCTTATTAATAATAAATCTAGGAAGCTCGCTTAATTATCTAATATCTACTTTATTAAGAAGGTCCCCGTAGGCTATATTAAATTAAAAGCTAAAAGGTATATATTTATAAACCTCCCTTATAACTCTAAGCGGGTAGCTAGTAATATAAGGGGGTAATCTCCCTCTAGAAGTAAAGTATTATTAATCTATATTAAAGATATACTACTAATCTATATTAAAGATATAATAGTTAAGGATAAATCCTACCCTAAGACCCTATAAGATATCCGCCTTAAACTAAATTAGGCCTATCTAGTAATATTTTATTAAGACGCTAATAAGCTCCTATTATTAACTAGGATTCTATCTAGTTACCTAGAATTTAAAGTACCCTATAATAAACTATATAATAACTCCCTAGATCTACTAATAATATTTACTTTCCTAAAAATAGTAAAAGGTATAAAGCCCTTTAAACCTAAATTATATAAAGAAGCTATAATAAATAATACTAAGAAGGACTAGGAAGTAATATTATAAGATAAATTTAACTCCCTTACGTAGAATAATATGTAGGTACTTAGATAGCTACCTCTAGGTTAGTGTAAGGACTAGTTAGGAATATAGTACTACTATCGACGTGGCGTCTATAGTACGTAGTAGTACTGCGCTACCCCTTTACCTGTAGTATATAGAGGAGGGAATTCCCCCTGAAGGAGAGGGTAGTAATTAATCTTACTATTAATAAGAATAGAGAGTTCTATATATATACGTATATATACCGTTTATAGTACTTAATAGCTATATTATTATATAGTATCCTTATATTCTAATTACTCTACCCTATTTAGGGGTAGTAGCCCGACTATTAATAAGATAAGCGGAGAAGGGTTATTACGGGCGTAAGGTAAAAGGGTTAGTTAACTAGCGTAGATAACCCACCTAAATATAAGGGATTAAGCTTATAGAGAAAGTAAGTCTTAAGAATTAATTAATAAATTAATAATAAATATATTATAATTATAATTCACTATCTAGGGGTAGCTACTAGGCGTATAAACCTAATCCCTACTACCTAAAACCTAAGAAGTACTATTATAAAGGATATAAGAACTTAAAGAAGAAGTCTCTAAGAGGTAGTAGATATAAGATTTATAATAATATTTATAAGAATTAAAGTAGGAAATATATATTAATAATACTACCTAAGTAGGTTATTAATATCGCCTATTATTAATAGAAGAATTAGAATTAAAGTATCCTTAATATAAAACCTATATTCTTAGGCCGTAGGACCTATATATATATAATAGGAAGTTAGTATAGGAATATTAAAAATAGTTTAATAATATAGTTAATATAATTAAAATAAGTATAGCCTATTTTCCTAATAACTTTATAAAAATCTAATACGCGTTATAATATATAGCCCTAGACCCTAAGGCTATATAGTATAAGTATATAAAAGATATACTAAAGGATAAATAGTCCTAGGAATACTTTAATAATTTTTTAATAGATTAAATAAAAGATCCTTAAAATTAATACCTTATAACTAGTAAATACTACTTAGAAGCTAAGTAAAAGGAATATTAAAAGATTATAGACTTTATAAATTATATTATTAGGTTAGAAAGATAACTTAAGCTATTAATAGAGTATATACTCTATAATAACCTCTTAAATAAGTTATATAAAGATCTTTATAATTAACTTATAATATAACTTAATATCCTAAAGATAAGGGATACTCTTATTATATTAATAACTAAACTAGAGCTTTATATAATATTACTTATATATGAAGATTAAAGGGATAATACTCCTACTAGGGGTTAATATCTTTAAAGAGGAAGAGGAAATTTTTAAGGGCGAAGAGATAATAGCCTATATATAAAGTAAGAAGGGAGGGGCGTTATTAGGGTATTATTATACCTTCCTTAAAGGCCTAAGCCTAACCTTTCTACTATTAAGTATTATAATTATTAAAGGAAGGGATATATAATTAAGGATTACTAGAGCGTGAAATTAATAGTTATAAGTATTATAATTAATAAGCCTATAGCTAATAAGATATCTAGTAATAAACCGGCTAAGAAAGGCTTAAATTTAAAAAACCCCTAAGTATTATAATTATATCCACTACTATAATATAAGGGAAGAAGTATATATATTAACTTATTATTATAATATAAATAGAGCTTAAGAGCTTATAAAGAGAATTTATTATATTAACTAACTCTAGAGTAGATACTAATTATATTAATATACGCTTAGTAAAGGAGTAGGATTAGGAAATAGACCCTAGCTTTAATAATATCCTATATAATAGAGTTAAGAATCTAATATTATTATTAGATTCCTATATATGAAAAATTCAACTTATTAATTCTAATAGTATTATATAATATTATAAGGGCGCCTTCTATATAATAGTAAACCTTAATTATAACTTCTACCTTAGGTATTTATAATTAGAGGAATAAAATCCTTAAGTAGATTAACCTATATAAAATTAGTAATTCCCTATTAAGAAAAGTAATATTAAGGAGTACTTTAATACTATTAAAGCCCTAGAGGAGTAGCTTAATAGTATTATATTTATTATAATATATTTAGGAGTAGGTAATAAAAGCCTACTACCTAAAGTTAAGTTCCCTCTAGAATTTTAGGAATTCTAAGATATCTTCTTAATTAAGAATATTAGGGCGCTATTAGCTTATATATATTATAATTACGCGATTAATATAAAGGAGAATAAAGAACCTCCCTTTAACCTACTTTATAACTTATTAAAGAAAGAGTTACGCGTACTAAGGGAGTACTTTAAGTAGGCTTTAAAAAAGGGGTAGATTTATTATTTTATAAGTCTAGTAGGTATATTAATTCTTTTTATATTTAAAAAAGGATAGAATATTATACTTATATATTAATTATAAGGCGCTTAATAAGATTATAATTAAGAATTACTATCTAATTTTATTAATTAATAAAATATTAATAAGATTAGTTAGTATTAAGTACTTAATTAAGTTAGATCTTAAGGATATATATTATTACTTATAAATAAGAAAGGATAATAAATAGAAAACTACGTTTTATATAAAGTACAGCTATTTTAAATATATAGTTATACCTTTTAAACTTATTAATATACCTACCTTATTTTAAGTATATATTAATAAAGCCCTAGCGGGACTACTTAATATTATATATATTATTTATCTAAATAATATTCTTATCTACTCCTAGGATAAAAAGTCCTATATTAGAGTTATAAAGGTAGTATTATAATATCTTTATAAATTTAAACTTTATATTAACTTAAAGAAATATAAACTTATAATAGTAGAGGTAGAATTCCTTAGCTTTATTTTTAGCCGCGACGGCGTATATATAGATCTACGTAGATTAGATACTATAATAGAATAGCTAGAACCTAGAAGTATTAAGGATATTTAGATCTTTTTAGGGTTTATTAATTTCTACTATTATTTTATTAAATATTATTCCTCTATTACCGCGGCGTTAATAGACTATCTAAAAAATAATTATTTATATATTAAAAATAGAAAGTTAATATTAAGTAATATTATAAGAGTAGCATTTAAGTAGTTAAAGTAACTCTTTTAAAAGGCGCTATTACTTATATATTTTAACCTTATAAGAGAAATCTAACTAGAGATTAATATTTTAATACTAGCTATTATAGCTATTTTATTATAAAAGTTCCTAATTAATAATAAAGGCGCGGAGGTAGAGTAGTATTTAATTACTTTCTACTCCTATAAATTATATTTAGCGGAAACTAGATATAAGACCTATAATTAAGAACTACTTATAATAGTTAAGGTATTCTAGGTATAAAGGTACTTCTTAGAAGGTAGCTTATACCTAATTATAATAATTATTAATTATAATAACTTAAGGTATTTCTAGATAATATTATTATTAATAAGGAGATAAGTACGCTAGGTAATAAAGCTTATAATATATAACTTTAAGATATACTATTATATAGATACTAAGAACTTAGTTAATACCCTATTAAGGTAACTAGACTATATACTAATAATAGATAAAGAGGATACTTATCTACTAATATTATAAAATAAGTTAAAGAATATTAAATATATTCCTTTTAATAAGTATTATATATATAGTATTTATAAAGGTCTATAAGATAGTAAGGCCCGTAGCTATAAATAGTATAAAAGGTTAGAGATAGGGCTTAAAAAGCCTTATACCCTAAAAATAGGAGAGAGTAACGCGCTCTTAGAGATATAGAGTAATATAAGTAATAGTTTAATATTAATTAAGTTATACCTAAAAGGTATATTATAACCGCGTTAATAATAGAGCGCGTATAGAATAAGTATAATAACTTAATATTAGAGATACTCTAATATCTCTAAGAGGGAGATAAGGATATTTATAATAAGAAATAATTATTAAAGTCCTAGGGCCGTAAAAAGGCCGCTAATATATCTTTATTAATAGATAAGATAGGGGTCCTTTATAAGGATAGCGTAGTTTTTATACCTAGTAATAGAGTAATTAAATAAGAAATCTTAAAGCTTTATTATAATAACCCTTATACTAGCTATTACTTATAAAAGTATATATAAGAGCTTATTAAGTGGAAGTTCTATTAGAAATTAATAGGGTAAGATATTTATAATTATATATAAGAATACTTAACCTACTAATTAATAAAGCCGCGTAGATACGCTATTTATAATATATTATTATTATTACTAATACTTATAAGACCTTTTTAAGAAATTATAATAGATTTTATTATAAATCTCTCTTTAAGTAAATAGAAGGATAGTATCTATAACGCGATCTTAGTAGTTATAGACTATTATATTAAGGTAGCTAGGTATTTACCTATTATAAAGATATTTAATATTATTAGTATTATTAACCTATTATATTATAAAATCTTCTTAAAGTTTAATTAATTAGAAGGTATTATTAATAATTAAGGGATAGTATTTATAAGTAGCTTCTAGGTAGCTATATATTATTATATTAATATAAAAAGAAAGCTTAATACTACTTTTTATCCTTAAATAGATAGTTAAATAGAGAGATAGAATAGTACGCTTAAGTAGTATTTATACTACTATTCTACTTAAAGATAAGATAACTAAATAGAGTTACTTTATCTAGTAGAGTTTATATATAATTATATAAAGTATACTAGTACTAGGTTACCTCTATATAAGGCGCTTTATAACTACTTACCTAAGCTAGATATAGAGCTTTTAGAGCTATTATTAGGAGAAGTCCTATTAATATAAGAAAGGATTAAATTACTTTAGAAATAAAGGGAAGGTTTAAAGTAGTACTTATATTAAGTATAAGCTATATAAGTAGAGTATATAAATAAATAGTAAAAGTAAAGATAATATAATATAGGTAATTATATCTTATTAAATATAAAGTATATTAGATTAGTATAAGTAATTAAAAAACTATTATAATATGATTTAAGGCCTTTTAAGGTCTTTAATTATATTAGTAGTTAGGTATATAAGTTATAATTACTTAATATCTTTTATATTTATAATATCTTTTACGTCTTACTTATAAAGCTATATAAAAGTAATAGTAAGAGTATTATAAGAGCTTTATAAGTAGAGCTTATAAAAGATAAAGATAAATAGGAAATTAAAATTATTCTTAATTATAAGATCTTATATAATAAACCTTAATATTTAATTAAGTAGAAGGGTTAATCTTATAATTATAATTAATAGTTATATAAGCGGGACTTAGTTAATATATTAAATATACTTAAAAGATTTGAGTATAATTACCTAAAGTTATAAAGTTTATATTATAAAGGGGGAAAGAAGATTTCTATTACTATTAATAAAAAGAAATAAAAAAAGAAAGAGGATACCTAATATAGCTAGAGCGCTGAGGGCGTTATAATAGAAGACTACTATATTATAATAGTAATACTACTAGACCTAGACCTATTATTAATAGTAATAGGAATATCCTCCTTATTATCCTCTTCTTTATCTTTTATAATAGGAGGGAGGCGCTCTTATATTATATTAATAATACTTTAATAAGGCTTTAAAAGGGGAGATAGAGTAATATATATATACTAGTAGAGGATATTAAGAATACCCTTAAGGGTATTTATAATCTAGCTAATAATAGTAGGGTCTATCCTAGTAGGAGTAATAGTAGTAGCGGGGGTAAAAGAGGCGCGGTAGAGGTAGTAATAATATTATTAAATAAGCCTATTAAAGGTTTATTAGGATCTAGTAAGTTAAGGGAGGTTAAAGCTAGCGTCTAAAGTAGCTACGGCGTTTAAGGACTAAAGAAGGCGCGTATAAATATAGTAAATAAAGGTAGGAATCTCCTATTAATATTTAATATTAAGATCTTTATGATAATTATACCTTATAAAGCTAGGGGAGGCGCGTGCGTAGAGTATACTATTAAAAAAGTAAGCGAAGCTTTAATTAAAAGTATTAGACTTATAACTCTTTAAATTAAAATGTAATATACTAAAGGTATACTATATAAGATAATATAAGGATAGGCTATAAGCGGCTTAATAAAGGAGGTTAAGTATTATTATAAGTAGAGGGGATAGTAGTAACCTTCTTTAATTAGTAGAGGATAAGTTTATTATTAAGTATTACTTATAAAATAACTATTAAAAGTATAAGGAGGTATAATAAGGTATAGAGGAGGTAAAAATATAAATAAGAATTAAAAAGGACTTAATATAATTAATAAAAAATAAAGATATTATAATTAGAAGAATAATATTAAAGTTATATAAAGAAGGTATACCTTAAGTACTTAATAAACCCTTAATAGTAATAACTTCCTATTTACTTTAAAATACTAAGACTTCTAACTACTTTTATAATAAATTAATAAAGGATAATAGGAAGTATAATAAGAATATATTATAATATAAGGATTATATATAGGAGTATTATCTATAATTATTATAGTTTAATAAAATTATATATTCCTTAAGGCTTAGCTTTAAGGGCCTTATAATTAATTATATTATTACGCTCTTATTAAAGGTATATTTTAATACTAAGGGAGTATCTTTTATAGATTATAACCTTTTATACTCTTAAAGCCTAAGAGCCTAGATAGGGAGATAATTATAAGGACTAGTTAGGAATATAGTATTACTATTAACGTAGCGTCTATAGTATATAGTAGTACTACGCTACCCCTTTACCTATAATATATAGAGGAGGGAATTCCCCCTAAAGGGGAGGGTAGTAATTAATCTTACTATTAATAAGAATAGAGAGTTCTATATATATATATATACGCACCGTTTATAGTACTCGATAGCCACGTCATTGCGTAGTACCCTTACAGCCAGAAGGTACTCTAAGGGAAGTAGGTATTTAAGTTAAAAAGGGGGCCTTATAATAAAGTCCTCTATTATAAGGTATACTAGGTAGTTAGGGGTTTTAAATAATAGGAAGGGATTAATTATAATAAGACCTTTACTTTAATAGTAAAGCTAATAAGTTATAAGGCTATCTTTATACTAATTATATCCCTTAACTAGGAACTAGATTAAATAGATATTAAGACTACTTTCCTTTATAGAAATATTAAGGAAGATATCTATATTAAATAGCCTAAAGGCTTTATAATTAAGGGTAAGGAATACCTTATTTATATCTTAAAGAAAGTACTTTATAACTTAAAATAATTACCTTAGGTCTAGTTTTCTATACTCTTTATATTCTTAAAGACTTAGGGCTTTATACTACTTATAACTAATAAAAGTATCTTAATTAATTATAAAGACTAAGTTATTATCGCGGCCTATATTAATAATTTATTAATTATTAGACCTAGTTAAACTACTATTAATTAAGTTAAGGCTATCCTTAATAAATACTTTTAAATAATTAACCTTAACTTTTATTCCTTTTATTTAAGTATATTAGTTAGGCGGGATTAAGTAAATTAAGTACTATAACTAGGTTAAAAAGCCTATATTAAAAAGGTATTAAGGGACTTTAGTATATAGGAGTTATACCCCGTAGTAACCCTAATAGATATAAATAAGTTATAAGTATTTAAGGAAGATTATATAGCCCTTAATACCTTCTAAAAGGAATATTAGTTAGCTATTAGCTCTCTAATATATATTATATTAGGGATTAGGCTAGATATTACCTATATAATCTTAGTAGTTAGTAGATATAAATTAAACCTAAATTAGTTATATTAGATAGCTATTAAGAGGATTTTCTACTACCTTTAAGGTATAACTAACTTATAGCTTACTTTTTATAGGAGTATCTTTCCTCTTATTAGTTATAGTAACGCTAATTAAGCTAATAACTAAGATATTTAGTAGTTAATTATAGGCTATATTTTTAATATTAGTAGCGGAGTAATAAGCTAGTTATTAAAGTAATAGCCTACTATTACCCTATCTAGCTATAAAGTAGAATATATAGGCTAGATATAAGTTATAAAGGAAGCTATCTAGCTCTAATAGCTCCTTATTAAGCTAAACCTCTTTAAGGATACCTATTAGCCTACTACTATAATACTCTACTATAATAATTAGGGAGCTATTACCCTAGCTAAGAACCCTTAATTCTATATATATATAAAGTATATTAATATCTAGTATTACTATATATAAAAACGGGTTACCGCCGGTAATATTAAGCTAGAATATATTAGGACTATTAAGTAAGTAGCTAATAGCCTTATTAAAGCCCTCCTTAAAGATAAATTTATCCCCTTTTATAAGGCCTTAGGCCTAGAAGTACTAGAGTAGTAGGAGTCTTTAATATAATAAGGCTCTACGGGTACTCCTAGCGGCTTTATAAGCGCTCCCGTAGCTAATCAAGGGATAGCTAGCTCCTAACTACCTACCCTTCTAGCCCTATAACTCTACGCTATAATATTAGAATATAAAATAGACTTTATAGGCCTATTTAACTCTATTATCCTTTTATATTCTAAGCTTAAATAGCGAGTTATACTACTAATAATATTATCTAGATACTAGACCGCTCCTAGTTATAGACTAATATTATAGTAGATAAGTTAACTACTTTCTTATAAAACTATTAAGCCTAAATTATAATATATATTTATTATAATCCTATCTCTTACCCTACTACTAATATAAAATAGAACTAGCGTAATATATTCCTAGACGCCGGTAAATATAGTACCTATAATAGCTTCTAGCGTAATATACCCCTAGGCTATAATAGCCTTACTATCTTCGCTACCTAAATACGTACCTAGGTCGGCTAAGAATAAGAAGTAGATAATTAATACTACTAAGGAGTTATAATCCTTCGCCTAGGTATTAATATTATTATTTTTAATTACAATATAGCTAAGGATATAGATACTAAAATTAGGCCTTATAACGCCCTCCTACCTACCTAATATAAGCTTATCTAGTATATTAAAGGTAAGAAACGTGCTATTAAGTCGCTATAATACGGAAACCTTAATAGCGTACCTTTATAAAATAAGTACGTCTTAGAAATAGTTATATAGATAGAATTAATTACCTTATAACTATACCTACCTTATTAAGGTCTATCTAATCTACGTCTAGAAAGCTTTTACTAAATTACTACCCTTTAAATAGAACTTCTACTACTATCTACTTACCTTTACGCCTATTACCTAGTATTTAGTTAAGAAGTGGGATTTTAGATAGTAGGAATAGAATATTAATAAGTTAGTTATACTACTATACTAATAAGGTATTTCGTTTAAGTAGGAGTATTAAAATATATTAAAATAGGATATAATTAATTAGACTAGCCGCGTACTAGACGCGCGCTAGTACCCGTCTTAGCACCCCACATATCCCATCCCCCCCCACCCACACAGCTAGTAATATAATAACTATTACTATTCTACCTATTTTAATACCTACTACCTTCTAGTAGTTCTTCTTAAATATAGGATTAGCTTTATACTTTTTATTAGCCTTTTCTAGGTAAGTATTAATTTCTATTAGCGTAGTAATATACTTATACTCTTATATATTAAAGTCTTATAATACCTTCTTAATATAAGCTACTTAACCTAATTATAGTATTTACTATTAGTAGTCTTAAATAATTATTATATTAAGGTAATAGGTATATAAACTTAAATCTATTATCTTAAACTAGCTATTTAAGGTATCTTTAATTTATTAAATAGCTTATTTATTTAAACCTATAATTAAGATATTATTTATATAAAGAGCTATTAAGGTCCCTTCCTTTAAGTTAATAAAGATACTTAAGTTAGTAGGTAATAAACTAGTTTAATGTAAATATTAGAGCCTATTAGCTTAAAATTAGTCTTAATTTTATTAAGGGTAGCCTAAGCTTATAAATTAAAATAAGCGGGATCTTTAATAAATTTATAAGTATTAAATCTAAAATAGTTATAAATTATAATATATACCTTAATTTATATTATCTTTAAAAAGGGCTTAAGGTTATTTAGAACTAGCTAGTTATTAATTTCTTTAGCTTAATAGTTATAACTTAAGTTAGACTTAAGGATTATAATTAAAGTAAGGGGAAAGCTCCTATTATTACTTTAATTATTAACTATTTTATTAGGAGTCTACCTTTAAGGATTTAGCTTTAAATAATAACTAGTTAGTTAAGCTTAGCGTATTTTTTATAAAGTCTTAAGAGGATTCTACTAATAAAGATACTAAGGAAGATAATTTTAAAGATAAAGATATTAAGGGAGGAGGCGTAGGTCTATTACCTTTAACTTATAAGTTAAAGAGAATAGTCTTATTAAGAGTATTTAATAATAGTTTACTAGCTTTTAATTTAAAATTATTATAACTTAAGGGTAATTATAATAATTTATAATTACTATTATCTTCCTTAGTAATAGGCTTTTTAACTTCCTTTATAATAGCTTTTAATAAGTAAGGGAAGAACTTTAACCTAAAATATTAGTAGATAATAATTAAAATATTAGAATAAAAATAGGATTTAGGGAGTATTAACTTAAACTAGTTTAGCTTAAAAATAAGAGGAGGATTAGTAAGTTATTAATTATAATAAGTTATCCTTATATTCCTAAGGATATAAACTTTAGGGGGCTAACTTAATAAAAATAGTTAGGTTAGTACTTATAATAGTAGGAAAAGCTAGCTCTAGACCTAATTAGGTAGTTAATAGTTACTTAATTAGATTTAGAAGAATTAAGATAGCTAAGGCTTAACCTCCTTTTATAAAGATTTTTCCTAGGGGCCTAATAGCTAAATAATACTAAAAAGTATAATATAATAAAGCGGAGATTATTATAAAAAATAGTATCTATTATAATTATTTAGGAGGAGGAAGTATCTTTCTTTCCTTAAGTATAAAGTAGTAGTAGTCTACTTAAAAAGGCTTAATAGAGGGAGTTTTAATAGGATTTCTACTTATAAAATTAATATTTATTATAATAATAAGGTTAGAAGCGGGTATTTACTTAAAGGGCTAAGTATAATTACTTAATAGTACTTACGCTAATAATAATATTATAATAGCCCTTATAACTAGTCTTTAAACCTTATAATTATAAATTAATTAAGTTTATTTATTTATCTAAAGTTATTTATAATAGTAAAAGCTAAGTACTTTAATAAGAAGTTAAAGAATTTTAGGTAATATATATAATAATAGTAATTATTAACTCGCTAAAGGGTATTAGAGGCTACTAAGGCTTTAGTACTATATTAGCTAAGATTAGATAAGTAATAGCTATAATTAGAATAAATACCTATACCTCTAGGCTTATAACCTCTTAAATAATATAATAGAATAGTTAATTAGATTACTAAGTCTAAATATATAAGAACTAAGTATAGATACTAAGAGACTACTTAATTATATATTATTAACTATACTAGCGTCTTAGTAGGACCCTATATTTTAATATAATTAATACTCTAGTATATTATTATATTACTAGGGATACGCGATATTATCTTAGTATTAATACTAGTAACGTCTTTATTAGTAATAGCGAGAATAGCCTATTCTAATAGATAAACCCTCTAAGAGATATTTATCCTAATATTAGTATAGATATTCTTAACTAAATTATTAATAGTATTTCTAGGGGTATAACTATATTTCTAATATAATATATCTTTATTAGTAGTAGGGCTTTTCTAGATATTAATACTATTATTAATAGTAAGGAGATTACTTATAAATAGTCCTATTTTATAATATATAATATCTATTAGGTCGGGATTATTAAGTCGCTTATTAATAGTAAGATTTAAATATATAACCTTATTCTAGAAATAGGCCTTTTAAAGATACGCCTTAATAACCTAGCTACTAGATCCTCCTAAAATAACTAGGAGTATTTATTAGAAGTTACTATAAAAGTAGACTACCTTACCCCTAAAATAAGCCTAGTTATTACTATAAATATCTTAAAGGCTATAATTAATAGCTTTTATATTATATTAACTCTATATAAGAGACTTATCTTAAAAGATAATATAAGCTCGCTTAATTTTTCTTAGTAAGATTAGTCCCCTTCTTAATCCTATATAAGGAGGTAGTATTAAAGTCTAGGGGTATCTTAAACTATAAGTAAGTAGTCTAACCTCCCTATAATAGTATGATTAAAAAACTAGAAGACGCTACTACTAGAGTAACCTTTTACTAGGAATATAGCCTTTTTATAATAGTATTTTATACTATTATCTTACTAGTCCCCCTAGTACTATTAAGGAAGAATAGTATACCTAGAGTACTAAATTTATTATTAATATTAGTATTAATAGCGGCGATAATCTAATTAGTAGTATAGCGTTAATTAGTATTTAGCCTATTCTATAAGACCTTAGCCTTATTAGGGGTAATTTAGTAAGATATTTCTTCCTATAAAAGTCTATTTAGAATATTATTAAAATTATTAAATAGAATAGTTAGAATAGGTAGGCTATATTAGGCTAGATCCTTAGTATATTTAAGGGTTAATTAATATTCTAATTAGCCGTTAATTAGGTAAAGGGCGTATTATTCAATAAATAACTATTACTTATAATAATTATCTAGGATTTAAAGTATTAAAAAATCCTATTATAGGAGGTATAAGTAGTTATTTAAGATATACTCCTTATATTTATTTTATAAGGTAAGGGCGTTAGTAGGTTAGAGTTTAATTAATATTAATATAAAAAGACTTCTTAGCCTATAACCTCCCTAAAAATCCTTTCCCTTATTAAGGATCTTATTAGTATATCTATTATTTTTAGTTAACCTAAGCTTTATATAGGCCTCCTTCTATCCTATTAGCTAGCTATCTACTATCTAGAGGTTATTAAATAATATAGCCCCCTTAATATAATAGAGGAGTAGTTAGTAATAGTAGAGATCCTTTATTTTTAGATTAATAAAATTAATACGCTTAATAGTCTCCCCCTTTTTATAGATTTTCTATTATTTATTTCTTTTATTCTATATAAAGAACTTAGGAAAATCCGCGTATAAATAGTTAAGTAGATCCCTTATAATAGCTAGATATTTCCCGTTCTATTTTATAAAAGGTAATAGCTAACTATTATTATAAGCTTCCTTAGTAAGATAGTTTATATTAAAAAACTCTATTGGTATAGTCCTATAAAGCTTATTACTATCTATTAGCTTTTATTTAATAGCCTTATTAGTAGCCTAGTTATTAGCTAGCTTAAAAAGGGTATACTATTAATCTAGGAGGTAGATTTATAAACACTTTATATAAGGCTTTATAATATTTATACTAAATAAGAGTATCTTCTAGATAGCCTTAATAGACCTAATCTAGTAAGTAGATTAGAACTTTATAATCTTATTTACTAACTCCCCTTACTATCGCGGCTAGCTATTAGGAGTAGGGTTATTATTATTACGCGTATAATTCCTAGTAAGGGAGATATTAGCCTAATTAAGTCCCTTATAAATATATTTATATAAATAGAAAATAGACTTAATAAAGCTATAGATCTTAATATTAATATAGGTACTATATTTCTTTAATAGGTACAGGTTATAAGGGATAACCTACCTATTATTAATAAAGGAATTAGGTTTAGGGGGACTAACTAAATACTTATAAAGAGGATAACTCTTATTAGGTATAAAAGATATCTCTTAGTAAAAATCCTTTAAAAAAGCCTTACTATAATAATTCTTCTCCTAACTAAAATATCTATTACTAGGAACGCTAGTATAGTAATTATAAACTATATATTATAAGACTAACTCCTATAGCGTATTATTATCCTATTAAGGGGGGATAAATACTTAAATAATACTATTAATATCGCTAACTATCTAGATCTAATCCGCTTCCTATATAATAAGGAGAATATAAGTATATAGGAGACCTCGCTTCTAAAACTTTATAATATAATAGTAGCTTATATAAATACTAAGGATATATTACTTAAGAAGGTCTTTTATTAGGTCCTAGAGCTTCTAATTAAAGATATAGGTAATTAAATTATAATAGTACTCTAATATCTAACTAGGTTCTAATAAGCTCTAAATATTAGGGTACTTAAGATTATATATAAAGGTAATAAAAAATTTAGGTTTACCCCTTTTTTAGACTATTATTATAGTATCTTATATTCTCGCTTTTATAATACGTAGGCTTCCTAATATTATTAATAGGAGGATAGTTACCTTACTATTAATATCTTTAAGCGAGATATCTAGATTAGTACTAAGCCTATCTATTAGACTAGAGTAGTAATCCGCCTAAATAGTCTATTAATACTAATAATACTAATTTAGGTTATTAAGCTCTATTAATATCTAGATATTAGTAGCCTAATAGCTAAATAGATATCTACTATTAATAGTATAATTAAAGAAATTAGGCTAGATTTAGATATTAATTAGCTAATTAAGATCTACTTAAGGTATAGATATAAACCTTTTATTACTTTTAATAGATATAATTATAATATCGGGATATAATATTAGGGGAGGAGTTATAAGTAGTAGTAGTAGTAGTAGTAGTAGTAGTAGAGGTAGTAGACTAGGGAGTAGAGGGGAGATACCCTTACGGGGGCTAGGGAGCCTAATAGGGGGGAAAGAATTAGAAGATAAGGGAATACGCGTTAGGAGGATATTAATAAAGGCCTTAAAAGCTATTATAATTATATAAGACGCGTTAAAGGGCGGAATAACGCGTAAAATAAGAAGGATAGTAGGGGTAGAGCTTAAATATATAAAGGAGTTTATTATAAAGGTAGATTAATAGCTTAAAGAGGTATATAAGTTTAAGAGGATAATAGAAGAATAGTCCTAGGGGGGGAAGATATAAGGGGGTAGAAGGAGCTAGGCGTAGATAGCTAACTAGAGCCTAACGGGTATAAGAATAGGTAATATAAGCCCTAGGGGGATATTTACTACGGCGCTAATAGGTAATATTATAGGGAAGGGATTTAGAGTAATAAATAATAAGAAGGCTAGGACCTTAATAGTCTAAATTAATAATAGAATTAAGAGGGAGGTAGTAAGGGCGCTTACTAAGGAGTAGCTAATTAAGAGATTTAAGATAATTATATTCTTAAGGATATAAGAGATTATAGTAATAAAGTACTTAATTAAAGGTAATTTAATACTCTTTATAATAGAGATAAAGGTAAGGGAAGAGCTAGAGGAGAATAATAATTAAGTAAGGAAGGTATATAAGTTAGTAAGGGTATTAAAATAGACCTTTTTAATTATAATATATAAGGTACTAAAGAAGGTAGTAGATATATTAAAATAGAAAGAGGTTAAAAAGATAATTATCTAATAGAATAAAAAGAACCTCCTAGGGCTAAAGATTATAAGGGTAGCCTAACTATAAGTAATTACGCGGGAGAGGAGAGAGGGAGAGGTAGTAAAGGAGAGGGCCTTACTACTATTAAAGCTCTCTATACTAGAGATAATAGATAAAGTAATTAAAAAGGGCTTAATAGAGGGATATAACCTCTTAAAATATAAGAGGTAGGAGAGGAATAGGATTATAATATAATACTTTAACTACTAATAATATAAGTATATAATAGGATATTATAAGAGCCTAATATAATATAAGATCTACGCTAGTAGGTATAACTTAAGGGAGTATAAAGTAAAAGAAGGGGAGGTTAAAAGGTATAATAATTATAAGAAGAATAGTTATATAGCCTAGGAGTAAGGGTATATAATTAAGGTAAGGGAATTAAATAAGCTTTATTAGAAGATAATAGAAAATAAGAAGAAGCTATATAAGAGCTTTATAAGAGGAAATAGGTAATAGGATACTTAAAAGTAGTCTTAAGGGGAGTAGATAATAGTAGTAGTAAAGAAGAAGAGGAAGCTTATATTAAGGTTTAAAGACCTTAATAAGGTTATAATATAAATAGGTCCCTAGGGGGATATAAGGGAAAGGGGAATTATACTATTATTAATAGTAATATTATAAAATAGGCTATAAAGGCTAATTACTCTCTAAGTAATAGAGATAGGTTAATAGATATTAAAGGAAATACTAGTATAAGAAGCCTTAAGCGCTAAGGGAGTAGAGGTTATAAGGGATATTTAATAGGGATCATTATAAAGGTATAAAAGATAATAAGACTATTATAATATAATATATAAAGGGAGTAGACTATAATAATAATACTATTAGAAGATAAAGAGGTATAATAGATAGATATCCTAGCTATTTAGGAACTATTATATACAAAGAAGATAGGTTTAATATATAACTTAAGTAGAGGAGTATTCTACTTAATATATAAGATAGGGAGGGATATAAAGATATATTTCTTTATAAATAAATATTAAAATATTAATAAATAGGAAGTTAAATTTATATTAGGGGACTTATACTCCCTAGGGATATAAGTTATAAGAAAAGAAGGGGGAGTATTAATATATCTTTAGATATATAATATATATAACCCTAGTCTAGAGTTTAAGACCTTAATAAATAACTCCTTTATATTATTAGGGGTAAAGGAGTAGCTAAGTTAACTTAAGAAATATATATTAATAGGAGACTTTAACCTCTATTACTTAAACTAGAATAATAGGGATAAATATATATATTATAAAGTAGTAGATATACTTATAAATATTATAAAAGAAAGAGGAATAAAGCTTATCTTATTAAAGGATATAATAACTTAAAAGGTAAGGAAAATAAAAAATACTATTAATTTAATATTTATAATAGAGGCTATTAAGTAAATACTATCAAAATATTATATTAAGCTAGACTTTTATTATAAGTCTAATTATATCTTAATATATATTAAAGTTAACCTTAAGGTAAAAGAGATAATCTTATACTTATAAAGGATATAAAAGATAGTAGACCTAATAAAAATAAAGAGGTACATAGGCGCCCTTTAATACTTACTATTAAATAGGGAGCTAATAATTAAGAGGTAAATAGATAGCTACCTAGTTAATATACTTTAAGGCCGAATATAAATTATAAAAAAGGTAGTATTATAAGTAAAGCCCTCTTTAAAGGTAAAGTCCTTCTAGAACTTAAATTATATAAAGGTTATAAAAATAGTATTAAAGCTTAGAATAAAGTATAATTATAAAAGAAGTTAAAAGAGTTTAAAGGTATAATAAGAGGCTTAAAAGATTAAAGGAAAGGTATTAAAAAAGGTAAAGGCGCTTTATTTTAAAGAGGGAGTATATAAGGTATCTTAATTATTTAATAGACTTTAAAAATTAATTAAATAAGATTAAAAGAGAAGTATATTACCTTAAAAACTCCTAAAGTTCCCTATCTTTAGGAAGGATAGGGAAGGCCTTAAAGTAGAGTTATTTTAAGAGAAGGTAGAGGTCCTTTAAAAGACCTTCTTCCCCCTACCTCTAAGGGTAGATCTAAATAATATTTAAGGATTTTAATATAAGATACCCTTAATAATAAATATAAGGGTTATTAAGGAGGAAGTTTATAAAGTAATTAATAGGTTAAAGTAGGATAAAGTACTAAGGATAAATAGGATCTTAAATAGGATTTTAAGAATAGTAGAAAGGAAGTTATTACCTAGTTTTATATACCTATTCTAAGCTTACTTAAGAGTTAAATACTATTTAATAGAATTTAAGAAGGTTAATATAATTATCCTAAAAAAGCTAAAGAAAGAGGATTACTTTAAATTAAAGTTATACTATCTAATTATCCTTCTTAATACCTTAAGAAAGGTATTAAAGGTAATTATAATAAAGAAGTTAAGTAACCTTATAAAGGAATATAAACTATTACCCTAATAATAAATAAGAGTAAAGAAGGAAAGATTAATAATAATATCCTTTAAGATAATAATAGAGGTAATATATATAATATAAAATTATAATAAGTTTAATATAATAAGTATATTATTATTAAATATTATAAGGGCCTTTAATAATATCTCTTATAAGAGGTCATTATATAACTTAAAGAAGAAAGGGGTCTTAACCCTTATTATATAATAAGTATAAAGCTTCCTAATAAAAAGGGCTATAATAATTATACTAGGCTAAGAGATAAATAAGATAAAAAATAATAAAAACTAGGATCCCTTAAAGATTTTTAATATTACCTATTTTATTTCTATTTTTTAACTCCCCGCTTATAAAAGAGTATATAAAGATAAAACTTTAAATATAAATTAAAGGCTTTATTAATAATATCTACCTAATAATATATAATAAAAGTATTAAGGAGAATTATAAGATCTTAATAAAGGTATATAAGGTATACCTTTATTAGGTAAATATATATAAGGTAACCTTTACCCCTTATAAGTATAAGTTTATTTATTTATTAAAGAGTTTAAAGAGGTTTAATATAAAGGTAATAATAGACCTTAAAATAATAATAATATACTTAAAGATATTAATAAGAGTCCTTAAACTTTATATTAATAATAAATTAAGGTAGAGCTTATATATTAATAAGATAAGATTAAGGATAAAACTATAAAAGTTAGTCCTATTAATTATTATTAGCTTAATATAAGGTATTATACTTAATAGGGTAAGATAGGTTTATAATATTATAATCTAATTAATACCTATATAATAGAGATATAATATAGCTTAAAGGGGATATTAAAAGTAAAGAAGGTTAATATTATAATATTAAAAATTATATAAAATAGGTATTTAAGGATAGTACTTAAGGCCTTTAAAGTAATTAATATATAAGTATTAAAAGTAGAATTAGGGGTCCTATTAATAAGGATAGGCCTTAATTAATTAATATTATATATATGAATAGCGTAGGGGATCTATCTATTAATTAAGGAAGGGAATATAAGGATCTACTATAAGTTAAAAGGGAAAAGGGGAAGAGAGAAAAGGATTATAAAGACTTTAATAAAGGAGAAGTAGTCCTAGGTAAGGGGAGCCTTCTAGGTAGTAGTAGGGGGAGGGGATATTAGGATAGTAGCCTAGCTTACCCTTAAAAAAATTAAGAGGTAAGTAAAGGAGAAGTAAAAAGAAAGGTAGTAAAGATATTAAGAGGATATCCCTAATTATATTAAGATAGTAGTATAAAGGGATAAAATTTAAGAGATAAGAATTAATCTTTATATAAGGCTTTTTAAGGCTAAGAGCTTTATAAGTATCTAATTATATATAAAGAAGATAGGACTACGCGCCTTCTTATATAAAAAAAAAGGGTATTAGGGGTTAATAGTATTAATTATAAATATAAATAGAGGTATTAGGATATTAAGTATATACTTATATTCTACCCTAATTATATAAAAGGGAGGAGGTAGATACTTTAAAGGATAAGGTTAAATAACTTCTATTAGATAATATTAACCTTAAAGGGGTTAAAGGTAGTAATTAAATAAGTTATTTAATAAGGTATACTTAACTAATTTACGCTAATAAGGGAATAACTTAGGGGGGCTATATAAGGGTAGATAGGCTCTAATTAGAAGGTAGAGGGGTAGGTAACTCTAATAAAAGAAGAGATAAGATAGTATAAAGAGTATAAGATAGGGTAGTATATAATATTTAAAGTTCTAGAAGTATAATAATAAATAGGGTAGGAGATAAGGTTTTTTTTTATAAATTATAATTTCCTTTAATAAGCTAGATATAAACCGCCCTTATTAACTTTAAATAGCTAGATAATAGAGTATAAAATATAAATATAAATATAAATATAAATATAAATAGCTAATTATTTAAATTATATTAACTATCCCCTAACTAATATCTAAATTATTTAGAACTATTTATAATTAAGCGGATTTAGGTCTAGAAAATAATTAGGGAAATATATTAAATAGTCTTACTTATATCTATTTTATATAAAATTATTATCTTATTACTCACTAAGACCTACTATAACCCTAAGGTATATACTTACTAGTAATATACTAGTCTAGTTCCTACTTAGGGTTACTACCCTCTTCCTACTCTAGTTTATTATTACTACTAATTAGGATATACTTGGTAAGCGTACTAGTAATACGGTTCTATTATAATATATATAGTAGATAATCGCCTAGAAGCTAGTAGCTAGCTAATAGGAGGCGGTTATACTATAACTATTTACTAAAGGGAAATAGAAGCGGATATTAGAGGGCTATATAGGAAGGATACTAATTAGGAATTATTATAAGGCCCCCCTTAATAATTTTAATATAGATATCCTACTTAATCCGGCCTCTTATAGTATTATTAGGAATTATTATAATACGGGCTACTTCTATAAAGGTAGGGTAATTATAGGTACCCTTATCCTATTATTTAGGATTTAGCTATTAGATATAAACGTTAATAATATTAATAGGATATTATAATTTATCCTCCTTAAGGCGGTTATAATAGGATTTAAACCCCTAGATATATAGGTTAATAGACTAGAGGGTATACTAAGTAGAAGTAAGGGTATCTTAATTTAAATTATTAAAATATTAATAGTAAACGTCTAATTACTCCTATATACTATCTAGTATATAAATCTAAGCGAATTTTAGCCTAAGGCTATTATTAGTAATAAGAGGACCTATTAGATAATAAATAGCCTAGATCTAAAAGGTAGTTTAACTAATATAGGTATTAATATTAGTTATACCCTTACTAGTAAAGGAGAGATAATTATTATAATTAATAATATTATCTAAAAATTCTTTACTATATATAGTCCTCCTTCTTATAGACTATTTATTAATAATAATATTATCTACGTTACTAAGTAATTTATTAATAAATTATACCTTAAGCTTAGCCTCCTTTTAAGGCCCCTTAGGTAATAAGTTAATATTAGCTAGCTTATATAATTAGTTAGGGGATAGCTAATTATTCTTCCTACTATTATAATATAGCTATTAACTATCCCCTAAGTCACTATATTAATTTTTCTATAATAGTATATTATAATAGGGGTATATATTACTAGTAATATTAAATAATTTATTAACCTAGTAAGGCTTTATATATCTTATTATATAGGGATCCCTATATACTTAATATCCCTAGCCTAGCGTCCGCCCCTAATATATATAGTTCTGTTATTAGTATAGGCCCCGTTAAATAGGGGGCTAGTACTTAGTATTATCCTTTATATTAGCCCCTTATTAAGTATACTAGTAACGGGTACTTTAATTATATTTAGAGGGAGGCTAGGGAGCGATTTCTTAAGGCGCTTCTTTAAAGGCTAGGGGAGTAGGTTACTAAGGGTTCCTAGATAGAATAACTACTTAAATAGTTATATTAGTAAGGGCTATACGCTACTAGGGAGTAATACCGTTATTAAGGTAGCTATAAGGGTAAGTACCTAATAGTATTTCTCTAGGGTAAGGTTCTATTAACGTAATATCTATTAGGTTAGGCCTAAGGATCCTAGATCTAACTTAAGTGCTTATATTAGTCGTCTTTAGGCGTCTAGTACGCTTTATACTATTACTCTAATAGGATTTAGCCCTTTTATTATTACTATTAAGGGTGTTATAGTCTAGCTTAGAAAGAGCTACGCGCTTAGAAGGTATTATAGGGGAGCTAGAGGAGCTAAGTTTAGTATAGGAAGGGTAATAGTAGGTAGTTTAAAGACGGCTAGTATAGCTTATACGTAATAGATAATAGGGGGGAGTATTAAAATCTATAGTATGCTATTAAATAGTAGTAATAGGTAGGAAGAAAAAATCGGCGATAGGATTAGTAGGCGCTAAGATATTAGACTATTATATTAAATTTAGTAGGTAAATCTATTAATAAGGATATAACTTTTAAATTATAGTACTAATTTTTATGATTTTTAAAGTGTTTAGTATATTAGGATAATTTCTATAACTTTATTTAAGTAGAAAATATTATAAAGGGTAGGTATATACGTAGATAGAATAGGAAGAAATATTAGAGTTTTAATATTCGCCGCAGATGACGCTAGTCCTAAGGAGGTAATTTAGGGGACTTTAGATTAATCGATAAGCTGTAATAAGGTTAGGGTCCTAATTCTAGTATTTTCTATTATAGTAAGAAGATAAAGGATAGTCTTAACCTTATAATAAGGTTAAAGATAATACTTTTACCTAGTATTTTAAAGCCTTTTATTAAAAATAATAGTAATAAATTTTAGGGATAAAGTTCTAATATTAGTAAAGGTATAAAGGAGGTATTATTTAATAGTATTCCTTAATAGTTAATAGTAATAGCTACCTCTTAATTAATTTTATAACTAATATCTTAGTAGAGATATAAGAAATTAAGGAAGTAGTAGTTTACTTAAAGGTTAATTAGAAGACTTTTAAGGTAAATATTAATTAACTATTAATAGATTTCTTATTTAGATTCTTTAAGTTCTAGTATAATATAATTAGGATAATAAGAAGGAGGGAGAGAAGAATCTAGGGAAGAAGGGATAAATATAACTAATTTATAAGGAGGTTAATAAGTATTCCTAGCCTTCTCTATCTTCCTAGCCCCCTTTTATAAGAATACTATATATTATCTATAATATTAGCTAGGTAAATAACTATTACTAAGGTAGTTAATATATATAAGGAATAAATATTATTTATATAATTAGTAAACTACTATATACTACTACTAAGGGGTTATTATTATTTAAGTTAGAGGGGATTTTAGCTAGGTCTTAGCGTCTTAGTAGAAATCTCTATTAGTAGATTCCCTAGCCCCCTTTTTACGGTAGTACGTAATATTAATATAGAGGTAATCTATAAGAGATAGTATTAATAGTAGTTATAGGGTAAATAAATAAATAAATACCTTACGCCTAGGCTTATAACCTATTAAAATAGGTAGAATAGTAATAGTTATTATATTACTAGCTATATAGGTAGAGAGAGATAGAATATATAAGATACTAAGACGGGTACTAGCGCGCGTCTAGTACGCGGCTAGTCTAATTAATTACATCTTGTTTCAATATATTTTAATAAAAACTTCGGCTTTAAGAGAGGTATCTTTATATATATTACTAATTTATTTATATTAGAAGTCTATATATTTAATACTTCGCCTATATTTATATAGCTACTTTAAAAGGTATAGCTTAAGTCGCTTATTAAGTATAATTAGGATGGCGCTTATCTTACTATACTAGTAGACGCTTATAAGGCCGCTAGTAATATAAGCTTATAAAAGACCGCTATAAAAGGCTTTATTATCCTAGTAGTAGTAGTATATATTAGTATAATATAGCCTTTTATTATAAGGACCTTGATTATAATAGTTAATCCTACTCTTAAATATATACTACTTAATAGTATTACGGTTTATAGACTATCTAGGGTAGTATAGAAAATTATTAAAGTAGTAGTTAAATTCCCTAAAATCTAGACTAATTAAGGTATAATAGTAGATATCCCTAAAAGTAAATAGATATTAATACTATTAAAGCCTAATATAGACCCTAAGCCCTTATATATATATCCGGTTAATTAGAAGGATAAAGACTTAATTAATAAGATATTTAAGAAGTTATATTCCTAAGGGAAAATATTATAATTAAACTAATTAATACCTTTTAACTACCTCGTTTTTATAATCTAGTAAGATATACTAGAAGGATATAAGGGCTATATAATAGTAGATATACGCGGTTTAAATAAAATTATTTAATTAGATAATTACCCCTTACCTTTATAATTAGAACTTACCTTTATAGTAGCTAGTTTCCGATTTATATCTATTATAAATAGTACTAATTAGTTTTATTAATTTAGTATATAAAAATAGGATTAGTATAAGCTTATAATTATTTTATATTAAGGATAGGAGTAGTACTATATTACTCTAATAGGTTATAAGGGTTCTCTACCCTATATTTAGAGATAGATTAACAAGCTTCTCTATCCTTTTAAGAAGTTTATAAGAGTTTATATAAATAATATAATTACTTTTTTAAAAAGCTTATTAAAGTATCTTATATACTTATAAGCGCTATTTAGTCTTTATTAAAGCTATTAAATTAGTTTTAATCTAAAGAAAATATTCCTTAGCTACCTATCTATTACTTTACTAAGCTAAAAGGTAGATTCCCTTAGCCTATCTATATTAAAGGAGAAACTTAAAGTAATTTATACCTTACTATTCCTATTTTTATTATAAGACCTTAAGATCTTTCTAGGACTTATAAGCTAGTTACGCTTATTTATCCTTAAATATACTTAGCGTATAGATCTATTATAAAACTATAAGATTAATCTTACTAGCTCTCTTCCTAAGAGTATTAAAGGCTTTATAAGAAAGATTTAATCTATATAAGTAGTATATAATCCTACTAATAATAAGAAGAATACTTTTATAAATTTAAAGTCTACTTTTAATAGTCCTACTTTCCTTATTTATTTTAATAAAATAAGGATCTTATTTATAAATCTAAATACCTCTAAAAAGTAGGGATTTATAGTAATAATCTATTATATTAAGGATAATATAATAGAAGGCTTTCTTAGGGCCTTAGTTTAACATTAATATTCCTTAGTAAAATACTTGATTAGGCTAAATAGAACTACTAGCTAACTAAACTAAAGGTAGCTAGTATTATATAATTTATAAGATAGACTCGCTACCTTATTAAATTATCCTAGAAATTACTAATAATTATCTATATTAACTACTTAGTAGTAGTATTTATTTTATATTAAACTAGTTTTACTACTTCCTTAATTAATAAACTTAATTTATAATTAATTTACACCTTATTATATCTATTATAATTTAACTTTATAGTAAAGTATAAATTAGGAAAATCTAATATTATCCTAGATATACTATCTAGACTTTAAGGGGACGGGAAGAACTCTATTAATACTATTAGAATACTAGATACCTTATATATTAAAGGCTTTAACAATAAGGGCCTTATTAACTATAATTAATAAGAGGCTATTATATTTAACACCTTATATATAACTACCTTTATAAAGGCTTACTTATAGTATAATAAGTTACTAAGTCTTATTTATTATATTATATTTATTAAGATATTAGAGGAGTTTAAAAAGCACCTTACCTAAGCGTACTAATAGGATAGCTAATAGTCCTAGCTACTAGGAATACTTATACTAGTAAATAAGGACCTAGTTAAGACTTTATAAGGGTTACGCTTTAAGGTTTATAATAGACTAATCTACTATATAAACTTTAATAATAGCCGCGAAAGATTATATATATTAAATACCTTAGAAAAAGATATATTCTAGCTAGCCTATAATTAATAGTATTATAGTAGGTATTATTATACTTATAAATAAATAGTAGTATCTCTATATATCTATTACTTATAATAGTACCTATAGACCTATATAAAGTACTATCTAGACTATTAACTTAACTAGATAAAATAATATAAGCCTTATAAAAGTATAATCCCTATAAATAGGCCTATAATTCCCTTTTATATTATAGTAATAGATTTTATTATAATACTTCTATTAATCGGTATAGAAGGTTATAATAGCCTCCTTACTATTATAGATAAATTCTTAAAAAGGGTTTTACTTATACCTAGATAGACTATTTAAATAGCGGCCTAATAAGCTAATATAATCCTTACTAATCTTATAACCTATAGTTAGGGTATACCTTATAAGATTATTAGTAATAGAGATAGTAAGTTTATATTATCCTTTTAAAGAATAGTATTTTAAAAGCTTAGCTATAAACTATTAACCTTAATAGCCTACTACGCTTAAATAGATAGTCTATTAGAGTAAATAAATTAGATAGTTAACATCGCGCTATAATACTATATAATATAGAATATAAATAGTTTTAATTAGAGTATAATCCTTCCTTATATATAGGGATACCTTAATAACTCTAAAAGTTAGATAACTAGTATTTCTTCTAATAAGGTACTTTATAGTTTTAATATCTAGGATACCCTTACTATCCTATATCCTAGCGAATTTAGCACTCGTGATTTCTTAGTAATAACTACTAATATTATTAAATACGGGATTTATCTTATAATATTCCCTCTGATACCGTACTCTTTATTAAAGATACCTAAGGAAGCTAGTCTATATTATCTACGGTATAATATTAGCTGTAATAGTTAAATATAAGTAGTATAAGCGTCTATATTTTAGAGTTCGCGATACCTAGGTAAACCTTAGTACGAGTACCTTACTAGGATATAGGATACTCTTATAGTAGCTTCCTATAGAAGACTTTAGCCGCTTATAATAGCTTAAATAAGACTAGGTAGAGGAGTTAATAGCCTTTACTAATATATTTTCTAAACTATATTATAATAGAAGATATAAAGTAGTATTAATAGAGGTAGGTAATAAAGCCTACCTTAGGCTTAAGGGAGGTTATAAAATCCTAGGGGTAATAAATTTAAAACTCTATTAATAATATATAAGGCCTTTTAAGGTAATTAAAAAGGTTAGGCTATTAGCCTATTAACTTTAACTTAGCCTACTTATATATATTTACCCCGTTATATCTATTACTTAGCTAGAACTATTACTAAAATTATTAGACCCTTATACTTAAATCTATAACTATTAACCTCTACTAGTAAATAAAATTAATAGCCTTATAAATTTATATTTATATTTATATTTATATTTTATACTCTATTATCTAGCTACTTAGAGCTAATAAGAGTAGTTTATATCTAGCTTATTAAAGGGAACTATAATTTATAAAAGAAAACCTTATCTCCTACCTTATTTATTATTATATTTCTAGAACTTTAAATATTATATACTATCTTATCTTATCTTCTTTATACTATCTTATTTCTTCTTTTATTAGAGTTACCTATCCCTTTATCCTCTAATTAGAGCCTATCTATCCTTATATAACCCCCCTAAGTTATTTCCTTATTAGTATAAACTAGCTAAGTATACCTTATTAAATAACCTACTTAATTACTACCTTTAATCCCTTTAAAGTTAATATTATTTAGTAGAAGTTATTTAACCCCGCCCTTTAAAGTATCTACCTCCTCCCCTTTATATAATTAGGGTAGAATATAAGTATATACTTAATATCTTAATACCTTTATCTATATTTATAATTAATACTATTAACCCCTAGTACCCTTCTCTTATATAAGAAGGTATATAGTCCTATCTTCTTTATATATAATTAAATACTTATAAAGCTTTTAACTTTAAAAAGCCTTATATAAAGACTAACTTTTATCTCTTAAATCTTACCCCTTTATATTATTATCTTAATATAATTAGGGATATCCTCTTAATATCTTAATTACCTCTCTTTCTACTTCTCTTTTACTTACCTCCTAATTTCTTTAAGGGTAAGCTAGGCTACTATCCTAATATCCCCTCCCCCTACTACTACCTAGAAGGCTCCCCTTACCTAGGACTACTTCTCCTTTATTAAAGTCTTTATAACCCTTTTCTCCCTTCCCTTTTTCCCTTTTAACTTATAATAGATCCTCGCGTTCCCTTTTTTAATTAATAAGTAGATCCCTTATATTATCTTCTTTACTATAATAGAACTAGAAAATGCCTGTAAAAATTCAAGATTTTTACGTCGGAAAATCACCCCTACTACCTGGCGTTTAGTAGGTGACGTGAATAGCAGGGAGCATATCAGACACGTTGGAAGGTGACGTGAGGAGTAGGGAGTATATCAGATATACTAGGCTATTAATAGGACGGATATTTCCCCCTATTCAGACCGATATCAGACACGTTAGTAGGTGGGGTGAATAGCAGGGAGTATATTAGACACGTTAGTAGGTGACGTGAGTAGTAGGGACTATATCAGACATACTGGGCTATTAATAAGACGGATATTTCCCCCTATTCAGGCCGATATTAGACACGTTAGTAGGTAGGTAGCCTATATATACGACAGCATTAGCTATATAATATGTATATACTAATAGACCGATATAGATTATTCTAACAGCGTTACATACCTGGTAATAAGATAGACATTTCCCCCTATTTAGACCGATATCAGACACGTTAGTAGGGGAGGTGAATAGTAGGGAGCATATCAGACGCGTTAGTAGGTAGGTAGCCTATATATACGACAGCATTAGCTATATCATGTGTATATACTAATAGACCGATATAGATTATTCTAATAGCGTTATATACCTAGCAATAAGACGGATATTTCCCCCTATTTAGACCGATATCAGACACGTTAGTAGGTGACGTAAATAGTAGGATTTTTAGCCTGTATATACGACAGCATTAGCCTATGCACCTATATAGGGATATAGATCATTCTAATAGCGTTATATACCTAGTAATAAGATAGATATCACCCCTTATTCAGACCGATATTAGACACGTTAGTAGGTAAGGTAAATATTAGGGAGCATATTAGACACGTTAGTAGGTAGGCGGCCTATTTATACGACAGCATTAGCCTATGCACCTATACAGCGATATAGATAATTCTAACAGCGTTATATACCTAGTAATAAGACGGGTATTTCCCCCTATTTAGACTAATAGTAGACACGTTAGTAGGCGTTACTATGGAATAGGTAAAATATAAATAATACTAGGATTTTTTTGTTATTTATAATCCATATTCTAGCCGTTAGCGTATAGAATTTAGTAGGTAAATCTATTCATTTAGATATATCTTTTAAAGTACTATATTAATTTTAATTATTTTTAAAGTATTAATAGCGGAATTAGAGCTATATAACTTCATTTAAGTAGAAAATATTATAGAGTATAGGGGTAGACGTTAGTAGAATGCGAAGAAATATTAGAGTTCTAATATTTACGCTAGTCTAGGAAAGGAATCTAGGGCACTTATAACTAATAGATAAGGTGCGATAAGCTTAGGGTCCTAATATTCCTATATTCTATTATAGTAAAGAAGATATCTATAATTTAGGACCCTGAGCTTATCGCGGCTTATCGGTTAGTTAATAAGTCCCCCAGATTCCTTTCCTAGACTAGCGCGAATATTAAAAGTCTAACTTTTATTTATATTCTACCTACGTCTATACCTACGCTCTATAATATTTTCTACTTAAATGAAGTTACATGGCTTACTTTCAGCTATTTAGCGCTTTAAAAATAGCGAAAATCGATCTAGTAGTCTAAAAGATACATCGGAATAAATAGATTTACCTACTAAATTCTATACGCTAACGGCTAGAATAATTGGATTAATAATAAAAATCCTGTCATTATTTATAAATTACCTATTCTACTACCTCACCTACTAACGTGTCTGATATTAGCCTAAATAGGGGGAAATATCCGTCTTATTATCAGGTAGGCAACGCTATTAGAATGATCTATATCGGTGCATTACTGTATTAGCTAATGCTGTCGCATTTACAGGCTAAAAACCCTACTATTCACCTCACCTACCAACGTGTCTGATATCGGTCTGAATAGGGGGTAATATCTATCTTATTTCCAGGTAGGCAACGCTATTAGAATAATCTATATCGGTGCATTGCTGTATTAGCTAATACTATCGCATTTATAGGCTAAAAACCCTACTATTTACGTCACCTACTAACGTGTCTGATATCCACCTACTAACGTGTCTGATATCGGCCTGAATAGGGGGAAATATCCGTCTCATTACTAGGTATAGAACGCTATCAGAATGGGTATATATATATAATATAGCTAATGCTGTCGTATATACAGGCCGGCTACCTACTAACGTGTCGCTATTCACCTTACCTACTAACGTGTCTGATATCGGCCTGAATAGGGGGAAATATCCGTCTTATTACTAGGTATGGAACGCTATCAGAATAATCTATATCGCTGTATAGGTCCATGGGCTAATGCTGTCGCATTTATAGGCCAGAAACCCTACTATTCACGTCACCTACTAACGTATCTAAAATCCACCTACTAACGTGTCTAATATCGGCCTGAATAGGGGGAAATATCCGTCTTATTTCCAGGTAGGCAACGCTGTCAGAATAATCTATATCGCTGCATAGGTCTATAGGCTAATGCTGTCGCATTTATAGGCTAAAAACCCTACTATTCACGTCACCTACCAACGTGTCTAATATCGGCCTAAATAGGGGGTGATATCCGTCTTATTATCAGGTAGGTAACGCTATTAGCACGGTCTAAATCGGTACATTACTATATTAGCTAATGCTGTCGCATTTATAGGCTAAAAACCCTACTATTCACGTCACCTACCAACGTGTTTAATATCCACCTACTAACGTGTCTGATATCGGCCTGAATAGGGGGAAATATCCGTCTTATTACCAGGTATAGAACGCTGTTAGAATGGGTGTATACATATGATATAGCTAATGCTGTCGCATATATAGGCTACCTACCAACGTGTCTAATATACTCCCTACTATTCAGCTCACCTACTAACGTGTCTAATATCAGTCTAAATGGGGGGTGATATCTGTCTTATTACCAGGTATGCAACGCTGTTAGAATGATCTATATCGGTCTATTAGTACGTGTCTAATATACTCCCCCCTATTCACCTCACCTACTAAACGCCAGGTAGTAGGGGTGATTTCCGACGTAAAAATCTTGAATTTTTATAGGCATTTTCTAGTTAATATATATAATATTAATTAGTTAAAGCTTATCTTTATTAATAAAACCTCTAACTCTACTTTTAATACCTATATATTAATTACTTTAAAGGCCTTAAGTACTATCTTAAAGTACCTATTTTATATAATTTTTAATATTATAATATTAGCCTTCTTTACCTTTAATATCCCCTTTAAATTATATTATATCTTTATTATATAAGTTATTACTAGCTAAATTATTATATTATAAACCTATCTTACCTTATTAAGTATAATACCTTATATTAAGCTAGTAATAATTAATAAGGCTAGCTTTTATATCTTTATCTTTAATTTTACCTTATTAATATATAAGCCCTACCTTAATTTATTATTAATATAAAGTCTAAGGACTTTTATTAATATCTTTAAATATATTACTACTACTTTAAAATCTATTATTACCTTTATATTAAACCTCTTTAAGCTCTTTAATAAATAAATAAATTTATATTTATAAGAGGTAAAAGTTACTTTATATATATTTACTTAATAAAAGTATATTTTATATACTTTTATTAAGATTTTATAATTCTCTTTAATATTTTTATTATATATTTTTAAGTAAATATTATTAATAAAGCCTTTAATTTATATTTAAAATTTTATCTTTATATACTCTTTTATAAGCGAGGAGTTAAAAAATAGAAATAAAATAGGTAATATTAAAAATCTTTAAGGGATCCTAGTTTTTATTATTTTTTATCTTATTTATCTCTTAGCCTAGTATAATTATTATAGCCCTTTTTATTAGGAAGCTTTATACTTATTATATAATAAGGGTTAAGACCCCTTTCTTCTTTAAGTTATATAATGACCTCTTATAAGAGATATTATTAAAGGCCCTTATAATATTTAATAATAATATACTTATTATATTAAACTTATTATAATTTTATATTATATATATTACCTCTATTATTATCTTAAAGGATATTATTATTAATCTTTCCTTCTTTACTCTTATTTATTATTAGGGTAATAGTTTATATTCTTTTATAAGGTTACTTAGCTTCTTTATTATAATTACCTTTAATATCTTTTTTAAAGTATTAAGAAGGATAACTAAATAGTATAATTTTAATTTAAAGTAGTCCTCTTTCTTTAACTTCTTTAAGATAATTATATTAGCCTTTTTAAACTCTATTAAATAGTATTTAACCTTTAAATAAGCCTAGAATAGGTATATAAAACTAAGTAATAACTCTCTCTCTACTATTTTAAAAAATTTATTTAAGATCTTATTTATTTTTAATATTTTATTTTATTTTATTTTATTAATTACTTTATAAACTTCCTTTTTAATAATCTTTATATTTATTATTAGGGGTATCTTATATTAAAATCTCTAGATATTACTTAAATATACCTTTAAAGGTAGGAGGAAGAAGGTTTTTTTAAAGGACTTCTACCTTCTTTTAAAATAACTTTACCCTAAGGCCTCCCTTATCCTTTTTAAAGGTAAGGAACTTTAAGAGTTTTTAAGGTAATATACTTTTTTTTAATCCTATTTAATTAATTTCTAAAGTTTATTAAATAATTAAAATACTTTATATACTCCCTCTTTAAATTATAATACTTTTACTTTCTTTAATACCCTCCCTTTAATCTTTTAAGCCTCTTATTATACCTTTAAACTCCTTTAACTTCTCTTATAATTATACTTTATCCTAAGCTTTAATACTATCTTTATAACCTTTATATAATTTAAGTTTTAAAAGGACTTTACTTTTAAAGAGGGCTTTACTTATAATACTACCTTTTTTATAATTTTTATTAGGCTTTAAAGTATATTAGTTAGGTAGCTATCTATTTACCCTCTAATTATTAACTCCCTATTTAATAGTAAATATTAAAGGGTATTTACCTACCTCTTTATCTCCTTTAAATCTACTATCTTTTATATCCTTTATAAGCATAAAACTGCTACCTCTACTTTAAAGCTAACTTTAATATATATATAATTAAACTTATAATAAAGGTCTAGCCTTATATAATATTTTAATAATATTTATTTAATAGCCTCTATTATAAATATTAGATTAATAGTACTTTTTATTTTCCTTATCCTTTAAGTTATTATATCCTTTAATAGGGTAAGCTTTATTCCCCTTTTTTTATAATACTTATAAGTATATCTACTACTTTATAATATATATATCTACCCCTATTATTTTAATTTAAGTAATAGAAGTTAAAGTCTCTTATTAATATATATTCCTTAAATTAACTTAGCTACTCCTTCACTTTTAATAATATAAAGGGGTTATCTATTAAGGTCTTAGACTTTAAGCTAGGGTTATATATATTATATATTTAAAGATATATTAATACTCCCCCTTCCTTTTTTATAACTTATATCCCTAGAGAGTATAAGTCCCTTAATATAAATTTAACCTCTTATTTATTAATATTTTAATATTTATTTATAAAGAAATATATCTTTATATCCCTCCCTACTTTATATATTAAGTAGAATACTCCTTTATTTAAGTTATATATTAAACTTATCCTCTATATATATAATAATTCTTAAATAGCTAGAATATCTATTTATTATACCTCCTTATCTTTTAATAATAATATTATTATTATAATCTACTCCTTTTATATATTATATTATAATAGTTTTATTATCTTTTATACCTTTATAAGAGTCTTTATTAAATATCTTTTATAACCTCTACTCCCTTAATACTTAAGGCCTCTTATACTAGTATTTCCTTTAATATTTATTAGCTTATCTTTATTACTTAGAGAGTAATTAACCTTCTTAACCTATTTTATAATATTACTATTAATAGTAGTATAATTCCCCTTTTCCTTATATCCCTTTAAAGACCTATTTATATTATAACCTTATTAAGGTCTTTAAATCTTAATATAAACTTCTTCTTCTTCTTTATTACTACTATTATTTACTTCCCTTAAGGCTACTTTTAAGTATCTTATTACTTATTTACTCTTATAAAGCTTTTATATAACTTTTTTTTATTTTCTACTATCTTTTAATAGAGTTTATTTAATTCCCTTACTTTAATTATATACTTTTATTTTTAAGGTATATAACTATTCTTTTTATAATTATTATACCTCTTAACCTCCCCTTTTTTTACTTTATACTCCCTTAAGTTATATTTATTAATATAGATTTTATATTATATTAAGCTCTTATAATATCTTATTATATATTTATATTATTAATAATTAAAGTATTATATTATAACCTTATTCCTCTCCTACCTCTTATACTTTAAGAGGTTATATCTCTTTATTAAGCCCTTCTTAATTACTTTATTTATTATCTCTAATATAAAGAGCTTTAATAGTAGTAAGGCTCTCTCCTTTATTACCTCTCCCTCTCTCCTTTCTTATATAACTATTTATAATTAGGTTATCTTTATAATTTTTAGCCTTAAAAGGTTCTTTTTATTCTATTAAATACTTATCTTTTTAACCTCTTTTTATTTTAATATATCTACTACCTTCTTTAATACTTTATATATTATAATTAAGAAGGTTTATCTTAATACCTTTATTAACTTATATACCTTTTTTACTTAATTATTATTCTCCTTTAACTCCTCCCTTACCTTTATCTCTATTATAAATAGTATTAGGTTACTACTAATTAAGTACCTTACTATTATAATCTCTTATATCCTTAATAATATAATTATCTTAAATCTTTTAATTAATTACTCTTTAATAAGTACTCTTATTACCTCCCTCTTAATTTTATTATTAATTTAGACTATTAAGGTCCTAGCCTTTTTATTATTTATTACTTTAAATCCCTTCCTTATAATATTACTTATTAATATTATAATAAATATCCCTTTTAAGGCTTATATTATTTATTTTTATATTTATTAAGCTCTAGCTAGCTATTTATACCTAGCTCCTTCTCCCCCCTTATATCTTCCCCCTCTAGGATTACTCTTCTATTATCCTCTTAAACTTATATACCTCCTTAAGCTATTAATTTACCTTTATAATAAACTCCTTTATATATTTAAGCTCTACCCTTATTATCTTTTTTATTTTATATATTATTCCGCCCTTTAATATATCTTATATAATTATAATAGCTTTTAAGGCCTTTATTAATATCCTCCTAATATATATTCCCTTATCTTTAGATTCTTTCCCCTCTACTAGGCTTCCTAGCCTCTATATAAGTATCTTACCTCTACTCCCTAGTCTACTACCTCTACTACTATTACTACTACTTATAACTCCTCCCTTAATATTATATCCTAATATTAGGACTTATCTTACTATACGTCTAAGTAAATTTATTAAGGCTTATTCTCTAATAATTCTCTAAAAGCTTAATATCCTAGGTTAGCCCTATAAATAAATTAGATAATTATAAAATAAAAGTAATTATTAGTAAATATATATCTAGAAGGAAGATTTAGTATTTAGTAAAGTAGAAGGTTTATAATTATAAATATAATATATAATATAATATAACTAATCTCTATAATATATAATAGATAGTAAATAAGTATAATAATTAGCCTACCTATTAACTTTATTATTATTATTAAGGACCTTATATTTATATTTATATTTTATACTCTATTATCTAGCTACCTAGAACTAATAAGGGTAATTTATATCTAGCTTACTAGAGGAAATTATAATTTATAAAAGAAAACCTTATCTCCTATCCTACTTATTATTATACTTTTAAATCTTTAGATATTATAAACTATCTTATCTTAAATTTTTTATACTATCTTATTCCCTTCTTTTATTAAAGCTACTTATCCCTTTACCTTTTAATTAGAGCCTTCCTACTTTTATATAACCTTAAAGAGTTATTCCCTTATTAATATAAATTAATTAAATATACCTTATTAAATAACTTATTTAATTACTACTTTTAACCCCTTTAAAGTTAATACTATTTAATAGAAGTTACTTAACTTTACCCTTTAATATATTAACCTCCTCCCTTTTATATAATTAGGGTAAAATATAAGTATATACTTAATATCTTAATACTTTTATTTATATTTATAATTAATACTATTAACCCTTAATACTCTCCTCTTATATAAGAAGGTATATAATCCTATTTTTTTTATATATAATTAAATACTTATAAAGCTCTTAGCCTTAAAAAGCCTTATATAAAAATTAACTTTTATCTCTTAAATTCCTCTCCTTTGTATAACTATTTTTATATAATTAGGGATATCCCTTTAATATCCTTATTACCTCTCTTTCTACTTTTCTTTTACCTACCTCTTAATCCCTTTAAGGGTAAGGTTATCTCCCCTTATAATTCCCTTACCCTTAAGGCCCTAGGCTATTATCCTTATATCCCCTCCCCCTATTATTACTTAAAGGGTTCCCTTTACCTAGGACTACTTTTCTTTTATTAAAGTCTTTATAACCCTCCTCTCCCTTCCCCTTTTCCCTTTTAACTTATAATAGATCCTCGCGTTCCCTTCTTTAATTAATAGGTAGATCTCCTATTTTATTAATATATATAATATTAACTAGTTAAAGCTTATCTTTATTAATAAGACTCTTAATTCTACTTTTAATATTTATATATTAATTACTTTAAAGGCCTTAAGTACTATCTTAAAGTACCTATTTTATATAATTTTTAATATTATAATATTTACCTTCTTTACCTTTAATATCCCCTTTAAATTATATTATATCTTTATTATATAAGTTATTACTAGCTAAATTATTATATTATAAACCTATCTTACCTTATTAAGTATAATACCTTATATTAAGTTAATAATAATTAATAGGACTAACTTTTATATCTTTATCTTTAATTTTATTTTATTAATATATAAGCCCTACCTTAATTTATTATTAATATAAAGTTAAGGGTTTTTATTAATACTTTTAAATATATTATTAATACTTTTATATTAAACCTTTTTAGGCTTTTTAATAAGTAGATTAACTTATATTTATAAGGGGTAAAGATTACCTTATATATATCTATTTAATAAAGGTATACTTTATATACCTTTACTAAGATCTTATAATTCTCTTTAATACTTTTATTATATATTATTAAGTAGATATTATTAATAAAGCCTTTAATTTATACCTAGAGTTTTATCTTTATATATTCCTCTATTAATAGAGAGTTAAAAAATAGAAATAAAATAAGTAATATTAAAGACCCTTAAAAGATCTTAATTTTTATTATCTTTATCTTATTTATTTTCTAGCTTAATATAATTATTATAGCCCTTTTTATTAAAAAGCTTTATACCTACCTTAAAATAAAGATTAAGACCCCTTTCTTCTTTAAGTTATATAATAACCTTTTATAAAAGATATTATTAAAGGCCTTTATAATATTTAATAATAATATATTTATTACATTTATTATATTAAACTTATTATTATTTTAAAGGATATTATTATTAACCTTCCCTTTTTTATCTTTATTTATTATAAGGGTAGTAATTTATATTCCTTTATAAAGTTATTTAACTTCTTTATAATAACTACTTTTAATACCTTCCCTAGGATATTAAATAAGATAATTAGATAATATAACTTTAATTTAAAGTAATCCTCTTTCTTTAACTTTTTTAAGATAATTATATTAGCCTTTTTAAATTTTATTAAGTAGTACTTAACCCTTAAGTAAGCTTAAAATAAATATATAAAATTAAGTAATAACTCCCTCTCTATTATCCTTAAGAACTTATTTAAGATTTTCTTTACCCTTAATACTTTATTTTATTTTAACTTATTAATTACCTTATAAACTTCCTCCTTAATAACCTTTATATCTATTATTAAGGGTATATTATATTAAAACCCCTAAATATTACTTAAATCTATTTTTAAGGATAAGGGGAAGAAAGTCCTTTAAAGGACTTTTATCTTCTTTTAAAATAACTTTATTTTAAAGCCTTCTTTACTATTTTTAAAGGTAGGGAACCTTAGGAGTTCCTAAGGTAGTATATTTCTTTTTTAACCCTATTTAATTAGCTTTTAAAGTCTATTAAATAATTAAAATACTTTATATACTCCCTTTTTAAAATAGAGTATTTTACTTTTTTTAATATCCTCCTTTTAATCTTTTAAGCCTCTTATTATATTATTAAACTCCCCTAGCTTCTTTTATAATTATACTTTACCTTAAGCTTTAATACTACTCTTATAACTTTTATATAATTAGAGTTTTAAAAGGACTTTATTTTTAAAGAGGATTTTACTTATAATATTACCTTCTTTATACTTCTTATTAAGCTTTAAAGTATCTTAATTAAGTAGTTATTTATTTATTCCTTAATTATTAACTCCCCTTTTAATAATAAATATTAAAGGGTATTTATTTACCTCTTTACTTCTTTTAAATCTACTATCTTTTATACCCTTTATAAGTATAAGACTACTACCTCTACTTTAAGGTTAACTTTAATATATATTAAAATATAATTAAATTTATAATAAAGATTTAACTTAATATAATATTTTAATAATATTTATTTAATAACCTTTATTATAAATATTAGATTAATAGTACTTTTTACTTTCTTTATCCTTTAAGTTATTATATCCTTTAATAAAGTAAGCTTTATTCTCCTTTCCCTTATAATATTTATTAATATATTTACTACTTTATAATATATATACTTACCCCTATTATTCTAGTTTAAATAATAAAGGTTAAAGTCCCCTATTAATATATACTCCCTAGGTTAATTTAACTACTCCTTTACCCTTAATAATATAAAGGAGCTATCTATTAAAGTTCTAGATTCTAGGCTAAAGTTATATATATTATATATTTAAAGATATATTAATATTTTTCCTTCCTTCCTTATAACTTATATCTTTAAAGAGTATAAGTCCTTTAATATAAATTTAACTCCTTATTTATTAATATTCTAATATTTATTTATAAAGAAATATATCTTTATATCTCTTTTAACTTTATATATTAAGTAGAATACTCCCTTATTTAAGTTATATATTAAACCCGTCCTCTTTATATAAATTAGTTCTTAGATAACTAAGATATTTATTTATTATATTCATTTATCTTTTAATAATATTATTATTATTATAATCTACTCCCTTTATATATTATATTATAATAATTTTATTATCTTTTATACTTTTATAAAGACCCTTATTAAATATCCCTTATAACTTTTATTCTTATATTAATTAGGGCCTCTTATATTAATATATCTTTTAATATTTATTAACCTATTTCCTTTACTTAAAGAGTAATTAGTCTTTTTAACTTATTTTATAATATTATTATTAATAGTAATATAATTCCCTTTTCCCTTATATCCTTTTAAAGACTTATTTATATTATAACTTTATTAAGGTCTTTAACCTTAATATAAGCTTCCTTTTCTTCTTTATTATTATTATTATTTACTCCCTTTAAGGCTACTTTAAGGTATCTTATTACTTATTTCCTTTCATAAAGCTCTTATATAGCTTCTTTTTATTTTTTTATAATCTTTTAATAAAGCTTATTAAGTTCCTTTACTTTAATTATATACTTTTATTTTTAAATTATATAATTATTCTTTTTATAATTATTATACCTTTTAACCTCCCCTTTTTTTACTTTATACTCCCTTAAATTATACTTATTAATATAAATTTTATATTATATTAAGCTCTTATAATATCTTATTATATACTTATACTATTAATAGTTAAAGTATTATATTACTACCCTATTCCTCTCTTATCTCTTATATTTTAAGAGGTTATATCCCTTTATTAAGCCCTTTTTAATTACCTTATTTACTATCTTTAATATAAGTAGCTTTAATAGTAGTAAAGCCCTCTCTTTTATTACCTCTCCTTCTCTCTTCTCTTATATAACTATTTATAATTAAGCTACCCTTATAATCTTTAATCCTAGGAGGTTCTTTTTATTTTATTAAATAATTACCTCTTTTACCTCTTTTTATTTTAATATATTTACTACCTTCTTTAATACTTTATATATTATAATTAAAAAGGTCTACTTTAGTATCTTTATTAACTTATATACTTTCCTTACTTAATTATTATTCTCTTTTAACTCCTCCCTTATCTCTATCTCTATTATAAATAGTATTAGGTTATCCTTAATTAAATACCTTACTATTATAATCTCTTATATTACAGATATAAATAGCGGTAATAACGGGCGAACAAGTATACGCGTAAAGACTACAGGTAACGTACTAGGCGTTATATACGAACTTACAGGAAGGAGACGAGAGGGGAGAAGGGGACGGAGGAGGTAGTAGAAGTGGTAGTAGGAGGGAAGTAAGAGGCGATACTCTTAGGGTCGCGACGACAGGACCCCTAATACTACTAAAGTCCCCGGAAATTAGGGAAAAAGAGTAAGGGAGATAAGGCTAGGAAGGTTAAAATATTATAGAGTCTATTATAAAAGTAAGGGATATAATCTAGGCGATCTAGAGTCTCTAGTTCAGGGAGATAATAGAGGCGATATAAGGCGTTACCTAGGTCGCCCTTTATACTATAATAGGAGGCTTTAAGGCTACGGAAGCACGCATTACTAAGCTAGAAACGCGTCTAGAAAAAACGGGGAGGGATAGAAACGCGTCGGTAGGGTATAGTAGAGGGTTATAGGCCTAGGTAGCTGGGGCTAGTATAGGGACTAGGTCCTAGTAAAGCCTAGGCCTGAGGATAAGACCGGGCCTAGAGGAGGCGTAAGGTAGCTAGCTACTTAAGTAATTAGACGTTTAGAGGATAAGGGAAGTAGTAGTATAATTCGGAGATAAAGAAGGTTATAAGAAAGCGAGTTAGATAAAAAAGGAGGAGCTTATTAAAAGCTTTATTAACCCGGTAAATATAGTTATAAAGAATATTATCGGTGCTTATACTAGGAGTACGACGGATATAGTACTATAGACGGCGACGGTTAAAGGGCGTAAGGCCCTTAAGAGAATATAGGAGTAGGCGAGCGTAGCCTACCCTTTAGCGAAGGTAGTAAGGAAGACCTTCTACGTAGCGGCTAAAGGGGCGTATATAAACCTCCTTAATAAAAAGGAAAAGGAGAAGGGGCTAGCGAGAATTAGGGAGGATAATATTATTACTCACCCGAATACTAACTTTACTAGTTTTAAGTAGGCGAAATATATAGTAAGACTAAGGTAGGATAAGAGTAAGAAGACCTACTTAACCCTAATTATTGGAGTAGTAACACCGGAGGCGGTAAACCGCCTAGTTCGAGGAGGGATAGTTCTTAGTAGTAGTCTCTTAGTCTATAAGAGATAGGAGTAAGGAGTAGAGATAAGATAATACTTTAACTACTATAGATACGGACACTTTACGCGAGAGTATTAAAGGGAGAAGAGGTACGGCTATTATATAGGTAGTTATAACTTAGCGGACTACGTTACGGGCGAAGGAGTAATAATATACGCTACTTATAAAGGAGGTTATAAGGCCTAGAGTAAGGACTACCTAGTCAGGCGAAGAGAGTACTAGAGAGTAGTATAGAGACCCCGGACTAGGCCGGCGTTCTATAACACGTAGGGCTTACGGGGAACTAATACCCGCAGCGAAGAGGAGATAGACGTAGATAGTTTCAGGATAGTCTAAGGTATATTAAGGAAGAGGAAGTCACCGGTATAA
>JAABUY010000945.1_pt1 | contig 43511 bp, 45 predicted proteins | sample 5560271 | NCBI WGS metagenome assembly JAABUY01 (sample SAMN10711886, study PRJNA513374) | rock metagenome | isolation source: Antarctica rocks | place: Antarctica: Victoria Land, University Valley
CGGCTGCAGGACGGTGTCTCCCGGCTCTGCAACGAGGCCGCGTTCTGCGAGCGCCTGGAGCGGCGCGGGGTGCGCATCGTGATCCCCGAGCAGCTCGGCTTCGCCGAGCAGGTCAGGCTGTTCCGCGACGCCCCGGTGATCACCGGCATCGCCGGCTCGGCGATGCACACCGCGGTGTTCGCGCCCGGCCGTGCCACCCTGGCGCTGTCCTTCACCCCCACGCCGCTGAGCAACCAGCGCCTGCTCGACCAGGCCAACGGCGGGCTCTGCCTCGCCTTCCACCCCGAGGACGACCTCGTCGCGGAGCCGGTGCAGCCGGGCTTCCACAACGTCTACCGCCTTCTCGACCCGGTGCACACCGCGGACGAGTTCCTCGCCGAGATCGAGGCCACGCTGCGCCCCGCGATCGCCGCGCGGCGCGGCGCCGCCGGCGACGGCGCCGCGCCGGACAGCGACGATCCCGGTGCCGGCCGCGTGCTGTTCGAGCACGCGTTCACCCGCGAGCCGCCGATCCTCACCGCCGGGGAGGACGGGTGGAGCGAGCCGGAGGACTCCCATGTCTGGACGCTGGGGCCGCACAGCACGCTGACCCTGCCGCGGCCGGACACCGACAGGCCGGTGCGGCTGGAGCTGGTGCTCGGCACGACGCTGCTGGCGCCGCACCTGCGGTCGCGGCCGCTTTCGGTGAGCGTCAACGGGGTGGAGGTCCGTCGCTTCACCGTGAATGGGACCGCGCTCTACGCCTGCGCGCTGCCGGAGTCGTGCCTTGCCGGTCCGGCGCTCGCCCTGCGCTTCGACCACCCGGTGACGGTGTCGCCCCGCGACCTCGGGCTCAACGACGACATCCGGCCGATCAGCATCGCGTTCAGTGTCGTCCGGCTGCGCGAGCTGGACGGGCCGTGAGGCCGGCGGGAGACGCACCTGCGAGGGCCACGTGCCTCCGGACCGGCGGCTGATCCGCGGCGGTGCGGGCCGCTCAGCCCCAGCCGCTCGACGCCCTCTCCGTGCGGCCGGACCCGATCGATCCCGGGGCGGGCGCGCCGATGCGCCCCGCACCCGGCTCCGTGCCGCCCGGCGCCACCTGCGGCCAGGGCGCGAGAAGCAGGGGGGAGACGGCGGCCGTGGGATAGGCGGACATAGACAGGCTCTCGAACATCGCATTCATACCTTTACTGAGATCGTGATCAGGTTTTTTCTCCTGATCTTGTATTTGTGACAAATCCTCCTTGCCAGTTCGTTAACATCGGCGCGCTCCGATGCAAGCCGCGCCGCCTCCCGCCTTGCGTTGGCCGGCCCGCTTGCATATCCCGCCCCTCGGGCCGACCGCCGCCCTCCGCCTGGCACGGACGCGCCTCAGTGTCCCCCGCGCCATCCACCCGAGGAGCATCGCAGTGACCGACGACCTCGCCGCCCGGCCCACCCGCGAGGACGCCGAGGCCGCGGTGCGCACGCTGATCCGCTGGGCCGGCGACGACCCCCTGCGCGAGGGCCTGCTCGACACCCCCGCCCGCGTCGCCCGCGCCTACGAGGAGTTCTACCGCGGCTATGGCGAGGACCCCGTCGCCCTCCTGGAGCGCACCTTCTCCGAGGTCGAGGGCTACGACGAGATCGTGCTGCTGCGCGACATCCGCCTGGAGAGCCACTGCGAGCACCACATGGTGCCCATCGTCGGCCGCGCCCACGTCGCCTACCTGCCGGACCGCCGCGTCGTCGGCATCAGCAAGCTGGCCCGCCTGGTCGACGCCTTCGCCCACCGGCTGCAGATCCAGGAGAAGCTCACCGCGCAGATCGCCGACACCATCCAGGAGGTGCTGCGCCCGCACGGCACCGCAGTCATCATCGAGGCGGTGCACGAGTGCATGAGCTGCCGCGGCGTGCACAAGACCGGGGTCAGCATGGTCACCAGCCGGATGCTCGGCATCTTCCGGGAGAACCGATCCACCCGGCAGGAGCTGATGGCCATGGTCCAGGCACCGCGGCTGTAGGAAGCAAGACTGGGCTCTGCCCAGACCCGCCAGGGGCGAGCCGCCCCTGGACCGGCGCAACTTGAGAAAAACCTAAGTCCAGGTTTCCGAAGGCGAGCCTTTGGCGGGGTCCAGGGGCAGGGCCTCGGCCCTCCTTCCCTACGCCAGCATCTCCCGCACCATCCTGGCCGCCTCCGGGCTCCCCCAGTCCGCCGACCCCTCCAGCCGCCCGCGCTCCATCCCGTCCGCCCCCACCAGCACCGTGGTCGGCAGCCCGCCGAGCCGCAGCGCGTGCACCGCCTCGCTGCCAGGGTCGAGCAGCACCGGCAGCCCCTCGATCCCGTGGTTGCGGAAGAACGGCGCGACCGCCCCCGCCCCGCCGCGATCCGCAGAGATCGGCAGCACCACGATCCGGTCCGCCTCCAGCGCGCGGGCCAGCAGCGCCAGCGACGGCATCTCCGCCACGCACGGCGCGCACCACGTCGCCCAGAAGTTCAGCACCGCCCCGCGCCCGTTCCCGCCAGTATAGTCCGCAACGCGCAGCGCCTTGCCATCCGCGTCGGTGAAGCCGAACGCGGGCAGCGGCGCCGGCGGGACAGAGCGCGCCATCCCGGCCATGCCGCGCAGCCCCGGCGCGTCGACCTCGCCGCCCACGCCCGAGATCTGCCCCTGCGCCGCCGCCGGCGCCACGCGAAGCTGCGCCAGTTTGCGCCCAACGAGCGCGCCGAGTACCGTCCCGCCAGCCGCCAGCACGGTGCGGCGCATGATCCGAGCCATGGTGCGTATGTCCCCTGATGCAGAGCGCGCCCCCGGCGCCCCCACGCGCGGCCCCGGCGCAGCCGACTCCGGCCCTGCGCCGCGCAGCACCGGCCCGGCGCCTTTGCCAGGCCCCGGCGCAGCCCAAGAGTGTCGGCAGCCTTCCGTCAATGTCCAGGGGGGCAATGTCCAGGGGGGCAATGTCCAGGGGGGCAATGTCCAGGGGGGCAATGTCCAGGGGAGCGATGTCCCTGGAGCTGCCGCCCCTGCCAGCGCCAACGCCCAGTGGGGCGGCCGCTTCGCCGGCGGCCCGTCCGCGATCATGCAGGAGATCAACGCCTCCGTCGGCTTCGACCGCGCCCTGTGGCGCCAGGACATCCGCGGCTCGCTCGCCCACGCCGCGATGCTCGCGCACACCGGCATCATCGAGCCCGAAGACGAGGCGGCGATCCGCGGCGGCCTCGTCGCCATCGCCGCGGAGATCGGGGCCGGCCGCTTCGACTGGCAGGCCGCGCTGGAGGACGTGCACATGAACATAGAGGCGCGCCTGTCCGAGCGCGTCGGCGACCCCGGCCGCCGCCTGCACACCGCGCGCAGCCGCAACGACCAGGTCGCCACCGACTTCCGCCTCTGGGTGCGCGACGCGATCGACGGGCTGGACGCCCAGCTCGCCGATGCCATGCGCGCCCTGGCCGACCGCGCGGCAGAGCACGCTGGCGACCCGATGCCCGGCTTCACCCACCTGCAGACCGCGCAGCCCGTGACCTTCGGCCACCATCTTCTGGCCTACGTCGAGATGCTGGCCCGCGACCGTGGCCGCTTCGCCGACGCCCGCCAGCGCCTCAACGAGTGCCCGCTCGGCGCGGCGGCGCTCGCCGGCACCTCGTTCCCGATCGACCGCGCGATGACCGCCGCCGCCCTCGGCTTCGACCGCGCGAGCGCCAACTCGCTCGACGCCGTCTCCGACCGGGACTTCGCCCTGGAATTCCTCGCCGCCGCCTCGATCTGCGCCGTCCACCTCTCGCGGCTGGCCGAGGAGATCGTGATGTGGTGCTCCGCCCCGTTCGGCTTCGTGCGCCTGTCCGACGCCTTCACCACCGGCTCCTCGATCATGCCGCAGAAGCGCAACCCCGACGCCGCCGAGCTGGCCCGCGCCAAGACCGGCCGCATCGTCGGCAGCCTGGTCGGCCTGCTCACCGTGATGAAGGGCCTGCCGCTCGCCTACGCCAAGGACACGCAGGAGGACAAGGAGGGCGTGTTCGACGCCGCCGACGCCCTCGCACTCGCACTTGCCGCCATCGCCGGCATGGTGCGCGACCTGCGCCCCGACACCGTGCGGATGCGCGCCGCGGCCGGCTCCGGCTACTCCACCGCCACGGACCTCGCGGACTGGCTGGTGCGGGTGCTGCGCCTGCCGTTCCGCACCGCGCACCACGTCACCGGCCGCCTGGTGGCAAAGGCGGAGGCGCGCGGCGTCGACCTCGCGCAGCTCACCCTGGCCGAGATGCAGGACGAGGAGCCGGGCATCACCGCCGACATCCTCGGCGTGCTCACCGTCGACGCCTCGATCGCCTCGCGCACCAGCCACGGCGGCACCGCGCCCGCCAACGTCTCGCGCGAGGCCGCGCGCTGGCAGGCGTCGCTGGCGGCCGAGGCGCACGAAGCATTCCGCACACCCGGACCCGCCGCATGACCAGCCGCGCCGGATGGCTGGCGGCGCTGCTCGCCCTCGCCCTGCTGTCGGGCTGCGGCAAGAAGGGCGCGCCAAGTCCGCCGGGACCCGCCGACCAGCTCACCTATCCCCGGATCTACCCGACCTACTAGGAGCCGGCGATGCCGCAGGCCGACGCGCCGCCCGAGCCGCCCCAGGCCGTCCCGCCCGACTCTGCGCCGCCGCCGTCCGCCACGAGCGACGCCGTCGCGCCACGACCCGGGCTCGACGCGATCGGCCTTCGCCTCGGCACAGACAAGTCCTCGCGGCACCACGATTTCCTGCGGCTCTACGAGTCGTTCCTCGCCCCCTTGCGCGACCGCCCCCTGCGCATCCTGGAGATCGGCGTCTGGGCCGGCGAGTCGTTGCGCACCTGGGCGGAGTACTTCCCGCACGCCCGCGTGGTCGGCGCCGACATCGACCCGGCCGCGGCGCAATACGCCGGCGGGCGGATCGCGATCGAGATCGCCGACCAGGCCGACCCCGCCCAGCTTGCCGCCCTGTCCGCCGCGCATGGGCCATTCGACCTGGTGATCGACGACGGCTCGCACGTCTGGACCCACCAGATCCTGACCCTGCGCACGCTGCTGCCGAGCGTCGTGCACGGCGGCTTCTACGTGGTCGAGGACATCGACACCAGCTACGGGACTCTGGCCGCGCAATACAGCGGCGGCGCCAAGATTTCTGCGGCGGAGTACCTCAAGACGATGTCGGACTACCTGCTCGGCGACCGCTGGACCGACCTCGACGCGGAGCCCGATGCCTTTGTCCGCGCCTACGCCCGCAAACTCGACTTCATCGCGCTGGCCCGGCGCACGGCGATCCTGAAGCTGCGGTAAGGAAGCAAGGCTGGGCTCTGCCCAGACCCGCCAGGGGCGAGCCGCCCCTGGACCGGCCTCACTCAAGGAGAGCAAGTCCAGGGACGGCTCGCTCCTGGCGGGGTTTGAGGCGGAAGCCAGCCTTGCCTGCGTCCTGTGCCCATCACATGGCCCGGGACGACTCCGAGCGAGCGACCCGCTACCAGTGATGCAAGGCACTTGATCCCGGCCAATAATGTAGCCATATTGGCTACATAACCCACCTGCGGCGTACCGTGGGCTCAAAGGCCGTTTCGGGCGAAAGCTCGGGCGGCCTTCTGCATGTCTGGGCGGAACCGTGGCGCGCACCTTCGTCTATATCGACGGGTTCAACCTCTACTACCGTGCCTTGAGGGGCACGTCTCACAAATGGCTTGACATCGAGGCGATGAGCCGCGCTTCGCTGCCGTCCACCTGCACGATCGAGCGGGTGAACTACTACACGGCGCGCGTGTCCGGCCGGACCGATCCAACCGCGCCCGCCCGTCAGCACGCCCACCTGCGCGCCCTGTCCACCCTGCCGGACGTTTCGATCCACTACGGCAACTTCCTTGTCAGCCGGAAATGGGCGGGACTAGTGCCACCGCCGCAGTTCCGCCCCTCGTTTCCCCTGCCGCTCGGAGCTGCCCCCGAGGTGGCCTATGTCTGGAAAACCGAGGAGAAGGGATCGGACGTGAACCTGGGAGTCCATCTAGTCCGAGATGCCTTCAAGGGCAGTTTCGACCAAGCAGCCGTGTTGACGAACGACACCGACCTGGTGGAGCCGATCAGGATCGTCACCCAGGAACTGGGCTTGTCTGTGACCCTGTTGACCCCGCAGGCCAGGCCGGCCACGTCCCTTGCGAATGTGGCAACCGGCGTGCGCCACATCTCTCCGTATATCGGCCCGTGCCAGCTTCCCAATACGGTCACCCTTGCGGACGGCCGTACGGTCCAGAGGCCAACCGGATGGTAGACACTACGTTGCAGAAATAATATTGTGAAATTTACTGAATTGATACTTCAATAGCTGAAGAAAGGATAGACACCGGTGAGAGTATTTATCAAATTCTCAAAATCCCGAATCCGACACCAGCAACCCTGATCATTGACCGGCCAGCAAGCAAGACTGGGCTCTGCCCAGACTCGCTGGGGGGAGCCGCCCTGCACTGGCTCCATTCAAGCAAGGCAGGTCCGGAGCGGCTCGCCTCTGACAGAGTTCAAGGCCCATGCTTGAAGGCAGAGCCTCAACCTTGCTTGCTCGCCTCTCCGATCCCGGTAGCATCCTCTCCGCCGCCAAGGACGTCCCCATGCCCCAACCCGCCCTGACCCTGCCCCGCGCGTGCGCCCTGCTCCTGGCGCTTCTGTGCGCCACCCCGGCCCACGCCCAGGTCGTGGCGCCGCCGATGGTCAACGCCCCCGCTCCCGGCGCCGGCGCGTTCGGCAGCGGCCTGTCGGGCCCCGCCCCCGTCCTCGGCCCGGCCCCGCAGGCGCAGGCTCCGACCCTCCCGCCCCGCGCCCAGAACCTCGACATCTACGGCGTGCCGTTCACCCAGGTGCAGCCGGGCGGCCTGCCCTACACGCCGCCCTACACCGGTGGCCCCCGCCTGCGCTAAGTCAGAAAGCAAGCCTGGGCTCCCCCCCCGCTGCCATTCCAACGACCCAAGCGGGCCGTCGGAACCTTTGGCAGCTCCGCCCAGACCCGCTGGGGGGCGAGCCGCCCCTGGACCGGCTTGACTTAAGTATTGGATTCCAAAGGCGAGCCTTTGGCGGAGTTTGAGGCAGAGCCTCAACCTTCCTTGCTCCCACGCTCCCCAGCCGTCGGCCTTGTAGCCGACGCGCCCGACCCGTTATCTCTGGGCGATGCAGCCGAGCGCGCACGACCCCGCCAGCGACCCGAGCCCCGCCGAGCTTCTGGCGGCGCGGCCCCACCTCGCCCTGCACGCGATGGACGGCCTGCTGCTGGAGGGCGCCAGCCTCGCCGCCATCGCCGCGGAGCACGGCACGCCCTGCTGGGCCTACGGCGCCGCCACCCTGCGCGCCCGCGCCCGCGCGCTCCACGCCGCCTTTGCCGCAGCCCGCCTCGACGTCGCGGTCCACTACGCCGTCAAGGCCAACGACCACCTTGCCATCCTGCGGCTGCTGCACGAGGAGGGCTGCGGCGCCGACGTGGTCAGCGCCGGCGAGCTGCTGCGCGCCCGCCGCGCCGGCGTGCCCGCCGCCGGCATCGTGTTCTCCGGCGTGGGCAAGACCGACGCCGAGCTGCGCCTCGCGGTCGTCGAGGGCATTGGCCAGGTCAACGTCGAGAGCGCGGAGGAGCTGGACGCCCTCTCCGCCATCGCCGCCGCGCTGGGCCGCACGGTCCGGGTGGCGCTGCGGGTGAACCCCGACGTCGACGCCGGCACCCACGCCAAGATCGCCACCGGCCGCGCGGGCGACAAGTTCGGCATCGCCCACGACGAGGTCGCTGCGCTGTACGCCCGCGCCGCCGCCCTACCCGGCCTGCGCCCCGTCGGCCTGGCCGTGCACATCGGCAGCCAGATCGCCACCACCGCGCCGTATCGCGCCGCGTACGCCCGCGTCGCCGCCCTGGTGCGCGCGATCCGTGCCGCCGGCCACGCTGTGGAGGTCGTGGACTGCGGCGGCGGCCTCGGCATCTCCTACCGCGACGAGCCCGCCGGCTCCCCCGCCGCGCTGGCCGGGGTGCTCGCGGCGACGCTGGGCGAGCTCGGCGTGCGCCTGATGGTCGAGCCGGGCCGCTGGCTGGTCGGCCCCGCCGGGGTGCTGCTCAGCGCCGTGGTGCGCGCCAAGCACACCGGCGGCCACCGCTTCGTGGTGCTCGACGCCGCAATGACGGAGCTGGCCCGCCCCGCGCTCTACGACGCGTGGCACGCCATCCTGCCGGTCTCCGCCGTGGACGCCGCGAGCCCGGCGACGCCCGCCGACGTGGTCGGCCCGGTGTGCGAGAGCGGCGACATCCTCGCGCGCCAGCGATCGCTGCCCCCCCTGGCGCCCGGCGCCCTGGTGGCGATCCTGGACGCCGGGGCATACGGTGCGGTGATGAGCTCCACCTACAACGCCCGGCCGCTGGCGGCGGCGGTGCTGGTCGAGGACGGGCACGCCCACCTGATCCTGCCCCGCGCACCGCTGGAGTCGCTGTGGGCGCGCGACATCCTGCCGTCGCGGGAGACGGCGCCCCGCCTGCGCGTGCTCGCCGGGCGCGGATGAGCGGCACCCGGGACGGCACAGGCGGGACTGACGCCCGGACCGGCCGCAGCGCCGATCCCGCTGGCCCGCCGCAGGCCGCGCCCCTGCCCCTGCCCCTGCCGCGCGGCGCCCTCGACCGCCTGCGCCGCAAGCGCCGGCAGGCCCGCGCCGTGCTGTGGCTGGAGCGGGTCTGGCCCGCGAGCTGGCCCGCCGCCTCGCTGCTTGGCGGCTACGGCGCGGCGGCGATGCTGGGCGCGGTCGCCCTGCTGCCCCCCGCGCCGCACGCGGCGCTCACGTTCGCCGTGCCGGCCGGCACTGCCCTGCTGCTGTGGCGGGGCCTGCGCGTCCTGCGCCGCCCCGCCGTCGACGAGGTGGACCGCCGTCTGGAGACCACCTCCGGCCTGCGCCACCATCCCCTGCGCGTGCTCGCCGACCATCCTGCGCAGGCCACAAGCGGCGCCGCGCCCCCGAGCCACGACGCGGACCCGCTATGGCGCGCCCATCTGGCGCGCGCGGTGTCGCAGCTCCACCGCCTGCGGGTCGGCGCGCCGCGTTCCCTGCTGGCCGGGCGCGACATGCGGGCGCTGCGGGGGCTGGTGCTGGTCGGGCTCGCCGCCTCGCTGGTGGTCGCCGGCCCGGAGGCGGGGCCGCGCCTCGCCGCCGCCTTCACCCCCGCCCTGCCGCTGGGCCCCGCGGTCGCGTCGCCGGTGCTGCAGGCCTGGATCACGCCCCCGCCCTCGACCGGCCTGCCGCCGGTGTTCCTGCACCCCGCCAGCCCGCCCGCCAGCGTCACCGTGCCGGCCGGCTCGAAGCTCCAGCTCAGCCTCACCGGCGGCAGCGCCGCGCCCAGCCTCACGCTCGGCGACGCCACCCAGCCCTTCGCGGCGCTCGACCCGACGAGCTGGCAGGCAGAGCGGCTGCTCGACACGGGCGGCCTGCTCGCCGTGCGGCGCGGCGGCGGCCAGGTCGCGGCCTGGTCGCTGAACGTGGTGCCCGACGATGCCCCCGTGGTCGCCTGGGCCACGCCGCCCGGGCCCGTCGCCGGCGAAGGCGCGCGCGCCCGGGCCGACACCCGCACCCGCCTGCCATGGCGCGTGTCGCACCGCTACGGCGTGGCGTCGCTGGCGGCGGAGCTGCGGCTCGGCGCGCGGCCCGACGACCCGGCGGTGGCGGTGCCGATCCCGCTGCCCGGCGCGCCGAAGGACGCGCACGGCACCGCCGCGCCCGACCTGTCTGCCAATCCCTGGGCCGGGCTGGAGGTGTCCGCCGTGCTGGTGGGGCGCGACGGGCAAGGCCTCGCCGGGCGCAGTGACGTCGCGCACTTCACCCTGCCGGAGCGCGCGTTCCAGAACCCGCTGGCGCGCGCCCTGATCGCCGCCCGGCGCCGCCTCACGCTGGACCCGGAGCACCGCGACCCGGTGGTGGCCGACATCCAGGCGCTGGCCGACGTGCCGGCCGCGTTCGGCGACAGCCTGGGCACCTACCTCGGTCTCAGCACCATCGCCACGCTGCTGTCGCAGGAGGATGGCCCGCCCGACGCCGTGGCGCAGGCGCAGTCGCGGCTGTGGGAGATGGCCCTGGCGCTCGACGCGGGCGCCGTGGAGCGCACCGCGCGCGTGGTCGAGCAGGCCCGCGAGCAGCTCCGCCAGACGCTCGACGACATGAAGCGCGACCCAGCGCAGCAGGCCGACCCGAAGCGGCAGGCGGAGCTGAAGGCGCGCGTGGATGCCATGAAGGAGGCGATCCGACAGCATTTGCAGGCGATGCTGGAGCAGGCGCGCAAGGACGGCGCGCTGCAGCCGAAGAACCCCGACGCGCAGCACGCCGACGTGCGCGACCTGGACCGGATGCTGCGCGAGATGGAGGACGCCGCGCGGCAGGGCCGCATGGACGAGGCCGAGCGGAAGATGGACGAGCTGCAGAAGCAGATGCAGGCGCTCGACGACGCCGCGAAGCAGTCCTCGCAGCAGGCCCAGGACGGCGGCGAAAAGGGCGGCAAGAGCGGCGGCAAGGAAGACTCCGAGCGCGCGCAGACCGCCAGGGACGCGGTGCAGGACCTGCTCAAGCGCGAGGGCGGCCTGCTCGACCACGCCCAGGGCCGCGACCAGGGCCGCGACCAGGGCCGCGACCAGGGCCAGGCGCAGCGACGGCAGGGCGAGCCCGCCCCCGGCCAGCAGGACGCCCGCGACGGCGCCGCGCCGCAGCCCGGCCTCCCCGGCCAGCAGGGCGGCACGCTGGGCGGCGACCCGGGCCAGCAGGCCGGCCAGGACGGCACCCCCGGCGCCGCGCCGTCGCCCGGCCGCGCCGGCCAGGACGGCACGGCCGGCGGCGGCAGGGGCCAGTCGCCGCACGACCAGGCGCAGCGCCAGCCCGCCCGCCCGCCGGCCCACGCCGCGCCCCCTTCTGCCCAGGCCGCCGCGCCTCCGCCCTCGCCACGCGACGCGGAGGGCCGGGTGCAGCGCGCGATGCGCCGGGCGCTGGGCGAGCTGATGCAGCAGTTCGGCGACTCCGCCGGCTCCGTGCCCAAGAGCCTCGGCGACGCCGACCAGGCGATGCAGCAGGCCGAGGACGCGCTGCGCGCCGGCCACGACGCCGCCGCCCGCGAGGCCGAGCAGCGCGCCGTGGCCGACCTGCGCAAGGGAGGCCAGGAGATGGGCCAGACCATGCAGCGTCAGTTCGGCCTCTCCGACGCCAAGGAGGGCAAGGACGGCCAGCAGGGCGACGGCAAGGGAGAGGAAGCCCAGGACGGCGACGGCGAGGGCGACACCGGCGACAGGCCCGGCAAGTCCGGCCGCGCGAAGCGGGTGCAGCGCGACCCGCTCGGCCGGCTCACGCAGGACGGCGGCCACGGCATCGGCGACGGCGACGACGTCCACGTCCCGGACCAGGCGGAGCAGGCCCGCTCGCGCGACCTCCAGGACGAGCTGCGCCGCCGCGGCGCGGACCGGGCCAGGCCGCAGGACGAGCTGGACTACATCGGGCGGCTGCTCAAGCCGTTCTGACGGCAAGGCAGCAAGCAAGGTTGAGGCTCTGCCTCAAACTCCGCCAAAGGCTCGCCTTTGGAATCCAATACTTAAGTAAAGCCGGTCCAGGGGGGGCTTCCCCCCTGGCGGGTCTGGGCAGAGCCCAGCCTTGCTTACTTGGTCAGGACCCCGCGTGCATCCCCAGCGCAGTATACAGCCGTATGCTCGGCGGCCACGCGCGCTGCACCTCCGCCCGGTAGGCGATCGCCGCCCAGACCAGCGCCGTCAGCACCACCAGGCTCGCCAGCCAGCCGACCCAGGCGGTCTCGCGTCCCGCCGCGCCGAGGCCGCGCCCCCGCCCCTCGTGCGGCGGCAGCAGCACGTCGCGCCAGGCCTGCCTGTCATCGGAGTCTTGCGGCACGGCGGGCAGCACGTCCGGACGTGCCGGCGCCTCGTCCTGCGGGGCATCGAAGCGCGGGCGGCCCCTGTCCGGCATGTCAACGTCCGGCACGTCGAAGTCCGGCACGTCGAGGACACCCGGGCCGGCGGCGTCCGGCGGAGCCGCGTCGGGCTGGGCCGCCCGCGTGTGGACGGAGGGGAGAGGGGCCACGGTGGGCTGGCCCGGCTGCCATTCCCGCAGGCAGCGCACGCAGCGCACGCTGCGGCGGCCGCCCAGCAGGGCGTCCGGCACGTCGTAGCTGGCGGTGCAGGCCGGGCACATGATGCGCATCGCGGCGAAGTGTTGGCCAACCCCACACGCCTTGGCAATGCCGGCTCTCGCCTGGCCACAACCGGTGGTGCGCCACGGCTACACTCACCCGCCCTCTTTCCCGCCGGCACCCGCTATGATGGCATGACGCCGCCTTGGGCACGCAGTGGCCCGATGGCCGCGGCAGCGGCGCGGACGGGGGGCGGGGGCATGGTGCGGCTGGAGCAGGTGGGGCTGAGCTACGCGACACCAGGCCTGCGCGCCGGCGCGCGCGGCGCCGCGCAGGACGCCGTGCTCGACGACATCAGCTTCGCCGTGCCCGCCGGCGGGTTCCGCTGGCTGCTCGGCCCTTCCGGCGCGGGCAAGTCGAGCCTGCTGCGCCTGCTCACCCTGGCAGCCCTGCCCTCGCGCGGCCGGGTGCACCTGCTCGGCCACGAGATCGGCCCGCACCGCACCGCCTCGCGCCGCCTGCTGCCCCGGCTGCGGCGCAGGATCGGCGTGGTGTTCCAGGATTTCCGTCTGCTGCCGCACCTCTCCGCGCACGACAACGTCGCCCTGCCGCTGCGCCTCGCCGGCCACGACGAGGCCGAGGTCGCCGCAGACGTGGCCGACATGCTGGACTGGGTCGGGCTGGGACGCCGCGCGGCCGCCCGCCCCGCCCAGCTCTCCGGCGGCGAGCAGCAGCGCGTGGCGATCGCACGCGCGGTGATCGCCCGCCCGGAGCTGCTGCTGGCCGACGAGCCCACCGGCAACCTCGACGACGCGCAGGCCGTCCGGCTGATGCAGCTCCTCGGCGAGATGCGCCGCCGAGGCACCACGATCCTGGTCGCGACCCACAACGAATCCCTGGTCGAGCGCCACCCCGCGCGCGCGCTGCGCCTGGATCGCGGCCGCCTGGTCGCCGATGCCTGACGCCCGCGACAGGACGGGTCCCCCCAGCGTGCCTCCCGTCCGGCGTGGCGGCGCTGCGTCGCTGTCGGGAGGACGGGCGGCAGGACGGGCGGCAGGACGGGGCCGGTTCGACGCGCTCGGCCTGCGCCGTGCGCTGTCGGACCGGCTGCTGCCCGGCCTGGTCGCGGCGATGGCGTTCCTCGCCGCGCTGGCGCTGGCGGGCGCGGTGGCGGCGTCCTCGCTGGCGTCGCGCTGGCGGGAGGGCGCGGGCGCGATGCTCACGGTGCAGGTGCCGGACCCGCTGGCACCCTCGGCCACCGCGCTCGCGTCCAGCCGGGTGGACGCGGTGCGCGCCCTGCTGCGCGAGCGCCCGGCGGTGGCCTCCGCCCACCTGCTCGGGGAGGCGGAGCTGGCGGAGCTGCTGCGCCCCTGGCTCGGCGCCGGCGACACCCTGTCGCTGCCGCTGCCCGCGGTGATCGAGGTGCGGCTGCGCGCCGGCGCCGACCCGGACGAGCCGCACGGCACGCCCGATGCGCCGCGCGGCGGCGCGCAGGCACCATCCTCCGGCAACGGGGCGCAGGCCGCCGGGACGCCGGGCACGCTGGCGGCCCGGCTGGCGCAGGCCGCGCCCGGCACGCTGGTGGAGCGCAACGGCGACTGGATGCGCCGCCTGGCCGCGCTGGCCTGGTCGCTGCAGGCCTGCGCCGCGGTGGCGCTGGTGGTGGTGGCGGGCGTGGCGGCGGCGGTGGTGGCGGTGGCCACGCGCGCAGGGCTCGCGGCGCGGCGCGACGCGATCGAGATCGTGCACGGCCTCGGCGCCACGGACAGCTACATCGCCGGCCGCTTCGCCGCGCGCGCCACCCTGCTGGCCAGCCTGGGCGCGGCGCTGGGCGCGCTGGCCGCGCTGCCGGTGCTGCTCGGGCTGGCCTCGCTCACCGCGCCGTTCTCGGCCGCGCCCGCCGCCGCGCCGCCCCTCGCCGCCGCCTCCACCCTCGCCGCCTCCGCCCTCGCCGCCTCCGCCCTGGCGCCGCCCGCGGGGGCGCTGGACGTCCTGCCGCCCGCGATCTGGGGCGCGCTGCCGGCGCTGCCCCTGGTGGCGGCGGCGATCGGCTGGGCCACGGCGCAGGCCACGGTGCGCCGCTGGCTGCGACGCCTGCCGTGACCCTCGACCCCGCCCGCCCCGAGGACCACCCGGGCGTGCTGGCGTCGGGGCCGCATGGCGCGCGGCACGCGCCCAGGCCCCTGGCCCGCCTGGCGCGCCTGGCCGCGGCCGTCCTGCTGGGCGCCGCGCTGAGCTGGGGAGCGGGGCTGGCGTGGTTCGTCCAGGCCGCGATGCAGCCGGGCGAGGCGCCCCCGGTCGCCGACGGGATCGTCGCCCTGACCGGCGGCGCGGGGCGGATCGAGGTGGCGCTGCGCCTGCTCGCCCAGGACCGCGCGCGGCTGCTGCTGGTCTCCGGCGTGGCGCCCGGCGCGGAGCTGACGGAGATGGCGCGCCGCGCCGGGGTGGACCCGGACAGGCTGGCGCCGCGAGTCACCCTCGGCCGGCAGGCGCACACCACGCTCGGCAACGCCGCGGAGACCGCCGCCTGGGCGCGCGCCAACGACGTGCGCTCCCTGATCGTGGTGACTGCCGGCTACCATATGCCGCGCGCCCTGGCGGAGATCGCCCGCGCCCTGCCGGAGGCGACGCTCTACCCGGCCGCCGTGCTGCCCACGGCGCCGCGCGAGCACGGCACGGCCACGCTGCGTCTGCTGGCGTCGGAATATGTCAAATGGCTGCTGGTCCGCTCGGGCCTGTCGCGGCAGTCGATCTGAGACCAGCGGCACCATTGCGGGACAAGCGAAGACAGCAGGCAAGGTTGAGGCTCTGCCTCAAACTCCGCCAAAGGCTCGCCTCTGGAATCCACTACTTAAGAAAAGCCGGTCCAGGGGGGCTTCCCCCCTGGCGGGTCTGGGCGTAGCTGCCCAGAGGTTCCAACGGCCCTCTTGGGCCGTTGGAATGGGCAGCGGAGGGAGAGCTCAGCCTTGCCTGCTTGCGTGCCGACAATCCCGCCCTCTGGCATGACCAAGGACCATGCAGTTCCCGGCCGAGCAGCTCGCCATTCAGAATGGCCGCAGACTCGCCATTGCGTCCTTCTGCTCCACATGGCCGCCGAAGCCCGGCCCCGGCCCGGTGAATACTGCCAGCCGGTCGGGAAGCGTGTAGGCGATCGGCGGCAGCCCCTTTGCCATCACGGTTACCGCCAGGCTCGCAGAAAATAAGCTCGTTAACACCATCTCCAAACTCATCCCGTCCTCCCCGTCATTAACCGGTTGTTAACCTTTTCAGGGACAATGTCAATTTATTTGGACAATGCAGCGTGGCTGCCCGTGCCCATCGTACGGCCCGTCTTTCCATGACCGCCAAACCTGTCCGGCGAACCGCCTGCCCGCCACTCGCGGCGCGGGCGAGCCGCCGCGCCCGCCCGCCCTGCCCTGCCATCGCCCCCCCTCGCAGGCCCGCGTCGTGACCTCCCCCGAGGCGATCCTCGCCGCCCAGCGCCAGGCCGGCGCCGCGAGCCCGCCGCTGCGCGAGCGGCTGGCGACCCTGGCCCGGCTCGACGCGATGCTGCTGCGCGACCGCGAGGCCTTCGCCGCCGCGATCTCCGCCGATTTCGGCAACCGCGCCCGGCCGGAGACCATGCTGTCCGAGCTGGTGCCGCTGCGCGCCGCCATCGCCCACGCCCGCCGCCACCTGGCCCGCTGGATGCGCCCGCGCCGTCACCCCGTCGCCCTCGCCTTCCAGCGCGGGCGTGCCTGGGTGCGCACGGAGCCGCTCGGCTGCGTCGGCATCGTCTCGCCCTGGAACTACCCGCTGCTGCTGAGCCTCTCGCCGCTGATCGACGCCCTGGCCGCCGGCAACCGGGTGATGCTCAAGCCGTCCGAGCTGACGCCACGCTTCTCCGCGCTGCTGGAGCGCAGCCTGGCCGCCACCTTCCCCGCGACGCAGGTGGCCGTGGTGCAGGGCGGGCGCGACGTCGGCGAGGCGTTCGTGCGCCTGGGCTTCGACCACCTGCTGTTCACCGGCTCCACCGGCGTCGGCCGCGAGGTGCTGCGCGCCGCCGCCGAGCGCCTCACCCCCGTGACCCTGGAGCTGGGCGGCAAGTCGCCGGTGGTCGTGTGCGACGACACCGACCTCGCCCGCGCCGCCCGCATCGTGGCGGTGGGAAAGCTGTTCAGCGCCGGCCAGACCTGCATCGCGCCGGACTACGCCCTGGTGCGCGCCGACCGCGCCGAGGCGTTCGCCCGCCTGGTGGCGCAGGAGGCGGCGCAGATGCTGCCGACGCTCGCCAGCCCCGACTGCACCTCGATCGTCACCGACGGCCACCTCGCCCGCCTGCAGGCGATGCTGCGCGAGGCCGAGACCTCGGGCGCGCGGCTGCTGCGCCACCCCGAGCCCGACGACGCGACGCAGCGCCGCATGGGCCCGGTGGTGGTGCTCGATCCTCCGCCCGACGGCGCGCTGATGCGCGACGAGATCTTCGGCCCCGTCCTGCCGGTCGTCGCGGTGCGCGACCTCGACGCGGCGCTCGCCTTCCTGGCGCCAAGGCCGCACCCGCTGGCGCTGTACTGCCTCACCGATGACGCGGCGACGCTGGAGCGCGTGCTCGATGCCACGGTGTCGGGCGGTGTCGCGGTGAACGCCACGCTGCTGCACTGCGCCCAGCCGTCGCTGCCGTTCGGCGGCCGCGGCCCGTCGGGAATGGGCGCCTACCACGGCGAGGACGGATTCCGCCGCTTCTCCCACCGCCGCGCCGTGTTCGCCGCCGGCCGGCTCAACGGCGCGATGCTGCTGACGCCGCCGCACGGGCGCGCCATGGCGCTGCTGCTGCGTGCCCTGCTGCGGGGATGACCACCCCGTTGCGCGGGTCGCCCGCCACGCCCCGGCCTGTGGACAACTCTGTGGGCGACAGGCCCGACGTCCGTACCACCAGGTCGCCGAGCCGCTCGTAACATCCTGAAGGATTGCGGTTTTTTCACGCGGGCGCGATGTCCCGGGCTTCCGCCGGATCTCGCACTTCTGGGCAAGAGGCTGTTTTTGCAGGATTCCCTTCCCACGCAGCTCGATGCCGGTTACGTGACCGGGCGAGGACGCCCCGCAGTGCCGGCGGCAACCGGCCGCCTGTGGACAAGATCCCCTTGGAACAGCAGGGTTATCGCAGGCCTGGGAACGCAGTTCGGGCAGGCAGGCAAGACTGGGCTCTTCCTCCGCTGCCATTCCAGCAGCCCAGGCGAGCTGTCGGAACCTTTGGACAGCTCCCCTCCGCCTGCCATTCCAATGGCCCAAGTGGGCCAACGGAACCTTTGGCAGGCTCCGCCCAGACCCGTCAGGAGGGAAGCAGGCCTTTTCCCGGCGGCGCGGCTTCCGATATGGTCGGTCCTTGCAGCACGACGTGCGGGGCTTGCCGGTTGCGGCGACAAGCGGACATCGTTCGCGCCCTGGGCCTCCGGATGAGCGGGTAATGAGCGACAACGACAAACGCGGCGGCGACAATCCGAACACGGGCGTGGTGGTCAAGGCACGGCCTAAGACGCGCAAGCCGGCCATGTACAAGGTGCTGATGCTCAACGACGACTACACGCCGATGGAGTTCGTCGTGCACGTGCTGGAGCGGTTCTTCCAGAAGACCCGCGAGGAGGCGACGCGCATCATGCTGCACGTGCACAGGCGCGGCGTCGGCGTATGCGGCGTGTTCACCTACGAGGTCGCGGAGACCAAGGTGACGCAGGTCATGGACCTGGCGCGGCAGAACCAGCACCCGCTGCAGTGCACGATCGAGAAGGAGTGAGCGGGCGGCGCCGGCAGGCGAGCAAGGTTGAGGCTCTGCCTCAAACTTCGCCACGGGCAGTCTCCTGGACCGGCTCTCCTTGGGTTGCGCCGGGCCCGGGGGGGCTCGCCCTCGCCTTGAAGCAGGGGCGGGTCCGGGCAGAGCCCGGCCTTGCTTCCTTCACCTCGTGTCCATGAATGCCGCGTAAGGTGGGTCTCCCTGGTATACGGCAGCGGGATGCTCATCTGAGGGAGGCACCACTAATTCGCTTCCCGCACACCGCATCCTTCGGCACCATCCTCGTCCAGGACGGTCCGGCCATGCGGCGGGCCGAGCGTGAAGGAGCGTATCGCTATGCTGTCACGTAGCCTGGAACAGACGCTGCACCGTGCGCTGTCGCTCGCCAGCGACAGGCACCACGAGTACGCGACCCTGGAGCACCTGCTGCTCGGGCTCGCCGACGACACTGACGCCGCCACGGTGCTGCGGGCCTGCGGCGTCGACCTCGACAAGCTGCGCGTCGAGCTGAACGAGTTCCTGGAGAAGGAGCTGTCCGGCCTGGCCACGGACCGCACCGGCGAGCCCAAGCCCACCGCCGGCTTCCAGCGCGTGGTGCAGCGCGCCGCGATCCACGTGCAATCCTCCGGCCGCGACGAGGTGACCGGCGCCAACGTGCTCGTCGCCCTGTTCAGCGAGCGCGAGAGCCACGCGGTCTACTACCTGCAGCTCCAGGACATGACCCGACTCGACGCCGTCAACTTCATCAGCCACGGCATCGCCAAAGCGCCCGGTCGCGGCAACGGCCGCCCGACCGCGAGCGGCTCTCCCCCGTCCGAGGGCGGCGGCGAGTCCGAGCGCGAGGAGAAGGGCGGCCGGCGCGCCCAGGACGCGCTCAGCACGTACTGCGTGAACCTCAACAAGAAGGCGAACTCGGGCAAGATCGACCCGCTGATCGGCAGGGACAGCGAGGTCGAGCGCACCATCCAGATCCTGTGCCGGCGCACCAAGAACAACCCGCTCTACGTGGGCGATCCCGGCGTCGGCAAGACCGCGATCGCCGAGGGCCTGGCCAAGCGCATCGTCGAGGGCGACGTCCCGGAGGTGCTGGCCAAGAGCACGATCTACGCGCTCGACATGGGCGCGTTGCTTGCCGGCACGCGCTACCGCGGCGACTTCGAGGAGCGGCTCAAGGCCGTCGTCACCGAGCTCGAGGCGCAGCCGACGGCGGTGCTGTTCATCGACGAGATTCACACCGTGATCGGCGCGGGTGCCACCAGCGGCGGGGCGATGGATGCGTCGAACCTGCTCAAGCCGGCGCTGGCGCAGGGCACGCTGCGCTGCATCGGCTCCACGACCTACAAGGAGTTTCGCAACTACTTCGAGAAGGACCGCGCCCTGGTGCGCCGGTTCCAGAAGATCGACGTCGCCGAGCCCTCGATCGAGGACACGGTAAAGATCCTGCGCGGCCTGAAGACCAACTACGAGAAGCACCACAAGGTCCGCTACACCGACGAGGCGATCCGCGCCGCGGTCGAGCTGTCCGCCAAGTACATCAACGACCGCAAGCTGCCGGACAAGGCGATCGACGTGATCGACGAGGCCGGCGCGTCGCGGATGCTGCTGCCCGAGGGCAAGCGCCGCAAGACGGTGACGCTCAAGGACGTCGAGGACATCGTCGCCAAGATCGCCCGCATCCCTCCGAAGTCGGTCAGCACCGACGACAAGGAGGTGCTGCGCAACCTGGAGCGCGACCTGAAGTCGATGGTGTTCGGCCAGGACAAGGCGATCGACGCGCTCGCCGCGGCGATCAAGCTGTCGCGCGCCGGCCTGCGCGACGCGGAGAAGCCGATCGGCAACTACCTGTTTAGCGGCCCGACCGGCGTGGGCAAGACCGAGGTGGCCAAGCAGCTCGCCTCCACGCTCGGCATTGAGCTGATCCGCTTCGACATGAGCGAGTACATGGAGCGGCACAGCATCAGCCGCCTGATCGGAGCGCCGCCCGGCTACGTGGGCTTCGATCAGGGCGGCCTGCTGACCGACGGCATCGACCAGCACCCGCACGCGGTGCTGCTGCTCGACGAGATCGAGAAGGCGCACCAGGACCTCTACAACATCCTGTTGCAGGTCATGGACCACGGCAAGCTCACCGACCACAACGGCAAGACGGTGGATTTCCGCAATGTCATCCTGATCATGACGACCAACGCCGGCGCGTCCGACATGGCCAAGGAGGCGATCGGCTTCGGCCGCGACGTGCGCGAGGGCGAGGATGACGAGGCGATCAAGCGCCTATTCACCCCCGAGTTCCGCAACCGTCTCGACGCGACCATCGGCTTCGCCGGGCTGACGCAGGAGATCGTCGGGCGCGTGGTCGAGAAGTTCGTGATGCAGCTCGAGGCGCAGCTCGCCGACCGCAACGTCACCATCGAGCTGTCCTCCGCGGCCAAGGAGTGGCTGGCGGAGCGCGGCTACGACCGGCTCTACGGCGCGCGGCCGCTGGCCCGCGTGATCCAGGAGTACATCAAGAAGCCGCTGGCCGAGGAGCTGCTGTTCGGGCGGCTGGTGAAGGGCGGCGCGGTCAAGGTCGCGCTGGCGGAGGGCAAGCTGGAGTTCAGCTACGTCTCCAACGGCGACGCCGCCGTCGTCGGCACCCCGGACGAGGGCGGCTCCGAGCGCGAGCCGGAGAGCGTCGAGTAGTCGGGCCTTTCGGTTCTACGGGTGACAGGGGCTGGCGCGGGGTGCGCCGGCCCTTTCTTTTTCAGGAGTGAGCGATGAAGGCCATGTGGCACGACCAGGTGATCGCGGAGAGCGACGACATCGTCACCGTGGAGGGCAACGCCTACTTCCCGGCCGCCTCGGTGCGGCAGGAGGTGCTGCAGCCGAGCAGCCACACCAGCGCCTGCCCGTGGAAGGGCACGGCGCACTACCACAGCCTGATGGTGGACGGCGCGGTGAACCAGAACGCGGCGTGGTTCTACCCGGAGCCGAAGGCGGCGGCGGCCGAGATCGCGGGGCGGGTGGCGTTCTGGAAAGGCGTCACCGTCACGAAGTAAGGCCGGGCTCTGCCCAGACCCATCAGGGGCGGGCCGCCCCTGGACCGGCCTTGCTTAAGTAGTGGATTCCAAAGGCCTGCCTTTGGCGGAGTTTGAGGCAGAGCCTCAACCTTGCTCACTCCGCCTCCAGGCTGGTCCTCGCCTCGCGCAGCTTCTCGATCTCCTCCGCGTCCTGGATGGGGAACGCCAGGCCGAGGCCTTCGAGCGCCTGCACGATCGTCTCGACCACCACCAGCCGCGCGAACCATTTGTGGTCCGCCGGCACGACGAACCATGGCGCCGACTTCGTCGCGGTCGCGGAGATCGCCGCCTCGTAGGCGCGCTGGTAGTCGCCCCAGTACCGCCGTTCCGTCAGGTCCGCGGGCGACAACTTCCACGTCTTCTGCGGGTGATCAAGGCGGCTCAGGAAGCGGCGGCGCTGCTCGGCCTTCGAGATGTGCAGGAACACCTTGAGGATCACCACGCCCTGCCGCCCCAGGTAGGACTCGAACGCGGCGATGTCGCCCAGCCTGTCGTCCCAGAACGCGGCGTGGCGCGCCGGCCCGCGCAGCATCGGGTCGAGCCGCTCCGGGTGCACGCGCGCGACCAGCACGTCCTCGTAGTGGCTGCGGTTGAACAGGGCGATCTCGCCGCGCAGCGGCACCGCGACGTGGACGCGGCGCAGGAAGTCCTGCTGCGTCTCGGTGCCACCGGGCTGCTTGAACGAGGTGACGCGCACGCCCTGCGGGTTCACCCCGGACATGACGTGGCGGATCGTGCCGTCCTTGCCGCCGGCGTCCATGGCCTGCAGCACCACCAGCACCGAGCGCTCCGCTGCCGCAGCCAGCACGAACTGCAGCTTCGCCAGCCGCCGCACCGAGCCGGCGAGCAACGTGGCGGCCTGCGCCTTGTCGAGGCCGGGGGCGACCTCGCCCGGGTCACAATGATCGAGGCCCGCCTTGCCGTCGCTCACCCGGTAGCGGCCCGGCAGCCCGGCCAGGACGTCCCGGCTCATGCGCCGAGACGCCGGGTGGGCCTGTCAGAAAGAAGGCAAGGCTGGGCTCTGCCCAGACCCGCCAGGGGCGAGCCGCCCCTGGACCGGCGCTTTTTTAAGTAATCGACTCCAAAGGCGAACCTTTGGCGGATGAGGCAGAGCCTCAACCTTCCTTCCTCCTGGGGTCCGCCGCCATCAGGCGCCCTGGCGCTTGACGGTCAGGCCGGAGGGGCCCTGGCAGGTCGGCATCATCTCCACGCGGTTGATGTTGACGTGGCGCGGCAGGGCTATGACCCAGCCCACCGCCTCGGCGATGTCGTCCGCGGTGAGCGGCTCGGTGCCCTCGTAGACCTTGGCTGCCTTCGCCGCGTCGCCGTCGAAGCGCACGGTGCTGAACTCGGTGCCGCCGCACAGGCCCGGCTCGATGTCGGTGACGCGCACGAAGGTGCCGACCAGGTCGGCCTTCAGGTTCAGGGTGAACTGCTTCACGAACGCCTTGGTGGCGCCGTACACGTGGCCGCCCGGGTAGGGGTAGCTGCCGGCGATGCTGCCGAGGTTGACGACGTGGCCCGTGTCGCGCTCGACCATGCCGGGCAGGATCGCGCGCGTCAGGTGGATCAGCCCGGTGACGTTGGTCGCGACCATGGTGTCCCAGTCGGCGAGCGAGGCCTTCTGCGCCGGGTCGAGGCCGAGGGCGAGGCCGGCGTTGTTCACCAGCACGTCGATCTCGCGCCAGCCCTCCGGAAGGCTTTCCGGTAGCGCGGCAACGGCGGCCGTGTCTGTGACGTCGAGCGGCCACGCCAGCACCGCTCCGCCCAGCTCGGCGCGCAGGGTGTCGAGGCGGTCGGCGCGGCGGCCGGCCACGATCACCCGCAGGCCGTCGCGCACCAGGCGGCGGGCGATGGCGACGCCGAACCCCGCGGTGGCGCCGGTGACGAGGGCGGTGCGGCTCACGCGAGCGCCACAGAGACGTCGATGTTGCCGCGCGTTGCCTTGGAATACGGGCAGACCTCCTCGTGGGCGCGGCGCACCAGCGCCTCGGCCTGGGCGGGCTCGATGCCGTCCAGCTTGGCCGTGAGCTTCACCGCGAGGAAGAAGCCGCCGTCGTTCTTGTCGATGGTCACGGCGGCGGTGACGTGCACGCCCTCCGGCTTGATCTTCTCCGCGCCCGCAAGCGCGATCAGCGCCTGGCCGAAGCACGCGGAGTAGCCGGCGGCGAACAGCGCCTCCGGGTTGGTGGCGCTGTCTCCGCCCGGGCCGCCCAGCTCCTTGGGCAGGCGGAGGTCGAGGTCGATCACGCCGTCCCCGGTGCGGACGTGGCCGTTGCGGCCGGCGGTGGTGGTGGCAGTCGCGGTGTAGGCCATGGCGGGTCTCCTCGGGGCGATGTGCGGGCTGAACGTGGCAAAAGCGCGCGAGGATGCCAAGGCGGGGGGCTGGCCTGACCGGAAGGCAGGAAGCAAGGCTGGGCTCTGCCCAGACCCGCCAGGGGCGAGCCGCCCCTGGACCGGCTTTACTTAAGCAAGTGGATTCCAAAGGCGAGCCTTTGGCGGATGAGGCAGAGCCTCAACCTTGCTTGCTTCAGTCCGGCATCGCGAGCCGCACCGACACCGGGCAGTGGTCCGACAGCCGCTCCTTCCAGCCTTCGCCGCTCTCCCGGTAGGTCGTCACCCGCAGCGTGTCCGCCTGCATCCAGCCCCACGCGGCGCCGCCCGCCAGGATGTGGTCGATGAAGTTCTCCCACCCCCAGCACGGGCTGGACTTCCCCTCCGTCGCGCGGGCCAGCGGCGCGGCCGCCTCCAGCGCGGCCAGCACCGGGTCGCCCGGCCCCATCCAGCGGTTGAAGTCGCCCAGCACCAGGAACGCCGCCCCCTCCGCCCGGCGCTGCGCGATCCAGCCGGCCAGTGCCGGGACCTGGCGGGCCAGCGCCGCGCAGCCGGGCCGCGCGCTGCGCTCCGGCGGGTCCTCGCGGCAGCCGGTCTTGAGGTGCACCGCGAGCACGCGCAGGCGCGCGCCCGGCAGGTCGAGCGTGACGTCCAGGCCGCGGCGGAGCCTGTGCGGCGCGTCGGGATACAGGTCCAGCGCCGCGAGGTCCGGGTTGCGGGTCACGGCGATGCCGCGCCGCATCGCCAGGCCGACGCGCTGCACCACGTCCTCGTCGATGAACAGCAGGGCGTAGCGGTCCGGCGCGAAGATGCGTGCCGCGACCGCGGGCCCGTCCACCTCCTGCATCGCCACCACGTCGGCGTCGAGGCGGTCGGCGTAGCCGCGCAGCAGCGCGAGGTCGGCCTCGGTCTTGGGGCGCACGTCGTCGGGCAGCGACGGGTCGCCGGCCGGGCGCAGCGTGGCCCACTCGATGTTCCAGGTCGCCACCTTGAGGTCGCGCGCGGCGGCGGAGGCGGCGAAGGCAAGCAGGAGGAAAGCAAGGCTGGGCGCTGCCCAGACCCGCAAAGGGTCCGAGGACCCTTTGATCCCTTGACTTAAGGGAAGGATTCTCAAGGCGAGCCTTGAGCGGGGTCCCCGCCTTCAGGCATGGGGGGCAGAGCCCCTAGCCTTGGCGCCCGCCTCACGAGAACGCGGAGCCCGGCAGGGAGGCCACGCCGAGCAGCGTGACCCGCGTGTGGTCGGAGAAGGTCAGCACCGTGTTGCCGCCCGCGGCCGTGACGGTGGGCGCGCCGGCGTAGCCCTGCGCCGAGACGCGGTCCGTCGCGGGGCGGAAGCCGGCGACGACCAGGCTGCCGCCGGCCTGGCCGTTGACCACGCCGATCAGGTCCATCCCGGAGCCCGCGAACAGCGTGGCGTTGCCTGTGCCGGCCTGGACGTAGTCGGCGCCCGTCCCGCCCAGCACGACGTCCTGCCCAGCGCCCGCGAAGATCGCGGCGGTCCCGCTGCCGCCGCTGATCGTGGCGGCGCCGTTGCCGGCCACGACGGTGCTCGCGCCGCCGCCGGCCGCGATCACGTCCGCGCCGCTGCCGCCGTAGAAGACGTTGCGGCCCGTGGAGCCGGAGCCGGTCAGCGTCTCGCTGCCGCCGGCAGCGACGAGGACGTTGGCTTTGCTCACGGCGGAAGGATAGCTGTTGTCCGTGCCGCCGGCGACCAGGAGGTCGTTGTTGCCGCCGCCGTACATCGTCACCGGAGCCGGCGTGTAGGCCGAGGCACCCTGGAAATAGCCGCCGTCCTCCACGGGCGGAAAGCCGGACAGGTCGGCCCCGCCGAACAGGAGGTTGTTGCCGGCCGTGCCGCCGTGGAACACGCCGCTGCTGTTGCCGCCGAACACGGTGACGCTGCCGGTGCCGCCCTGGATCGTCATGGTGCCGAAGATCAGCGGCTGGCCTCCGCCGAGCCCCGGTCCGGGCTGGACCCCGCCCACGATCGTGGGACGGCCGCTCCCGTTGTTGTAGATCAGGCCGGTCTGGCCGGCGAACACCGTATCGGCCTGGTCGGAGGCGTCGATCTCGGCCGTGCCGGGAAGGCCATTGGCAGCGGTGATCGGCCCCACGACAGCGCCGGGGTCCAGCGTCAGCGTGCCGGACCCGAGGCCGATCGGCCCGCTGCCCGCCGCTGTCCCCGCGCCGATCTCGACGTGGTCGAGGCCGGTGCGGAAGGGGTCGTACACTCCGCCCAACCCGATCGCCGTGCCGCCGGAGTAGGTGTTGCCCGGGTTGGCCAGCACCACGTTGTCGGCGAGGTACAGCTCGCCCGTGCCGGAGATTAGCCCGGACAGCGTGGCCGTCTTGCCGGACACGCCGGCCTCGTTCACGAGGGTGATCGGGCTCGCCAGCACGCCGGACGCCACGGCCACGTCTGCGTCGTGGAGGGTGAGCGGGCCGGCGCCGAAGCTGGCGCCGGCCTGCACCAGGAGCTCGGCGCCGCCAGGCTGGGCGCCGCCCGAGATGGTCGCCGAGCCGAAACCGATCGCGGCGCCACCAAGCAGGCTGCTGTAAAAAGTGTTTTCCGTAAAGGTGCCGACCGCGTGGGTGCCCGCGAAGAACGTGAAGTCGGTCGGCAGGACGTCGAGCGACGCGGCGGGGCCATTGCCAGTGACGGTGTCCGACCCGAACGCACTCGAGCCGTTGGAGAACACGGCATCGTCCGCCGCGGTGGGCACGCCGTTGCTCCAGTTCGACGCGGTGTTCCAGTCGCCCGAACCGGCGATCCAGGTTGTCGTCACCATGACGCGCTCCTCTCAAGGGTCCCGAAGGACTGTTCGTGTCACCATCGCACCAGACCTGGCCCAACACACCATGGTGTGGTCCGGGTGATCGTAGGGCCGGCGAGCAGCAAGAAAGACCGGGCTACTCCACAGACCTGCCAAAAACCTGGAGCCATTGGAAACCCGTCCCTTAAAGAAGGCATTCCAAAGGCCCTGCCTTTGGCGGAGTTTGAGGCAGAGCCTCAACCTTGCTTCCTGCCTTCCTCTTGCCGCCTGGAACCGCCCCGTCACAGCAGCACGCGCTCCCGTTCCGCCGCCGCCACGGCCGCCGGCGCGGGCAGCGGCCGCGCGCCGCACCGTTCCAGGAACGCGGCGACCTCGTCGAGCACCGAGGGCTCGCGGGTGGCGTCGAGGGGATTGCCGCGCGGCACCCAGATCACCGTGTCGTAGCGCGCCCGGGTCAGCAGCACGCGGTAGGTGTTGACGCGGTTGGCGATGGCCTCCGCGCCGCGCGGCACCTGCCAGGCGGTGCCGCGGAAGCTGCGCACCCGCCAGGCGGCCTCGCCCGCCACCCGCACCAGGTCGGCGTCCCAGCACAGGCCGGCGTGGTCCAGCTCCAGCCCCTGCGCGGAGAACTCCGTAGCCACGACCTCCAGGGCGTCCGAGGCGCGCACATCGGGCCAGCGGTCGAGGAACCAGCGCGCCACGGCGCCGGCGTCCATGTGCGCCAGCTCCACGCCCAGGCCCGAAGCGCGCAGGCGCCGCGCCCCGGAGCTGGCGAGCAGGCCGCAGCGCCGCGTGCCCCGGCAGGCGGCGCGCAGGTGCGCGCGCATCGCCGCGAGGTCGCGCGTCAGGAGGAACGGCACGTTGGCGGCCAGGCGCAGCGCCGAATCCGCGTCGCCGCGCAGCACGGCGTCGACCCAGTGCGCCGCCAGGGTGCCGCGGATCTGGCGCACCGGCACGTCGAGGTGCAGCGCCGGGTCGGTGCGCAGCCCTGCGAGGCGGGGCAGGCGCTGGCGCGGGTCGGCGGCGTCGAGCGTGTCGGGCGCCGCGACCACGTCCCACTCCGGGCGCAGCGCGAGGGCGGCGCCCCACTCCGCCAGGCCGCCCTCGCCGTCGTGGATCTCCTGGCCGCCGCCGACCAGGCAGACGATCGCCGCCCAGCCCCCGCCTGGCACAGCGCCTGGCACAGCGCCTGGCACAGCGCCCGGCATGGCGCCGGGCGCGGCGTCCTGCCCGCCGGCCGGCCTGGCATGGCGCGCCATGATGTCGAGCAGGTGGCCCGGCTCGGAGTCGGCGAGGCGCACCGGGCGGTCGAGCGTCTTGCGGATGGCGTGCTCGCGCGACCAGCTCCTCTGCGCCTTGTCGATCACCACCACACGCTCGGCGGGGATTTCCCCCGTGGCGACGTGGTGGTCGCGGAAGCGCGGCAGGGCCTGGATCACGCCCTCCATGCGCTGCCGCGCCGCCCGCGCGTCGCCGCCGCGGGCGATGGCGTCGCGGGCCAGCGCCTCGCGCAGCACGTGCACCAGCGAGGGGTTGCCGGTCAGGAAGGTGGCGCGCATCCCGCCGGGACCCTCGTCCTGCGTGCGGGCGCCGAAGCAGGCGTTCAGGCCGCATAGCGTCTTGCCGGCGCCGGGGATGCCGGTGACGAACAGCGCGCGCGGTCGCCCGGCCGTGCGCGCCGCCTCGATCCCGCGCCGCACGGCGTCGGTGGTGGCGCGCAGGCCCTGCACGTCGGCGCGGGCGGCAGCGATGGCGGCGACGTCGTGGCGGCCGTACAGCATCCGCGCCGCCTCGATGATCGTCGGCACCGGGCGGTACGGCGCGTGCTCCCAGGCCGCGGGGTCAAGCGGCGGGCCGGCAGGGGTCGCCGCCAGCTCGGCCAGCAGCGCGGGCAGGGTGGCGGCGCTGGCCTCCAGCACCGCGCTCACCGCGCCGGGCAGCAGCAGCGGGCGCACGGCCGAGGGCGAGAGCGCCTCGGTCGCGACCAGCACCGGGACGATCGGGTGGGCGCGCGAGCCGGCGTGGAAGTCCTGCAGGTCGAGGGCGAAGTCCTCCGCCTGCTCGCGGTCGGCGCGGAGGAACTGCGTGGCGCCGGCCTTGACCTCCAGCACGATCACCAGGCACCCGGTCACCAGCACCGCGTCGGCGCGCCGGCCCAGACGGAGCAGCGGGTATTCCAGCAGCACCCGCCAGCCCGCCGCGTCCAACCTTTGCGCGACGACGAACGACAGGGCGCGGCGCAGCAGGCCCACGGTCTCGGCCCAGGCGCGGAGCTGCGCGGCCTCGTTCACCCGGAAGGCCAGCGCCTGGGCGTGGGCGAGCCGCGCCGCCACCGCGTCGGGGTCGGCGTCGAGCAGGTCGGCGGCGCTGGACGACCAGAACGCGGGCATGGCGCAACCATGGCGTGCATCCGGTGGCGTGACCAGGGTGGCCGAGTGACTGAGTCGGCAAGCAAGGTTGAGGCTCTGCCTCAAACTCCGCCAAAGGCTCGCCTTTGGAATCCACTACTTAGTAAGGCTGGTCCAGGGACGGCTCGCCCCTGGCGGGTCTGGGCGTAGGCTGCCCGAAGGTTCCGGCGGCCCGCTTGGGCCGTTGGAATGGGCAGCGGAGGGAGAGCCCAGCCTTGCTTGCCTGCCTGCTGCCTTCCCGTGTGTAGTCCCGCCGATGTCCCACTCCCCACGACTCCGACCCAGGCCCCTCCCGGACCACGCGGCATGAGCGCCACCGTGCGGTCCGACGTGCCGGCGCGGCTGGACCGGCTCGGCTGGAGCCGGTTCCACCTGCTCGTGGTGGCCGCACTCGGCATCACCTGGGTGCTGGACGGGCTGGAGGTGACGATCGTCGGCTCGATCGGGCCGGTGCTGCAGGACCCGCGCACCCTCGCGCTGAGCGCGGCGCAGGTGGGCGCGTCGGCATCCGCCTATGTCGCAGGGGCCGTGGTGGGCGCGCTGCTGTTCGGCTGGGCCACCGACCGCTACGGGCGCAAGCGGATCTTCAACGTCACCCTGATGGTCTATCTCGTGGGCGTCGTCGCCTCGGCCTGCGCGTGGGACGCCTGGAGCTTCATGGCGTTCCGCGTGCTGACCGGGCTGGGCATCGGCGGCGAGTACGCGGTGATCAACTCCGCGATCGACGAGCTGATGCCGTCCAAGCTGCGCGGCCGGATCGACCTCGCGGTGAGCGGCTCGTACTGGGTGGGGGCAGCGGCGGGGGCGGCGATCTCGCTGCCGCTGCTGGGCGGGCGCTACGTGGGGCTCGACCTCGGCTGGCGGCTGGGGTTCGCGATCGGCGGCGTGCTCGGGCTCGGGGTGCTGCTGCTGCGCCACTGGGTGCCGGAGAGCCCGCGCTGGCTGCTGACCCACGGCCGCCACGAGGAGGCGAACCGCACGCTCGACGACATCGAGGCCCGCGTGGTGGCCTCCGGGGGCAGCCTGCCGCCCGTCACCGGCGCGGCGCTGGAGGTGCGCCCGCAGGCGAGCTTCGGCTTCGGCCAGGTGTTCGGCGCCATGCTCGGGCCATACCGGATGCGCTCCGTGCTGGCGCTGGTGCTGATGGTGGCGCAGGCGTTCCTGTTCAACGCGGTGTTCTTCACCTACGGGCTGGTCCTCGAGCATTTCTACGGGGTGCCCGACGCGTCCATCGGGCTGTACATCCTGCCGCTGGCGGCGGGCAGCTTCCTGGGGCCGGTGCTGCTCGGGCCGCTGTTCGACACTGTGGGGCGGCGGCGCATGATCGCCGCGACGTACGGCGGCGCGGCGGTGCTGCTGGCGGGCACGGCGGTGCTGTTCGGGGCGGGGATGCTGGACGCGCGCGGCCAGACGCTGGCCTGGACGGCGATCTTCTTCGTGGCCAGCGCGGCGGCGTCCTCGGCCTACCTCACCGCGAGCGAGATCTTCCCGCTGGAGACACGCGCGCTGGCGATCGCGGTGTTCTACGCGCTCGGCACGGCGATCGGCGGCGTGGGGGCGCCGTTCGTGCTGGGGACGCTGATCGGCAGCGGCAGCGCCTGGGCGGTCGCGGGGGGCTACCTGGTGGCGGCGGCGCTGATGGCCATCGCGGCGGCGGTCGAGGCGGCGATCGGCGTCGACGCGGAAGGCAAGTCGCTGGAGGAGATCGCGCTGCCGCTGTCGGGGCGATGAGGCAAGGAAGCAAGGTTGAGGCTCTGCCTCAAACTCCGCCAAAGGCTCGCCTTTGGAATCCAATACTTCAGCAAGACCGGTCCAGGGGCGGCTCGCCCCTGGCGGGTCTGGGCGGAGCCCAGCCTTGCTTGCTGCTGCTCTCGCGGCTTCGCCGCCATGAAACCGTGTCCGCCTTCTTGCCGGCGCGTGTCCCTCGGACCATAGTTGGGTGAGGATTTCGGAGTCGTGCTGCGCCTGGCGGGCAGTCTCTCGTGAAGTGCCCCCGCGTGCCGTGCCGCTCCCGGACAGGAGCACGTGTTGCAAGACGGCGGCCTGCACTACCCCGCGCTCGTGCTGAACGCGGATTTCCGGCCTCTCTCGTATTTCCCCCTCTCCACCTGGGCCTGGCAGGACGCCGTCAAGGCGGTGTTCCTCGACCGCGTCTCCGTGCTCAGCGAGTACGAGTTCGAGGTGCACTCGCCGTCGATGGCGATGCGCCTGCCCAGCGTGATCGCGCTCAAGGACTACATCCCGGCGGCGCGGCGGCCCGCCTTCACGCGGTTCAACGTGTTCCTGCGCGACGCCTTTGCCTGCCAGTACTGCGGCGAGCGCCTGCCCACGCACGACCTGACCTTCGACCACGTGGTTCCGCGCAGCCGGGGTGGGCGCACCACCTGGGAGAACGTCGTCACCGCCTGCGGCGACTGCAACCTGGTGAAGGGCTCGCGGTTGCCACGCGAGTGCCACATGCACCCGCGCCAGACGCCGCTGCAACCGTCGACCTGGGAGCTGCAGGAAAACGGGCGGGCGTTCCCGCCGAACTACCTGCACGAGAGCTGGCGCGACTACCTGTACTGGGACAGCGAGCTGGAGAGCTGACGCGGGGGTTCGTGCCGGCGTGCGCAGGCGTCACGGCGACGCCCGCAGGCGGGCTCCCGGCCGTGGCGGGCACGTCCTGCGCGGCAAGACCTGGCTGTTCGCTGGACAGGACAAATCAGGGATGTACGAAGGCCTCTGTCTCGCGCGGCAGGACGGATTATGGCCGGGAAGGCGACCTTTCGTCTAACCCCTCGTTGTAACTCCGGCCGGCGGCACGGCCTTGCGCTTGCCTCCATGTGTGCCGGTCCAGGGGCGCTGCCCCTGGCGGGTCCAGGGCAGAGCCCTGGCCTTGCTTCCTACGCCACCAGCCGCAGCCTTGGCCGCCGCGGCAGTTCCAGCGGCAGTTCCGGCTCGCCAGAGGGCTGAGGTGCCGGCTCCACATCCACGGCGGGCAGCGCCTCGCCGAGGTAGTGCGCCGCGAGGGTGCGCGCGACGTAGTCGAGCGGCGAGGTCGCGAAGCTCACGGCGGGGTCGCCTTCCACCGCGCCGGCGGGCCCGAACTGGGTGCCGGCGAAGGCTTCCACGAAGGCTACGAGCGGCACGCCGTATTGCAGCCCGAGGTTGACGGCCTGGGCGAGGCCTTCCGTCAGGCCGCGGGCGAGGGCGGATTCGCGGGGCAGGGTGACCTCGATCTCGCCGACGGTGCCGTCGGCGAACTCGCCGGTGCGCAGGAACAGCCGGTGGCCGCCGAGCGTGGCCTTCTGCATCGAGCCGCTGTGCCGCGCCGGCATGGTGCGGCGGCGCGTGCCGGGGAGGGCGGCGGGGACGGCGACCCGCGGGCGTTGCGGCATCCGCGGCAGGAAGGGGGCGACGGCGTCGTGCATGGCGGCGTGGGCGGCGGCGTCGGCGGGGCTGAGCAGCGTGTCGCCGCGCAGCACCAGGGCCAGCGCCGCCTCGGGCGAGAGCGCCTGCGCCGCGAGCCGGGCCTGGGTCGCCTGGGTGAGGCTGCCCTCCGGCGTGACCGAGGCGAAGGCGGGGGCGATGCCCGCGGTCTCCAGGCCGAGCAGCGCGTCGGCGGGGCCGGGGGCCGCCACCGCCGCCGCGTCCAGCTCCGGCAGGCCGCCGGCGGCGTCGCGGGCCGCGGCGGCTGCCTCGGCCAGGCCGGGCACCACGCAGCAGGCGGGCGCCGCCGGCCAGGACGGCTCGTGGCGCAGCAGGTCGCGCTGGCCGTCCGACATCACCGCGTCAACTCGGGCGCGCAGCAGCGCCGCCAGGCACGCCGCCACGTCGCGGGCCGCGCGCGAGGCGTAGTCCAGCCCCAGCGCGGCAAGCAGCGCGTCCAGGCCGGACAGGCCGACCCAGGCCTCCACGCCGTCGATCATCCGCAGCGCCTCGGCCACCGTGTCCACCGCGGCCACGAAGCCGGCCACGTCGAAGCCCTCCGGGTCCGCGCCCTCCGCCGCCTCGCCGCGCGCGTCCGGCTCGCCCCGCGCGGCGGCCCTGCCCTGCGCGCGAGTTCCGGTAACGGCCGCCGCGCCGTGGAACGCGGCCCCGTGAAACGCGGGCAGCGACAGGACGAAGCCGGGCGCGTGCACGCGCAGGTCCTCGTCCACGGCGGGGTCGCTGGGGGCAGGATTGCACGGGGCGGCGGCCCAGACCGCGGCGTTCGGCGCGGCGCGGCGGTGCAGCAGCAGGGCGTGCAGGCGCGCGTGCAGCTCCGGGGCCTCGCCGAGCTGCGCCGCGCGGCGCGCCAGCGGGCGCACCCAGGCCTCCGCCGCCTCGGCCAGCGACACGCTGCGCCGGCCCGGCGCCAGCACCGACAGCGCCTCGGCGGCGGCCACGTCCCAGGCCGCGGGCAGCGTCACCATCCGGGTGGGCGAATCCGGGTCGGCCCCCGCGTGGAGGGTCCGCATCCGCACGCCACGCCAGATCGGGCTCGTTCTCATGGTGGCGAGACTAGGCCGGGAGATGGGCAGCGCAAACCGTATTTCGTGGTGCGGGGGTGGGCTGGACACACAATGTTGTGGATAAGGCTGGGGGTGAAGTGTGGGCAAGCAAGGCCAGGGCTCTGCCCTGGACCCGCCAGGGGGAGCCCCCCTGGACCGGCGCACATGAGGGCCGGCGGCACGTCGGGCGGCGGCGTGCCGCAGGCTCTCGTCGGGGTTTCCAAAGGCGAGCCTTTGGCGGGGTACAGGGGCAGAGCCCCTGGCCTTGCTTTCTTCCTGCCGCCGCCGCCATGGACCGTCGTGCCTCGGGTGCGTATATCCCTCCCATGACCCTCGGCACCCGTCTGTTCACTTGGCTGCGCGGCGCCCCCGTCGGCACCGACGACGCCGGCAACCGCTACTTCACCGAGCGCCGCCAGCGCCCCGGCTTCCGCAGGCGGCGCTGGGTGCTGTTCGCGGGCGCCACCGAGGGCAGCGCCGTGCCGCCCGAGTGGCACGCCTGGCTGCACTACACGACGGACGCGCCGCTGACCGCCGTGACGCGCCGCGCCTGGGAAAAGCCGCACCTGCCCAACATGACCGGCACCCCCGACGGCTACCGCCCCTCCGGCAGCGACTACCGCGGCGGGCGCACCGCGGCGGCGACCGGGGACTACGAAGCCTGGACCCCGGGCGGCTGATGGCCAGGCGCAACCCCGCGGAGCTACTGGCCGGCGCCGCCGTCCTGCTGGTCGCGGCCGGGTTCCTCGGCTACGCGGTCGCCAACACCGGCACCGGCGGCGCGAGCGGCTACACCCTGCACGCCGCCTTCGACCACATCGACGGTCTGGCCACCGGCGCCGACGTGCGCCTGGCCGGGGTCAAGGTCGGCACCGTGCTCAACGCCGCCATCGACCCGAAGACCTATCTCGCCGACCTCACCTTCTCCGTGCGCGGCGACGTGAAGCTGCCCACCGACACCAGCGCGGAGATCACCAGCGACGGGCTGCTCGGCGGCAAGTACCTGGCGCTGGCGCCGGGCGGCACGGAGAAGGTGCTGGCCGCGGGCGGCACCATCACCGTGACGCAGGGCTCGGTCAGCCTGGAGCAGCTGCTCGGCAAGTTCATCTTCAGCGTGACCGACATGGTCAACGCGGTGAAGCCGCCCGGGGGCAAGCCCGCTGGCGGCACCCCCGCCGGGGGCAGCGGCCCAGGCCCGCAGTGAACGGGACTGGTGCGAGCGCGCTCGGGACGGCTGCGACGGGCGCGGCGAGCGGCTCCGCCCCCGTCGCCACCGCGACATCGCCCTGGCGTCAGGTTGACGGCACGCCGATCGACTGCCGCGAGAAGCTGCGCGTCCTGGAGGAGAACCACGCCGAGCTGGCGCAGGTGATGCGGGACGCGTTCGAGGACGCCGTGCTCATGGGCGTCGACGAGGCGGCGATGCGCGAGCACCTGGCGGCGACGGTGCGCGCCCTGCGCTCGCCGAAGCGGGGGTGAGCCGGTCCCGCGCATCCGGGAGCGCATCCGGAGCCGCACGCAGCGTGGCGGCAGGGGCGTCGGTGCTGCGCGCGCTGGTGCTGGCCGTGCCGGTCGTGGGCGTGATGGCGCCGCGCGCGCGTGCGGCGCAGACCGTGGCGCCGCCGACGCTGCCCGATCCGGACACCTGGCTGGCGCGCCCGGGGGCGGAGCTGCGCGTGCTGGACAAGGTGGGGGCGCAGGCGACGCCGGTGGTGCTGACGGTCGGGCAGGGCTCGACCTACCACTCGCTGACCGTGACTCTGCGCGCCTGCGCCGTGCGGCCGCCCGAGCTGCCGCCCGACTCCGCGGCGTTCCTCGACATCGTCGACAGCCACGACGGACAGCCCGGATTCCACGGCTGGATGTTCGCCGGGGAGCCGCAGATCGCGATGCTGGAGAACCCCCTGTACGACGTGCACCTGCTGTCCTGCCGTGGCGACGCCGCGCCGGCCCAGGGCGTTGCCCCGTCCGCGGCGCCGGGACGGACGGGACGATGACCGGTGCCCGCGCCGCGTCCCGCCGTGCCGTGGGGCCGGTCGTGAGCCGGGCGGGGTTCTCGTTGCCGCCGCCGGGTCGCGCGGCGTTCCTGCTCGACGTCGACGGCACCCTGCTCGACATCGCGCCGACGCCGGAGACGGTGGTGGTGCCGCCCGGCCTGGCGGCGGACCTCGCGGGGCTGCGCGAGCGCGTGGGCGGGGCACTCGCCGTGGTCACGGGGCGGCCGATCGCGCAGATCGACGCCCTGCTGCCCGGCGTGCCGCACGCCGTCGCCGGCGAGCACGGCGGCGCTATCCGCCATGCTCCGGGCGAGCCAGCGCGCACCGTGGCGCTCGCGGCCATTCCCGACGCCTGGCGGGAGGCCGCGCGACGGATCGCGGCGGCGCATCCAGGCGCCAGGGTGGAGGAGAAGCAGCGCGGCGTGGTGCTGCACTACCGCGCGGCGCCGGAGCACGGGCCGTCGCTGCACGCGGCGCTGCTGGCGCTGGTCGCACCCTCCGGGGGCGCGTTCCATCTGCTCGGGGCGAAAATGGCGTGGGAGATCCGCCCGGCCGGCGCGGACAAGGGTTCGGCGGTGCGCGCGCTGATGGCGCTGCCGCCGTTCGCCGGGCGGCTGCCGGTGTTCGTGGGCGACGACGTCACCGACGAGGACGGCATCGCGGCGGCCATCGCGCTCGGCGGCGTCGGACTGCGGGTGCCCGAGGCGTTCGGCGAGCCGGAAGGCGTGCGCGCCTGGATCGGCGGCCTGGCGAGGGAGGGGTGGGGCGGCTAGTCGTCGCCTCCAACCGCTTGGCGGCGCTGGAGGAAGACAGGCAAGGTTGAGGCTCTGCCTCAAACTCCGCCAAAGGCTCGCCTTTGGAATCCACTACTTAAGAGAAGCCGGTCCAGGGGGGGCTTCCCCCCTGGCGGGTCTGGGCAGAGCCCAGCCTTGCTGCCCTTCGCCAGGCCCGGACCCCTTCTTCCGGCGGCGTCGCTGCGGTCAGCTCCGCGGCGTGGAAGCCATCTCCATCGCGGCGCCGACGCGCGCGGTGATCGGCGCGCTCGCCTGCTCGGCCAGCTTCATCGAGGTCTCGGTGAGGCGGGTCGACTCCGCCATCGCCTTTTCCATCGCGGTGCGGGCCGCGGTGGTCTGCAGCGCCACGGCGTCCTGCAGGGTGCGGATCGCGGTCAGCGAGCGCAGCATCGACACGTTGTCCTGGAACGAGGCCTGCGCCGTCGCGGTGATCTGGCGCGACAGGTCCTGCAGGCCGCTCGCCCAGATCTGGCTGGACTTCATCATCGCCTCGACGTTGCCCTGGCTGAAGGCGAGGATCTGCTCCGCGTGCTTCATCGCCTGCTCCATGCCGGACTTGGTCTGTGCCTGGGTCTCGTTCGCCGCCGTGGTGGCGGTTGCCTCGGCCTGGCGGGCGCCCGACGCCACGCTCTCGAAACCCTGCGACACCTGCCTTACGCTCTCGCGGGCCACGTCCTGCACCACGGCCAGGCCGTCGATCGTCGCCTTCTTGCCACTCATCGGATCATCCCTTGTGGACGCTGCCGCGCTGCGGGCGTCTGGTTGTTCTTGCCCACGGGGCGGCATCCGCCACCGGCGACCCATCCCCTTCGCTGCACCGCAGCGGACGGGTTCTAAGCGCCTCTCGCCACCCCGGTCAAGGTTTATTGTGCAGTGCACCATATGTCTCACCCGCCGAGATCGCGCGTGAAATGACGCAGCCGAAACCGTCAACGTTCTGTTCATACAAGTAAATCCTGCCGAAGACCCTGGACACCGACCGTCGGCGACAGATACGCTCCGGTTGCAGGTGAAAAGGGTTCACGCGGATGCTCGCTCGTTTTTGCCGGATCGCGACCGCGATCGACCGGCGCCGCCTCGTTTCGCGCGCGGCCGTCTGCCTGCTGCTGGTGGCGCTCGCCATCCGGCCGGCCGCGGCCCAGGTGTGGTCTGACCGCTACTCGTCGCTGGTGATCGACGCCGGCAGCGGCAACATCCTGGAGCAGGTCAACGCCGACGAGCCCCGCTTCCCCGCCAGCCTGACCAAGATGATGACGCTGTACATGGCGTTCGAGGCGCTGCGCGACCACCGCATCGGCCTCGACCAGGTGGTGCCCGTCTCCTGGCACACCGCCTCGGTGAGCCCGGTCAAGCTCGGCCTGGTGCCCGGCACGACCATCACCGTGGAGCAGGCGATGCTGGCCATGGTCACGCTGTCCGCCAACGACGCGGCCTGCGCGCTCGGCGAGCTGCTCGGCGGCGACGAGGAGCGGTTCGCGCAGATGATGACCCTGCGCGCCAGGGCGCTCGGCATGACGCGCACCACGTTCCGCAACGCCTCCGGCCTGCCCGACCCGGAGCAGACCAGCACCGCGCACGACCTCGCCGTCCTCGCCCGCCACCTGGTGCAGGATTTCCCGGACGACTACCGGCTGTTCAGCACGCCGTCGTTCAACTTCCACGGCCGCGAGATCCTCAACCACGACACCATGCTGCGCACCTACCCCGGCGCCGACGGCCTCAAGACCGGCTACACGGAGCTGAGCGGCCACAACCTGGTCACCTCCGCGGTGCGCGGCGGCGTCAGGCTGATCGGCGTGGTGCTCGGGATGCGCGCCAACGGCGAGCGCGACATCCACATGGCGTCGCTGCTCGACGACGGCTTCGAGCGCATGGACGTCCCAGTGATGCGCAGCGTGCTGCCGCGCACCCGCGTGCCGGCGCTGATCGCCGCCGCGGACGCCGCCGCCCTGCCGGCGCTGCGGGCCGCGCCGATGCCGTTCCACTACGTGCTGCGCGGCGGCTACGCGCCGCGCGCCGAGCCGCGGCTGCGCGCGCGCCACGTCCTGGCCATGCGCTCCCTGGGCCTGCCGGTGTCGCCGCAGGCGATGGCCGCGCCGCGCGGGCGGGCCCACGCCTCCGCCCGCCAGGCCCGGGAGGCCGTGCGCCCCCGCCTGTTGCCGGTCATGGCGCGGGCCCACGCGACGCCGCGCATGGCCGCCTGCACCCGCCGCCATCCCTGCGTGCGCTGACGCCGGCCGCCTGATCCGGCTGCCCCTTGCGCCCGGGAACGCGGGCACGCATTTTCGCTGACAGCCGGCGCGTCCATTCCGTGTCGGAGCGATGAGGCGGAGCGAACATGGACGGCGGGGCCGACTCGAGGCGCATCACACTGCATCCGCCCGAGGATTTCGCGGGCATGCGCGCGGCCGGCCAGCTTGCCGCGGCGACCCTGGACATGATCGGCCCGCATGTCCGCCCCGGCATCACCACGGGCGAACTCGACCTGCTCATCCACGAGTTCACCCTCGCGGCCAGCGCCATCCCCGCGACGCTGAACTACCGTGGCTACCCGAAGTCGTCGTGCATCTCGCTCAACCACGTGGTCTGCCACGGCATCCCGGGCGAGCGGCGCCTGGTCGACGGCGACGTGCTCAACATCGACGTCACCGTGATCCTCGACGGCTGGCACGGCGACACCAGCCGCATGTACGTCGCCGGCAAGCCGTCCACCCGGGCGCGCAACCTGATCGACGTCACGCACGAGGCGATGATGCGCGGCGTGCGGGCAGTGCGGCCGGGCGCCACGCTGGGCGACATCGGCCACGCCATCCAGGCCTACGTGGAGGCCAACCGCTTCAGCGTGGTGCGCGACTTCTGCGGCCACGGCATCGGGCAGCGATTCCACGAGGCGCCCAACGTCCTGCACTTCGGCCGCCCGGGCGAAGGCCCCACCCTGCAGCCGGGCATGTTCTTCACCATCGAGCCGATGGTCAACGCCGGGCGGCCGGAGGTGAAGGTGCTCGACGACGGCTGGACCGCGGTGACGCGCGACCGCTCGCTGTCGGCGCAGTTCGAGCACATGGTCGGCGTGACGGAGGACGGCTGCGAGGTGTTCACCCTTTCGCCGGCGGGGCTGCACCAGCCGAGCTTCGAGTAGGTAAGAAAGGTTGAGGCTTTGCCTCAGACTCCGCCAAAGGGCGAGCCCTTTGGAAACATTTACTTAAGTAAAGCCGGTCCAGGGGCGGCTCGCCCCTGGCGGGTCTGGGCAGAGCCCAGGCTTGCTCCCCTATATCTGCCCGTCGAGCCCCATCTGGTGGAACTCGTGGACGATGCGGTCCTGGTTCTCCAGCAGCCAGTCGATCGACGGCTCGTTGCGCATCGCCTTGCCGATCGCGGCGGTGGTCGCCTTGCGGTGGCTCTCGAACAGCGCTTTGTGGTCGAGTGTCCCGGCTTCCGCCACCGACGGGTCCAGCCAGATCGAGCAGATGATGCCCAGCTCGTTGGCCTGCTCCTTCGGGATGTGGCCGGCGCGCACCGCGTCGAGCACCCCGTTGGCGACCGCGGCCTGCACGGTGCCCATCAGGATGCTGGTGTAGCGCGAGCTTTTCACCGTGACCTTGGACACGCACAGCGTGACCGGGCGCACCTGCACATCGCAGTTCAGGATGGCGAACACCTTGGAGTGCCCTGCGGACTGGTCGCCGAGCAGCGTCGCGATCGCGGTGCCGACCGGGCCGTCGAGCGCGCCGATCACGACCTCGGGCTCCGCCTCGGTGCCGGGCGGCCCGTCCGCGCACAGCGCCTCGCCGGTGCGCAGGATGATACGGTCACTCATGCGGCCTGCTCCCAGTGTGCCTGCCGCCTGGCGGGAGGGGGCGGGCACGGCACCCTTCTATCTGCGGTGAGGAAGGCCGAGCCATCGGCTCTCGACGTAGAGCCCGGCCACCACGACGACGGCGAACGCGCCGCCGGAAACCAGGAGCCCGTAGAGCAGTTCGGCCATGCCTCAATCCTCGCTTGGGGGCTTGACCGACATATACCCCATAATCCTCAGCGCAAGAAGCTCGATCATCGCGGCCGCGGTGCCGCCGCCCACGCGCGTCCAGAAGCCGGGGTGCAGCGCCGTGTTGAAGATCGGCGCCACGATGGCCGCCGCCAGGACGCCGATCGCGATGAGCTGGCAGCCGGAGGCCAGCAGCTTGCAGCGCTCCGCCCGCACCACGGGGTCGCCGGAACGCCTGATGATCCGCCGGATCACCATCGCGCACGGCGAAGCAAGCAAGGCTGGGCTCTGCCCAGACCCGCCAGGGGAGAAGCCCCCCCTGGACCGGCTTTACTTAAAGGAAGGCAGTCCAGGGGGCCTCCCCCTGGCGGAATTTGAGGCAGAGCCTCAACCTTCCTTCTTGCCTGTCTCACGCCGCCAGCCCGTGCAGCCAGTGCCCGACCTCCCCCCAGCCGTCCCAGATCATCTTCAGCGCCACGTACAGCACGACCCCCAGCCCCAGCCACGCGATCCAGGGCGCACGGTCCAGCACCCGCAGCAGCAGCCCTGCCGCCAGCCCGGTCAGCGCCACCGACGCCACGAGCCCGACCACGAGCACCCAGGCGACGTCGTGCGCGGCGCCCGCCACCGCCAGCACGTTGTCCAGGCTCATCGACAGGTCGGCGACCACGATCCGCACGACCGCCCGCCACGTCCCGCCCGCAGCGGGCTCGCCGGTCGCCGCGTCCCCGGCGCCACGCAGCTCGCGCAGCATGCGCCAGCACACCCACAGCAGCAGCAGCCCGCCGGCGAAGGTCAGCCCGATCACCGCCAGCAGCCGCAGCGTCACCAGGGCGAGCGCGATCCGGATCAGCGTGGCAGCACCGATGCCGAACATCATCACCCGCGCGCGGGTGCCCGGCGGCAGGCGGCTCACCGCGAGGCCGATCACCACCGCGTTGTCGCCCGCCAGCGTCACGTCGATCAGCAGCACCTGCGCGAGCGCCGCCAGTTGGCCTAGAAGATCGTGCAGCACCCTGCCCCCGGGCAACCGGCCCACCCACTGCAACGCCCGGAGCGCCGCTTCGGTCGTGCCACGGAGTCCACACATGGTCCCGCGCTACACCCGCCCCGCCATGGCCGCGATCTGGGCGCCGCTCAACCGCTACCGCATCTGGTTCGAGATCGAGGCGCTGGCCGCGGAAGCCATGGCGCAGACCGGCGAGGTCCCGGCCGAGGCGGCGCGCACCATCCGCGCGCGCGGCGACGCCCGCATGGCCGCGATGAGCGAGGCCGACCTCGAGCGCATCGACGCGATCGAGCGCGAAGTGCGCCACGACGTGATCGCGTTCCTGACCTGGCTCGCGGAGGGCATCGGCGAGGACAGCCGCTACGTCCACCTCGGCCTGACCAGCTCCGACGTGCTCGACACCGCCTTCTCCGTGCAGCTCGCGCAGAGCGCGGACCTGCTGATCGCCGACACCGACGCCGTGCTCGCCGCACTCAGGCGCCGCGCCTTCGAGCACAAGCACACGCTCACCATCGGCCGCTCCCACGGCATCCACGCCGAGCCGACCAGCTTCGGCCTCAAGCTCGCCGGCCACCACGCCGAGTTCGCCCGCAACCGCGCGCGCCTGGTGGCCGCGCGCGCAGAGGTCGCGGTGTGCGCGATCAGCGGCGCGGTCGGCACCTACGCCCACGTCGACCCGTCGGTGGAGGCGTTCGTGGCGCAGCGCCTGGGGCTGGCCGCGGAGACCGTGTCCACGCAGGTGATCCCGCGCGACCGCCACGCCGCATTCTTCTGCACGCTGGCCGTGGTCGCGTCCGGCGTGGAGCGGCTGGCGACCGAGGTGCGCCACTTGCAACGCTCCGAGGTGCGCGAGGCGGAGGAGTTCTTCCACCCCGGGCAGAAGGGCTCCTCGGCGATGCCGCACAAGCGCAACCCGGTGCTGAGCGAGAACCTGACCGGCTTGGCCCGCGTGGTGCGCGCGGCCGTCACCCCGGCGCTGGAGAACGTGGCGCTGTGGCACGAGCGCGACATCAGCCACTCCAGCGTCGAGCGCGTGATCGGCCCCGACGCCACCCTGGCGCTCGACTTCGCCCTCGGCCGCCTCGCGGGGATGGTGGAGACGCTGGTGGTCTACCCCGACCAGATGCTGGCGAACCTGGAGAGCCTGGGCGGCGTGGTGCACAGCGGCGAGGTGCTGCTGGCGCTGGCCCGCTCCGGCATCTCGCGCGAGGACGCCTATTCCATCGTGCAGCGCAACGCGATGGCGACCTGGACCCGACTCGGCCAGCCGGACGGCCGCGGGTTCCGCGCCAACCTCGACGCCGACCCGCTGGTCGCCGGCCGCGTGCCGCCCGCGGTACTGGACGAGGCGATGCGCCCGGAGCGCCACCTGCGCGCGCTCGACCTCAGCTTCGCCCGCGTGTTCGGCGAGGCCGGGCCGGCGCGGTAGGGCGCGCGGATACCCCATCTTTCCGGCGGTGCGTGCCTTCAGACCGCCTTCATCCCGCCCCGATAAGGTCCCCGGTAGCCTGCACTCTGCGTGCAAGGCCACAAGGAGGTCCTGACCATGCGCAAGATTCTGCTGTCCCTCACCGTCCTGGGCGGCCTGACCGGGGCCGGCCTCGCGCCGGCCGCCGCCGCTCCGGCGACGCCGCGTATCGGTGCCGATGCGCCCGCCCTGGTGCACACGGTGCAGTACTACGGCGGCTATGGCCGGGGCGACTACGACCATGACCGCGGCCGCTGGCACCATCGCTGGCATCCCCACTACTGGCACCACTGGCACCCGGGCTACTGAGGGCGGGGTCCGCGCCACCGCGGCGCGGACCATGTCCGGCCGGGCCGCCGGCTTCCCGCTGGCGGCCCGGCCACCCGCATCCCACCTGCATCGGGATGTGCACGTTCGTCCTGCTGAGCCGCCCCGGCCACGCGTGGCCGCTGCTCTGCGCCGCCAACCGCGACGAGAGCCTCGCCCGTCCCTGGCGCCCGCCCGCCGCCCACTGGCCCGACCAGCCCGGCGTGGTCGGCGGCCTCGACCTGCTTGGCGGCGGCACCTGGATGGCCGCCCGTGGCGGCATGGTCGCGGCCGTGCTCAACCGCCGGCACAGCCTCGGCCCCGCCCCCGGCAAGCGCAGCCGCGGCCAGCTCCCGCTCGACGCACTGCGCCACCCCACCGCCCGCGCCGCGGCGCACGCCCTGGCGGCGCAGGACGCCGCCGCCTGGCGCCCGTTCAACCTGGTGGTGGCCGACCGCGACGCCGCCTTCCTGCTCCGCGGCCTCGGCGAGGGCCGGCCGGAGCCGGTCTCCCTCCCGCCGGGCGTGCACATGGTCACCGCCTTCGATCCGGACGACCCGGCCAGCCCCAGGGTCGCGCGCCATCTGCCCCGCTTCCGGGCCGCCGCCCCGCCCGCGCCGTCGGACTGGGCCGCGTGGCGCGACATCCTGCTCGACCCGACAGGGCCGGCCGGCAGCGAGATCCACGTGCCCGCCTCGGACGGCTTCGGCACGGTGTGCTCGTCGCTGCTCGGGCTGCACGCCGGCGGGGCGACGCAGTGGATGTTCTCCGGGGGCGGGGAGTTCGCCGAAGTCGAGGCAAGCTAGGCTGGGCTCTCCCTCCGCTGCCCATTCCAATGACCCAAGCGGGCCATCGGAACCTTTGGTCAGCTACGCCCAGACCCGCAAAGGGTCCGAGGACCCTTTGATCCCATTGACTTATACCAACCGCCCTAATTCCGGACCGTTGCCCAGGTGCGTTCCGTGATTGACCTGACCCGTGCGATGTCACCAATGAACGCGTTCCACGCCGTGCAGCAGGTCTCGACGATCTCGTCGTAGCT
>JAABUY010000946.1_pt1 | contig 43497 bp, 42 predicted proteins | sample 5560271 | NCBI WGS metagenome assembly JAABUY01 (sample SAMN10711886, study PRJNA513374) | rock metagenome | isolation source: Antarctica rocks | place: Antarctica: Victoria Land, University Valley
CGGGAGCCGCGCACCTCTGGTTTCCGAGAGGCCCCACAGGCAGGCGCGTCAGAGATAGCAACAGGCGTAGGAAGACCGTGGGTGTTGCGTGGCTTGGCGGCGCGTTAATCAGGCGCGCTTTGTGCGACAGCAAGGTGGTCCTCCAAGGCAAGTGAGAGACTACAGAAGCAAGCTGGGTTGTCTACTGATTACCCGTGCGCCGCCCGCCCTGCTTATGGGATTGTGAGTCCAAAGTAGCAAAGTAAAGCCCAGCAGACCGAGCTGTTGCTCTTGGTGCATGACAATCAGTTGCGCCGCAGAAGAGGGTGGATGTAGAGGCGCCAGAGGCACAGGATAGCGAGCCGCTGAGGCCGCCACACAGCAGCCAGGCCTGCGCCAGCAGGGAGGCCGCGCTTTTGAGGCGCCGCTCTCGACTGCCTTTCGAGCAGGGCGGCTTTGATGTGCTGGGGAAGGTGCGCGTTGCGCGTAAACAATAGCACATGCTGATGTCAGCCAGCCTGTGCTCTTGTGAGCGTGCGCAAATGCAGGCTGGTCTCACCTTTACACGAAGCAGACAACAAAGCATGAAGCAGGAGCGCAGCAAGCAACGCTGCAACCTCCCGCGCAGGCGTACCCATCCATCCTCTCCACCCCCGCCTCCCCGCGCAGGCGCTCAACAGGACACAGCACAACAGGTCAACCATCAGTGCACGCCCCTGCCCGCCTATGCCCCTGCGCCCGGCCGCTTCTCTACGCAAGGCCTTGTGCGCCGCCAGCACCACATCTTGTGCCTTATAAACCGCGTGTTCCTACTCAAGTCACCACAGCTCCGCTATCCATTGCTCAGGCTAAGCAGCTGCCCAGGCGCGGGCGCGCTCGTGCGCCGCCCTGGCCGCCGGCAGGCCGGGCGCGCCGGGGGGGCGGGCCAGCGGTGCCAGGCCAGGCGGCGTAGCCTGCGCTCATTTCCAGGTCCCTTGTCAGGATCCTCAGCAAGGCCCACTTCAACCGCAAAGCGGTCGCCGTGCCTGCCGATCATTGTGCGCACAACCTCATTCAGGAAAAGGCCTCCACTGCTCAGGCTGATGCAGCCCCCAGCGCACAGCTCTGCAGCCTGCAGGCCTGCGGGGCATAGGCGGTCTGCGAGCATGACCACATCATCCTGGTGACCCTGCAGATGCACGCGACCACCGGCCACGATGCGCACATGCCCGATTCGGACAAACAGGCTATTGTGGACGACAACAGTGTCCGCCCCCGAGCCCTTTGTCACCCGAAAATTCGGCAAGCCAGGGAAGCCCTCCAAAAGGGCGAGGTCGCCAACGCCCAGTGGTCCTCCCCCTTCCTCGCACGTCACGCAGAGGGTGTGCAGCCGCGGCAGCCAGCCTGCCAACCCTGCGCTTGACTGCGGCGCCCATGCCAGCTCCCTAAGCCAATCACCTGCTGGGCCGTGCAGGTGCAGCTTTTCCAAAGTGCCTGGCAGGCGCTCGGGCCACAACCACACAAAGTCTGCCTGCGAGCTGCGGGTCAAACGCCAGAGATCTTGGACACCACAACAGTCAATGCCCAGCTTGGTCAGGCGCAGGCCGCTCAGGTCCAGAGCAGACCAATCCTCCAGGCTTACAGAGGCCACAAGGCGCAACGGCACCCCGATATGAGCCGTAGCAGCGCGCCGCCGTGCAGGGCCAGAAACTCGTCAAGCAGCGGCTGCTTCCACAAAGCCTCCTCTTTATCAAACATGACAAAGATCTTGGCGGCCTCCACGCGGCCGGCCTGTGCCGGCTCTAGCAGTCAACGGCGCTGCGCCGTGCTCGTGCGCCGCGGGCTAGAGTCGAGCGCCAGCGGCAGCGGCTGCGCACGCAGCAGCTTGCGCACGCGGCCGCTCACGCATGCCAGGCCGGCCGCGGCGCGCACCTCCTCCGCTGCGGGGTGCAGCGGCCTGTCCGCCCAGACATGCAGGAGGACGCTGCACAGCAGCTCGTCGGGCAGCGTGATCAAGGACGCCTGCGCGGCCAGCAGCGCGCCTGAGCGCAGCAAACGCGCTCACGTGTGCTGCAGATGCAGAAGCGTCGCGCCGCTCGGTGCTGTAATGCAGGCCGCGCCTGGTTTGCCGGCCGCAGCTCGGCGCCGCGGGCAGGACCTCCTGCACTGTTGTGTGAGCACATAGCCCAGTTACAGTGTGCGCACGCAAGGGGCGGTGGGGGCTCGTGCAGCGTGCGTTGTTTGGATGCCCAGCCTTCACTGCTGTTTGAACAAAGGGCCGCCGACGGCCATTGCTGCGCATCCGGCAGGCAGCCCTCGCGAGGGTTTTCTCACTCGCTGCTGTTCCCTACCGCACAAAGACAGACCGCAGGCGGCGCTTTCTCCTGCGCCACCAACAGACCCACAGACGGCATGCCGCAGCGCGGGACGGCCGCGCGCGGCTCCGATGCCAGTGTTACATTTGGGCAATTGGCTCTGCGACTGGACCGGCTCCCCACAGAGGTACGCGCGGGAGAGCTGACTTGCCGCAGGGCGGCGGCCCCCCGTCCAACGCGCACTGCTGGCGCCTGCAGGTCCTGCAGGCGATCGCGGTCTGCCTCGCCGGGGACGCCTGCGCGCAGGCTCTCCCCTTCAAGGCGGTCTGCAGGTGCGCCCCCCGCGCCGGCAGGCAGGCGAGGCGCCCTGCAGGAGCGATGCTCAGCGACATGTCGCACGGCAGGCGGCTCAAGGACGCGCTCGAGCAGCCGTTTTGGAGCACGCTGGCAGCCGGCGATGCCGCCAGGCTGTGGCGCGCGCTCGGGCGGCCCGGTGCGCGCCTCTGCCCGGCAGCGGTCTGGGGCGTGCGGTGCCGGAGCAGGCCCCGCCTGGTCGCGCGCGACCGGCACTGTGTGGCCTGCCGCAGGTACGCCCGCGGGGGCGGGCGCGGCGCATTGGCTCCAGGCGCAGGGCGCGGCCGTCAAGCGCGTGCGCGGCCTGGTCATCGGCGAGGAGGCGGAGGATGCCGAGCGGCTGTCGGCCTTCCTGGCCGGCCTGCCTGCGCTGGTGTCCGCCGACGGACTGGTCCTGCACGCGGACCTGCACCGCCGGCCTTCTGCGGAGGCCATCCGGGCATTCCTGGCCGGGGCCGTGCGCGCCGTGGGGTGCTGCGCGAGCCTGCGGACCCTCCACCTGCGCGTCGTGCTGCTCCGCGGGCTGGCGGGTCAGGTCCCCACGGCGCTCGCGCGTGAGCTGGCCGGCGCGCGCGCGCTGGAGGAGGTCACCCTCACTTTCAAGGCTATCAAGGCCAAGAGGCGCAAGTGGCCAGTCATCCCGAGCCTGGCACATCTTGTGGCGGGCCTGGCGGGCCTGCCGCGGCTGCGCGCGCTCGGCCTCTTGGTCGCGAACGTTGGCATGGAGGCCACGCTTCCCGCCGACGTGTCGCGCCTGACCGCGCTGACCCGCCTGTGCCTCTCTGGCCTGCGCGGTCTGTGCTGCGAGCCCGGCTGGGCGCGCATGCCCGAGCTCGAGTTTCTGCGGTTTGGGTACTGCGAGTTTGCATGTGATGGCGAGGCCGCGTTGCCGGGCGTGGACGCGCTCGGCGCCCTGACAATACTTGAACTGTATCTCTGCTCCGGCCTGCATGTGCTCCCAGCATCCCTGTGGCGGCTTACGGAGCTCCCGTATCTCGCCCACTGGCGTGGTCACGATGATCCGCCGGCCGGGGGGCTGCCCGCCAGCGCGCCCTGCTATGCATCCCTGCTCAATCTTTGCCTATCAGAGCACCAGCTGCGGGACTGGCCTGCGGGTATTCTGACGATGACGAGCTTGACAGACCTCAACCTGCACGGCAACTGCTTTGAGCAGCTGCCCGAGGGCGTGAGCGTGCTCACTGCTCTCCAGGTGCTGTGCCTCGGGCGGCACTCCACTGGCCAAGATGAGATTGGGGGCGCCCTAGACGTCCGCGCCCTGGGCAGCCTGGCTGGCTTCCCGCACCTGCGCAGCCTGAGCTTCAAACGCTGCAGCGTGCTGTTCTGTTCAGACTTCCAAGTCGCGGCCGACCACCCCCGCCTGGAGGAGTTGGAATTATTCACCTCTTTCCCCGTCCCGGGCCCCTCGTGTGGGGCGTTCCTGGGTTTCATCGTCGCCCTGCTGCAGCAGGGGCGCCCCCACGTGCTCAAGCTGGAGGACAGCGTCGTCAAAGACGTCGGGCAGTGCGACAGCCGCGACTTCCGCACCGCCCTGCGGGCCGTGGGGTACCCGCTGGGCGAGGCGGACGCGCTTGACCTGGCGTAGGTCGCGCGCGCCCAGGGCGGCCAAGCCGTAGGGTCTGGGACGGCGGCGCCGGCGGAGCGCATGCCGGTGTGCGGTGTGTGCGTGTCAGGAGTGCCTGCGCTGGTACATGTGCGCTTGTAACTTGTGCAGACTGCGAGCCGCGTGCGCGCCTGCGCAAGAGGCACCTCGGCACGCGGGCGCCTAGACACCAAGGCGGCAGCCAGGTGGTCGCGCCTCATCGCTTGCCCGGCGCCTGCCGGCGGCGGGGGCAGCGCTGCCGGTGCGTCGCGCCGCCGCGTCCACGCCCGGCATCTGGCGCCGTGCGCGCCCGGCCGCGGCACGGCCGGGCCTCCCGGCGCACCGTCGCGGACTTAGCCCAGGTTGGCTGCTGTCTGGCTTGGGCGACGCCGGGGCCGCGCATGCGCCTCCCCGCACGTGCTGGAGGATAGGATAGGATAGCAGCGCAAGGCCGCCCAGTGCCGCTGCTTTGCACTGGCCAGAGCTGCGAAATTACTTTTCGACGGAGCACCTCACACAACTGATGAGCGCACTTGTGACCATAGGACTGGCGCTCCTCTTCGGCGTCTTGACTACCAGCTTGAATATGCGCCATGCCAGGATCTGCCTGCGGTGCAAAGGAGGCACCACACGTCGGAGGCGCGGCGCGACCCCTGCGCGCAGAGCGCAGCCGCCCTGGCGTTGACAGGCAGGGCACAAGCTCCCCTGCATGCACCTCTAAGTGCGTGCTGCGGGCCAGGCGCCTGCCTGCAATTATGCCCAGACGCTCGGCATGCATTACTGCTATGGGGCTCTCAGCGTGCAGCGCCGACGCGTGCATGCCTCAAGCTGTTCGTTACGGGTGCGACGCTTCAAGTGCGAGTGCGTAGCATTCCTGCGATTCCGGGTCCTCTGCAGACCAGCTTGGGTTCAGGCACGATGCTTCATGCCAGCATGCGCGCGCGCGGGCCGCCTGTCTGCCAAGGAGTGCTTTGCTGAGAGTGTTACGCCCCTGTAAGAGGACGATGGCCACCCAACCATGTACAGTGCTCACACTCACAACTCCCTTAGATACAGTAGCGGGCGCCAAGCCCGCACCGCACGGCACCTCGCCGGCGCCTCGGCTTGAAGCCGCAAGCGCACTTGACCACGAGTGCACTGGACCACGTTAAGAGCCCGAGCGCGCGCCGCGCGCGCGCCAAGGCTGCGCGGCCGGCCCTAGTGCGGCTCCTGCTGAACAGCAAGCCCCAGGTTGGTCAGCGCGGCCGCCGCCCATTTGTGCGCCGCCGCCGAGCCAGCGCACGCCAGCACGCCCTCCAGGGCCGCGGCGCCCCCGCACGCCCGCACGCTGTCCTGGTTTCGGGCGTTGTCAAAGCACAGGCTCGCCAGCGCCGCAGCCGCCGGCGCGTGGTGCACGTCTGTTCCGCCGACCTTGAGCAGCCTGACCAGCACCGCGGCGGCCCCGCACTCCCCGACGCTGTCCTGGCAGCGGGCGTTGAGCGCGCACAGGTTTGCCAACGCGCCGGCGACCTCCGCGAGCGCGAAAGTCCATACTCGTGTCAGCTTCGTACAGGTTGGCACCGACAGCTGCCAGTCGTTGTTTCCATTCTGCTTGTGAGCATACACACCGCCTTCAAAGCAAGAAAAGCTGTTGAAGTGATCAAGCGCCGCGCGCGCAGCCTGCTCCAGGCCGCGCGCGGCAGCTGGAAGCTGGAAGGCAGCCTGCAGCCCGGATTGAGCACTGGGCCCGTGCAGGCCAGGCTGCGCCGTGGCCGTCCCGCGCCTCAGCAGGCTGCGCTCGGTCGCCGCGCTGTGCCAGGGCTCGCGGCGGGCGGGGCAGGCTGCCTCTACGTGGCCTCGAGCATGGCAGCCCAGCATACTGCTCATGTGCCGCGCGCACGTCAGGCTCTGCCACAGATATCCTGTGCAAAGGCTCTGCCGCAGAGTCCTGTGTGAGAGCAGGCTGCACTGGCGCCGCGGCTAGGAGTCTGTGCCCGAGGTGGGAGCGCTCCTGCCCTGTCCTGTGTTCTGGGTGTGCACAGCGCGCCGGCATGGAAACTAGCAGGCGTGTGCCTCTGCTTGGGCGAACCGGCTGAGCATGCATGTGATAGGCAGGCGCTGTTTAAGCGTGGCGTGCAGCACGGGGCCTTGACACCAAGCCGCAATTCAGGGTGAGGGAGGTATAGGGCAGCAGCCCGCCGGCTCGCATGCGTGTCGCGCGAGCGGTCGCGCCATGCCAGGCACCAAAAGGCAAAGCGCCCACCTGCTTGAAGACCTCGTTCAGCCAGTGCCCCCTGCATTGCTCTCCTGCCTGCTGGTGACCAGCACCAAAACACCGACCAAAAAGCAAAGCGCCCACACGCTTGAAGACCAGACCTCGTTCAGCCAGTGCCCCCTGCATTGCTCTCCTGCCTGCTGATGACCAGCACCAAAACACCGACCGGCAAAAATGAGAGCTCCCGAGATGGGGCTCGAACCCATGACCAATAGATCGCTCTTCAGCAGACTCTTGTGTAAGAGTCTATCGCTCTACCGACTGAGCTACCCGGGACGCCCGAAGGCTCGCACACCAGATCGACCTGGTGGGTAGATGTTGCCATGTTCAAGGCGGAATACAGGCGTACTATAACCGGCTGCACGCTCAACGACAGCACGTCAGAGCCAGCCTTTGCACGCACCTCTCCCGAGAAGCGCACCATAGCCTGCACCTGTTGGTATAGTGGGCCTGGCGAGCACGGCCGCGCCTGCCGCGCCTGCCGCGCCCTGCCGCCCTGCGTCGCGCATGGGTTGCAGGGAGGAGCTCGGCCCGCGCCCGCTGCGACGCTGACTTGCCCCCACTCCCGCGCATACAGGCCAGCGACCACAGAGCAGCGTGGCAGAGGCGCTGCACCGTGAACGTCCCTGAAGCCCAGCACCTGCTCATTGCGACTCGTGGGCGACCCACGCTCATCAAGCTGCCCGGCTCGCCCTGTGACACTGGCGAGCTGCACGTTGCCGTCAGAAAACTCGTGCCAGCGCTGGCAGAGCTCGTGGCAGTGCCGCTGCGCCCGGCCGCGCGCCGCGCGCTCGGCCCTTCACGCGCAGCATGGTCTGCACGTTGCGCCGCAGCCAGGGCTGCAGCGAGGCCCGTCGGCTGGTGTGGGGTGCTTGCGCGGCGCTCAATGACAGGACTGGGCGCGCCGCTGCCTGACCTCCCAGGCCTGGAAGCACTCCAGGTGGTGACACGCACTGCCGGGGGCGCCTGGCTGCGAGGCGCGCCGCCGCATGGTCCCCGACCCAGCGCCGGGCAAGGTGGTTGGGCCGCTCTGGCTGTGCGCGTGCGGGATACAGTACAGGGCGCCCTTTCGGCTGCGCCTGGGCCCACGAGCGCGACTGCTGGCAGTCGGCGAGGAGGGGCTCTGGCACAGCTGTGAAACGCCAAGCCCGGCCCGAGGTCCCGGGCTCTCGCCCTAGCTGGCTCGAACAAAACAAAACAAATCAGCCTGGTCCCTGTGGTGCCTGCCGCCGGCCCGCGCAGTGGCAGCTGTATGCCCGACGGCGCCGACCCCGGCCAGCCGGAGCCTCCCGCGCACCACGCCGGTGCGCGCACGCTCGCGCATGAGTCGAGCAAACACGGTGAGGCCGGTCTGAGCGAACCAAGCAAGGCAGTCGAGGCTGCAGCGGGCGCGCCGCCCGCCGCCTCGACCGACGCCAGCGTAGCCCAGGCGCGCGCCGCTGCCTGAGAGCTCGTGTCGGAGCGCGGCCGGCGGCCGAGTGTGCGCCCGGCCCCGCGCAGGCGTTCGAGCGCCAGAAGCAGATCGGCCGGGGCGTGCGCGACGCCCGCGCCGCGGCGCAGCAGCTCGCGCGGCGCAGCGGCGCCTGGGCGGCCAGCGTGCGCGCCGGGGAGGACGCGCTGCGGCGCTTTGGCGACGCGGCGGGCTTCCTGGGCGCCGCCGAGGCCGAGCTGGCCGACCTGGCGGCGCTGCTGCAGCGCGTCGCCGCCGCGCCGGCCCGGGCAGGGGCGCCGCCGCCCGGGGGCCCCCCGGCGGCCGCGCGGTGAGGGAGCCCGGTCTGGCAGCAGCGCTGGACGCCCGGCTGGCGGCGGCCGTGTCGGCGGCGGCGCGCGCGGACGGCGGCCTGCGCCGCGCGCGCGCGCGGCTGCTCGCCGACCTGGCGGCGCTGCTCGCGGGGCTGCGGCCGGCGGTGATGCTGGACTATGCTGCCGCGCGCGCGGACGCCGTCGTCGACCTCGCGCGCGCGCTGCGCGAGGCTGCGCCGCCGGCGGGTGCGCGCGCCCTGGCGGCGCTGCCGCGGCTGTCCACCGCCGCCGCAGTCGTATCGAGCGGCGTCCGGCCGGCAGGCGTGCAGCTGGTGGCCGCCGAGTGGGACGGCTGCTGCTACCTGCTGCGCGCCGACCTGGTCCTGGCGGCCGGCGCGGGCGCCGGCCCGCGCCTGGTGGCCTTTGACGCGGAGGCGGCGGGCGGGCGCGGCCGCGCCGCGGCCTGCCGCTGGGCCACGCCCGCCGAGGCGGCGGTGCGCGCCGCCGGGCCCGCCGTGCTGCGCTGCGCTGCCCTCGCCAGCGACACGAGCGGGGGCGGCCGGCCGCGCGTAGGCCTTTCGCGCGCGCCTCGCGCCCGTGCTGGAGGCGCTGCGCGCGGCCGCGGCCGGCCGGGCGGCGCTGCTGCGGCTGGGCGCGGTGGCCGGCGCGCCGCTGATGCCCTCGCTCAACGGCTTCTTGCTGGGCTACCCGCTCGTCTACCTGGTGCACGCCGGCAACGTGGACGCGGCCGCGCGGTGCCTGTCCGACGCGCCGCTGCTGCTGGTCAGGGCGCTGGCGCCCGCTTTTCCGCAGGCGCCCCCTCCTGCTGCGCGGCATGGCCCCGACGCCGGTTGCGCCGGCAGCGCTGGACGCGTTCACGCGGATTTGCGCAGTCGCGGGCGGGCCGGCCGCCCGGGGCCGCTCGCTGGCCACGCCGCCCTGGAGCCGCTGCTGGATCAGCTTGCCTCAGAGCGCGCCGCGGCATGCGGCACCGCCCTCAGGCGCGCGCTCAGAGCGCCAGGAGGGCGAGGCGCTGCTGGCGAGCTTCACGGCGCCCGCGGACCTGGTGCCCGCGGACGAGCGGCGCGCGGAGGCGCCCTGGCTGGCGCGCTGGCTGGCGGGCATGCAGGACGCTGCCGACGCGTCGGAGCTGTGGGCGCCGCGGCGCGGCCTGCTGCGCCTGGAGACCAGCACAGTGTGCTGCCGCGTGGCGCTGTAGGCGGGTGTGTGGGAGCAGAGGCGCGCTTGTAAGACCACGTTTGCAGTCGTTTGCCTGCTCAAGTTTATCACAGTTGGGGACCGGCATGACCACAGAGGCGGCCGCGTGTGGCGTTTGGTTGTGGGCTGGTGGCCGCATGTGCACCTGAAAGACAACACCCTCGCGCCCTCTCCCGGCTGTCCTGCCGTGTGACTCCGAGCTCTCAGCACCAACTCTGAGACAGCCCGCGTTTGAGGGCTTGCGCAGCCGCGGCGCCCAGGCGTCATCAGCTCTGCAGACCAACCACAGCCTCCCTGCCGCGCATGCAGAGCAGGCGGCGCGCCGCAGCCCCCCACGGCCGCGCTAGCGCTCGTAGCCGACCTGCCCCGTGTCCACGTCCGGCTCGTCCTCGTCCGCGGCCTCGCCCTCGTCCTCCTCCAGCGGCATGTGCAGCGCGGGGCCCGCGTCAGCGTGCGCCGCCGCCGCCACCGCTTCGGCCTCCTCCTCGTCCACGCTGCTCGGCGACGCGCCGCGCGCCGAGGCGGGCCGCGGCGCGCACGCCGCGGCCGCGCCGGGCGCCGCGCCGGGCGCATGCAGCTGCTTGCGGAAGGGCTCGTGGAAGGTGTCGTGCAGGCGCCGCACCTTGGTGGGCCCGATGCCCGCGCAGGCCGACAGCTCCTCCGCGCTGGCCTGCGCCGCGCCGGCCGCCCCGTCGGCTGCACCGCTGCGTACGCGGGCCCGCCGCCGGGCAGGCGCTGGGGCACGCTGGCGGCGCGCCGGCCAGGCGCGCGCGCCGCGCAGCGGCCCCGCGCATCCCGCTGGTGCATGCGCTTGGGGACTTGGCGCCAGCATGTAAGCGCTGCGTGGCGAAAGCACACGGCGGCTGGTAGGCGTGCCGGCCGGCCCAGGGTGCCCCGCCCGGCGCGCCTGCATCACGGCCGACATGGTGCGCAGCGCGGCGCCGAGCGTGAGCACGTCGGTGCGGTTGACGCCGCGCACGGTGGTCAGCGCGGCGGTCAGGCGGCTGAGGTAGTCGGGCTCCGTGCGGCCCTGGATGGCGTCCGGCGGCTTGTTCTCGTACATCTTGTACGTCTCGATGTACCGCGCGGCCTCCTGCTCCCGGCGCCGCGCGCGGCCGAGGTGGGCGCCGGGCGGCTTCTGGACATGCGCATCGCCCGGCGCCCCAGGGCGGGCGCCGAGGCGCGCCTGGTGGCTCCACGCGCAGATGAGCGTGCAGTCGGAGCGCAGCGCGGTGGCGGTCACATCGCCGAGCGCGGCCACGGGGTCGTCCACGTCCACGTGCACCAGCACCACGCTCGGCCGGAACGCGCGCTGCAGCTCGCGCACGCGCCCGGCCAGGTACTCCGGCTTGAGTAGGTGGTACCTGCCGGCCGTGGCCCGGGTCGCTGCCCCTGCCCGCCGGGCCCCAGGCGCCGCGTGTTCAAAGCATCACTGCGGCGGCGGCGCGCAGAGCCGCGTCGCGCCCGGCTCCAGGCGCACCGGGCCACCACCAGAGGGCGGCGCGCCCACGCGCCGGCCGGCGGCCAGCCCCTCGCCGGGGCGGGGCACAGAGAGCGCCGCCTTCGCACCGCAGGCTGAGGAAGAGCGCGCAGGCGAGGCCCATCTGGTAGTCGGGCACGATGTCGGCCCACTGCCAGCGCACGTTCTTCATGTGCTTGAGCAGCGGGTTGCCCTCCTGGCGCTTGCTCACCAGGATCGCGCTGGGGTTGGCCTGCGGCGGCCGGCGAGCAAAGAGTCAGCGCGCGGCGGGGCGCCCGCCTCGTGCCGCGCAGGCAGAGGCTGCTTCGGGGCAGGGCGGCGCATTCGCTGGCAGACGCCAAAGTGCTGACCTGCTCTACACATCGGCCAAGCAACCAGCCGACCAGGCCAGTGGGCCCAAGCGCACGCAGCAGTGTACGCTGGCGTGCAGGCAGCACACAGGTCGCCGGCGCGTGAGAGCCTCTGGCGCCGGAGCGGGCTGCGCACGCAGTGCGAGGCGACCGGCGCGGCCCCGGCGGCGGGCCGGGGCGGGCCGCTGTCCCAGGCCGCCGGCGCTGCGCCAGCAAACGCGCCCGGGCCCCCCGGCGCCGCCGCGCCGGGCGCGCCGGGCCAGGGCCGCTCGCCGCCCGCGGCGCTGCTGCCGGCTGCACGCGGGGCGCCCGACCAGCTGCTGCCGGAGGGGCCGGCCGCGCCGGACCAGGCCGAGGGGCCGCTGCTGGCGGGCGCCGCGCCGGGGCCGCCGGGCCCGGGCGGGCCAGCGCCGCTGCGTCCCGCCTGCGAGCAGCGCGGCGGCCTCTGATCCGGCCGCCCGCGCTCCGTCGGGAAGGGCGCCACTTGCACGGGGACGCTTGGACGGCACCTCGCGGGGCCCTGCTGCGGCGGCGACGGCGAAAAGTCCGCACCGGAGCCGGCTCCTGGCCGGCCCGCCGCCTGCCGCAGCGCGCCCGGCTGGAACAGCACGGGCTGCGTCGCGGGGCGCTCCGCTGCTTGCACCTGCGCGGTTCGCGCCGCTCACAGCGCCCCCGGCGTGCATGCGGCCACATCCGGGTCGTGCGGCGGGAGCACCTCGCTCAAGGAGGGCAGCTGAAACATGGGCCGCTTGCGCGGCGGCGCGCCCGCTTCGCCCTGCGGCTGCATCGCGGCTGCGGGACACGGCGCCTGCTACGTGAAGGAGCGCCCGCGGCGCTGTGCCTGAGCAGCGGCGGTACGGTGCGCTCCAGGCTGTGGTGTGCTGTTTGCAGGGACGCTTGTACTGAGCTTGGCAATGGGCCAGGTCTCGTATCCCCCTCGTACTGGGGCCGAGAGCGCTGTCTCGAGAGGCAGGCAGCATGCTGCCCTGCTGCCTTGGCCAAGCAGCGCACGGCATGCCCAGTGGCTGCTGCGCGGGGCGCGCGGTCGTGGCGGCGCTCGCGCTGCTGCTGAGTCACGCCGCATGCGAGCCCAACGCGAGCGTGCAGCACGTGACGTACGACGCGGCGGACCTGAGCGTCGCCAAGCAGGCGCTGTCGGACGGGCAGGAGCTGCAGGACCTGCTGCACTGGGCGATCTGTGCGCCGCCTGCGCCCGCCCATCGCCCGATCCCGCCGCGCCCCTGCACCGCCTGATCGCTGACGCTTGCTCCTGCCGCCGGACAGCCCACAGCGACGCGGACAAGCTGAGGGAGAGCGCGGCCAAGGGCGCCGCGCTCGAGGCCCGCCAGCATGAGGTGCAGCAGGTGCGGGCCTCCGCTGCCGGCCTGCAGCCGTGGCGGCCTGCCTGCCGCTGACTGCGCTGCCGCCGCGCGCAGCTCATTGAGCACCTCAGGCAGGAGCCCACGGAGGCGGAGCTGCTCAAGGTGCGGCGCCCGGCGCCCGCCCGCCGCACTGGCCGCCGGTGCATGGCGCCTGACCGCCGCGCGCCGGGCAGGACGTAATCACCGCGCTGCGCAACCAGACCGCGGAGCCGGAGGAGACGCTGGCGGCGCTCGAGGCCCTGCGCATCCTGGTCGAGCCCATCGACCTGGCCAACGGTGCGCCCCGGGACGGGCTGCTGCAGTGCCGCGCCAGCGACCTCGCTAAGCCGGCGCCCCGCGCAGACATGGCCAAGATGGGCGGCCTGGAGCCGCTGGTGCGCCTGCTGGGTGCCGGGCAGCCGGCGGCGGTGCAGGCGGGCGCCGCGCACGCGCTGGGCACCGCTGCCGCCAACAACGACGCGCTGCAGGCGCTGCTGCTGGCGCGGCACGGCGGCGTGCTCGAGCGCCTGGTCGGCGTGCGGGCCCCGCGGCCCTTCCACGCTTTTAAATTATTGCGCTCTAAAAACCTTGCGTGCGCGGGCGCATGCATGCAGCCGCTGCGCCGCCTCCCAGGCTCCCAACCCGGCGCGCGACAGGTCATGCGCGGGGCCGACGCGGCGGCGGCCGCCAAGGCGCTCTACTGCGCGGCGGGCCTGGCGCGCAACTCGGCCGCGGGCGCGGGCGCGCTGCTGCGCGCGGGCGGCCTGGAGGCGGCGGCCGCGCTGCTGCAGCAGGCGCTCGGCGCGCCGCCGCAGCCGGCGGCGCTGCGGCGCAAGGCGCTGTCGCTGCTGGCCGACCTGGCGCATGCGGACGCGCAGGCGCGGCCGCCCGCGCTATTGCAACGCGCCGTGTCAGCCCCCGGCAGGACGAGCTTCTCAAGGGCCGCAGCGCCGCGGCGACCGTGCGGTGCAGCGCGCGCAGGGGCTGGCCGCGCACGTGGAGGCGTCGGGCGGCGCGGCCGCGCTGGCGGCCGCCCTGCCCGCGCAGCTGTCCGCGGCGGCGGCCGGCGCAGACTGGGACACGGCGGAGCGCGCGCTGCTGGCGCTGCGCGCGCTGGCGGCCGTCCCGCCCCTGGCGGCGCAGCTGCGGGTGCGGCCGCAGGCCCCGGCGTCCGCCTCGCTGTTACAGCGCGCAGAGTGCCGCTGTCATCAGTCGAAAAGATGCCGCTGGCCGGCGCGGCGTTATTGTGCATACCCGCCGAGCTGTCTTGCAGGACCGGCCGCTCAAGCGCGCCTGGCCGCGCAGGAGCGGCCGCAAGGGGCGCAGCTGGATGCGGTGGCGGCTGCTCTGCGTGGCGAGGCCGGGCTGGATGCCGAGTACCAGCAGGAGCTCGAGGCGCTGCTGGCGGGCGTCAGGGCGGTCCTGCACCTCGATGACGGCGCCGGCGAGGCCGCGCGGACAGAGCTGTGAGCGCGCAGGAGGGGCGCAGAAGCCGCGCCATGTCAATATCACGCCCAAGGGCTGCTTGCCTGAGCAGGTGAGCGAACTGCGCTGCCTGCCTTGAGGGGAGTCCATGAGCAGTAGTACTTTGCTCCTTAACAAGCGCTCGTTTGCGACAAGCGTCTCGTAAGGCGCACACGCGTGCCATGTCCGCTCGCCACCGCTCTCACTCAGGCACGCGCTCCCTAATAGTACACAGTGATCACTCCACAGTACACAGTGCTGTACACAGTCAGAAAACATAAGCAGACAGACCTCTCAGCGCCCGCACTCCCGGCATCTGTCAGCGGCTACGCGTCCGTGCTGCGCATGTAGATGTTGAAGTTGTTGATGACCGCTCGCAGCACGTCCCCCCGCGACAGCACGCCCGCCAGGCGGCCCTGCTCGTCGACCACCACCTGGCGCAACAGCGCCCGCCCGCTCGCCGCCGCCGAGGCGCATGCACGTGATGATACGCTGCACCCCAGGCCCAGGCTGGAATGCCAGGTGGGGCGGCGCGCACAGGCGGCACGGGCGCAAAGGCGCGCCGCCTTCACCCAGCGTGTCCAAGGATGCGGAACCCAAGCAACGCCGGTCCAGCCATGCAGCATTCGTGACAATAACAGCGCAGCGCTGCGACGCGCGGCGGCATCACGGCGGCCCCACCCATACACACAGCCTGCTCTCGCCGCCTGTGCACGCAAGCAGCCACCCCCGCTCTGCCAGCGCCGCGCAAGGCTGGCAGGGCGGCGCGACACACATGCGGGCTGGACCGGGGCCGCTGCGGGGCCGCGCCAGCCGGTTGGCCTTCTACTGGACGATAAGGTCGGCGGCCTCGGAGAGGCTGAGGCCCTCGTCGATGGTGACCGCCTCGCGCACCACGTCGCCCACGTGCGTCGCCTTGCGCTTCTCCAGCTCGCGCCGCAGCGCGCCAAAGCTCGACCACATGAGGTGCCTGTTGCCGCCGTACCGCTCCACGCACCTGCGGGTGCGGGCGGCGGCGCTCTGCCCGGTGCCCTGCAGGCGAGCCTGATGACTTACAACGCCAGGCAGGACCGCGGAGGGCAGGCGCCGCGACCGGGGACCGTGCGTGCGCCCCGGGCGCGCACAGGTTGACGGGCGGGAAGAGGTCGCCCGGGTCGAGCGGGGCGTCCAGGCGGCCCGGCGTCGCGTCCACCGCCAGCAGGTCGTAGCCGCTCGCGATGCCCAGCACGCGGCCGTCCTCGCCTGCGCGTGCGCGCGCGTCGCCCGCCGCTGCCGGCGGGCCCCCGGGCGGGCTGCGGGCGCCGGCGCGCACTGCAGATGGGCAGGCCGGAGATGCCTTCGTCCACCAGCAGCGTCATCGCTCCCAGGATGTGCGTGTCTGGGGTGGCAAAGACCGCCGGGGAGGACATTACGTCCTTGGCGGTGAGCTCGTCAAAGCTCCTGAGCTCCTGCGGGGGGCTTGTCCTGGGCTCGTGCACCCCACGTGCTGAGCGCCGCTCGAGGGCGGGCGACAGGGCGCACCTGCGGCAACTCCGTGCTGCCGCCGCGCTCTGCGCCGCGGCGCGAGTCGGTGTCTATCGGCTGGACGCGGGCGCGGTGCCTGCGCCTGGCGGGGACGGCGCCGCGGCGCCCCCAGCTCGTGAGGCTGGCAGGCGGGTGTGGGCTTGCAGCACCGCAGCACCGTGTCAGATGCGCGTCAGGCGCCGGGTGCAGCGGCGCCGCAGCCGGGCATTGGCACGACCGGGACGCGAGCATGGCAGTGTCAGCGTCGCCACGCTCACTTAAGCACACCTGTTGAAAGTGAAATGGGATTGGTGCCCATGCATGGTCAGCTGACGACTTGGAAATCCAAGCTGCTCCTGGCACCCTGCTGCATAATGCAACTCCCTCTCTCAGACATGGGGCAAGCTACTCGCTCAACCAAGACACACTGATGTGCACCTGCATGAAGTCCTGGGCTTGTTGTCTGCATGGATGTTGCTAGTGCTAGATATCATGCCCCACTCGGAGGGGACCGCACGCTGACAGGGGCTCATTAGGTTTGCGCAAGGTGTGTCAGCATTTGAAGGGGCACAGGCTGTCGCAAAGCCGCTCACAAGCGCTGCAGGAGCAACAGCAGCGCGGCCGTGCACACGTCGCCCAGCGCTGCTCAGCAGCCGTACATTTACAGACTCCCTCCTAGCCTAGCCTAGAGTCTGCAGCAGGAAACGCAGCTGACACGACAGAGTGCAGGAAACAGGCCGCCGCGCTGCACGAGCAGTCTACCCGGTGGCGCTGCAGCGCGCGCAGGCTCCCCACCCACCCGGTTCGCAGCCCACTATGGCTTCTTGGCGTCGGACTGCATCTCCTTGCCCTTTGCGTTCGCCTTGTCTGCGAGGTCCTGTACGGTGCCGCCTGTGCCAGCCCCGAGAGTGCATCCGTCAGGCGCTTGGTCAGCTATCCGGACCTGTAAGCACAGGCATGCGCCGCCCTGTACCCAAGAGCCAGGCAGGTCGCGACGGCCCGCCGCGCGCAGGCGGGCGGGGCACGCACCGACCTTGCCGTCAGTCGTGAACTGGTGGCCCACGCTGCCCTTCTTGTCCAGCGGGTCCACCTCGCCCTCGTCGGCGGTCTGCTGCGCGGTGCCGCCTGCCGCACGCGGGCGGGCGGCTCAGCACCGGCGCGGCAGGGGAAACGATCAAGCGCGGGCGGGGCCCACAGCTTGGACAAACGCAGGCGCATTGCGCTGGCGCTCCGCCATCAACAGGACGCACACCCAGGACGCGCCGCTCGCGCAAAGGGCGGCGCGCTCGGCCGGGGCGGCATGCGCCGCCGGCGCGGGGGCGCACCCACGGAGCCCTTGGTCGTGAACTGCTTGCCGACCGCGCCGTCCTCGTCAAACACCTTGCCCACCTTCTCCATGGCCTCGCCTGCCGGGAGCAGCAAAGGTGGCATCAGATGCACTGCCTTCGCCTGATTATGTGCAAGGTGTTTTGACCTGGGCACAGCCTGGTTCACGCCGCCTCGGTGCCCCCCCGGCCGCACCCGCAGGCGAGCCCGGCCGGCAGACCGGCCGAGCTGCAGCACCGGCGCTCCCCGACCGTGCATGCCACTGGCGTCACCCTAGCGGCCGGGCCCGCACCAGCCTTCTCCTTGATCTTGTCCACAACGGTGGCCATGCTCCTGCATGAGGTCCCTGCGAGCTGGTTGCTGCTGGCCACCAGCCTTTGGGACAGCGGCATCGTCTTCAGCAGGCTCATCTTGATTTTTAGGAAAACCGAGGTAAGATCAAGCTTGAGTAGGAGAGCTGGTGTGAAGATTGCAGTGGTGAAGAGGGCAGAGACCAGGAAGCGTGAGAGCGGGGTGGGGCCCAGCCGAAGGAGTCAGCAACCCTGCATAGGTCTCCGAGGGTGGAGTTACGTCCTGGCGGTGGTGGCCAGAGAAACTCTGCAGCGGCCGCCGCTGCACTCTTGAGGACCCGGCCCCATGTCACCGCCCGAGGTGTGCGTCTTCGGGAACGGCGCGTCGGTCCCCCTGACGCCCCAGGCGCGCCTCGACGTAGCACGGCGGCCACTGCCTGCAGGGCGCCGCCGCTGAGCTGCCCGACGGGCGCGCCGGCGGCAGGTGCTGGAGCTGGAGGCCTATGCGTGCAGGGCCGACCTCCGCGAGCTGTGGCACAAGCTCATGACCGAGCTGCTCCTGGCCCGGCCGGAGGACCCGCTCGCCTTCATGGCGCAGCTTTTGGTCGAGGAGCAGGCGGCGCGGGAGCGGCGTGCGAGCTGACTTGCTTTTGCTTTCAGTCGTTCCACTCACTCTCTCCTGCAGCCCTCCAAACAGCTTATAGGTGCCCTGCCCTGCGCTCGCCTTCAAGGAGCGCGAGCGTGCAAACACCCCGCCCGAACACCCTCACAGGGCCCCCAGCGCCCCGTGCAAGCCCTCCGCCGCTGCGCAGAGCGCGCAGCAGGCCTTCCGCACCGCCGCGTCAGAAGTCCGCGTGGCCGGGCCAGCGCGGAAAGGGGATGACTTCCCGGATGTTGTCCAGGCCGGTCGCGAAGAGCACGAGGCGCTCAAAGCCCAGCCCGAAGCCGGCGTGGGGCACGGTGCCGTACTTGCGCAGGTCCATGTAGGCCGCGTACGGCTCCAGCGGCATGCCCGCCTCCTCCAGCCGCGCCTTGAGCACCTGCGCGGCGCGCACGCGCGCGCTCGGCTCGCCGCGGACCCGCGGCCCCGAACGCCGAACGTGTGTGCAAACGGCCGGCTCCACAACCCGCGCCAGCCGGCTCCGCAACCCACGCCAGGCAGCTTTGCGCTGTGCCGGCGCCGGGGCCGCGGGCGCGGGCGCGCCTCGTAGCGCTCCTCGCGCTGGCTGCCGCCGATGAGCTCGCCGACCTTGGGCACGAGCACGTCCATGGCGGCCACGGTGCGCCCGTCGTCGTTCTGGCGCATGTAGAAGGCCTTGATCACGCGCGGGTAGTTGAACACGATGACCGGCTGCCGGAACACCTCCTCGGTCAGGTAGCGCTCGTGCTCGCTCTGCAGGTCGATGCCCCACTTCACCTGCGCGCGCGCGGGGGGCGCCCTCGTTGCGGCCGGGCGCGCGGATGCCTGGACGCACGCTGCCAGAGCAGGCGCCGCCGCAGCGGTGAGGGCCGGCCGTGGGCGCGGGTGACCGCGCACCGGGAACTCAAACTTCTTCTTCTTCGAGCGCACGACCTCCTCCAGGATCTCGACCGCCTCGGTGTAGCTCAGCCGCTTGAATGGCGTGGCCGCGACGGCCTCCAGGCGCGCGATCGCGCCCGCGTCCGCCTGCTTGCCCAGGAACTCCAGGTCCGCGCTGCGCGCCGCGCGCGCGGCCCGCTCAGGCGCCCCGGCCGCAGCGCCAGAGCGCGCCCGCCGGCCGCCGCAGGGCCCGGCGCCACAGGTGGCGCGCGGGGCGAAGAGTCCCCGCAACGAGCAGCCAGCGCGCGCCCCGGGGTGGGCCTGCGCACCGGCAGGCGCCCAGCAGGTGGCGGCAGCAGAAGCGCACGTAGTCCTCGGCGCACTGCATGTCGTCCTCCAGCGTGGCAAAGGCCATCTCGGGCTCGATCATGAGGAACTCGGCCAGGTGGCGCGCGGTGTGGCTGTTCTCCGCGCGGAACGTGGGCCCGAAGGTGTACACGTTGGACAGCGCGCACGCGTAGTACTCGGCTTGCAGCTGCCCCGAGACCGTCAGGAAGGCGGGCTTGCCGAAGAAGTCGGCGCGGTAGTCCACCTTGCCGGCCTCGGTGCGCAGGATGCCGCCCTCCACGCGCGTGCTGCGCCGCGCGGCCAGGGTGGGCTAGGGCAGGGCGCGCGCGCTGGCCGGCAGGCGCATGCAGCGCGGCGCGCGGCCCCCGAGCGCCGCATTGCCCCGCGCCGAGGCGAGCACGCGCCGCATGCACTTCCCCGGCCCGCGTGCAGGGGCCGGCGCGCTCGCCGGCCTGCGCCGCGACACGCGCGAGCGGCGCGGCGGGCCGGGCCCGCACAGCTCCATGAGCTTGGCCAGCTCGTCGCGCGCGTGCTGCAGCGCCACCTCTGCATTCTTCGCCTTCTTCGCCAGGCCCTTGGCCTTGGGGTCGGCGGCCTCCTCCTGCGCGGCGCGCGCCCGGCCGCGTGAGGGGCGCGGGGCTGCCAGCCCAGCCACGCACAGGCCGCCACGCGGAGGAGGGCGCGTGCCGGGAAGCTCGAGGCGGCGGCGGCGACGCAGGTCGGCCGCACATGCGGCCCAAGCAGCCACCGGGGTGCACTTCCCAGTGGCGCCCATGCGCGCCCCCGGCGGGCGCACCTCGCGCAACCTGCCCACGTCTGCTTCCCGCTCGTCCACGGCGGCCTGCCGCTCAGCAATGGCCTCCGCGCTGGGCTTGACGGGCGGCTTCTCGTCCACCTTGGTCAGCAGCGTGGTGACCTGCGCGCGCGCGCGCGCCCTGGAACCCCCGCAGGCGCTCGTTCAAACACACGCCCAAGCGCACAGGCCAGGCACCGTCGGGCAGGCGCGCGCACAGGCGTGTGTGGCACGCACAATTCAAGGCCGCCGGCGCGGCGTGCCGGCGGCCTACCGCAGGCGCGCGTCGCTCTGGCACGCGTCTGAAACGGCACCGCCGTGGGGTGCGGCGGCGACGCCATTATGCGTGCTGCATGGGAGGCGGTTCGATGCGTGCTGCATGGGAGGCGCTTCGGCAGGCGCCACCAAGGGGCGCCCCCGGCAGGCGCGCGCCTGGAACATCTCGCCGGCGCCCTCGCAGTCGGACGCGGTGAGCACGGGCGTGTGCACGTACAGGAAGCCGCGCCCCTGGAAGAAGGCGTGCGTGGCGGCCGCCAGCGCGTTGCGCACGCGCGCGACCGCGCCGATCGTGTTGGTCCGCGCGCGCAGGTGCATGATCTCGCGCAAAAACTCCATCGTCTGCTTCTTCTTCGCCAGCGGGTACGCGCCGGCGGCGTTGTCGCAGGCGCCCACGTGCAGCACCGCGGCCGCCTTGAGCTCCACCCTCTGCCGCGGCGCCGCGCCTCAGGCCCGGCGCCGGCGCGGGGCAGCACCGCCAGGCGGGCAGGCCCGCCTGGCGGGCACGGCGGCGGCGCGGCGGGCGCCGCGCCTGCTTGGTGCCGGGCGGCGTCTCGGTGAGCTCGCCCTCCACCAGCACGCTCGTGCCCGTCGAGATCAGGGCCTTCAGGCCGCCCGCCGCCGCCGCGACCTCCCGCGTCACCATCACCTGCCCCCGCGGCGCGGCGCTCGGCCCCGCGCGGCCGCCCGTGGTGGGCGCGCAGCGGGTGTGGCAACGGCGGGGCGCGCCTGGATGCTGCCGAAGCACGACCCGTCGCTGACCTCCAGGAACGCAAACGCGCCCGCGCCCGCCTCCCGCCCGGTCCGCACCCAGCCGCCTATGCGCAGGGTGCGGCCGACCTGCGCCGGGCGGGGCGCCGTCGGCTGAGCGCAGCGCAGTGCTGTGGCAGCCAATGACCAGGACGGGAACGGCGCCGGGGCTGCCCACCAGGCCGACGCCTTCATCGGGCGCGTTGGTGATCGTCGCCACCAGCGTGCGCTGGAACGAGCGCGAGTACGGCGCGACCGTGTCGCCGCCGGCGCTCTGGGCCGCCGCCGCGCTCTCCTTCGCCTTCAGCTCGAGCTGCGCGGCCCAATGCATCAGGCCCGCCTCCGCCGCGCGAGCGCCCTCCTCGCCGGCAGCCAGCATGGAGCGCATTGGCAGCGCTCTCGCTGTGGGGCACCTGCAGCTGCGCGACCTGGTGCCGCAGGCTTTCGATGTCGTCGTCCACGGCGCCGTCCGCCAGCGCGGGGGGGGCCGGCACGGCGGCCATCCCGCGCAGCGAGCGCGGCCGAGCAGCGCCCGCGCGCGCCGGCGGCAGAGGCGCTGGCAGCCGGTGGGGCCTGTGCGCGTGCGGCACGAGGTGGATGCGCCGGCCGGCGGGCTGGCGGGGGGCGCGCAGCAGGCGCAGCTGCTCTGCGACGCGTCGGACCAGGCCGGGGGGCAGCAGGCGGTGCAGGTGCAGGTCCACGCTGCTGCCGATCATCGCCTGCTCATTGCCGGGAGCTCGGTGCCATGAGGCTGGGAGATGCCCGCACATTTACATAGTCCAGCTCCCCTGGCATGGCAACAGCCACCATCCTGGCATGCCCATGGCCATGCACCCCTCAGCTCACACAGCGCCGCGCTAGTCCTCACACACGCTCTCCGCACTCACGCACTCACTCTCCTACACTCACACGCTCTCTCACTGTGTCACAGTCTTGCCCGGGATGGCTGCAGCATGTTGCGCACGGGGCGCCAGCACGGCACAAAGCTGCGGCCACACACGGCACCGGCTGTCGCTCGACAGCTGCGCGCGAGCGCGGCGGCGACCACGGAGCTCATGTGGGCCCAGGCGGCAGCAAACGCAGGGCGCGCGTGGCAGCCACGATTGGGGAACCAGGGACCAGCCCCTGCTGAGCCCTTGCAGCCATCACTTTCACGGCTGGCCCGCTCGTTGCCACACAGCGGCTGCCGCCGCCCGCGGTGCGTCTCGTGCGCAGGCAGCCTCCCACACCCACTGCCCGGCCGGCGCGGCGCTCAGGCCGGCTCGACGTAGTCCGCCAGCAGCTCGTCCATGAGGTCGCCCATGTGGCGCATGTACGCGGCCTCGCAGCGCGCCGGCCCCGCGCCGGCCAGCTCCGCGGCGCGCCGGTCCAGCTTCTCCAGCGCGCTCTTCTGCAGGCTGTCGCGGCAGGCGATGCTGGCCAGCGCGCTGGGCGTCAGCCCGCAGCGCGCGCCTGCGCCGGTGCCGCCCGCCCGCTCAGAGCGTGCGGCCGCGGCTGCGGCCGATGCGTGGCGCACGATGCAGCACGGTGCGCCAGGCTGCCGAACGGCGAACGCGCGGGCACGGCCGGGGGCATGTCAGGCAGCACCTTGCAGTGCGGCGCATCAAGGAACCTGTGCAAAGAGCGGGGGAGCGCGGCCTGGGGCGGCGCCGCACCCTTCTGCAGCAGCAGCGTGCACACGCGCAGCACGCGCGCGCAGGCCGGACGGATGGCCAGGCCGTGCGCGGCCAGGAGCGCCAGGTCGCGCTCGGCGTCCAGCGCCGCGATGTACGCGGCGGTCGCCGCCGAGAACGGCAGCCGGCTCTGGGGCCAGTAGCGCCACTCGAACGAGATGTCGCTGAAGCTGCCCGGCAGGCACATCCCGTGGTCGATGGGGATGAGCTCCGCCGTGGGCGACAAGCGCACGAGGATGTTCCCGCCTGGCGCCCGCCGCGGCGCGCGTCAGCCCCGCGCCGCGCGTCCCACTGGCAGCTGCAGCATGCTTGGCGCGCCGGCGGCGTCATGCGCTGCTGGTTGATGCGCCAGGCGTCATGCAGGCGCGACAAGGACCCCTTTCTTTTTTACACTTGAGGTAAACCAGTAGTCACAAACAACTCTCACGTTTATTCCTATCATCACACCATCGAGAGCACGGGCAGGCGCGCGCCGTTGCGGTCCGTGTTGGCCAGGCGCAGGTCCAGCTGCGCGATCTTGTGGACCTGGTGCGCGGGCAGGCGCGACACGCCGCGCTCCTCTGCGTCGCCGTCCGCCGCCTGGAACGCCTGCAGGCTGCCGACCTTGACCACGCTGGCGCCGCCGGCGCGCCCCGCGCCCTCCGGCCGCGCGGCCTGGCAGCGCACCAGCGCCGTGGGCGGCACGCCCGCGTAGCCGCCATGGTCCAGCAGGAACGCGGCCACCTGCGCGCGCGCGCGCCGCCTCGAGCGGGCCCCGCAGGGCCCACGCTGCGCCAGAGCGGCCCCGGTGCAGCGCCGGAGCGCAGCGCGGAGGGGCGTGCACGTCGTGTTCAGACAGGGAGCATGCTGGACGATCCTGCGTGTGCGCGCCTCCTGGCCTCTCCTTTACGACCCAGGCGCAGGCAAAATGCACAGGCGTGAGGCGCGTGTGGCAGCAACGCACGCGGGCACGGCAGCGGTGAGGTATGCTGCCAGACCACGCGTGCAGGCGGGGCGCGCCTCGCGCACAGCGCCCTCGCCCGGCTGCACGCCGCGGCGCAGGCCGTCCGCGGTGGAGCCGGCCGGCGCGCGGTGCAGCTTGGGATTGTTAACCATGAAGGGCTCTTCGTCGCTGGGCTTGAACACGGCCACGGGCTGGCCCTGCGCGCGCGCGGCTTCGCATCGGCGGGGCGCCCGAGCTGCCAGGCTGGGTGCAGCGCGCGCTGGCGGCGCCAGGCCAGACCTCTGATCGGCGAGCAGGCTGGCACAGCATGCCGGGCCGCCGCGCCTGCTCGTCAGCGATGAAGTAGCTGCCGCCCGTGCCCGAGGCCGCCAGCTTGGGCGCGTGCTTCTTAAGGCCGGCGCGCGCCGCCTGGAAGCCGTTGAACTCTGCGCGCGCGGGGGGGAGGCTGTGTCGCGGCGTTCTGAGGCTGTGATACCTCTGTGTCGTATATCACATTCCAACCGTGCACCGCCCAGCCGCCGGCACATGCAGGAGCGTGCCGACAACGCCGCTCCCGTGACAGCCAAAGCCGCGGAACACCCCGCGGCCTGCGCGCAGGCGGCGGGGGCACGCCAGCTCGTGCTGCGGCGAGGACAGCAGCGGCGAGCCCGGCAGCGGCGGCGCGGCAGCGCCGGGCTCGTGCGGCAGCAGCTCCAGCACGGCGCCCGGCCGCACGCCATAGCTGGCCAGGCTGCCGCCGGCCAGCTCCACGCCGTTGAGCAGCAGGCGGCCGCCGCGCGGCAGGCCCGCCTGCGCCTCCACGCGCTGCGCCACATCCGCTGCGGAGTCGCTCGCGCTGATCACCAGCTCAAACCTGCCGGCCGGGTGGGTGCCCGCTGAGGGCTTGGTCCTTTCGCAGAGCAGAGCCGGCGTGCAGGGCCGCGCTTGAGGCTCGCGTGCGGAGACGGCCTGGGGCGCCAGAGCTGTGCCAGCTTCACCACACAGCCACGACATGCATGCATGCCGCTCGCCCACACTGCTGGCACGCGCTGCGGCAGGGGTCCCGGGGGCAGCACAACGCGCCGTGCCGCACACCTGCTGCCGACGCGGACCAGGCGCTGCTTGGCGCGCCCGCGCACAACCAGGTGCACCACCGCCCCGGCCCCCGGCGCGGGCGCGCCCAGGGGCTCGGCCGCATCCTGGACGCCTGGCTGCCGCACTTCGCGTGTCCGCCACGACACGGCAAAGCCCAGGCGCGGTGTCCTAGAGGCTGGCAGATGCGGCGCGCGCAGCGCGCCGGACGGTGCCTGGCAGGTTATGCAACACCGCAGCGACGGGCCCGCGCCCACCTGGTCGCGCAGCTCGCTGTCCCGGCGCACGATCGGCGCGATAAGCGCGTGCCACGCGGCGCTCCAGCCCAGCAGCGCCCGCACCGGCCCCAGCGCCGCCGCCCGGCTGCCCAGCCAGCCGCGCATGTCCACCTGCGCGCGCGCTGGCGGCCGCGCTCGATCCGGGCCGCGCGGCGGCAGGGGCGGCGCCCTGGCCTGCAGGGCGACGCGCCCGCTGCAGCCGCGCTCGGCCCCGCCCCTCGGGACCAGGGCCGGCTTCGCTGGCGCGCTGGGTGGTACCCGGCCGCGAGGCACCGGCCGGCGGCATGCCGCGCTGAGCTCACGAGGCAGGTTAGGGTAGGGTAAGGGTAGGATAGCGCTGCCCCCCGCCGCGCGCGGGGCGGCCAGGGGCGCCACCTTGAGCACATGCGTGACGAGCGTCTCCTGGCTGCCGCCGCCACCGGAGAACTGCGCCTGCAGCGGCGCAAGCGTGTACCCGCTGTAGTCCACGCGGCAGCGCACTGGCGCGAACCAGGCGCAGCAGCCCGGCGCCGCCGCCGGCGCGTTCGCGTGCTCGGTGCTCTGCATCTGCACCACGTACGTGCCGTCGTCGTCGCGCCTGCGCCATGCGGGACCCATCAGCGTGCACGACCGAGAGAACGGCCGCGGCGGCGCCTGTGGGACTTGAGAACAAGCGTAGCAGGGCGCGCGCGCGCAGAGACGGCAGCCGGCTTGCAGCCAAGTTGCAGCACAGTGCCCGACATCACCTGGCCACGCATGCGTCAGTCAGTACACACACAGGCACGCCCAAAGCAAACAGCACAATGAAGAGGCGCTAATATAGTGATTTCAGGCCCGCAACAGGGAGGCCCCCTTGGGCGGCCATGCTGCAGCGTCGCCCTGCAGCAGCCCGTAGCCTGGCCCGCCTGCAACCAGACCAGGGCGGCCTGCACCAGGCGCCCAGCCCCGGCCTGCCGCGCCGCGAGCCCGGGGCCGCACCGCCAGCTGCGCCGCAGCACGGCATCGCGCGGCGCGAGCAGTGCGGCGACCCAGCCCGACGCGCGCCAGCGCGCATGGAACACCGCCGTGTGCGAGTCCAGGCACTGCAGCAGCCGCGGCGCGTGCCGGCCGCCGCCGTGCTCGCCGCCGGCCATCAGCAGCTGCGCGCGGCCGCGCCTCGGCTGAGCAGCCGGCCGGCACCGCCCGCCGACCCTGCTTGCGGGCGAGCCTGCCCAGCTGCTGCAGCCACGTCACGCACACACGCCAACATGCGGCACAAAAGCACGCGAGCCCTCCCAGCCTCGCGTGCAGGCACGCGAGGGTCGCCCGCCGCAGCATCCCGCCAGCGCCCCGTCTCCCGCGCGCTGGCCCCAGGGCGGGCCGCGCACGTAGGCGAGCAGCTTGGGCGGCGCGCGCGCGACGCAGGACACCAGCACGGCGTCGGCGTTGGCCTCGCTGGTGCCCAGGAACACGGTCACGCCCTCGCGGCGGTACCAGGGCTGCCAGACGTCGCGGTCCACGCCGTCGCCCGCGCCGTCTGCGCGCCCGCGCCCCCCGGTCCTTCTGCTGTCCTTCCGCGGCCTGTCTGGGCTCCCTCCGCTGCGCCCACAATTGATGATTGATCAACGCGCGCCACCGGCCCCCTCAGCCCCACGCAGCGCGCCACCATGAGCTTGCCCAGGCATGGCCCACGGTCAAGCTGATGCCCCGCTCTCCCACAAGCACGCAAAGTCCGTGAGCCTGGGAATGACTTTCGATGCGCGTGAGCGCCACCCTCACGCATCAAAGCTCACTGCGCCCTGCACGTCCCGACCACGCGCGCCACCTTGCAGGCTGCGAGCCGATGCCGCGCCAAGCTGCGACGGGTGCTGGGAGGCTGGGCAGGCCTGGGCACCTGGCGGAGGCTGCAGGGTCGTGGGCTCAAGGTGCTCATATGCCGCGGGGTCAAAGCCCTGCGCGCGCGGGCCCCGTCCTCACCACCGCACAGGCGCCGCGACAGGGCATGGCACGCACAACGGGCTGGCGCTCCCCGAAGCACCAGGCTTGAAGCGCAGGGCATGCGTTCCTCTAGAGGACACTAGGAGCCTGGCAGGGTGACGTGCAGCACGTCATGGACGGCCCGGGCGCGGACTCACCGCGCTGCCGGGCGCGGTGGGCGTGGCCGCGCAGGGCGTGTCGGAGCCCTCCTCGCTGCCGCCGCACAGCAGCGGCTCCAGCGCCTGCGGCCGCCCGCGGCGCCGCGGCACCTCCGACGGCGCCGGCGAGCTCTCCGCCGATGACGCGCCAACGCCCAGGCCGTTGCCGCCGCCGTTGCCGCCGCCACCGCCGCCGCCGCCGCCGCCCAGGCCGAGCATGGCGCCCGCCGCGGACGCGGGCGTGGCGGCGCCGGCCGAGCCCGGCCGCCCGTTCGCCTCGCGCAGGCCATTGCCGGGCCGGCCGCCCTGGGCCATCGCGCCAGCGATGCCGGTGTCAGGCAGGTTCTGGACGCCTCCAGTGACTGGACAGACAGAGAGGCAGCCGGCGGCGAAAGCTCTGGAGAGGATCCTGGTGCAAAAGCCTTGGCCCGACCTCATGCAAGCACCAGGCTGGCTGCCTGGGCGCCAGCGGCCATGCCGGCGCTGCAGCGTGCAGATCAGGGCCAGCGCCCGCGCCGCATGCGCCGCACTGCCACAGTGCTGCGGAGCGGGGCGGGCGGCGCGCGCCCGCGCACGCAGGGCGAGGACGGCCTCCTGCAGCGCGGCCGCCCAGCGCGCGGCCTCGGCCTCGGACTCGAAGGCGAGCGTGACGACCTCGCTGCCGCGCAGGCGCCGCGCATCCTCCTTGTACAGTGTGAAGGAGAACTGCGCGCCGCGCGCGCGCCCGCGATGTCAGCTGCCATCCCGTGCGCGCTGCGCGGCGCTGCGCGCGCGGCGGGCGCGCCGTGCGAAGGCCCGCGCCGGTGCTCCGATCACGCGAGCGAGGCGCAGGGCGCCCGGCGCAGGTGCGCTGCAGCTCGGGGTGCTGCGGCCGGGGCGGGGCTGCTGGGCCCGGGAACAGGCGCGCGGCCGTGCGGGGCGGGCGCACCAGCTGCCGGTCCTCGTACGCGCCCGACACGAGCGCCAGCAGCGAGTGGTTGCGGCCAGGCCGCAGCACGCTGTAGCGGCGCTGCCGCAGCCGGCCCAGCCGGTGCGTCTTGGCCAGGTGCCAGACCTGGCTCAGGTGCGCCGCGCCGGGCGCCCTGCTCGTGCCAATCCTGTCCCTGCGCGCGTGGGCCAGAGCGTGGGCCTGCGCCCGCGCCAGTGCTGCTGTAGTGGCAGCGCCCCGCTGGTGCCTCTGCACGCTTTGCAGAGCGGCGCCCCTTCCGCAAGGTGGCGGTTTGCCGGGCTTCATAAAGAGGAGCACGCTGCCAGTAACTGTCAAGCACCGGGCGAGCGGGCTGGGCGGCGCACGCATACAGCTGCGCATAGCGCCGCTTTAGCACGGAGGGCACGAGCGTGCTCTCCCGGAACACCGGCGCCTCCAAGAGCGGCTTCTCCCGCCCTGTCATCACTTGGCAGCGCGCCGCGTGGCGGCCATCTCGAGCGGCATCACTGATATATACCACAGGTGGCCTGGGCCCGGTCTGCAACGATCCCGCCTTCAGCCCTCCCTGTCGTACCACAGCGCTGACACATTCACCGAATCTTGCGTCCCTGACGAATGAACGATGGTGAGCGGCTTGGATGCTGCTCTGCATGCCCCCTAGTAGGGTGGGGGTAAACGCCAGCTCCGCTGGCTCTCGAGGCGGAGCCCCACCTGGCGCAAGCCCAGCACAGGCTGCCAGCCCAGGCGCACAACATGGACAGCGTGAAGGTGACCGCGCTCGCCAACAGCGCGCCCACTGCCAGCATGCCTCGCGTGACAAGGATGCGGCCGTGCACGCCACAGCTGCCCCGGCAGGCCGCCTGCGCCGCCTGTCAGCGCTCGGCAGCGCTGGCCGCGCGAGCCAGCAGGGCGGCAAGGCGGCCTGTGAAGTGCTTCCAGGACGGAGGTGCGCTGCTGGCGGCGCGCGCGCCGCCGCAGCGCGGCAGAGCGCCTGCGCGCACCTTGTGCCGGGCTTCTGGGCGGCTGGTAGCTCTGTCACCTGCCTGTCTGCGTCCCGGAGGTTGCGGAGGGGAGCGTTATGGCGCCGATTGGCCACGTCAGCTCGCGTCGTGACCGGCCACAGAGTCTGGTTTCCGTGCCGCAGGTGCTACCATGGCGCCCGTCAAGGTGCCGCGGAGCCTGGCAGAGGTGGACAACGGGCAGGTGCGCGCGTCCGCCGTGTCACTCCACGTTGCGCGCACGGTTCTGCTGGCTGCAGGCCCTGTCGGCTGCGCTGCGCAGCTGAACAGAGGGACCCGTGCTCCGCAGGTGCTGGGCTTTGGCGCCGACCTGTCAGCCGACCACCCGGTGTGTCCCTGTTACCGAGGCCGCGCACGCCCGCGTCTGCGCGCCGCCTTGTCCCGGCTGCTCGACGCTGCGCGCAGCCGCGCTGACGGCAGCGCCGGCGGCGCAGGGGCATCTGGACACGGCGTATAAGCAGCGGCGCGCAGACATAGCCAACCTGGCGCGGCAGCACCGAGTGTGCGTGCCTCCCTCCCGCCCGCCTCGCGGCGCAGGCCGTGCATGTTGCGCCAGCGATGTGCAGAGTAACATGCGCGATGAGCAGTGCAGCGTGCGCGCCCCTGCCCCTGCAGCGCCCCTGCCACCCTCAATCGCCGCGGGGAGGTCGCGCTGCTCCAGCCTCATCGGCGTCGTGCTGCCGCGGCAGGGGCGACCCGGTGCCACTGCTGGCCTACGCCCCAGAGGAGGTGGCGGTCTGGGGCACCGTGCTGCGCGAGCTGCGCGGCCTGTACCCTCAGCACGCCTGCGAGGCGCGCGCGGGGTTGCGCTCTCTCCCGTCTGGCGCTTCCGGTTTTGGTGTCGGCGGAGGGCTGACACTGACCAGGGTTCGTGCAGGCGTTCCTGCGCACCTTTGCGCTGTTTGACTTCCGCGAGGATGAGGTCCCGCAGCTGGAGGCGCTGTCGCAGGTGCTCAGGCGCGCCCCCGCACTCCAGTCTGCTTGCGCCCGCACGGAGGCCACGCTGCGTGGGGAGACGCGCCATTTCGTGGAGAGACGCGTCCCGTAGCATGGCGCTGCTAGCAGGCTGCGCTGGCGCGGTATGGAGCAGGCGGGCGGCGGCGCAGGCGGCACACGGGCTGGCAGATACGGCCGGTAGCGGGCCTGCTGCACCCGCGCGACTTCCTGAACGGGCTCGCCTTCCGCACCTTCCACAGCACGCAGTACGTGCGGCACGCGTCCAAGCCGCACTACACGCCCGAGCCGGACGTGTGCCACGAGCTGCTGGGTGCGCGCCGCCGGCACCTGCGTACGGCTGCGCGCTCATGCAGCGCCGCGGAGCGGGGTCGCTACTTGCACTGTGGCTCGGCCGGCATCCAGCTTGCCTGAGGTCAGGCCGCCCCGCTGTCAGGCCGCCCGGCTGTCGCAGACGGCGGCGCGGATGCTATGCCAGGCAGCGACGCCCCCTTGCCTCGGGCATACTGCTGGCTTTGCCGTGATAGTGCGCTTGAGCGCAGGCGTGCTGCGCAGGGCACGTGCCCATGCTGGCGGACGCGGCGTTCTGCGAGCTGGCGTACGCGATCGGCGTCGCCTCGCTCGCCGCCAGCGACGCGCAGATCTGGCACCTGTCCAAGCTGTACTGGTGCGGCGCGGCGTCGCGCGCCTGCACACCTGCCGGGCGTCTGGCTGCGATGCGGGCGTTGCAGATCTGACGCTGCCGCTGGCGGGAGTCAGTGCTGTCTGCCTGATCGCCCTCCTCGGCTGGCAGCGTGTGCCCAGTTTGCATGCACGCGCCCCGTGCGCCAGGAGTGCCGGTCAGCCTGCATCGCTTCAGCAGCTTGCAGCCTGCGAATTGCGCTCTGCGGCGCAGGTACACAGTGGAGTTTGGCGTGGTGCGCGAGCGCGGCGGCGTCAAGGCCTTTGGTGCTGGTGAGGATCCTGGGTCCCTAGGCTTGTGTGGGCTTCTTGCATCGCGCACCTGCATCTAAAGCAAGTCTTGCATGTCATGATGATCATGAGCGTGTGCTGCGGTTATGATGAGTATGCATGGGCGCTGTCCAGCCCGCTTGCGTATGCATCTGACGGCCTTAGTTTGTGCTGCCTGGAAGGTCATTCTTTTGGCTATGCACACGGTGCATGGACAAATATGAGCCGCTCAAATGGCGCGGGGCCTTGCCTGACAGCCGTGTTGCTGCGCGCTGCGCAGGCATTCTGTCCAGCTACGGCGAGCTGGACCACATGGCGCGCGGCTGCGCGGAGCTGCGCCCCTTCAACCCCTTTGACAAGATGCCAAAGATGAGCTACAAGGTGCGCAGCTGCCATCGCTCTGGCAGCTTCAATACCATGCAGTGTGCTGTGGACGTATGTATAATGGCGTGGGATGTGCGCAATATGCTGCCCTTGCTCGTACGGCGTGTTTGGTGATTTAGAGAGGTGCTGGAAGGCAATCGCAAAGCATAGTGCTAATGCAGCAGAGCTGGACAGCTGCAGTGCGCAAATAGCTAAGAGGTGCCTGGTTAGGCTGCATTCACTGTGCGGCAGTCGTGCTCCCTGACTGCAGGCAGATACATCTGGCCTGCATCGAGCTGGATTGGTCTGGAAACGCGCATGCGGCAGCCTGGCGACGCGCAGCTTGTTTACGATGTGCAAGGCATGCATGCTGAGGGTTGCCCTGCGCCGGCAGGACGGATACCAGCGCGCGTACTTTGTGTTGGACTCCTTCGAGGAGGGCGCGCGCCAGCTGCGCGCGTACTGCAGCAGCATCACGCCGCCGAGCGTGCTTGCGCAGTACCTGCCAGGGGGGTGAACGCTGCCGCTGTACCAGCGTGTGCAGCGGCGAGGGGGCTGAGGAGGTCCCAGGCGGGTATGCGGTGTGCCTCTGCCGCTCACTTTGCTTCTGTCATTCAGTGTATCTGTACCATGGTAGGATTAGATGCGCGCGACGCACTGTATATAGTGTACTGTATGGCTGATCATATGTCAGCGGCGCCCCTTCATGCCAGCATTTGCCTGCCTGCTTGTGCAAAAAACTGCGTCAGGGGAGTGCGACCCTGTTTGGACTGCTGGTTTCACTCCTTCAGGGGTACTTCAACAGAGTGAACGCATGCACGCTGTAGGCGCCTGTGTGCTGGATGCTGTGAACAACGGATGTAGCGAATGGTTGGGCAGCTGGGTGTGCCTGCTTGTCACTGGTCACGCTTGCCGCAGGTGTAGCTGCTCCTGCAGTGGTAGTGCAGATCCTGATATACGCATGATGGCAGTGGAGTGTGCTGGAATGATGCATGAAGGCTTTGCCGCTATGAAGGTTGGAAACAGTGTGAACCTCAAATCCGGGTGTAGACGTACTGGATGAAGTGCAAAGTCTGTAAAGTAATTGCAGGTAGAGGTGGCCATTCTGCACGCGCTTGCGCTCCATAAATCCGTTTTCTATGTTTTCTATGAAAGGGTGGCAGCCGGTTCCACCTTGTCACACCAGTGTGTATTGGTCATGCTCTCCAGAAGCAGGCCCAGAGGCCACAGTCAGCACTATGCTGGTACTGTATTTGCCCAGCTTCATGCACATAATGGCCACGCCTGGCAATTGCATGCTCTGCTGCTCGGTGACTTACAGTCCGACATCAATAACTTCATGTGGATGAAGAGAATAGCCCATAACATTAGGGTCATTCCAGACGTTCGAACTGGCTCACCGAGTTGCTCGCGAGCGACGGACATCCGCAGGATATATACTAAGAGCGTAGGACAGATATAGGCAGACGTGCGCAGGTGCGCGTGACGTAGTTTCGACAGCAACAAAGACATCTCACATAGGCAGCACCTATGTCTACCAATAAGGCTGTTTGTCCATTTTTCGGTTACAAAGCGGAGGTAATGCTGATAGAATTACACAATAGAACTACTGTGGACATTCCACATGGCTCAAGGAGTTTGCGCGCGAGTGCGCAGCATGTTATTTGTCACAGGTGGTCATCTCGTGTAGCATTTGGCATGTGCATGACTGCAATGTGTGGTTGGATGTTGGTGCTCGCTATGCCTGGGCCTTGCATAAGGCCCCAGCAGCATGTGCAAATGTGCATGTCAGACTGTAACTGATGCTGCTGGGTTCTAGATATGTCCTCACCTCGGTGCACGGCAGCCACCACGCCAGACGACCCCTTCGATAAGAAACACTCTCATGCCCTGCTCCTTCGGATTATATATCTGCTCAGCAGAGCCGTGATGCAAGCGCGCCTGCCCAAGGGATGAGTGTGCAGCACAGCGCTGCCCAAGAACAACACAATTGGCACTGGTATGCTGCATCAGACTTTCTTTTTTTGCTCCAACTTCATCCAACAAAGTGCCGCTACGGGCTCATAGGCGCGCGCATGCGTGCTGGCCTAACAGCAAATACATGTCTGCATGCGTGCTGGCCTGGCGCAAAGACGAGCAACAGCACAACATGCTAGGCGGCGGCTCGGTGCAGCTTGCCTGACACACGCAACAGGAAGCACATGGACTGTGCAGGCACAGCTGCCAAAACCCCTGCCTGTGTAGCTACCTCAACCGCGCAGGCAAGCCTGCGCCAACGCTTACCAGCACCTCTGCGCCCCGCACAAGTGTCCTGTGAGCTGCGGCCCCATCCTTCGCGACATTTACAGGTACAAATAAAAAGCACGACACACATTGGAAGCTTCCGCAGCAAGCAACCATGTAGGTCTGGCAGAGGTGTGCAGCGTGGCAGCTGGCAGGCTGCTGAGTAGACGCGCAATGCTGCAAAGACGCATTCCGCTGCAGGAGTACTGCTCGTTCGCACACCAAGCGCAAGCGCATGCTGCTCATGCCTACCAGGCAGAGCGGGGCTTTACCGAGGCCCTCGCGCACGGACAGCGAGGTACGGATGACGTCTGCGCGCTGCAGCAGGAAGATATCGCCAATGTAGATGTGGTTGGTCGGCACATACACACTCAGCAGCTCGATGTCGCCCGCCTCCTCCTGCAAGCACATGGCACTGTTGGTACGCGGCACTGCGTGCTCAAGAGACACAGCATGATTGTACAGACTCTGACGTGTGGCATGCCCCTGGACCAGCAAGCCCCGAAATATATATATATTATACATAGGGGTGACCCGTCCCGCGCTCTCTCAGGGCTCTTGGACATGGCATGAGCTGATACTGCCAACAAGTCACAGGTCAGCCTGCAGCCCGTCAGTGCGCACTCCCTGCTGCCCAATGCAGTCTGTACACTGCCCAGAGCGCGCGCACAGGACGCGCGCACGAGCGCTCAAGGTGGTGAGCAGCGGCGGACCTGCAGGCGGGTGGAGCCGGTGATGAAGCCAAACGCAAACTCCCCGTGCCGCGGGTGGCGGATGAGCACGCACTCCTGGAACGACTGCGAACCTTCATTCGCCGGGTTCACCGCCGCGCTCACCTGCGCAGCACAGCGCGCGACTCACTCTCCTGGGTATGCTTTGCACGCTTGTCTGGCTGCCTGCATCAGCAACACTCCGCTTATACGCTACAGTGCCATTGTGCAACCCCCAGACTGTGTGCAGTGCTGTGCCGCTGCAACGACACCGCCACCAGCCGCAGAAACCCGCCGCCGCAGGCACAAGAGCTCAGTTTACAGATGATGGCTAGCGCACGATGCCCTGCCATGCTACGCCATGGCTCGCCGCCGCTCGCATCCCACAGCAGGGCTCCAAGACGGGCGCCGCGCGCGCTGAGCGGCACGCAGAGTGGGAGCGCGCGCGCGCCTGCTTAGCCGCGGAGTAGATGTGCTTGACGAGCGGCAGCTTGCGGATGATCCACTCGCCCACCTGCAGCAGCAGCCCGCCCAGCCAGGACGACATCAGCACCCCTGCGCGCACTCCGCAGCTCTGTCAGCGCCCTGGCATGTCTCCGGTGCAGAGCCTGCCTGCGCAGCGAGGCACCGCGAGGCGGCCTGCGCTGCTGCGCGCATGGTGCAGTGCAGCGCGGCATACTGCCCCGCACGCTGCAAGTCGGCCCAAAATTTGGACCATGCAGCAACCCTGCACAATACCTGCTCAAGCCCCGTCGCGCACTTTGCGCACCATGGCAGGCATGGCAGCCTACGCAGAGAGCTGCCGCCGCGTGCGCTCTGCATGCAAACATGACACGAACGGCGCGCCTGTCCCGATGATGAAGGCCATCGACGTGACGAAGCCCAGGCCGAACACATGGTACCCAAACAGCGCCTCGTACACCGGCTGCGCCGCACGCCACTGACTTCGTCAACGTCCTCACCCTCTTGTCCCGTAAAAATGTTTGAGCACTGCAGCGGATGTGCGCAACATGCATACGCAGACCTGCTTCTGACTTGAGCGTCGGCTGTGGCGCGGGCGCACCGAGAAGAAGTTGTCAAAAAAGGTGAGGAACCACCAGGTGACGTAGACGGTCACCACCAGCGGGAACAGCACCGCGCTGCGCGGCCACGTACAACCTGTTTAAGGGCGCCGCGGCAGGGCGTGCCAGCTGCGGCGAGAGCTTGCATGCGTCGGCCTGGCCGGCGGGGCCGCGCACCAGCCCCCAAAGAACCGCCGCGACACCCAGCTGGACAGCACCGAGTGCAGCGCCTGCCGCGCCCCAAGCAGAGCCTCAGCGCCACTGTTGGCTGTCGCCGGCGGGCCTGCCGCGCACGGGCCCGCCGGCCCCACCTGCCGCAGGCCACAAAAAAGCTCCTGCAGAGCGCGGCGCGAGCGGGGCGGACCTCGCGCGGCGTGGTGTGCCGCGCCTGGCGCGACTTGGGCGTCAGGCCCTCCTCGGACTTGAGCAGCCGGTCAGCCGGCTCAATCTCGCTCAGCCCGGACGCCGTCTGCGCTAGCCCGCCGCCCTCCGCCGCCCGGCCGGCCTCGCCGGGCCGCGGCTGCACCGTTGGCAGAAACTAAGAGAAGTAGTGCTGAAAGGTACGGCACACCCATGCCCATCAGTGCGATGCCACCCGCCCGCCCCACCCCGCTGTTCAACAAGCCAGGCGAAGGCTGCCCAACGCCCGCAGGCCACATGAAGCACACTCAATATTCACGCACAGTGAACAGGTGACAAAAAGCAACAAGACTGCGCAGAGCTTAGCGGCGCTGGGGTAGCGGCTGGCGTGTGCACGACTCCCCGGTGGCAAATGTCATGGAGAACATGCACTGAAGTTGAGACATGCCGAGGGCGTGTATGCAGGAGCTGGGCTTAGCGCACCTGCATGGCGCCCAGACCGGGCCTGAGGCGCCCCGCCGGCGACCTCGGGCTCTCTACGCTGCTGTGGCGCGAGATGAGTCTGCAGTTGCCTGGCACAGCCGTGGCGGTCCGCTGGGCCCGCAAGCCTCTCACGCAGCGCACTCGTGCGAGGAGCGCAAGCCTGGAGACTGCTTTGCTCCTGTGTCCACTTCCAAGGTGTGCGACGGATGCTGCACAGGCTCCCCCGAGCCACTCTGCACTACAAGGAACACAAGGGAGGGCGACCCGATTTGCAGGACGCTCAGGCACTAGGCGTCTTGTCAGTGACCAAGCACAGCCCTTGCGAGGGTCGCCAGGCAGGTTTTGCCTGTTTGCCTCTGCCTGCTACCCAGCGCGCTCCTCCGCCCTGGCGAGCCTGTCCAGACCGTTGAAGCCAAAGCACGCAGCCCTGCTGACACCACCGCACGGCACGCGCGCGCTGCGGAGTGGTCAACAAAACCGGAACGGAGGTCAGATGCTGTTCTCGCTGCTTGCAGGGGCTACACAGATGGCAGCCTGAGCCTGGCTCGGCCGTGAGGCTGCTCCGGCAGCTCGGCAAATGCGCATGCTTGGCAGCTCACCCTTGGGCAGGCCCTTGTTGAGGGCGCCTGGGTCTGCTGCTCCCGCTGTGCCGCTGCTGCATGGCGCGGCCGGGCCAGCATGGCGCCAGCCCGGCTGTAAGCGCAGCCAGTTGCGGCTGCTGTGCGCCGCGGCTGGCTACAGAGGGTCTGCGCCGCAGCGAGCGGCGCCGCTGCCGTCTGCCGCGCCTGCAAATGTGCGCCCGCCACAGCCAGCGCCCTGCAAAGTGTCGGGAGTCGCTTTGCTGATGTGGTCCCTGCTCACGCCTGCTGTGCGCATACAGACAGCCGAGCTTGGGGTCTGTTTGCTAAGCTCAGCTGGCTTATGTTGGCTCATTGCGTTGCAGGGCGTGCCGCGGGCGCCAGCGGCGCGCGCCCCGGTGGAGGAGCGCTTCTTGGCGCGCAGCCTGGTGGTGGACAAGCAGGTAGGCGCCTGGCCCAGCCAGTTTGACGCGTTATTTGTTGGGAAACGTTGCTGACCGCAGCTGTGACAAGCCATGCTGCCCTGCCTGTCCTTGCAGCTGCGTCGGCTGTCACTGTGTCAAAGCTCGGGCTTTTCCTGTGTCAGAGCTAGGGGGGATGGGGCCTATCAGTTCGGCCCGAGCTTGCAAAGGGAGAGCGCGAGGTTGCAGCGGCTGCGGTTGTTCCACCTGCTGTCGCTTGGTGCTCAGCATAAAATTCTACCGCTCACGGGGCGCCCTGGGCGCGCAGGTGATCACGCGCACGGACGGGCGCGCGCTGGGCGTGGTCGCCCACCTGTTCGTGGACCCGCGCGCGCTGGCGGTGGTGTCGCTGTCGCTGCGCGCAAAGGGCCTGGGCGGCGGCGCGGCCGGCAACATGCCCCTTGCGGCGCTGTGCCAGGCACGCGGGTCCACTCTCCCTTCTGTCCCTGCCCTTCCCGACTTGCTCAACTTATTGCGGACCTCAACACACGTGCAGAGGTGCCCGGTGGATAGTGCGCTAGGCTCGTTGCCGGGCGTGGAAGTGCACTCCCGTTGCGCATTTTGTGGATGTTGGCGGCTGCATCTGCGCCTCCAGCTCCAGTTAACTCGCTCGGGCTATGACGATACGCTTGCAAACAGCAGTGTCAGGTGCTGCACGGCTCTTGTGCGCCACAGGCTGTGGCCAGGCTGCCACTCTCAATGGCATTCTGAGGCTGGCCTTTGTGTACCCTGGATAGCCTAGATATTTGTCATAGCCTGTTACCCAACTCTTACCCAAGAGTTACCACACACCTACCATAGCATCCAACTAGGTAGCCCTCTCCCATGGTAATGATGATGATGTAAAAAACCATCATCACCAATGCACATTGCTGCCTTACTTATGGCCTTTTCCATATCTTTTGGCACACTTTATATCCAGTACTCTGAGTCAAGCCTGCAGCGGGACGCGCTGTGCGCGGGGGCGGCCCGTGTTCCTGTCTGGGGCCAGTGTCCGGGGACCCCACGAGCGGCAACAGGCCGTTGCTGTGCACCCCACTGCTTCAAGCGTGAGCCCTCTCCCGTGGTGCCTCTCCCGTGGAGCCACTCGCCGGGCACGCGACCAGTGAGGCCGCTGCGGCTGGTAAGTGGCCCGCGTCGGGGAGTGCCCCGCTCGCAACTTCCGTGCAGACCGTGCCGACCTCGCAGGTCTGCGGCCCCCTTGCCCCCGGAGCCGGGCCGAGCCTCTCCCGCTCAGGCTGACAGGGGCTGAGCGCGCAGGCCGGCGGCGCGGCGAGGGTGTTTGCCCTGCACATAGACCCCCCGACACAGCGCCCCAGCTGCGCGCTCACTGACGTGCGCGCTCGCGCGATATGCGGGCCGGGCACGCTGATCAAGGCCCCGCTCATGCCAGAGGCTGCGCGGGGCTGCGCGCGCGCCCGGCGGCCGCCTGACCCCGGCCGTGTGCGCAGATCGGGGACGTGGTGCTGGTGCACGACGCGCGCGCGGTGATGGGCGAGCCGCTCGACGAGGCAGCCGGCTGCCTGCGCCTGGTGGGCACGGCTGTGGAGGCGTCGGATGGCCGCTTCCTCGGCCGGGTGCGGCCGCCGCCCTTTCTTTCTTCCTTTCTTTTCTACTCCCACCGAGGCGGCCGCGGGTCTCCACACGATCCCATGGACGCGCCTCTGCTGCGGGCGCGCACTGGGGCGGGTCGGCGGCACAGCCGTGCGGCGCTGCGGCAGGCGGTCATGGCGCCGTCGGCCGCCCCTGCGCGTGGGGCACCCGCTGGTGTGGGCCCCCGCTGTACAGGGAGCACGTGGCCTAGGGTGGCTGGTGATGCCCCGCTGCTAGGTGTTGGCGCCCACCGCCGCGAGCGTGCAGCAAACTGGGCTGCCGCCCGCCCGCCCGCCCGCCCGCCCACCCGCCCGCATCGCACCACCTCGTGGCCCAGTCCAGCCCGTGTGTCTCAGCTTTGCCAGCGCCGTGCGCGCACTCTCTGCCGCAGCGCTGGGCCTGCTTGTACTTGCGCTCCGTCTGACCAGGTTTGGACTGAGAGCCCGGCCGCGCGAGCAGGCCTCGGTCACATGGAATTTGCACAGCATAGGTTATGGCTGGGGCGAGGTCGCCATCCTGGCCGCGCCGCAGGTGCGCGACTTCAGCTTCAGCCCGGACACCGGGCGCATCGACGCGCTGCGTTACGACGCGCTGGGCCTGCCGGCCATCCCGGAGGCGATGCTGACGGTGCTGGAGGTGGGCGCGGGCGCCGTCGCGCGCGCTGAGCGCGGCCGCATCACGCTGCGGCCGGGCGCCGAGCTGCGCGCCGCGCGCGTCAGCGAGGGCCTGCTCGGCCTGGCCATCGACAAAGCGCGCGTGCGCGGCCCGTGCAAAGCGGGGGCGGGTGGGGGTTGTGTTGCACAAGCCGGCGCCGCGCCCCAGCGCGGGCCTGCCCCGGCTGTTCGCCAGTGACTTGTATGGACGTAGATCTTGCAAGTGCTGCTGCAAGTCGCGGTTGCGTTCTGGCTGAGGCGGGGTTGGGCCGGCTGCCTGTGCCTGCCTGTCTGTTGACAACGCGCAGCGGGACATTGACCTGCTGGCAACCAGGATGGCGCAGGTGTTTCTGACCTGTCGCCCCGCAGTCACTGCAACAGCGGCGCACCTGCGTGCAGGAGCTGCTGGCGGGCAGCGACGACGGGCTGGCAGAGGGCGTGGCCGGCCCGGACAGCGCATATGACGAGTGGCGGCGGATATACGGCACCGAGTGGGCGCGCTGGTATGGCCTGCAGGTGCGCTGCCGGGGCCACTTCACAGCAAGCGCTGGGGCCTGGCCAGCTTGCCTAGTTGCTCTGGTGCGCGGGTGCGGGCGCGCAGCGGCGCAGGCGGCCTCGGGCCCCGCGCGGCCGTGCCCTGCGCCGGGCATGCTAGGAGCGCCGGGGCTACAGCCGGAGCGCGCGCGCTGCGGAGCATCCGGGCGGGCGCCGGCCTGCCGGCTGGGGCGCGCTCTCAAGCCATGATGATGTCACTGTGCTGCAAGTGTTATGTAATCACTATTCTATCTATTACATAATTAGATGAAATATGGTATCAAGTATGGTAAATCATTAGAGGAGAAGTGTGGTGTGAATGACTTCAAGCAAAGGCCATGTGCGTGGCGGCGCAACTTTGCTGCAATGCGGCTGCTGCGCCCTGCACAGGAGGCGCCGCCCACGCGCGCGGAGATGGATGCGCTCATGCGGCGCGGCCCGCAGGCGCTGCCTGCGCCGCGGCAGCCGGCGTACGCGGAGCGCGTCGCGCGCGGCCGCGCGCGCGAGCCCATGCGGTGCGGGCCCAGCCCTGGCGAGACACCCAGGTCGCTGCCCGCGTGCTGGTGGCTGTTCGGGGGTTTTGCAACAGCACGTGCGGCTGGTTCGCTCCGAGCGGACATGCGCCTGGGCGGGGAGTGCGCGCTGCGCGCTGCTTGCACAGGGAGTTGTTGCGCACATGTGTGTTCGCGTCACGCGCTGCGTGCCTGCAGCCCTCTCTTGGCCAGTTAAGGTCTGTGAGCTGTTGTGGCGACGCCATGGCGTAGCAAAAGCGGCGGGGCTTCTCAGACAGCTCTGCGCGGTCAGGGATCCGCGCACGCGGCGCCCGGCGGCGCCGGAGGACGCGCGCGCAGCCGGCGCTGCGCCGCCCTGGCGCCAGCCGGCGCCTGCGGCGGCGGCGCCTGCGGCCGCAGGCGCTGGTGGCATAGCCGGCACGGCCTCGCTGCCCATCATCGATCGCCGGCGGCCGCCGCCGTACCGCCGGCGCGACGCCGACGGGCGCTACGGCGAGCGGCCCCCGGTGCGCCCTGTCCCAGGCCCTGCTGCACGAGAGTTGCTTGATCCAGGCAGGACTGCTGGTGGTGGTGCTTGCGGCCTGTGGCAGGCGGTCAAGACATGATAGGGTACAATACCCTGTTACATTAGGGTTGGATACCCTAGGTTCTGATTGCAGACAACCTCAGCGCCTCAGACGTGCGTGCGCGCGCACGGCCAGGAACCGACGGCGGCTGCGCAGCCAGCCGGCCTGGCCTTCGACGAGTTTGTCGTGCCGGAGCCGCGACGCGTCGCAGAGCCGCTGCTGGAGCCGCTGCTGGAGCTGGGGCTGTCAGGCGACCCGTACCCTGAGGCCAGCTTTGCCGCGCCGGCGCCCTCCGGCGCCGGGTGGCCGCCCCCATGGGAGCCTGCCTGGCCGCGCGCGCAGGGCGGCCGCGGCGGCGCCAGCAGCCCCGAGTCCGACCCTGCGTGGCGCACCGGCGAGGCCGGCCGGGCGGGGGAGCCGCCGCAGGCGCCCATGCCGGCGCGTGCGGGAGAGCCCGCGTGGCCGCGCGCTGCAGCGCGGCCGCCCAGCCGCCGCCCGGGCGGCGATGGCGGCGGGGCGAGGGAATGACTGTTGCACAGGGCCTGTGGGGGTGTGTGCTCTGCTAGGTTAGAGCGTGTTGGGAGTCCAGAGCAGGTGTCTTCCATCAAGTGATGGGCGTTTGACAGTGTTGTTTGGGGGCATGCACAAATGCTGCGCTGCCCGGCTACGGTCCTCATTTACTTCAAAATGTCATGCCTCAAGTGTTGAGCCTCAAAACACTGTCACGATCACGTTGCACCCAAAACCGCACCCGCCGAGGCACACCGCGCGATTGCCTGGCGGACAAGAGGCGCAGCACAGCGACGATCTGGTCAGATCATGCATGTCTCTGCACGCAACAAGACTGTACTCGTCACGCTCACCAGTGCAAGCCGCCCTCGCGCAGCAAACCGCAGCCGCTCGCTAGCCTGGCGGCAGCGCTGCGCGGGCCTGCATGGCTGCCCTGTCCGCATACGCTGCCACGTCCTCGAGCCACTGCGCAACCTGCCGCCGCACGACAGAGCCGTGTCTCGCTCACACAGGACCTGTGACAAAAGGCGATGCGCCCAGCATCAGGCAGCACCCCGCGCCCGACTCCCCAGCTGACAGACGCGAGGTCCCATCCAGGCAGACCCGGACCCCTTGAAGAGCCCGGGCATGATGCACCTGTGCCTGCACACCCCAGTCCCTTAAATGAGTGCCAGCGTTCCACGCCACCACACACCACGTACAGTGCAGCATAGCAGGTTCTCGTCTTCCCTGCCCGAGCAGGCGTGGCACGCGCCCGGGACGCCCGACCGCCTCTCTGGGCGAAGGCTCGGGGGGCGCGCGCACCAGCGGCGCGCCGGCCGGCGCGACGCCGCGCGCCAGCTCGTCCAGCAGCCAGGCGACCAGCGCGAGGCCCTCCGCGGGGTCCAGCGCGCGCAGGCCGCCCCGCACCGCCAGGGCCTCGCCGGAGGCCCGGCCGGCCGCGACGTCCGCCGCGGCCGCCGCCACGCCCGCCAGCCGCCCGCCCGCGCCGCCCCCCGCAGCCGCACCCGCACCCGCATAGGCCGCCCTGCAGGCGGCTGGCCCGCTGAGATCCCCGTGTGCGCATGCGGCGCCGCGCTGCGGGGCCCCGGCCCGCCCGCCCGGCTCGGACGGCGGGGCGTAGCGCGCGCGCTTGGCGCCCCGCATGTCATGCGGCGACGCGCCCGCGGGCGCCCCGCCCTCCGCATCCCGCGCGCCCGCGCCGCTCGCACGAGCGCGGTGGGCGGAGTGATCCGGCTCGCGGCCCGGCGCGCTGTCACGGCCGGAGGGCGTCGCGCCGCGCGGGGGCGCGCCGCGGTCCTCCTCAGGCGGCGACATCGGCGTCTCGTCGAAGCTGGGGTTGGGGTACCGCCCCAGATCGCTCGCGCTGGCAGGGTATGCAGCCTGCGAGGCGAAGCGCGCGTCGCCGCCGTTGGCGAAACCGGGCGCGGATGCCGATGCGGCCGCGAACTCGCCCGCCAGGCGGCTTCCCGGCGCGCGCGAGCCGCCGTTCAGGCCCAGCCCCGCCGCAGTGGCGTGCGCGGCCGGCTGGTTGAACGGCGAGCCCCAGTAGTAGCCGGGCGGTTTCGAACCAGCGGCGCCTCCCTCGCCGTCCCGGTCGCCGGCGGGCGCGGGCCGCGCCCCGAGCGCCCCCCGCGGCTGCCCTCCCGATGCGGGCGCGCCCGCGGCCCCCGCCCAACCGCCCGCGTGGCCACGCCCCGCGCCGCCGCCGCCTGAGCCCTGCTCGGCCGCGCCGGCATGAGCCGGCGGGCAGGCGCCCGCCGAGCCCGGCTCGCCGCGCGCGCCCGCGGGCGGCGCCAGCCCGGCCAGGCATGCGCGCAGGAAGCCGTACGCGGGCGTCTCGTCGAAGCGCAGGCCGGCCAGGTACTCGCTGATGCGCGCGACCGCATCGCCGCCTGCGCGGACCGGGCCGCTCGCAGAGCCGGCGGCCCCAGAGCCGCCGGGCGCTGACGCCCAGCACGGAGGCAGCGCCGGCGCCAGCGCGCAGGTGGGCCGGCCCAGGCGCTCTGGCGGCCGGC
>JAABUY010000947.1_pt1 | contig 43488 bp, 33 predicted proteins | sample 5560271 | NCBI WGS metagenome assembly JAABUY01 (sample SAMN10711886, study PRJNA513374) | rock metagenome | isolation source: Antarctica rocks | place: Antarctica: Victoria Land, University Valley
GGCCGGTGAAGGGAACGAGGCTCTGGACCGCACCGGCCGGGACGGCTTCAGCCACCGAGGCGGCCGGCATCGGCGCCGTGTCGTTGCGGGCCTGCGCCTGTCGGCGCCGTTCACGCCAATGCTGCCACGTGGCGCGGTCCTCGGGGCCGAGTTCCACCTTGCGCAGCACCACCGACATCGAATCGATGGCGCGCGGCGTCGCCAGGATCGCCTCGCGAGCCACGCCCTGCCGCTGCAGGTCCTCGCCGAAGCTGCTCGGCACGAACTGCAGATGTTCCAGCCAGAAGCGCGCCTGGTCCCAGCCCATGTACCAGAACCAGTCGGTATAATAGAGCCAGCTGCGCTCGTTGAAGGCCCGCACGTGGGTGGGGTCCTGCCAGGCCCCGAAGGAGAGGTCGTAGGGAACGCTGATCTCGAACCGACCGTCCACGCGCAGCAAGGCGAGGCAGGTGGTCATCAGCTTCATCAGGTCGGGCACGTGTTCGAGAACGTCGTTGGCGACGATGCGATCGAAGCAGCCGGGCCCCAGGGTGACGTGGCCGAAACGCTGGGTTTTCAACGTCACGCCTCCGTCCGCGAAATCGACAGCACTGAGGTCGAGAACCGCGTCCGGCGCCCAACTGTCGTCGATGTCGATGTTGAAGCTGTCGGCGCGGAAGTCCTTGCCCGAACCGAGGTTGAGGGTCGAGACCGGCAAAAGGCGGACGGGTTCGAAGGCGTTCATGGCGAGGTCGTCCTGGCTGAAGGGTTGGGCGAACGAGGTTCGGCAGACCTCGCCTTCGCTCGACCGCCGCTCGGGGCCGAGCGTGCGTTCGAGGCGAGGGATGATCGGGAGGGAGTAGGGGGCGTCCGGCAGGCCGTAAGCGCTAGAGCATGGGAGTCCGGCCATCTCCCCGCCGGATCGTGTCGATGACGTAAGTAGCCAATGCCGTGGTGGTGAGGCGGCGGTGCAGGATGGCTTGAACGCGGGCGTGCAGTCGCTCCCAGGCATCTCGTCCGGCGCCCTGGACGAAGAAATCGTGGCCCTTTTCCAGAAGGGCGTTCCTGGCTTCGATGAGTTCGAACTTCGGCAGAAACATCATCGTCCAAACTGGACAGAATTCGAGGTTTTCGAAGTTAGGAATGCAACCGTTCGCCATGATCTCGTAATGACGCAGGCAGTCCCAACCGGCCTTCTTCATCGTGTAGCCGAAAAAGCTTTGGCCGTAGTCATTGTAGTAGGCTTCCTCGGTGTCGTATGAATAGGTTCGACGATCGCGTGGATCGATATAGGCCTGGATCTTGGTCTTGGACTGTCTATGGGCGGTGATCTTCTCGGCGGGAACGGCGAACTGGATCGGCGCGACGGATGGCCCGGGCGCATTGAGTTCACGTTTGAAATAGAGACCGCGGCCCAGCAGGCTGGCCGCGATGAGCTGGTCGTCCTCCCCATCGATGAAGGCGATCCTGTCGCTCGGGTAGTGATCGAATACATCGTGGATGAACGCCTGGCAGCGCCTGACGCTGCCGAAGATCACGACATCGTAGAAACGCCGAGCGATCTTGGCCGCCACATCGTCACGATCGATGCCATTATCGGAACCCAACAGGCCAAAAAGCGTGAACCCCCGGCCGTAAAGATCGCGTTTGCGCTGGCTTCCATCAGGATAGTCGGCGCGATACATATGGGCTATGCGGTTGACATCCACGACCTGAGGCCCGAACGATGTCCGAAGACCGTGGAACAACATGTCACATTGGTAGTCGGGAAATTCACCACCGGAGATGAACAGGATTTCCACCGAACGATCTCCGGAACGGGACACGGTCGGCCGTTGGGCCAACGGCTCGTCCAGTCATGGCCTGACTCTGACACCTCAATCCTGCGCCAAGCTGAACTGACAAGGGTTCGCGAGGTGGTTGTCTTTGTCATTCGAAGCGGAGACCTGGAACCCAGACGCATCGATGCTAAAGGATAGGTTCGGGGACATGCAACGGTCGGCACGTGCCGAGGTCTGGATCACGGATTCGCGCGCCCATCGACGCTGGTCCTGGATGACGACCGGAGCCGACGGGGCGTCACGTAGGAGAGGATCGCCGGACATGATCGCCTTGGACCGCGATGCGGCCTTCGCAGCGGCGCGCTCATGCGCTCGCGGACTTGAAGATCGAGGTCACGCCGACATGGGAGACGATGTCGTAGCGCTTGTCCCGCAGGAAACACCAGGTCGCGTTCCTTTGAGGATCGTTGAGGTCGAATCCATGCGCCTCGACCGCGACGACCTCCGGTCTGAAGCTCTCCCAGTCGTGCGACGAGAGCACTTCCAGATCCAGCCCTTCCACGTCGACGTTGAGAAAGTCGATCTGCCGGTCCGGTGACAAGACCTCGCCCAAGATGTCGCCCAGCTTCCGCACTTGCACGGTCCGCGAACTTCGGGGAACATGGGCGAAGTAGGGGTTGCTCGCTGCGGCCGAGTCCAGCGTCGTCAGCGCACTGTCCTGGAAGAACGATGCTTCCACGCTCCCTGTCCGGTTGCCGACGGCAGTGCAGATGCTGAGATCGTGCGGTCTTTCCGTTTTGAATTCATCGATAGCACGCTGTTCGACATCGATGTTGATGCCGCTCCAACCGTGATAGAGATGCAGAGCCGCAGTGTTGGAGTAACGATATGGGTGGTGGCAGCCGACATCCACATAGAAGCCGCCCGTCTTGCCCTCGAACAACCACAAGAGAACGCCGTCCTCCCCGAGTTGCGAGAAGGATATCTTGGCGTTGCCGCCTTGGATCGCACGAAGAAATCTCTGATCCATCGAAGGTTTCCGGCTTGCAGGGTAGTCGGGGATTGTTGCGGCGCAGCGGGAGCATGTGTCCCCGAAGCCAAGCGGTCGATCACAAACGGAATGCGCCGTCGATCTCAGCCGAGAGCCTCTTCGACCTCGAAGGGTTCCGGTGGCCGCCCCGCGTCGTGCAATTCGACCATGCGGGCCAGTGCGGCTTCGTAGTTCCGGGCATAGCGCGGCGTGTCGAACAGCGGCGCCGTGGGCCGGTTCGTCGCGAGCCTCTCGCGGTACGTCCGAAGCCGCGCGGCGTCGCGGGCCAGCGAGAGCGCCTCGCGCTCGTAGGCCGCGAGATCGGGTACGACCAAATCGGGCAACCCGACGGCGCCGAGCAGGCTCGCCGCCACCCGGCCCGCGAAATAGGGGCCGAGGCAGGTCAGCACCGGCACGCCGGCCCACAGCGCGTCGCTGGCCGTGGTGTGGGCGTTGACGGGCAGCGTGTCGAGGAACAGGTCGGCGAGGCCGATCCGGGCCATGTGGTCGGCGTAGGGCCGGGTGGGGGCGAAGACGATCCGCGCGCGCGCGACGCCGCGCGCCGCGGCCTCTTCCTTGAGATTGTGCGACGCCTGCACGTTGGCCTCGAGCAGCCACAGCACCGAGCCGTCGACGGCCTCGAGGAGTCGCATCCAGATGTCGAAGACCAGGGGCGTGATCTTGTAGTTGTTGTTGAAGCAGCAGAACACGAAGCCCCGTTCCGGCAGGCCGTGGTCGGTGCGTCGCGCATCGGGGTCGGCGCCCGGCCGGTCCCGGTCGTTGGGCTGGTAGCAATGCGGCAGATGGACGATCTTCTCGTCGTAGAAGGGCTGGTGGTCGCGCGGCGCCACCACGGCGTCGACCACGACATAATCCACGTGCGGCGTCCCCATGGTGCCCGGGAAGCCCAAGTAGTTGACCTGGATCGGCGCGGGCCGGAAACTCAGGATGTTGGGACGCGAATCCGTGGTGAAGCCCTTCATGTCGATCAGCACGTCGATGGCGTCGTCGGCGATGCGCTGCGCCGCGTCACGGTCGCCCAGGAACGATACGTCGACGAGGTGGTCGAGGGCTGCCGTCATGCGCTGGCCCATGGCGCTGCCGTCGCCCCGGCCGATGTTGTAGCCGTAGACTTCGAAACGCTCGCGGTCGTGCAGCTCGAGGAGCGCCATGACCAGCACGGCGGTGGCGTGGCCGCGGAAGTCGGCCGACAGATAGCCGATCCGGATGCGGTCGCGCGGCCCCGTCGGCTTCGGCCGGTCGAGCGGTGTCGGTTTCGCATCGAGGTTCTGTTCGGTCCAGGCCCGGGTCCATAGCAGGGTCTCGAGGTTGGACAGGCCCATCGCCATCAAGATAAAGGGCGAGAACGCCTCTCCGGCCGCGATGCAACGCGCGAGGTCGTCGCGCAGGCTGTCGCCGAAGCCGCGCCAGTCGCAGGCGTGCATCCTGGACCAGCAGAGCGCGATCCGCAGGTTCGGGCGGTCGGGCGCGAGCTCTGCCGCATGTTCGAGCACGGCACTCGCGGTGGCGTAGTCGCTGAGCTGGCGATGGGCCTCGGCCAGATACAGCAAGCTGTCGACGAGGTCGGGCTTCAGCCGGATCGCGTGTTCCAGGAACGGGATCCCCATCTCGGGCCGCTCGAGCCTGAGCAGCATGTAGCCGACGTTGTGGTAGGCGCGGGCGTCTCCGGGCGCGAGTTCCAGGGTCCGGCGGAAGTCCGCCAGGGCCGCCTCGAAACGGCCCGCGCGCTGGTTCAGCACGGCCCGGTTCATCAGCGCCATGGCGTGGTCGGGCCGGGCCTCGACGGCTCGACCGAGCAGCGCCACGGCCTCGTCCGGCCGGTCGTCGTCGGCCAGCAGCGCGCTCAGGGCCAGGCAGGCGCTGCCCCCGTGCCCCTCGGCCGCGAGCGCCGCCACGAGGTCCGCTTCGGCCTCCGCCACGCGGTCGAGCCGCAGCAGCGCCGCTGCGCGTTCGAGCAGGGCCGCGGTGGCGCCCGGCACGCGGGCGAGCCAGTCGGCGCAATGTGCGACACAGCCCTCGTGATCGCGGGACTCGCGCAGGACCTTGGCCCGGCGCAGCAGCGCGGGACCGTAAAGCGGATCGACCGCGAGGGCGTCCCGGCAGGCCCGCAGGGCGCCGTCGAGGTCGGGCTCGCGCATCAGGACCTCGGCCAGGGCGGTCCGGGGTGCAGGGCCGGCCGGATCGAGCGCCACGGCGCGCTCGACCGCGGCCCGCCCCTGTCTCAGGTTACCGGTCTCGGCCAGCGACAGACCGAGATTCATCCAGGCTTCGGCGTCGGACGGCGCCAGCGCGATCGCGGCACGGAACAGGGCCGCGGCTTCGGCGTGGCGACCGCGGAGGCCCGCGATCACGCCGAGGTTATGGCGCGCCCGGGCGACGTCGAGGCCGGCCGCGAGACAGCGCTGGAACAGCGCTTCGGCTCCGTCGAAATCGCCGCTGCCGAAACACGCGACGGCGCGGGCGAAGGTCGGGGCCGCCCCGTTCCCGGCGCGCTCGACCTGCCGCCCCCGTTTCGCGTCACGACGACGTTCCGCTCTGTTCACGCCCGTTCTCCGCCGTGGACCGGCCCAGTCACGACGGCAGCTTGTTCGAGAAGCCTTGTGCGGACCTGTCAGGCCGCGATACCGCGACGATGGAGAGTTCCGAACGCAAAAGCGCCGGTCCTTCGCTGGCCGGCGCTCCCGTTCATCAAATGCGAGGCTGACCCCGGAAGCCAAGCTTCCAGGGTCAGCCTGACGGGCTTTAGCCGAACAGCTTCAGGATGAGCTGGCTGTTCTGGTTGGCGATCGACAGCGCCTGGATGCCCAGCTGCTGCTGAGTCTGCAGGGCCTGAAGCCGCGTCGATGCGAGGTTCATGTCGGCGTCCACCAGCGAGCCCACGCCCGACGTGAGCGCGTTCGTCAGCGTCGTCACGAAGGTCTGCTGGTTGTTAACGGCGGTGGTGACGCTGCCGAGCTGGGCGCCGGCGCCATTGACCTGGTTGATCAAGTTGTCGATGCCGACCTGAAGCTTTGCGAGATCGCTGGACGACGCGTTGGTGATGTTGATGGCGAGCAGGCTGCCCACGGCATAGGCGCCCGCGCCCGCGCCCGTGCCGGCCGCACCGCCGACGCCTGCGCCCGAGAAGGCGCCGAGCGACACCGCCAGGATGCCGCCGGCGCCGCCGACCTGCGTGCCGGACGTACCGGACGTGCTGACCGACAGGGTCTGGAGGCTCGTGGCGCCCGATGCGTTGCGGGTGAAGGACGACACGAAGGAGGCCGAGGTTCCCGAGGAGCCGTCGAGCAGGTTGACACCGTTGAGCGAGGCCGAGGTCAGGGTGGCCACCAGGGTCTGTTGCTGGGCCGCGATGTCGGTCTGCACCTGAGCCGTCGAGGTGCCGGACTGCTGGGCCGAGACCACGTCGGCCTTGATCCTGTTCAAGTATGTCAGGGTGCTGTTCAGCGCCGCGTTGGCGACGCCGAGCACGGAAGAGCCGAGGTTGAGGGCGTCGGACACGGCCGACAGTGCCCCGGTGTCGGACCTGAGCGTGTTCGAGATGGACCAGTAGGCGGCGTTGTCGGAGGCGGTCGAAACCCGCAGGCCCGACGAGATCTGCGCCTGCGTGATGGACAGGGACTTCTGCGTCGCCGAGAGGTTCTGCAGTGCGGTCATGGCCGAGTTGTTGGTAAGAATGCTGCTCATTGTCGGATATCCTGTTGCGAATGACTAGCGAGGACATCCCGGGTCGAAACCGGTACGCAAGAGCGGCATCATGCCTGTGACGACTGCCGTGAACGGCGACCGGTCAGCCTTGCGTGAGTTGAACCCTACGGACCCTTCCTTTCAGAGCGGTGAACGGCGGCTCGCGACGCTGAGCCCCGCCGGACGGTGCGCCATGCGATCGACGACGGGGTTAACCGATCGATCCAGGCCGCCCCCTGCACCTCGACGACGTCTCGCGGTCAGGAATAGGACCGGATCAGACTTCCAACCAGCATGTTCCAGCCGTCGATCAGCACGAAGAACAGCACCTTCAGCGGCAGGGAGATGACGGAGGGCGGCAGCATCATCATGCCCATCGACATGGTGATGGTCGACACCACCATGTCGATCACCAGGAACGGCAGGGCGATAAGGAACCCGATCTCGAAGCCGCGACGGATCTCCGACACCATGAAGGACGGGATCAGGATGCGGAGGTCGACCGCGTTGCGGTCCGCGGTGTCGCCGCCCGCGGTCTTGATGCTCGGCGGGGCGAGATCCGCGAACAGCTTCAGGTCCTTTTCCCGCACCTGGGCCAGCATGAATTCGCGGAACGGCCCGGTGATCTTGCCATAGGCCTCGCCTTCCGAGATCTTGCTCTCGAGCAGCGGCCGAAGGCCCCCGTCGTAGGCCCGGTCGAAGGTCGGCGCCATGACGTAGAAGGTCATGAACAGCGACAGGCTGACCATGATCAGGTTGGCGGGCGTGGTCTGCAGTCCCAGCCCCGAGCGCAGGAACGAGAACGCGATGGCGAAGCGCGTGAAGCTCGTCACCATCACGAGCAGGCCCGGCGCGATCGACAGCACCGTGAGCAGCCCGACGAGCTGGACGATGCGGCCGCTCGCGCTGGCGCCGGCCTGCGGCAGCACGTTGCCGAGATCGATCGATTGGGCCTGGGCAAGCCCCGCGAACCCGCAGAGGCACGCTGCGACGAGGATCACGCGGGCCGTGCCCGCCGTTTTGCGCCGACGCATGACTAGCGACGGCCGCGAGGCGCGCGCCCTGGCCTTCTCATCGCACGACCAGCATTTCGATCAGGAGCTCCCGCACCTTGCCGCCCGACCGCAGCGCGGCGCGCTCGTTGAGATCGTCGCGCAGCGCCTGGAGTCCGCTGGCGCCCTGCAACTGGGTCAGCGACAGTGTCCGCACGAAGGCCAGGATGTCGTCGCCGACCTCCCGGCCGATGACGTCCATCTCGGCCGCGTCGGTTCTGTCGTAGACGATCGCGGTTTGCAAGCGGATCGAGGCGCCCTCGGGCGACACGAGGTTGGTGACGACGGGCACGAGTTCCTTGAGAGCACGGGGCGGGCTGCCGCGACCGCGACGTTCTGGCAGTAGCGCTGCGCATCGCTGGCCGGCGCGGCGGGTTTCGCGGCCGATGCCGCGGCGACCGGCACCGTGGGAGCCGTCGCGGAAGCGGCCGGTCCCGCGGCGGCCGGCGCTGCCAGCGCCCCGGGTCGCTTCGGTTCGGGAGCGACCGGGCCGGCCACCGGCACCGCGGGGGACGCGACCGCCACCGTAGCAGAGCCGAAGGCCAGCATGGCGAGAACGAGGCCCGGAGGGGGGAAGCGCAGGGACATGGCGATGGCGGGGGTGCCTCGATGAAGCGGTGACCGACCCACCGTGCTGCGGTCAGCTTGCGTCGGGCTGGCTCGGAATACCGGCTCCGTCCCGCTCGCGGATGGCGGCGGATCCGAGCAGTCGGGAGCACGGAGCGTGGGCGCTGCCGGGATGGGCGTCCTCCGGGGGCCGTGAGGCGACGCGCTCCAGGTCCTCGGCGCGTGCCGCGCGGCGCCGGCCTTCGCGCCACAGCACCGTGAGCCCGCTTCCCACGATCATGGCCGAGCCCATCACGACGCCGGGCCCGGGAAGGTCACCCCAGACGGCCCAGCCGAGCATCACGGCCCAGACGATCGATGCATATTGGAACGGCGCCAGCAGCGACGCCGGCGCCAGCGTCAGGGCCCGGGTGATGCACACGAAGCAGCCCATCGACACGAGGCCGACCAGGAACATCAGCGTCAGATCGACGGGGGTCGGCGTCGCCCAGCCCGGACCCGCCAGGGCCGCGCCGATCAGGCCCGCCCCCGCGAACTGCGAGGCCGTCAGGGTGAGCCAGTCCGTGCGCCGCAGCTTGCGCGTGATCGTGATGGCGCCCGCGAACATCGACGAGCCGAACAGCGCCACGAGGGCCGCGGGCGAGAAGCTCGCACCGGTCGGTTGCAGCGCCACCACGACGCCGCCGAATCCCAGGATCACGGCGCCCCAGCGGAACGGTCCGACCTTTTCGCCCAGCACCGGCACCGACAGGGCTGTGATGATCAGCGGCGCCGCGAGATAGAACGTCATCACGTCGGCCAGGGGCAGGGTCCGGGTGGCGAAATAGAATGAGAAGCTGTCGGCCGCCATGCACAGGACTCGTAGGACGTGCGGTCGCCACTCGCCGCGGATGTCGAGGTCCGGGCGCCGGTACCACAGCAGAGGGCCGAGGACGACGGCCGCCCCGATGCTGCGCAGCGTCAGCAGCTCGCCCACTCCGTAGGTACCCACGAGCCACTTGCCGAGGGCGTCGTTGACCGCGAACAGAAGGACCCCAAGCGAATAGAGCAGGATGCCCGCGCCGGTGCCGGTCATCGCGGCGCAGCCGGGCCGGAGATCTTCGCCGCGAGGGGCGAAGACGCCAGGGTGCCATGAGGCGCGTCCATGTAGCGACGCGCCAGCGTGTGGTAGACGCCGTGCGGATAGATCAGCTTCGACGCGGCATTGGCCAGGATAGCGCAGATCATGATGGGGATCACGAGCGCGTGGTTCTCGGTCATTTCGGATACGAACAGGAAGAAGAACCGGCGCCGCCATCGCGGCAGCCAGATCCGGATGGCGCGGAGGTGGAAGCTGCGCCGAAGCGAGCGGAAGCGGGGGCGGGCGGACGACATTCCCGTGCCCTACAGGATGTCGGGCTCACATACAGCCCCGACGCACGACGCCGGCGATCCTCACACCCTTCGAAACGCGATGCGCATGGCCGGCCGACGCCCCGATCCCCAAGTTGTCGGCATCCTCGATGCTTGTCGTCGGCATCTACTTCCGATTGTTCGACTGTAGAAACACCCTCATCAGTTTTGAGGTTTGCCTTCCGACTTTATAGCGGGCTATATAACGTGACAACGTCGAGGCGCGCAACGTGTCGAGGATTGACAGCAACGACCTGGCCGATACCACCGAGGCGCTGCTGAAGCGCCTGTGGCGTCACGCGCTTCTCGTGTCCGGACAGGGCGACATCGCCGTCGATCTCGTGCGGGCGGCCTGCGCCCGTGCCATGCCGGGAGGCCGCCGGGCGAGCGGCGAGCCGAGGCGTGACGTCCGTCACTTCGCCGCACTGCACGCGATCTGGGCCGAGGAGGTCAGGCCCGAGGGCCGACCTCCGGCCGACGCCGACCTCGGCCGACATGGACTCGCGGCCCACATCCCCGCCAGCCCTCTTTTCGCCGCCGAGGTCTTGCGGGAGGTCTCGGCGCTGGCGGAGCCGTATCGGGAAGCCGTGGTGCTGACCTACGGCGAAGGGCTGAGCTACGGGGAGACGGCCGCGGTCCTCGGTGGCACGGCGTGCGAGGTCGCGGGGCTCCTGGCGACCGCGCGACTCGCCTTGGCGACCGCCGACCGGGAGCATGGCGGCGCGGGTCCGGACCCCGTGAGCTCCGCCACCCTGACGGCCTATATCGACCAGGAAATGGATCCATCCTCGCAACGCGGCCTGGAGCAGGATCTCGAAACCACACCCGGGCTGCGGGACCACCTCGCCGTGCTGCGCTCCGGCGAACGGCCGTTCCGGCTGAGCTTCGATGCGCTACTCGATACGGCGCCGAGCCTGCAACTCGCCGCAATTCTGGCGGGCTTGGCGACGGAGCGCGATCTCGACGCTTCGGGTCGTGCACAGTTCGACGCTCGTCGGTCGGCCGACGGGCTCGGCTCGCCGGGCGGCTGGCTGGCCGGCATCGGCGGTGGCCGATCCTGGCGGCACCTGTGGCCGATCCTGGCCGGAGTTGCCCTGGGAGCGGGCGGGGGCCTCGCGGTCGGCAGTCTCGGCCATGGCATGCCCTGGGGGCTCGCCGCGGAGCCGGTGGACGTCTCTCTCCCGGCGAACTGGCAAGAAGCCGTGGTCGGAACTATCGCGCTGGTGTCGCCGGAAGATGTCGCCGTCGGCCGCGACCGCGTTCCGGCCGACAGTCCTCAATTGGCCCTGGTTCAGGAAAGGCTTGGCTTCGACCTTTCGAAGGTGACGACCCTCGACGGACTGACGCTCAAACGCGTGCATCTGCTTCGCTTCCGAAGCACGCCGATCGCGGAGCTCGCTTATCTCACGGCGTTCGGCAACCTCGTCGTGCTCTGCATCGCGGCCGAGCCGGGCCTCGACAGAGTGTTCGAGACGAGGGAGATCAAGGGATCGAAGGTCGTGACCTGGAGCCGGGATGGCCTGTCCTTCATGGTGGCGGGGGAACGCGACGAGGGCGCGCTGCGCGCCGATGCCGAGGGGATGCGGCGCAAGCTCTAAAGGACGTCACGCGGCCGACCCTTCGCGTCCAGGGGTTCCCAGGGGAACGACGGTCTCGGTTCGGTCCGCCATGACCTCATCGCGTTCCGAAAGCGATCATTCCCCCAAGGGTGCCTCATGCGAACCGACCCCGGATCGATCTGGACGGCAAGCTGTCGCGCAGCGCCGGTCGCGACCGGGACATGGGATGCATCGTTTTCCTGGAGACCATCTGGTCGAGGGACAGCGGCTTAGAGAAGAAGAAGCCCTGGGCGTTGCGGATCTGCGTCGCCTCGCTCAGGTAGGTCAGTTCCTCGATGGTCTCCAGGCCTTCTGCGATGATGTTCATGCCGAGTGCATGGCCGAGTGATTCGATCGCCTTGAGGATGCTCTGGCTGCGGGGTCGGCGATGGATGTCGGTGATGAAGGACCGGTCGATCTTGAGCTCGTCGGCCGTGAGATCGGCGAGGGCCGACAGCGACGAGTAGCCAACCCCGAAGTCGTCGATCGAGACCTTGGTGCCGATGCGGCGCAGCATCGGCAGGATGGTGGCCTGCAACTCGCTCTTGGCGAAGAAGGCCTCCTCGGTCAGCTCGAGCATGAACCGCTCGGCGCAGCCGGTCGCCGCCAGATCCGACACGAAGGTCTCCATGAAGAGGCAATCGCCCGCCTGCTTGGCCGCGACGTTGAAACTGATGGTGGTGCCGGAGCCGAACACGGCATCGATGTCGTCGAGGGCCGCCATGGTCTCATCGAGCACCAGGCGGGAGATATCGTTGATCATCCCGAGCTCGACCGCGAGGCCTATGAAGTCCCCCGGCGGATGGATGAAGCCGGCTTCGTCGCGCCAGCGCAGCAGCACTTCCAGGCCGACCGTGGCGCGCGTGTGGATATCGACCTTGGGCTGGTACGCGCACAGGAAGCGTCGGTCGCGGATTGCCAGCCGCAGCCGCTGCTCGGTTTCCATGCGGGCATCGGCGGCAGCCCGCATGTCGTCGTCGAACAGCGCGACCGCACCCTTCTGACGGCCCTTGATGCTGTACATTGCGAGGTCGGCATGGCGGCGCAGCGTGTCGTAGTCATCGCCGTGCTCCGGGTAGAGGCTGATGCCGATCGACGCGGAGGTGAAGATTTCGTAACCTTCCGCAAAGAAGGGCTGCTTCAAGCGCGCCAATAGACGGCCGACCTGCTTGAGAACCGCTCCGGCACCGCCGTCCGATTGCAGCAGCAACACGAATTCGTCGCCTCCGATGCGCGCCAGCAGGTCGCCGGCCGGCATAACGTCGGAGACGCGCGCCGCTAGCTTGGTCAGGATCTGGTCGCCGACCGCGTGACCATAGTAATCGTTGATGTGCTTGAAGTCGTCGATGTCGACGAAAGCCAAGGCGAAGCGGGACTGGTCACGGTCGACCAGTTCGGCCACGGCATGTTGCAGGTAGCTCCGGTTGGGCAACCCCGTCAGGTCGTCGAAATGGGCGCGCCGGAACAGTTCCGCTTCGAGCTTCTTCTGTTGCCCGAGGTCGACCGTGGTCGACACCGCATAGGTGGGGCCATCGACCGGGACGGCGGTGTGGAGCGCCCGCACCTCGGGCGCCGAGGCCGATGTGGCGGCTTCGTTGCTGATCGCTCCGTCGGACGCCCCGCCAAGGTCGAAGCCGATCGGAGCGGAGCGGAGCACGAGATCGGTGATCGCGATGCGCTCGACAGTGCCGTTCCGGAGGCCATCCGTCTCGAAGCCTTCGGAGGCGTACCGGCTATCGCCGAGGCTCCGGGCAACGGCGACATCCGGCGCCTCCGCAATCATCGTCGCCGACCTTTCGACCATGGTGGGATCGATCCCTTTTCCTGAGACGGTGCGATCGGCCGGTTCAACTGGCCGGTGACAGCGGGGTTCGGGCCAGGCTTGCCTCGAGGCGACTCTTCAGAAGACGGACGTCCGGAGCGTCGACGTCCGGCTCGCCCTCGTCGGAACGCGGCTTTCCGCTCAAGTGGGCACCACGCCAGCGCTCGACGACGCTTCTCACGAAGTCCGGATCTTGAGGGTCTGCTGTCGCCTGTCCGAGGGCATGGGATGCCTCGTTGCGCGGCAGCCGGTCCTGGGCCATTTGATGGAACGTCATGCGGACCGGAACCGAGACACCCTCGCCGAACGCCACGGCTTCGCCCGTCGCGAGCGTCGGCACGAAGGACAGCAGGTTGGCGGCGGCATCCGACACGGCCGAGCGCAGCAAAGCCTGGTCGCGGTCATTGGCCATGCGCATCGCGAAAAGCGTGCCGCATTGGGCGATGATGGTGGGGTCGAGCTCGGCCGGACGCTGGGTGACGAGGCCCAGGAACACGCCGTATTTCCGGCCCTCGCGGGCGATGCGGCTGAGGGCGCGGCGGGTCGGGTTGAACCCTGCCGTGGGATCGGCCGACGCGTAGCGGTGTGCTTCCTCGCAGACGAACAGCAATGGAACCGCGCCGTCGCTCCACAGGCCGAAGTCGAAGGCCAGCCGGCACAATACGCAGACCACGGCATCGACGGTCTCGGGCGGCAGTCCGGCCAGTTGCGCCACGCTGATCGGCTTGCCTCCGGGGTCGAGCCTGAACAGGTTGCGGAGCAGGTCGGCCATCGTGTCGCCGCCGACATTGGCGTTCTCGAACATGAAGCCATAGTGCGGGTCGTTGCGGATCGTCTCGATCCTGGTCATCAGTCGATGGTAGTGCATGCGCGCGGCCCGGTTTTCGAGTCGGCCCATGCGTTCGTCGATCAGCGAGACGAGGTCCTGGACCACGTAGGGGACCGGCGTGTCGACCGTGAAGCCGGAAACCCGCGGGTCGCCCCGACGCCGCAGCGCACGATCCCCGGTCTTGTATTGGGTGTACATGCTCTTGGCGATCGGAATGACTTCGGCCAGGATCTCGAGTTCCTCGGCGACGCCCGCCCGCCCGCCATAGACGACGTCGGCCAGTTCCTCGAAATTGAAGAGCCAGAAGGGCAGCTTGAGATTGCGCGAGTTGACGATGTTGGCCTCGTCGCCGAAACAACGTCCGTATTCGTTGTGCCCGTCGAGCAGGAAGATGCGGACGTTGGGCCGTGCCGCCATGATCTCGCCGAGGATCACGGCCATGCCGCTCGACTTGCCGACGCCGGTGGTGCCCAGCACGGCGAAATGTTTGCCGATGAGGCCATCGACGTCGATGCAGGCCGGCAGGGTCTCGTCCTGATGAAGCGTGCCGATGGCGGTCAGGTGGTCGGCTTCGGTGGCATAGATCAGGCGAAGATCGTCGGCGTCGAGCAGCACCGCGGCGTCGCCGATGGCCGGATATTGCGACACGCCACGCTTGAAGCGGCTCAGGCCATCCGCACCGAGGCGGATCTCGCCCATGAGGTCGACCAGGACGGAGGCCTCGAAATCCTGTGGCCGTGCTGCGGCCGGCAGTTCCGCCGAGGCCGCCGTCACCATGGCGACGATGAACGAGCGGCCGGCCCGCAGCCCGACGAACCGGCCCACGGTCGCGACGGCCGAAGCGGGACGGTCGCCGACCGGCATGACGCCGATACCCGCCTTGGATCCGGTGACCGAGACGATGCGGCCGAACTGCGCGTGGCCTCCAGTGCGGCCCTTGATCGGGCTTTCAAAATCTTGGAGTCGCAAGCCGCTGCACCTTGGTTCGATTTGCCTAGTGGTCCGACCCAGACGGATGATTCATCCGTCTGGGTCGGACCACCAGCTTAGAGGCGGTGCACCGATTCATCTCAGACGGTAGGTGTACCTTCCGTCTGAGTCGGTGCACTAGTACCGTTATGAGCCGGCATTGTTGAACAAATTCTGAATTGATCCACCAAATGGTCAATTATATCCCAATAACAACTGCGCTAAAAAGCGTCGGAAATCGAGTACACCTTGTTTACGATGGATCCCGAGCTTCCGGCGCGGCAGCTCAGCGGGCGACCCTGCCACGGCCCTCCACTCTCGGATCTGGTTGCGCAAGCACGTAAGGTGACGGCGGGCTCGGAACGGAACCGCTCGAACCTGCTCCTGGAGCCGATCCTCGATTTGTGCTTTCTGCACGAGGTCGGCGCCCGATAGCGGTGCCGGGGGGAGGGTGCCGCCATGCGGATCGCGGACCGCGTGTTCCTGGTCACAGGCGCGGCGTCGGGGTTGGGCGCCGCCACGGCCCGAATGCTGGTCGCCGAGGGCGCGAGCGTGGTCCTGGCCGACCGCGCCCAGGACGCCGGGGCCGCGCTGGCGTCCGGGCTCGGAGCGCGGGTCCGCTTCGTCGCAGCCGACGTCACCAGCGAGGTCGACGGGGCCGCGGCCGTGCGGACGGCCCACGACGGTTTCGGTCGGCTCGACGGCCTCGTGAACTGCGCCGGCGTGGCGCCGGCCGAGAAGATCCTCGGCCGCGACGGCCCGCATGACCTCGAGAGCTTCGCCCGCACGGTCTCGATCAACCTCGTCGGTACTTTCAACATGATGCGGCTCGCGGCCGAGGTCATGGCGCGCGGGGAACCCGATGCCGAGGGCGAGCGCGGCGTAATCGTCAACACGGCCTCGGTCGCGGCTTTCGACGGGCAGATCGGGCAGGCTGCCTATGCGGCCTCGAAGGGCGGGGTCGCGGCCCTGACGCTGCCGGCCGCGCGGGAACTCGCGCGGCACGGCATCCGGGTGGTCTGCATCGCCCCAGGCATCTTCGAAACGCCCATGCTGGCCGCCATGCCGCAATCCGTCCGGGAGGCGCTCGGTGCGGGCGTGCCGTTCCCGCCGCGCCTCGGACGTCCGGGCGAATATGCGGCGCTGGTGCGCCACATCATCGCCAACACCATGCTCAACGGCGAGACCATCCGGCTCGACGGCGCGCTGCGCATGGCCCCGCGCTGAAGGGGCGGCTCGAGGAGATCACCCATGGTGGAACGCGATCCCATCGTCATCGTCGGCGCCGCCCGCACCCCCATGGGCGCGTTCCAGGGCGCCCTCGCGCCGGCAGTGGCGCCCGAACTCGGCGCCGCCGCGATCCGGTCGGCGGTGCAACGTGCGGGCGTGTCGCCCGACGCCGTCGACGAAGTCGTTATAGGCTGCGTGCTGCCGGCCGGGCTCGGCCAGGCGCCTGCCCGCCAGGCGGCGCTCGGCGCCGGGCTGCCGCTGGGGACCGGCGCCACCACGGTCAACAAGATGTGCGGTTCGGGCATGAAGGCCGCGATGCTGGCCCACGACCTGATCCTGGCCGGCAGCGCCGACATCGCCGTGGCGGGCGGGATGGAGAGCATGAGCAACGCCCCCTACCTGCTCGATCGCGCGCGGGCCGGATACCGCATGGGTCACGGCCGCACCCTCGACCACATGTTCCTCGACGGGCTCGAGGACGCCTACGACCGGGGTCGGCTGATGGGCACCTTCGCTGAGGATTGCGCCCGCCACCACGATGTCACGCGCGTCCAGCAGGACGACTATGCGGTCGCGTCGTTGCGACGGGCGCGTGCCGCCATCGCGGACGGGAGCTTCGCGGCCGAGATCGTGCCCATGACGGTCACGAGCGGCCGGACCGAGCGGGGCGTGGCGGAGGACGAGCAGCCCGGCAAGGCCGACCTCGACAGGATCCCCACCCTGAAGCCCGCTTTCCGCGACGGCGGCACCGTGACGGCGGCCAACAGTTCATCGATTTCGGACGGTGCCGCCGCGCTGGTGCTGATGCGCCGGTCCGAGGCCGAGCGGCGCAATCTGCGGCCGCTGGCGCTGGTCGCGGGCCACAGCACCTTCGCGCATGAGCCGTCCCTGTTTCCCACGGCGCCGGTCGGCGCGCTGCGGCGCCTCGCCGAGCGCACCGGCTGGTCGCTCGCCGCCGTGGACCTGTTCGAGATCAACGAGGCCTTCGCGGTCGTGGCGCTGGTCGCCATGCGGGCGCTCGACCTGCCGCACGACAAGGTCAACGTGCATGGCGGCGCCTGCGCGCTGGGCCACCCCATCGGAGCCTCGGGAGCCCGCATCCTGGTGACGCTACTTGCGGCCCTGGAGCGTCGGGGCCTCCGGCGCGGCATGGCGGCTCTCTGCCTCGGTGGCGGGGAAGCCACCGCCATGGCGGTCGAGCGGCTCAGCTGACGACGGGAGTTCGCCGTCGAGCCGCCGCAACACACCCGCGAGCCTGTCGTCCTCGATGCCGAGGTCGACAAGGTGCTCGTGGGTGTTGCGCACATAGTCGAGGTTGGCGCCCGACAGGCCGCGGCCCTGGGCCACGAGCCGCGTCAGCGCCTCGAGCCCCAGCACGCCCGCATATTGGGGGTGGGATCGGCTTGCCACATAGGTCACGGCCGACAGTCTGCGGCCGTCGGCGAGGCGCACGGGCGCCGCAATCTCCGCATAGACGCCCGTGATCAACTCGCGGCGCCGGACGGCCTCCAGGGTTGCGGCCCGCGCCGAGGCTGCGATACGAAAGCAGAGGCCGACGCAGGATCCGCCGCGGTCGAGCCCCAGCACGAGCCCCGGCTGGTCGGGCGTGCCGCGGTAGTGATGCGAGTAGATGCAGAGGGCACGATGGAAACCGAACAGCCGCGCCCGCAGCCGCTCCTCGAAGGCAAAATCCGGTCGCCACATCAGCGACCCATAGGCGAAGATCCACAGGTCGTCGGCCGCGTCCGGCATCGGGGCTCGGCTCCATCCTCGGCAGCGATGCCGCCTCGGCCTTCCATAGGACGGTTCGCGCCCTCTGGGCAGCCCCGGTTCGACGGGGAGCCAGATGAGTGACATCACGCTCCGTCGGAGCCGCCGGCGGCCCCGGGCGATGCTGATGGTGCCGGCCGCGTCCGCCCTCATCCTCCTGCTCGGCTGGTCGGTGCTGTGGGAGGTGGCGCGCCAGCAGGCGATCTCGGCCATGGACGGCTGGATCGCGGCCGAGGCGGCGCATGGCCGCCAATGGTCCTGCCCCGGCCGGGACGTGTCGGGATTCCCGTTCCGCATCGCCCTGTCGTGCAGCGACGTGAGCTTCGCGGGCGTCGTCGATGGGGCGCGGGCCGAGGGGCATCTGGCCGGCCTGTCGGCCGAGGTCTGGCTCTACGAGCCGAGTTCCGTCGACATCGCGCTCGCGGGGCCGCTCGCCTTGACGAGCCAGGACGGTCACGCCGACTTCACCCTGAGCTGGGCGGCACTGCACGCCACCCTTCGCGGCCTCGTCGGCGGCATGAAGCGGATCGAGCTCGTGGCCGACGGGGCCGATCTTCTGCGGCCGGACGGCCGCGGCGGCCATGCCGACCGCGTCGCGTTGCACGCCGGCCCGGCGGCCGGCCGACCGGGCGACGACGTTGCCGACGCCGTCGATCTCGTCGTCACGGGAGCCATGATCCCCGCGCTCGACGCCCTCACGGGCGAGGGTGCCCGGTTCGATGGCGCCGTCACGGGCGTGGTGACGCAGGCCTTCGGTGACCTTCCCGATCTCGGCATGAGGACGGTGGAACGCTGGCGCAGCCGCGGTGGGCATCTCGAAGTGTCGAGCCTCGTGCTCGGCAAGGGCGACCTCAGGGCTACGGCCGCCGGAACTCTGGGGCTCGACGACCAGCACCGCGTGGCGGGACGGCTCGACGCCGGCCTGTCGGGTTTCGAGCCCTTGATGCGCCGCTTCGGCATCCCGGTGCGGGCCGCCGCCATCGGTGGGCTTCTCGCGAAGCTGCTCGGCGGCAAGACCGCCCAGCCCGCACCGGATGCGGCCGGAACGATGACGCTGCCGATCGTTTTCGGCGACGGCGCGATGTCGATCGGGCCATTCAAGACGGCGTTGCGGCTGCCGCCACTCTATTGATCGATTGCGGCCTGCGCCGAGATTCCGCCCTGTCGCTGCCGCCCCTATAGAAGGGTCGTCGGCGCCGCGCATTCCACGAGTGTCGCCCAGACAAGAGGCCGCCTTGCCGTTCCGCATCCTGTCCGTCCTGTTGATCCTGTTCGGGTTCGCGCTGGCATCCGCCCGGGCGCAAGTGCCCGGCCAGGCGGCCGGCGACCTCGACGGCGCCAAGCAGACCATCGACCAGATCGAGGCCAGGCTGGCCCGCGGCGGCCTCACCGACGGCGTGCTCCAGCAACTGCGCGACCAGATCGATCCCGTGACGGCCCGGATGAACGCGGTCGCATCCGACCTCGTGCCGCGCATGGCCGCCGTCAGGGACAGGCTGGCCCAGCTCGGGCCCGCGCCCGATCCCAAGAGCAACGCCACGGAAGCCTCCGCCATCACGGCAGACCGCAGCGCGCAGCAGAAGCTCTTCGACGACCTCGACGGCACGGCCAAGCGCGCCAAGGTGCTGGCCGTCCAGGCCGCCCAGATCAGCGACACCATCGTGACCCGCCGCCGCGACCTCTTCGCGCACGATCTTTTCGCCCGGTCGAGGAGCCTGGGCAGCCCGGGCCTCTGGACCGCGGTGGCGGTCGAGGTCCCGGTCGATGCCCAGCGGGTCGCGACGCTGGCCCGGAACTGGGGCCAGGCCGCGTCCGACAGGCTGTCGGTCTGGCAGAAGCCCGTCCTGGCACTGCTTCTGGCCGCGCTCGCGCTCGGTTACTACCCGGTGTGGCGGGTCGCGGTGCGGGTGCGGAGCCGTGATCCCGAAGCCCGTCCGACGCGGTTCGGCAAGGCCGTCGCAGCGGTTCGCGTGGCCGCCACGACCGCGATCGTCCCGGTAGCGGCCGTGCTGGCGCTCGGCGGGCTCGTGGTCTTGTTCGATCTGCCGAATCTGCTGCAGGCTTTGGGGGAGTCGCTCACCGTCGGGGTCGTGGTGGTGGCGCTCGGCACGGGCCTGTCGCGCGGCCTTTTCGCTCCCAAGAGTCCGAACTGGCGCTTGCCGCCGATCGGGGACGACACGGCCAAGAACCTCTATCATCTCACGATCACCGTCACGGCCATCGTGGCGGCCGAACATGTCGTCGAGGCCGTCAACGCGTTCATCCAGGTGGGCGTGCCGACCGCCATCGCGACGCGTGGCCTCGGCGCGCTGGCGGTGGCGGTCGCGATCGGCCTCGCGCTCCGCAGGGCCTGGCTCCGCCGCCACGGCGCCGAGACCCCTGCGCTCGGCGACCCGCAGGGCGAGCATTGGGCCGCGCTGCTGCGCGTCACGGGCCGCGCCGTCGCGGTCTTACTGCTGGTGGCCGTGCTGGTCGGCTACGTGGCCTTGGCGGCCTTCCTGGTGGAACAGGTCATCGCCATCGCGGGCACGCTGGCGATGCTCTACGTGCTGCTGATCCTGGCCGACGAGGGCTTCCGCACCGCGCTGAGGCCGCAGAGCGCCATAGGGCGCGGACTGGCGGCGCTGGTCGGCCTGCGGCCCGACGGGCTGGCCCAGATCGCCGTCCTGTCCTCGGCGGTGGTCCGGGTGTCGCTCCTAGTCGCGGCGGCGCTTCTGGTGCTGGCGCCCTGGCGCATCGAGTCGGGCGACATGCTGGCCACGGTCGAGGCGGCCTTCTTCGGCTTCGCGATCGGGGGCGCCACCATCTCGATCGCGTCGCTGATCGTGGCGGTGCTGCTCTTCGTCCTCGCGGCCGCCGCCACCCGGGCCGTGCAGCGCTGGCTCGAGACCGAGTACCTCCCCCACACCAAGCTCGACACCGGCCTGCAGAACTCGATCAAGACGAGCCTCGGCTATGTCGGCTTCATCGCGGCGCTGGGTCTGTCGCTGGCCTATCTCGGCCTCTCCTTCGAGCGGCTGACGCTGATCGTCGGCGGATTGTCGCTCGGCATCGGTCTCGGCCTGCAGAGCGTCACCAACAACTTCGTCTCCGGGCTGATCATGCTGTGGGAGCGGGCCGTGCGGGTCGGCGACTGGGTGGAGGTCGGGGCCGAACAGGGCTTCGTGAGGCGCATCAACGTGCGCTCGACCGAGATCGAGACCTTCGACCGGGCGCTCGTGATCATGCCCAACGCCAGCCTCGTGTCGGGCGTGGTCAAGAACTGGGTGCGCAACGACCGCGTCGGCCGCATCAAGCTGCCCTTCGTGGTGCCGCTCTCGGCCGACCCCGAGGCGGTCCGCACGGCGCTGATCGCGACCGCCAGGGCGCACGAGCGGGTGCTCACCATCCCGACCCCGAGCGTTTTCTTCACGGGTCTCGGCGAAGCCAACATGACCTTCGACCTCGTCTGCTTCATCGACGACGTGGAAAGCCGGATCCGGGTGACGAGCGACCTCCTCTACGACATCCACGCCAAGCTCAAGGCCGCGGGCTACGTCAACCCGCCGGCCGCCCCCACGGTGTCGAGCCCGGCGCTCGACCGGTTGGATGCCTGGCTGAACGAGAAGCTCGCCGAGGACAAGGGACGGGCGGCGGCGGCCGAATAGGAAACGACGTGTCGACGGGATCGACACGTCCGCGGGACGTGTCGAAGAAAAGGGATTTCCTCGACATGTCGTGACAGGGTGGGGTTCCCTTGAGCGGTACTCAGCACCGTGCCTTTCCGCGCCGACCAGCCCTTCAACGCCCTGCCGCCCCTGCCGCCCGACCGGGATGTCGAGACGCGGGCCGTGCTCAAGGCCTGCGTGGAAGCGCGCGCCGCCCTGGCGGAGGTGCGGATCGCCGGCCAGCTCATCCCCAACCAGGCGATCCTCATCAACTCGATCCCCATCCTGGAAGCGCAGGCCAGTTCCGCGATCGAGAACATCGTCACCACGGCCGACCGGCTGTTCAGGTTCGCCAACGACGCCGGCGGGGACGCCGATCCCGCCACCAAGGAAGCGCTGCGCTACAGGACGGCCCTGTACCAGGGCTTTCGCATGCTGGAGCGCCGCCCACTCACCACCAATCTCGCAGTCGACGTCTGCCGCCTCATCAAAGGTGTCGACATGGACATCCGTGCGACGCCCGGGACCGCGCTGGTCGACGAGGCGAGCGGACAGGTCGTCTACACGCCGCCCCAGGGTGCCGACCGGCTGCGCAACATGCTGTCGAACTGGGAACGCTACATCCATGGCGCCGAGGAGGTCGACCCGCTCGTGCGAATGGCCGTGCAGCATTACCAGTTCGAGGCCATCCACCCCTTCGCGGATGGCAACGGACGCAGCGGCCGGGTGCTCAACATCCTGTTCCTGGTGCAGGCGGGGCTGCTCGACATCCCGGTACTCTACCTCAGCCATTACATCATCGAGCACCGGCGCGACTACTACCGCCTTCTGCTGGCCGCAACGACAGACGGCGCCTGGGAAGCCTGGATTCTCTACATGCTGGCCGCAGTGGAGCAGACGGCACGCTGGACCACCGCCGGGATCGGGGCCATCCGCGCCCTCCTCGATGTCACGGCCGAGACGGTGCGGACGCGCGCCCCGAAGATCTACACGCGGGAACTCGTCGAACTGATCTTCGTGCAGCCTTACTGCCGGATTTCCGACGTGGTCGGGGCCGGCCTCGCCCGGCGGCAGTCCGCCTCGTCCTATCTCAAGGCGCTGGTCGACATCGGCGTGCTGAAGGACGTGCGGGCCGGGCGGGAGAGGCTTTTCATCAACCCCGGCCTGTTGCGCATTCTGTCGGACCAGTAGGGCCGTCGAAGGCGGCGGCGGACCGTGGCACGATGACGTCGACGACCGGAGATGCCCCACCCTGCGACTCCATGCTGAAGAGCCGATCGATATGATGCTTTGATCACCTACCTCAACGAGGACACTGGCAGCTCGGCCGCCGGATTCGCGTAGGGCTCGACGCGGGCTTGGTCCAGCCACTGCTCGCTGACAAGGAACGTGGGCGCCGCGCCCTCGTCCAGCGTAGCCTTTACGATCACCTTCGGGAGGAGGTCGGCGCACCGAATGCGACGCCCTTCTTCCTCCACTCGCTTAGGTCCAACCGCCCGCTCTGGTTCGTGCACTTTTCTCAGAGCTGGCGGGCGCGGGACGAGATCGGTCAGATCCACTGGAGCGCCGCCCAGGGCTTCGCGGATCACCGTTCCCGCCCTTCCCAGCCGCACGCCCCCCGCCTATGCTCCGTTTCCTCGCACTGAACGACGAGCCCGGACCACGATGAACGACGCCCCAAGCGGCCGCGCCAAGCGCCGCACCATAACCGACCAGGAAGCGCTCCAATTCCACGCGCAAGGCCGCCCCGGCAAGCTCGAGGTGATGGCCACGAAGCCCATGGCGACCCAGCGCGACCTGTCGCTGGCCTATTCGCCCGGCGTCGCCGTGCCCGTGAAGGCCATCCACGAGGATCCGAGCCGCGCCTACGACTACACGACGAAGGGCAACATGGTGGCGGTCATCACCAACGGCACCGCGATCCTGGGCCTCGGCAACCTCGGGGCGCTGGCCTCGAAGCCCGTGATGGAGGGCAAGGCGGTGCTGTTCAAGCGCTTCGCCGACATCGATTCCATCGACCTCGAAATCGACACCGAAGACCCGGACGCCTTCATCGCGGCGGTGCGCTATCTCGGCCCCTCCTTCGGCGGCATCAACCTCGAGGACATCAAGGCCCCGGAATGCTTCCTCATCGAGGAGCGCCTGCGCGAATTGATGGACATTCCGGTCTTCCATGACGACCAGCACGGCACCGCCATCATCACGGCGGCCGGCATGCTCAACGCCATGATGCTGACGGGTCGCGACATCCGCGAGACGAAGCTCGTCTGCAACGGCGCCGGCGCGGCCGGCATCGCCTGCCTCGACCTCATCAAGTCCATGGGCTTTCAGCCCCGGAACGTGCTGCTCTGCGACACCAAGGGGGTCGTCTACGACGGCCGGCAGGAGGGCATGAACCAGTGGAAGTCGGCCCATGCCACACAGACCGATAGGCGGACGCTGGCCGAGGCCATCGAGGGCGCCGACATCTTCTTCGGGCTGTCGGCCAAGGGTGCGCTCACCCCCGACATGGTGCGCTCAATGGCGCCGAAACCCATCATCTTCGCCATGGCCAACCCCGATCCCGAGATCACGCCCGAGGAGGCCGATGCGGTGCGGGGCGACGCCATCGTGGCGACAGGGCGCTCGGACTATCCGAACCAGGTCAACAACGTGCTGGGTTTCCCCTACATCTTCCGCGGCGCATTGGACGTGCGGGCCACCACCATCAACATGGAGATGAAGATCGCGGCCGTGCACGCGCTGGCCGATCTTGCCCGCGAGGATGTGCCCGACGAGGTGGCTGCGGCCTATGGCGGGGCGCGGCCGCGCTTCGGGCGCGACTACATCATTCCGGTGCCGTTCGATCCCCGGCTCATCCACACGATCCCGCCGGCCGTGGCCCGCGCCGCCGTGGAGACGGGCGTCGCCCGGCGCCCCATCACGGACATGAAGGCCTATGCGTCGCAATTGTCGGCGCGGCGCGATCCCGTGACGGGCGCTCTGCAGCGCGTCGTCGAGCGCGTGCGGCGGTTTCCGAAGCGGGTCGTCTTCGCCGAGGGCGAGGAGGAGCAGGTGATCCGCGCGGCGCTGTCCTTCGTCAACCAGGGGCTCGGCACGGCGCTGCTGGTGGGCCGCGAGGACCGCATCAAGGAATCGGCCGCCGCGGCCGGCGTCGACATCGACGAACGCGGCATCGAGATCCACAATGCGCGGCTGTCGCACCGCAACGCCACCTACGCGCAATTCCTCTATCAGCGGCTGCAGCGCCGCGGGCTGCTGTTCCGCGACTGCCAACGCCTCATCAACCAGGACCGCAACCATTTCGCCGCCGCCATGCTGGCCAACGGCGACGCCGACGCCATGGTGACGGGCGTCACGCGCAACTTCTCGGTGGCGCTCGGTGAAGTGCAACGCGTGATCGACCCGCGGCCGGGCCACCGGCTCATGGGCGTGTCGCTGGTCCTGTCGCGGGGGCGCACGGTGCTGGTGGCCGACACTGCCATCACCGAGATGCCCGACGCCGAGGATCTGGCCCAGATCGCCATCGAGGCCGCCAGCGTGGCGCGGCGGCTCGGCACCGAACCGCGGGTGGCGCTGCTCGCCTTCTCGACCTTCGGTCACCCGCCCAGCGAGCGCTCGCAGCGCGTGCAGGACGCCGTCGCGATCCTCGACCGCATGCACGTCGACTTCGAATATGACGGCGAGGTCGCGGCCGACGTGGCGCTGAACCGCGACCGCATGGCGGCCTATCCGTTCTGTCGGCTCACCGACACCGCCAACGTGCTGATCATGCCGGCCTTCCATTCGGCCTCGATCTCGACCCACATGCTCCAGGAGATGGGTGGTGCCACGCTGATCGGCCCAATGATCGTCGGCCTCGACAGACCGGTGCAGATCGTGTCGCTCGGCGCCCGCGACGCCGACATCGTCAACATGGCGGCGCTGGCGGCCTTCAACATCGGGGGATAAGAAGGGCGACGTCACGAAGCCTCGCCATGCCGTTCGACATGAACCCACTCGAAAACGCGGTCCGGCAGTTCGCTGCCGGCCTGGCGGTAGCGAACGCCGCGCCGGATAACGAACTGCTGCGCGACGGCGTGATCCAGCGTTTCGAATACACCTACGAACTCAGCCACAAGACGCTCCGTCGCTATCTCGCCGCGACGGAGCCTTCGCCCGAAATTCCGGAAGATCTGAGCTTCCCCAATCTCATCCGTCTCGGATCGGAGAGGGGGCTTCTCGATGGCGGCTGGGATGCATGGCGCGAGTTCCGCAAGGCCCGAGGTACGACCAGCCACGCCTACGACGGCGTGAGGGCCGCGGAAGTCTTTATCGTCATTCCGGGTTTTCTGGCGGAAGCGGAGGGGTCTGCTGGCCGCCATGAAGAGGTCACCTCCCCCGTGACGGCCGAAATCGACCTCCATCCGACTCACCGCGGCATCGTGGAGGACATCCTTCGCCTCCATGGGCCGCGGCCTTGCCGTGTCTGAGCCTTCGCTCCCGCGTACGCGGCAGAGCCCGACGTTTCTCCGACCTCGACCTCGCGGTCGATGCCGGGCGCCCGCTCACCTTCGGCGACACCGCGCCGCTGTCGGACGCGTTCGAGGAGAGCGACCTGCCGTGGCGGGTCGACATCGTCGACCTCGTGACGTGCTCGCCCGACTTCCGGCGCGAGGTCGAGAGCGGTGCTGTGCTGGTGTTCGAAGCAGGCGCGGCGATGTAGGGTCGGGTCGGCGGCGATCTTCGGGAGACGGGCACAGCCGGCGGTGGACGGCTCTCCTCGCCGCGGTGCGCGGGGCATCCGATCACGCTATGATGGCCGCAATGGCCGCCATCCGCTTCATCGACCGCAGAGCCGCCCCGTCAGCCGCGCCCGCCGCCGCGGCATCCGAGCCCGTGGTGCCGTTCCCCGGCCCGCCAGCCGCGCCCGCGCCGGTGCCCGAGGCCGAGCGCGTCACGCCCATGATGGCGCAATATCTCGGCATCAAGGCCGAACATCCGGACGCGCTGCTGTTCTACCGCATGGGGGACTTCTACGAACTCTTCCTCGATGACGCCGTCGTGGCGGCCTCGGTGCTCGGCATCGTGCTGACCAAGCGCGGCCGCCACAACGGCGAGGACATCGCCATGTGCGGCGTGCCGGTCGAGCGCTCCGACGACTATCTCCATACGCTGATCGCGCGGGGCCATACGGTGGCGGTCTGCGAACAGACCGAGGATCCGGCCGAGGCCAGGAAGCGCGGCAACAAGTCGGTCGTCAGCCGCGCCGTGGTGCGGATCGTCACGCCCGGCACCATCACGGAAGAGCGCCTGCTCGAACCGCGCCGCGCCAACCTGCTTGCGGCCCTGTCGCGGGTCCGCCTCGACGAGACGAGCTGGCTCCATGGCGTTGCGGCCGTCGACATCTCGACCGGGAGCTTCACGGTGGCCGAGGCGACCGAGGCCGGGCTCGGCGCCCTGCTGGCGCGCCTCGAGCCGCGCGAGATCGTGGTGGCGGACGGGGCTGCCGACGAACCGGTGCTGCGCGCCATCCTGCAGGACGCTCCCGGGGCCGTGACCCGGGTAGCGCGGGACGTCGCCGATCCCGCATCGGCCGAGCGGAGCCTGCGCGAATGGTACGGGGTGGAGACGCTCGACGGCTTCGGCGCTTTCACCCGGGCCGAGATCGCCGCGGCCGCCACCGCGGTCGCCTACATCGCCCGCACGCAGCTCGCGGCCCGGCCCGCCCTGCAGCCGCCGGCCCGGGCCGAGCGCGGCCTCACGGTCGAGATCGATCCCTCTACCCGGGCCAACCTTGAGATGACGCGCACGCTCGGCGGCGAGCGGAGCGGCTCGCTGCTCCACGCTGTCGACGCCACCGTGACGCCGGCCGGCTCGCGTCTCCTGGCCGAGCGGCTGGCCGGCCCGCTGACCGACCCGGCAAGGATCGCGGCGCGTCTCGATGCGGTCGGCTTCGCGGCAGGGGACCGCCGCCGCCGCGCCGGCATCCGCGGCGACCTGAAGCGCGCGCCCGACATGGCCCGCGCCCTGTCGCGGCTGAGCCTCGGGCGCGGTGGCCCGCGCGACCTGGCGGCACTGCGCGACGGGCTCGCGGTCGCCTCGGCGCTGTCGTCCCGCCTGCTGGAGGAGCCGGACCTGCCGCCCGAACTCGCCGCGGCGGCCGGCGCGGCGGGGCGGATCGACATCGCGCTCGGCACGGCGCTCGAAGCCGCGCTGGCCGACGATCTGCCGCTCGTCACGCGTGACGGCGGCTTCATCCGGGCCGGCCACGACCTCGCGCTCGACGACGCGCGGGAGTTGCGCGACGACACCCGAAAAATCGTAGCGGCCTTGCAGAGCCGCTACGGCGAGATCACGGAGGTGCGGACCCTCAAGATCAAGCACAACAACTTTCTCGGCTTCTTCATCGAGGTCACAGCCGCGGTCGGCGAGACATGGCGCCTCCCGCCCCACAACGCGCTGTTCATCCACCGCCAGACCATGGCGGGAGCAATGCGCTTCTCGACCGCGGAACTAGCCGAACTCGAAAGCCGGATCGGCTCCGCGGCCGACCGGGCGCTCGCCATCGAGCGGGATCTTTTCGAGGGGCTCGTCGCGGCCGTCATGGCCGAAGCCTCCGCCATCCGGGCCGCCGGCGATGCGCTCGCCGCAATCGATGTGGCGTTCGCGCTGGGCGAGGTGGCGGACACGCGGCAGTGGGTGCGCCCGGTCGTCGACGGCTCGCTGGCGTTCCGCATCGAGGCGGGGCGCCACCCGGTGGTGGAAGCCGCGCTGAAGGCCAAGGGCGTGGGCTTCGTGGCCAACGGCTGCGACCTCTCGGGCACCGAGGGGTCGGCCCGCCCCAAGGCGGCCCGGGCCGGCGACCGGCAGGGGTCCGCTCCCGCGAAGCGGGCGGGGATGTCGGGCGGAGGGCGCATCGCGGTGGTGACCGGCCCCAACATGGCCGGCAAGTCGACCTTCCTGCGCCAGAACGCCCTCATCGCCCTCCTGGCCCAGTGCGGCTCCTACGTGCCGGCCGCAGAAGCCCACATCGGGGTCGTCGACCGGCTGTTCTCGCGCGTCGGCGCGGCCGACGACCTCGCGCGGGGCCGCTCCACCTTCATGGTCGAGATGGTCGAGACCGCCGCGATCCTGAACCAGGCCACGGACCGCTCCCTGGTGATCCTGGACGAGATCGGCCGCGGCACCGCCACCTTCGACGGGCTGTCGATCGCCTGGGCCGCGGTGGAGCACCTCCACGACCGCAATGGGGCGCGGGGCCTTTTCGCCACGCATTTCCACGAACTGACCCAGCTCACGAAGAAGCTGCCCCGCCTCGTCAACCTGACCATGCGGGTGACGGACTGGAACGGCGAGGTCGTGTTCCTGCACGAGGTGGTGGCCGGGGCGGCCGACCGCTCCTACGGCATCCAGGTCGCGAAACTGGCCGGAATGCCGGCTTCGGCGGTGGAGCGGGCCAGGACGATCCTGGCGGAACTCGAGAAGGGCTCGCGGTCCTCGCCCGTTGAACGCATGCTCGACGACCTGCCTCTCTTTGCACGCCTCGACGCGCCGCCGGCCCCGCCGCGGCGCGATCCGCTCCGCGAGGTGCTCGACGCCGTCGACCCCGACGACCTGACCCCCAAGGCGGCGCTCGAAGCGCTCTACGCGCTGAAGCGGGCCGCCAAGGAGGGATCGTGAGGCTTGGCTTCAGGGCACGGGGTGTTTAATGCGAGTCCCGAGGTTTCAGCGAGGATCAGCACAGTGACCGATATCCCCGACCGCCTGTCGGTCAACCCCGACAGCCCGCATTACGACGAGGCCGTCCTGTCGCAAGACGTCGGCATCCTGTTCGACGGCAAGGACAAGACCAACGTCGAGGAATATTGCGTCAGCGAGGGCTGGATCAGGGTCGCGGCCGGCAACGCCAAGGACCGCTTCGGCCGCCCCATGACGATCAAGCTGAAGGGCGTGGTCGAACCCTATATCCGGGGTGGCAGTTCGGAGAGCGAGGCCGAGCGAGACATTGGAAGTCTCCTCAGCTGACGTTGCCGGGCCTGACGATGGAAGGGCGTTTCAGATGCGCGACAAGGCATTGGCGACCGAAACCGTAGCAGACGAAACTTTCGAGCGGGAACTGCGCGTCGACTTGGCGGCCGCTTTCCGCCTGGCCGTCGAATTCGACTGGCACGAGTCGGTCGGCAATCATTTCAGCGCCGCGCTCTCGACGGACGGCACGCGCTTTCTCATGAATCCGCGCTGGAAGCACTTCTCGACCATCCGCGGGAGCGACCTGCTCCTTCTCGACGCCGCCGATGCCGACGTCATGGCTCGGCCGAACGTGCCCGACGCCTCGGCCTGGAGCATTCACGGCAGCATTCATCGCGCCCGACCACAGGCCAGAGTGCTGCTGCACTGCCATCCGCCTTACGCCACGGCCTTGGCTTGCCTCAACGACCCGGCCATGAAGCCGGTCGACCAGAATACGGCGCGGTTCTTCGGCATCGTCGGGGCGGATCTCGGCTTCGGCGGCATCGCCGACGATGCGGAGGAAGGCGCGCGGTTGGCCTCGGCTTTCGGCAACCATGCCGTCCTTCTCATGGGCAATCACGGCGTGACGGTCACGGCCGGAACCGTCGCCGAGGCCTTCGAGCACCTCTATTTCTTCGAACGGGCCAGCAAGACGCTGATGCTCGCCTATGCGAGCGGCCAGCCCCTCAACGTCATGTCGGACCGGATCGCGGAAAAGACCGCGGAAGGGTGGCGGGACTACAACGACATGGCCTTCGCTCATTTCGATGCGCTGAAGACCATGCTGGACAAGAAGGACCCGTCCTATCGCGATTGAGGCAGGACGCTGACGACATGCCGAGCCAAGGATCTCGGCGTCTCGTCTCGTCAAAGCGGGGCTCTGGTGCGGTGCTGGACCGCGCAGGTGCTGCAGAGCACATGATCGACCTGAACAGTTGTTCCGGTAGAAACCGTCAGTTTCCCTTGGACCAGCACGCCGCCGCGCTGCCGCACCGCCTCCGGGACACGCTGGCCCACCCCCTGGTGCTGCGCGAGCGCGCAACTGCGCGCGGCGCCTCTCACGTGCTGCCACTGAATTGCCTCGTCGCGGCTCTGCGGGAACGCCACGGGGTCGTGCCCGATGTTGACCCTTTCGATGGCGGCATCGCGGCGCGGCTGCTTCTGCTGCTCGAAACCCCGGCGCCAGGGGCGGAACCCCTGCGGTTCGTGTCGCGCGACAATGCCACCGGGACGGGCGCGAACCTGCGGCGCTTCCTCGATGCAGCCGGGATCGCACGGGCCGACACATTGATCTGGAACGCCGTGCCCCAGGTGATCCACGCGGCCGGCGCCCGTAACCGTGCGCCGCGGCGCGCCGAGGTCGCGGCAGGCTTGGCAGAGCTGCCGCGCTTGCTCGCCCTGCTGCCGCGCCTGGCTGTCGCCGTGCTGGCCGGGCGGGTGGCGGCCGAAGCCCGGTCGCCGATCGAAGCCATGCTGCCGGGTCTGCCGGTGCTGGAGATGCCGCATCCGAGCCCCACCTTCGTCTGCACGAGCCCGGCCGTCCCGGCCACGATCACGCGAGCGCTGGCGCAGGCCGCCGCCGTCCTGGCCGCGAGCCCGCCCTGATCCATCGCGTCAATACTGGATCGTGGCCCGCAAACCGAACACCGCCGCATCGCGGATCGGGCGTAGGCCGGCGCGCAGCGGGTCCGGGATGTTGCCGCCCGGCCGGATCACGTATTGGAAATCCGGCTGCAGAGTGAAGCCCGGCACCACCTGGGCCTGGTAGGTGGCCTCGAACAGGGTCTCGTTGGACCGCACCGGGTAGGGCGCGCCAAGAGCCGCTCCCTCGGCCCGGTCGGTGCGCCGGGCGGCCGGCGAGATCTGCGTATAGGCGAAAGACAGGCCGGCCGTGTCGTCGGGCCGGCCCGGCACGATGCCTTTCCCGGTGATGCCGGCGTCGGCGTAGAACGAGACGAGGTTGCGGTCACCCGGGGATCCGGACAGGCGCGCGAACACGCCCACGGCGCCGTCCTCCGCGCCGGGGACACGATAGAACATCTGGTCTACCAGGCCGTAGATGCCGTCGTTGCCCTGCAGCAGGCCGGTCCCGGAGCCGAGCGTCACCCCGGCCGCCGTCGGGATCGTGGCGGCGAAACGGCCGAAGTGCTGCCAGCCGCCGAGCTTCGCGGTGCCGGGCAAAACGGCACTGTCCTTGCCGCCGTAGTTGTACACGGTTTCCGCAATGGCGAGGGGCGGGTCGGTCACGCGGAAGTTCGTCCCGTATCGGTCGAGACGCTGGGGGTCGACGCCCGCATTGAAACGGGATGCGCCGGCGGGGTCGCCGTCGAACACGGCCGTCAGAAGCGACCAGTGCTGGTCGGGGGCGAGCTTGAGCCGTGCGCCGGGGGCGGCGAGCGGGTAGGCCGGGCCGCCACTCGGCAGGTCGTAGGCCGTGATGTTGGGCCAGCCGTAGGTGGAGTTGATGAACAGCGTCGCATATTGGCTGACCAGGAATTCGGTGTCGGCGCCGATCTGGCCCAGCTTCAGGGCCGCCCTGCCGTCGAGGAACGTCTGTTCGTACCAGGCCTCGAAGAGCCGGGTCGACGGCAGGGCCTCGATGCCGCTGGCCAGCGACAGGTCGAAGAGATCCCGTCGGCTGAGGCCTTCGCCCAGGATCTCGTAGCCGTTGGCGTGCAGCACGGCGCCATCGAGCCCGATGGCCTTCTTCAGGTCGACGTTGAGCTGCAGGTCGAACCGGCCCTCGTCGATGCTGCCTTGCCGCACGCCCCCGGTCGGATTGCCCAGAGCCTCGCCGATGAACACGAGGCTGTAGGTGACGCCGCGCTGGGCCAACGCGGCCCGCATGCTGCCCGGGTCGCCATAGGGTCCCAGGGAAGATTGGACGCTCATGTTGCCCTGCTCGGGCGTGCCCTGGGCGGCCGGCTGGCCCGATGTCTGTGGAGTCCCGCCGAGGTCTGGCTGATTGCCGGCACCGTTTTGCTCGGCAGCAGGCGGCGCCTGTGCTGGCGCGGGTGACGCCGCCAGCAGGAGGGCGATCGCGAGCGCTCCACCCCAGCTCCCACGCCTCACCATCGGCTTCAGGCTCCGCATCGCAAGGCCTCCGCCCCCTCGACGAGGTCTGGCGCTCCGGCCGGAGCGTAGCCGGCATCGGAAGCACGGAAAACGTCCGGTCGCGGAGCCGCAGTCCTTTGCCACGGCCTTGTCGCTTTTCAGCCTCACCGCAACAGGCGCGCGTCGCAGCCGTCGCGCTGGCGGCCCGTCCAGCCGGATGCAGGCCGAGCGTTATGGTGTATCGATCTGCGAAACCACGTATACCGCGCCGATGCGCTGGAACGTACCGGGTGAGTGGTTCGCGCACATGATCGCCGTTGCGGCCGGCCGGCGATCTCGGATCCATGGGAACCATCATCATGCGCCTGATCCTGGTCGGCGGGGGGCTCGCCAATAGCCTGATCGCCTATCGCTTGGCGGTGGCTCGACCCGACATCGATTGGACGATCCTGGAAGGCGGGCAGGAGCTCGGCGGCAATCACACCTGGTCGTTTCACGCCGGCGATCTCTCGCCCGACCAGGGAGCGTGGATCGAACCCTTCGTGTCGGCCCGCTGGCCGCACTATGCCGTGGCGTTTCCCGGCCTCGAACGGCGGTTGCCCCTCGGCTATCGGTCGAGCTCGGCCGAGCAGCTGCGCGCCGTGCTGGCGCCCTTCGCGGCCCGTATCCGCACCGGCGCCAAGGTCAGCCGGTTGCGACCGGACGGCGTGACGCTGGCCGGCGGCGAGGAGCTGGCCGCCGATGCCGTGATCGACGGGCGCGGCTACCGGCCGAGCCCGCGTCTCGACATCGCGTTCCAGAAGTTCTTCGGCCTCGAGGTGCGCACGGCCGGGCCGCACGGCCAGGCCGCGCCCGTGATCATGGACGCGACCGTGCCGCAGCGCGACGGCTTCCGCTTCGTCTATACGCTGCCCTTCGCGCCCGACCGTATTCTGATCGAGGACACCTACTATTCCGACCGGCTGGAACTCGATGTCGCGGCGACGCGGGGCCTTGTGTTGGACTATGCCAGGCGGCGGGGCTGGACGATCGCCGAGATCGTGCGGGACGAGACCGGGGTGTTGCCGATCGCGCTCGGCGGCGACATCGAAGCCTTCTGGGCCGATGCGCCGGGCGTGGCACGCAGCGGGCTCCGGGCGGCCCTGTTCCACCCGACGACGGGCTATTCCCTGCCCGACGCGGTGCGTTTGGCCGACAGGATCGCGATGCTCAAGGACCTATCGGCCGAAAGCCTCTACCGTGAGACACGCGCCCATTCGATCGCCTGCTGGAAGGCTGCGGGCTTCTACCGGCTGCTCGACCGCCTCTTGTTCAAGGCGGCGGAACCCGACCGCCGCTACCGCCTCATCGAGCGATTCTATCGGTTCTCTCCGGAGCTCGTCGCCCGGTTCTACGCGGGCCGCAGCACCACCCTCGACAAGGTGCGCGTGCTGACCGGCAAGCCGCCCGTGCCCATCTTCCGGGCCCTGCGCTGCCTGCGCGAGGCCCCTCTGCAGGTCCAGACCCCATGAATGCACCGTTCCCTCCCATCGCGCGACCCGCCCCTGCGGCGGGCCGGCTGCGTGCGGTCGTGGTCGGCTCCGGCTTCGGCGGCCTCGCCCTGGCGATCCGGCTCCAGGCCGGCGGTTTCGACGTCACCGTGCTGGAGAAGCGCGACAAGCCGGGCGGGCGCGCCTACGTCTACGAGGACGGCGGCTTCAAGTTCGACGGCGGCCCCACGGTCATCACCGATCCGACCTGCCTCGAGGAGCTCTGGACCGCGTCCGGGCGCCGCATGTCGGACGACGTCGAACTCGTGCCCGTCGACCCCTTCTATCGCCTCTGCTGGGAGGACGGCTTCACCTTCGATTACGCCAACGACCAGGCGGCCCTCGACCGGCAGATCGGCGCCGTGTCGCCCGGCGACGTCGCGGGCTATGCCAAGTTCCTGCGGTTCTCGGAAGCCGTGCTCGAGAAGGGCTACGTCGGGCTCGGCGCCGTGCCGTTCCTCGACTTCCGCTCCATGGTCAAGGTGGCGCCCGCTCTGGTGAAGCTGGAGAGCTACCGCAACGTCTACGCGCTGGTGGCGCGGTTCATCAAGGACGAGCACCTTCGTCAGGCCTTCTCGTTCCACACGCTTCTCGTGGGCGGCAATCCCTTCAAGACCTCGGCCATCTACGCGCTGATCCACGCGCTGGAGCGGCGCTGGGGCGTGTGGTTCCCCAAGGGCGGCACCGGCGCGCTGATCGGCGGCATGGTGAAGCTCTTCGAGAGCCTCGGCGGCACCATCCGCCTGTCATCGGCGGTGCGGACCATCACGACGGCCGGCGGCCGCACCACCGGCGTGGTGTTGGAGGACGGCACGAGCCTCGGCGCCAATGTGGTGGCGTCCAACGCCGACGTCATGCATACCTACCGCGACCTCCTGGCCCACGACCCGCGCGGGGTCGCCGAAGCCAGGCGGCTCGGCCGCAAGCGCTTTTCGATGTCGCTCTTCGTGGTCTATTTCGGCCTCAAGGGCGATCATCGCGGCCTCGCGCACCATACGGTCTGCTTCGGGCCGCGCTACCGCGCGCTGATCGCCGAGATCTTCGGCGCCGACAAGCTCGCCGACGACTTCTCGCTCTACCTCCACGCCCCCAACGCCACCGACGGCTCGCTGGCGCCACCCGGCCACAGCGCCTATTACGTGCTGTCGCCGGTGCCGCATCTCGGCACCGCCGACATCGACTGGGCGGTCGAGGGCCCGCGCTACCGCGACAGGATCTTCGACTACCTCGAGCAGCGCTACATCCCGAACTTGAAGCGCGACCTCGTCGTCTCGCGCATGCTGACGCCCTTCGAATTCCGCGACGACCTGAACAGCCACCTCGGCTCGGCCTTCTCCCTGGAGCCGATCCTGACCCAGAGCGCCTGGTTCCGGCCCCACAACCGGGACGCCAAGATCGGCGGGCTCTACTTCACCGGGGCCGGCACGCATCCCGGGGCCGGGGTGCCGGGGGTCGTCGGCTCGGCCAAGGCCACGGCGTCGCTGATGCTGGCCGATGCGGGCCTCGCGCCGGCCATCAGCCCCGCCGAAGCGATGAAGACCGCGGGCGTCGCGCCTGCATGATGGATGCGGTGTCGGAGGCGAGCCGTCGCAGTATCGAGGCGGGCTCGAAGAGCTTCGCGGCCGCGGCGCGCCTCTTCGATCCCGCGACGCGCGACAGCGCGCGGCTGTTCTACGCCTGGTGCCGGCACTGCGACGACGTGATCGACGGGCAGGCCGGCGGCATGGGCCGGGTCGACCATGGGGGCACGCCGGCCGAGCGGCTGACGAGGCTCGAACGCCGGACCCGCGATGCGCTGGCCGGGCTGCCGCAGGACGACCCCGCCTTCGCGGCCTTCGCCCGCGTGGCCCTGCATCACCGCATCCCGGCGCAGCTGCCGCTCGACATCCTCGACGGCTTCCGCATGGACGTCGAGGGGCGCCGCTACGCCACGCTCGACGATCTGCTCGGCTATTGCTACGGCGTCGCCGGCGCCGTGGGCGTCACGATGGCGATCGTCATGGGAACCCCGCCGGACCGGCGGGAAACCCTCGACCGCGCCTGCGATCTCGGCCTCGCGTTCCAACTGACCAACATCGCCCGCGACGTGATGGACGACGCCCGCGCCGGCCGCGTCTACCTGCCGGCCGAGTTGTTCGGCCGCGCGGCCGTGACGCCCGCTTTCGTTCTCGACCCCGCGAACCGTGACGCCGTGGTCTCGGCCACCCACGCGCTGCTCGAACTGGCCGAGCGCTACTACGCCTCCGCCCGCGTCGGCATCGCGCGCCTGCCCTGGCGCTCGGCCTGGGCCATCGCCACGGCGTTGCGGGTCTATCGCGAAATCGGCAGGCGGGTCCGCTTCTCGCCCGATCCCTGGGCGCGGCGGATCTCCGTGCCGCGCTGGCGCAAGCTCTGGCACGTCGGCATCGGCAGCGCCCAGCCGACGCTCTACCGACTAGTCGGCTGCCCGCCGCGCCAGGGACTGTGGACCCGACCCGATCCGGGTTGAGGGGCCCCATGCAGGCTCTCGTCGCCGCTCGGCGCAAACCGAGGCGCGTCGGCCGGGCACCTCGTCGCGCCGACGGCAAGCACGCCGCCCAAGATTCGACTCTGAATTAACCAACGTTCTCACCGCCATTCGCGCCAAGGCGCGCCGACTGCTTGATGCTCGAGACGATGTGGGTTCTTGGGGAACTCCGGGCTCCCTGACCGACCACGACCGTCGCGGACCGAAGGGAGCCGTCTCTTGTGAAACGATACTGCTTTCGGTCCCTGCGCGGTGCTCCGGCGACCTTCTATGCGCTGCTGTTGCTCGAGATCATCAAATCGAGTCTCTTCCGCGCGACCGACGGCCAGAATGTGGACATCACGGTCGGGACGCGTCAGTGGGCCGAGATCCTCGTCATCGTCCTGATTTTCGGAGTTCACGTCAGCGGGCTGAGGCGGATTTTCGGTGCGTTCCGCGTGCTCGCCCGCTTCACGCGATTCGCACTCGTCCTCTACGCGTCCTGCATCACGGTCTCAATCGTCGTCTCCATCAATCCGGTCTTGAGTCTGCTCCGCACCATAGATTGCTTCAATTATCTGGCAGTCGCCCTGGTCTGGGGCGTCGACCTTTCGCGAACCCGGCACGACGATTTCATGCAGGCCGTCTGGTCGGCCATGATCACCGTGTGCCGCTTCTATATCCTGCTGCAATGCTGTGCGGCGCTGGCCCACGCCCATGAAGCCAGTATCGTGGAAACCCTGAAATCGAACTCCTACAGCATTCCCTGCGCGCTGCTCTTCGCGCTCACGCTTGCGACAAGAGGGATCCGGCTCGGCAAGGGGCTCGGAACGGCAATCGTCGGCCTCATCCTGTTCCAGTCGCTCACATCGGTGCTGGCTGCACTGGCGGGCCTCATCTGGCTCATGCTGGAGCGTTTGATCCTGTCGCGGAACGCCATCTTCCTGCGCGCCCGTCTCCTCCTGCTGGCGGGCCTGATGATGGTTGCGGCGCTCGTCTCTCCGGTCGCCATCGGCGCGGTCGAAGGCGTCGGCCAACTCATGGGACGGGACGCGAAGTCGATCACCAACCTGACGGGCCGATCGGAACTCTGGGGCAATCTGATCCGTCAGATCACCGCGGAACCGTCCAGGTTCGCGCTGGGACTGGGTTATGGCGTTGGCGAACGCATCTACGTGCAGAAGTTCAACGAGGACTACAAGCGGGACATGGCGTCGATCGGCATCTATGACGTCGCTATCGCGACCCATTCGCACAACGCCATCCTGGCCGCCATCATCAATATCGGGTTCCTGGGAACGGTCGCGACTTTTCTTCTGTATTTCGGACAGCTACTAAAACCGGCGATATGGAGGCCCGAGGATGCCAAGGGGGCCTTCATGTTCTTCCTCATCGCCGCGGTGCAGGCGGTGTCGACGAACCTGTTCGCGACGAACGATCTGCTCAGTCTCCTCTACGTGATCGCGGTTTGCGTTCCTCGTCGGCCGGCACCGGTCCCGAGGTGGCGCGCAATTCAGGCCTACGGTCATCCCGAACCGCTGGCGCGGCCGACAAGCGCATCCGTCGCTCTGGACGGCATCGGCAGCACGGAACCGCCCCGGCCGAGCCCCCGTTTCCGGTAATCGGGCGCCCGGCCGCCCAGGGAGCGACAGCCATGGCTTACGACGACCTCGATACAGGACTGGCGATCGACAAGGGACGCGACGCGTCCCCGAGGTCGGTGACGGCCTTCTTCGACACCGAGGAGGCGGCCGACAAGGCCCGTGACGACCTGATCCAGGCCGGCGTGCCGAAGTCGGAGATCCGGGTCGCGGGACGTGCTGCACCGGAAGCGGCCCCGCAGCACCCTCACGGCTTCTGGGAGTCGCTCATGGAATTCTTCATGCCGGACGAGGATCGGCACCTCTACGCGGAGGGGTTGCGACGCGGAGGCTTCGCGCTCTCGGTCGGCACGGACAGCGCCGCTTACGACCATGTGATCGAGATCCTCGACCGCGACGGTGCTGTCGACATGGAGGAGCGTTCGGCAGGTTGGCGCGACGAAGGCTGGAGCGGCACGCCGGCCTCGTCGTTCTCGGGCGCGATCTCGACCGACGAGCGCGCCCTCCTGCCGGCCGGTAGCGGCACGGCCGGTTTCGCGGCCAGCAGGGCGGACCAGCCCCTCTTCGACGGACCCCTCGACACGGCCGCCATCGAGCCCGGCCAGGTGGCGCCGGCTCTATCCGCCGGCGAGCAGCCTGCCTCGGAGCCGTCCCGCATCGCGGCGACCGCGCCCGATACCGCCTATGCGGCCGCGGCGCCCGGCCTCGCGTCGCCGGCCGACCCGTCACGCGACGCTACCGCGCGTCCCGGGCAGACTCAGCGGGAACCCGGTCCGCTGGCCGCGACCCCGGTCGAGCCCACACCGACCCGCGACATGGCGCACGGGCGGACCCGCGTCAGATCCTACCTGACCGGCCGTCCCGGCAAGGAATAGCGGCCCGCTACGGCACCGTCGTCGCAGCCGGATGGAGTCGCCGGCCGGGACCTGAACAACGGGCAGTCAGGCCGCGGCCCGCACCGCGGCCTGCATCGTGTTCAGCACCTCGTTGGGATGCCAAGGCTTGCTGACATAGCGGACCCGCGGACCGAGATCGGCCGGCTTCTCGCGGAAGTTGCCGGACGTCACCATCACGGCGATGTCGGGGCAGGCCTCCGACACGATGCCGGCCAATTCCAGCCCATCGGTCTCGCCCGGCAGATAGACGTCGGTGAAAATCGCGGCGACATCCTGCTGATGGTCGCGGACATAGTCGATCGCATCGTCGCCGTTCGCGAACTCCACGACGTTGATGCCGGCCTCTTCGAACATGGATGTGGTGGTGAGACGGACAAGAGGCTCGTCCTCGACCACGACGACGGTGCAGCGGCTCATGATATTCTCCAGCAGGTTCCGCCATTGTGCGTAACGAGACCTTAACGAATCCTTGAGAATCGCCTCCCCGACGGTGCTTCATGACCGATCATGTCTCATTGCAGCAGTTCTTTGAGGCGGTGCCGCGTGCAACGTTGGGCATTCTGTGGAAGTTTGCCGCGTAACCTGAGATGAACAGCTGCAAGCACGGAGGCCGAGCGCGGCATCGCCCGTTACAAATTGGTCATCGCGGTTCGCACGCCTGCCATGAAGCGTCGGCGTCGCGCGTCGTCGGCAACGTTCATGTGATAGAGTGCGTGATAGCGCACCTTGGCGCCACCGGTCAGCCAGCGGATGTAGCGGGTGACGAGCTTGCGCGGTGGGTCCGCCATGTACCACACCATGGTGCGGGGACGTCCGTAGGTGACGATGCCGTGGATCAGCTTGATGTTGGTCAGGGCGGGGCGGACGCTGGTGGGATCGGAGATGTCGAAGGCGACGCCCGGCATCAGCAGCCGGTCGAAAAACCCCTTCAGCATGGCGGGCGGTCCGAAGCACCAGGTCGGGAACTGCACCACCAGGGCTTCCGCCGCCTGCATCCGGGCGACGAGCGGTTCGAGGCCCGCTTGATTGCGCTCCGTATCGTGATAGCGCCGCCGCGCCTCCGCGGTCAGCACGGGATCGAAGCCCTCGGCATAAAGGTCGAGGAGGTCGACCTCGTGACCCGCCTGCGCGAGGCCGGCCAGGGCCTCGGCCCGCACCGCGGCATGAAAGCTTTCGGGCAGCGGGTGGCAGTACAGGTAGAGGACACGCACCGGTTCAGGCGACCGATCGCGGCACGGCGGCGGTGCGGGGCACGAAGCTGCGCATCTTGCCGGGATTGAGCAGACCTTGCGGGTCGACCTCGTGCTTGAAGCCAAGCTGGTCGGCGTCGGCCCGCTTGTGGCGGCTGCCGTCCTCCAGGGTCACGACGTGCGGGTTCGCGATCATGACGCCGTGCTCCTCGTGGATCCTGATGATGTCGGCCAGGCGCTCCGGTGTCGTGTAGCGCACCACCGGCAGGGCGCTGGCCGTGACGCGGCCGCCGAACCGGATGAATTCGCAGGGGGGGATCACCTCGTCGCCGAACAGCGCCTGCAGGGTCTCGACCGAGGCGAGTAGCCGGTCGTGCGGGTAGAGGCACTGCAGATAGGTGATGCTCCGATCGGCCTTGAGCATCTGCAGGGTCGTATGGTTCCAGGTATACTCATAGAGCGGCACCTGACCGGGCGCATCGCTCGACGGCCTCTCCAGCGTGATCGCACCGCGTCGGCCGAGCAGAGCCTTGAAGCTCTCCAGCGACGGTTCGGCCACCATGGCGACGAGCAGGCTCATGCCGTCCGGACAGGCCGGCGCGATCTCGCGGAAATAGCGCGGCAGCGGCCACGCGATCGGAGCCAGGAGCTTCTTGACGATGCCGTCGGCGAGGGCCGCCTCGTGACCGAACGCCATGGCGGCAGCGAACGTTTGGAAGGCGACCACGAGTTCAACCCAGGACCAGGCCGGAGCGAGCGGCATTTCGAGCGCCGTGATGAGGCCGGTGGTGCCGTAGGCGCGGTTGACTTTCTGGGCGGCATCGCCCCGGAGTTCGAGGATGCGGGGCTCGGGTTCGAGCGTGACGATTCTGGCCGCCAGGATGTTTCCGGGCTCGCGCAGCCCTCCGTAGCCGACCGAGCCGACGCCGCCCGAGCCACCCGCCACGAAGCCGCCGATCGTGGCCTTGCGCTTGGTCGAGGGATGCATGCGCAGCTCCCAGCCGCCGGGCTGGAGTGCGGCGTCGAGGTCCGACATCACGGCGCCCGGCCCGACCCGCACCTGCCCGGGCCTGCGCCACGCGATCGCCGCTAACCCGGACATGTCGATCAGCACGCCGCCGTGGAGTGGCACCGCCTGCCCGTAATTGCCGGTGCCGGCACCGCGTGGCGTCAACGGGATGCCGAGCCTGGCGCAGGCGCTGGCGATCGCTATGACGTCGGCCTCGTGGCGCGGCATCGCGATGATGTCGGCACTCTTGCCTGCGAGCTCCGCGTTGAGGATCGGGCTGTACCAGAAGAAATCCCGCGAGCGCTTTCGGAGAATGGCGGGTTCGTCGACGAGTGGGACGTCGCCGACGAGGGCGCGGAAGGCGGCGAGATCGTAGGCTGTGGGCTGAGGATCGAGAGGCAATGCCATGCAGTCGTCCCTCGATGTTGGCGAGACCCGTTTGATCTTCGGTCATACAGGTTCTGTGCCACCGGCAGCGGATGCAATGAGAGGCATCGGCCAAGGCCGCATCGGCCCCCGCGCACCCTCGTAGAAAGTTGCCAGCCGCAGCACGGCGAGATCCGCGAACCGCGGTCCGACGATCTGCAGCCCGATCGGCATGCCGTTGCCGGCGAAGCCGCAGGCCAGCGACAGTGCCGGCTGCTCGGACATGTTCCACGGCACGGTGAATGCGATATGCTCGAAGGGTCGTGCCGGGTCGTTGGTGGGCGAGGCCCATTCGGCCGGGTAGGACACCACGGGGATGGTGGGCGACAGGACCGCGTCGACTCGCGCGAACGATTGCCCGCAGGCCCGTCGCATGGCGTTGGTCTGGTCGTAGCCTCGCACCGCCTCGACGCCCGAAACGCGAGCTCCCGTCTCGGCCCAGTCGCGGATGTAGGGCAGCACCTTGCCGCGCCTAGCGTCGTCCATGTCGACGAGTTCGGCCCAGGCGCGAGCCCGCCAGAAGAGGTCGAGCCCGTCCAGCATGACGCGGGTCAGCACCGGGCCGACCTCCTCGACGATGGCTCCGGCGGCCGCGAAAACCCGCGCCGCCCCCTCCACCGCGGCCTGCACCTCGGGATCGACTGGGAGGCCGCAGCCGGCGTCGAGCATCAGGCCGACGCGCAGCCCCGCGACGTCGCCGGCGAGCGCGTCCCAGGCGATGTCGTTTGGAGGCAGGGCGCTGTCATCGCGCCGGTCGGGGCGCGACAGCGTGCCCATCATCAGGGCCGCATCCGCCACCGTACGGGTCATGGGGCCGGCACAGCGGCCGAGGTAATAGGGGTCGATCGGCATGCGGCCGTTGCTGGGCTTGAAGCCCACCGTGCCGGTGAGCGCGGCCGGCAGCCGGATCGAACCGCCGATGTCGGTGCCGACATGCAGCGGGCCGTAACCGGCGGCGGCCGCCGCCGCGGCACCGGCGCTGGAGCCGCCGGGGTTCATCCGGGGATCCCACGGGTTGCGCGCCAGGGCGTGGAAGCTCGACAAGCCAGAGGTCAGCATCCCGTAATCAGGGCAGGTCGTCTTGGCGAAGATGATGGCGCCGTCCTCCCGCAGGCGCGCCGCGGCAGGGGCGTCCGCCTCGGCCGGAACCAGGGCCGTGGCGGCGCTGCCGCGCGGCACCGGCACGCCTTCGGTCGCGATCAATTCCTTCACGGTCACGGGGATGCCGTCGAGCCGGCCCATCGGGGCGCCCCGTATCCAGCGGTCCGTGGCGGCCGCGGCTTGGCGCCGGGCTCTTTCCGGATCGTAAGCGTAGAGCGCCGCGATGCGGGGCTCGAGTGCCGCGATCCGGGCCTCGACGCAGTCCCAGTATTGGCTCGGCGAGACGGCCTTTGCCGCGAAGCTCGCCAGCAGGTCGACCGCCGACATGTCGATGAGGTCGGGCATCGTCGTTCCCTCAGGTCAGTGGATGGTGACAGGCCGCGTCCCGGCCCGGCGCCAGGCTGCGGAGCGCGGGGGCGTCGCGGGAGCAGCGCTCGGTCGCGCGGGGACAGCGATCACGGAACGCGCAGGCGGCGGCCCAATCGGCCGGCGGGTCCATGGACTGCGCGACGACGCGTCGGCCGGGAGGATCGTCCAGATCGGCGAGCCTCGGTTCGGCCGAGACCAGCAGCGCCGTATAGGGGTGGAGCGGCGCCGCGAACACCTGCCCGGCCGGCCCGCTCTCGACGACGCGGCCGCGGTACATGACGACGACCCGGTCCGCGATGGCCTGCACGGCGCCGAGATTGTGGCTGATGAACAGGAATGCGGTCCCGCGGTCCTGCCGGAGGTCGAGGATCAGGTTGAGGACCTGGGCCTGGATCGACAGGTCGAGCGCCGACACGGGCTCGTCGGCCACGACCAACTTCGGCGCCGTGATGAGGGCGCGCGCGA
>JAABUY010000948.1_pt1 | contig 43483 bp, 43 predicted proteins | sample 5560271 | NCBI WGS metagenome assembly JAABUY01 (sample SAMN10711886, study PRJNA513374) | rock metagenome | isolation source: Antarctica rocks | place: Antarctica: Victoria Land, University Valley
CATTTTCGCCGAGCTTGTTGACCGTGATCCGCAGCAGCCGTCGCTCGTCCGGCGTCAGATGTCCGGCCACGACGCAGGGGATCGTCGGCAGCCCGAGCAGTCTTGCCGCCTCGACGCTCACGATCCCATCGATGATGTTACCACCCTCGTCGACGAGAACAGGCTTCGAGAAGCCGAAGAGAGTGATCGAGTCCGCGACTTCCTTCACGTGCGCGGGCTCGATGGCCCGGACGTTACGCTTTGGCGCTTTCAGCGTGTCAGGAGCACGGCTCTCAAGGCTGAGCCGCGGCAGGAGATCGTTCCGGCGCGGCAGCTCGAGCGAGGAAACGCTGGCGAGATCGCTTCGCTGTGAGCGCCGCCTCTTGTCTTGCGACAGCAGATCGGCCCGCAGGGCAGCCGATGCCGAACGTCCTCGCGCGGAGCCGGTCATCGAACTCCCTGCCAGTTCAGAGTCTCCAGTCCCTCGGTATCGGGCAGCATGTCTCTGTATCTGCGTTCCAGATTCGATTCGAACTCGGCGATCGGCCCATAGAGCTTCTCGAACGATGCAGCCATCTCCTGTCTCAGGATACGCGCATTGGCATAGATGAACTTGTTCCACACGCTACGGGCATGATCACTCATGATCCGCGCTGCGCTCACGCGCCTGCGACGGGGCGGCGTCTTCGGGGGACACAGAAGCCCCCTCTCATGGAGTTCGATAATCAACTTACGCAACTGCTTTTGCGCTGTCGCCGTGCCCTTGATGGCGCTTTCGAAAAGACGGATCGTGATGACCTCGCCGCTCGCCAAGCTTGTTTTCTTTCCATCCTTGACCACCGTAATGGTGTTGCCCAATGCATCCCTGAAGGCGTTGAAACCATCATCTTCCTGTCTACGCCGGCCCAATGGATTGCCGCTCTGCCCGGGAGACCATCGCGTCGCGATTGGAGGTTGTCCGTAACCGACGGCTTTGGTCTCTGGCGCGCCTGTACGAGACGCTCTCCGTAAGCGTTTCATATAAGGTTTGCAGACATCCAAATCGATGTATCTTGGCGTGATCACTTGGTGGCTGCCCAATTCGCCATAGAGCTTCGTGTAACGGCTCTCTATTGCTCCAAATGTTATAATATAAATCAGAGATATAGCTTTAATTGGACTATCACTTATTTTCTGATAATAATCAAATTCCTTTTTCATGTTTAAGCTATCATCACTCAACTGCTTAGGCTCGTGTAGTATTTTGTTATCGTCAAGAAAGTACATGATATAGCGTAACTCCCGACCGGAAGAGAGGTCGCCTTGGGCCGATGACGCCGTGACACCATGCCGACACGGTGGCGCAAGGCGACCTTGTCGATCCCGGAACGCCATCCAGCACCACGCGGCGGGCCTTTGTGGACCCGCGATACCGCGGTGCCTCACCCGGCGGCACTCGAGCGCGCTTTCTTTTCGCCAATCTGCAGCAGCGCCTATCCCAGCGCGAAAGGGCGCCTGGAACAGCTTGCGGTCTGCCGCAGAGGCGGTCCGCCATTCCGTCGCGCGCAGATAGGCGCCGAGGCCCAGGGCCAGGCGTCGCGGGGGCGGCCCACCCCCCGAGCACCGTGGGCTAGCCACGGCGCCCCTTAGCGCAGGTGCTCGATTAGGAAACTCAGCACGCGATCGACAGCTTTGCGGGTCGGCTCGCCTTGGCGGTCGATCAGGCCGATGGTGAGCACACTGTGAGGCGGCTCCGCCTGTGGCTTGGCCGAAGCAGCCGGCAGCTCATGGCCCTCGAAACCGTCGCCGAGTTCTCGCCTGAGAGTCGCGAAACGCGCGGCGCGGCAGAACAACGCGTCGCCGTGGAAGCGCAGACCCAGCACCTTCAGGCCTTCCTCGGCAATGCGGCGGCGAGCGTTGGTGAGCGTCTCGGGCGTGACGTGCAGCGCCGCTGCCTTGGCGGGGGTGATCGGCAGCGGGAACGAGGGGTGCGCCATGACGGGAGCGACGACGCAGGGGTCGAGCGTCATCGTCAGCGCGAAGTTGCCGGTCACGCACATGCCGATGGCGCCGACGCCGCGTCCGCCGATCTCCTGGTGGGCGTGGCGGGCAAGCGCGCGCAGCCAGTCGACAATCGGAGATGACCGGTTCTCGGCAAGCACATGGAATTCGCGGCTTATGCAGAGCTTGGTCAGTTCCGACATGCGGTTGGCTAGACTGGTCTTCGGACCGAGCACGCCGAACAAATGCGGCAGGAACACCGTGAAGCCTGCGTCAATGACATAGTTCGCGAACCGGAGAACCTCTGCCGAGAGGCCCGGCACCTCAGGCATGACGATCACCGCCGGTCCTCTTCCCCTGCGGTAGACGGTGCGGCGTTCGCCCTCGTGAGAGAACGGAAAGGCCTCGAAGCCCGCGAGTTGCTCCATGATAGTGAGGTCCCTGGCCAGATTTACTTGAGCACTCCGAGCAAGTTGCGTGTAAAGGAGTCGAGGTCGAAGTTCAATCCGTTACCGTCGAACCCACGCCTTACGATCACCAGCTTAAGTGACCGTAGCCGCTTGGCGGTTGGGCAGGTCCGTGCCGCCCGACATAGTCGCGCCAGCCCACCGGCAGGACGTTCCCGAAAGACGCGGGGCTGCCCCAGGACGCGATCGTCGCGCGTGGAAATCGCGGCCAGTATGTCGTGGTTGTTCCGTCCACCAGCTCGCGCCGTAGCCTTGTGCGGGAGCGGGGCCTGGCTGGCAATGTCACGGGAACCGGCAACCCTGGTCTGCTATGATCCCCGACCATGACCTCGATCTCGTTTGCTCGCCACCAGTTCCCGCCCGACATCATCCGGCACGCGGTCTGGCTCTACCTGCGCTTCACTCTGAGCTATCGTGATGTGGAGGACATGCTCGCCGAGCGCGGGCTCGACCTGACCTACGAAACGGTCCGGCGCTGGTCACCAAGTTCGGGCCGCTGTTCGCACGAGAGCTGAGGCGTAGGCGGCATCGGCCGACCTCGCGATGGCACACGGACGAGGGCGAGCGTCGCCGTACCGGGATCGTGCTGGCGCCCGCGGGCGCGGCCGTGGCCAGGCTCGGCGATCGCGCAGACGGAGCGGCACGGCCGCTCGATGCCGCGCTCGAAGCCCGGCTGCGGGGCGCGGCGCCGCTCCGCCCCAAGGCGGCCGACCGCGTGCTCCCGGTCTCGCTGACCGGCGACATGGCGCGCTACGCCTGGAGCCTGAACGGCGTCACCTACGGGAACGACGTGCCCCTGGCGGTTAAGGCGGGCGAGCGGGTCGAGATCGTTATGCGAAACGACACGATGATGTCCCACCCGATGCATCTGCACGGCCACGTGTTCCAGGTCGTGGCGATCGACGGGGACCGCTTCCCGGGCGCAATGCGCGACACCGTGCTGGTGCCGCCCAGGACCACCATCACGGTGGCGTTTGACGCCGACAACCCCGGCCACTGGGCCTTCCACTGCCACAACCTGTACCACCTGGCGGTCGGCATGATGACGACGCTGCGCTACGAGGGGACGTGAAACCTCTCACATCGCCTCCTTCAGGCCGGCGCGCACGAGCCATAAGTTGACGGGATAGCTCGTGGCAAAGCCGCAGAGCATCGCGACCTGCATGACGAACCAGAACTCCGTCGTGTCGACTTCCGCCCGGTGGCCCAGAAGCTTGCCGAAGAGGTAGAGCTGAGCGAAGGCCATGAAGCCGTACATGCCACCTGCCAGGCGGTCAGCGACAGCGTGTCGGCCTTGAGCGCCGCGACCAGACCTTCGAGCGGCGATAGGTTCCGCATGGGCTTAATTGTGAGATACTGGAACACGATGCCGAGCAGGAAGGCGAAGACGAAGTCGAGGATCCAGACGGCGTACATCTTATCGCAGAAGAGGCTGTGCCAGCCGAACCACACCGCCACCGTCGGCGCCAGGAAGGCGAGCCACTCGGCGAGGATATCGCCGATGGCGCAGCCGCTGCCGCAGTGGAGCGCCCCCTTGGCGACGATAACGGCGAAGGGAGTGGCAGATTTCGCGGGAGGCTCGACACCGCGCCCCATCGCCTCGTGCGTCGCGGCATGGGTGTTGAGCCGCCCGTAACGGAAATAGAGCCACAGCACCGCCGGCCCGCCGAACAGCGCCGTCGCGGGCCAGACCGCCGCCATGATGCCCATGTGCGGCGGATGCCGCCACACGTCGAAGAGCACGACGCTGGCACAGACGAAGCCCGTCGCCAAGGTCACGACGGACAGGATATGAATCCAGGTAGGGAACATCGGGGAGCTCCTCATCGATAACGACTGGGTTCTGCAGTCTCCCAAGATGGGAAGGTTGAGCGGCCATCCGCGTGCTGCAGCGCGCTCTCGACCAGCACGGCCGCGAGGCCGATGCACAGCGCCGGGGGCGGCCCAAGAGGGCGACAGCCGACCTGTCCAGATTTGCCGAGCCATCTTAGACGTGCCGATGCCGCGAATCCGCCAGCCGCAGCCCGCTAACGCGGTCAGTATGGTTCATGTACGGCTTCGCCGCCTGTGGCGGCCTGGAAGCGCCGGATGATAAGGTCGACATAGAGCGGGTCGAGTTCGACGCCGCGACAGACCCGGCCGGCTGTTTCCGCCGCGATCAGGGTTGAGCCAGAGCCTAGGAACGGGTCGAGAACGATCTCGCCGCGATGCGTCAGGTCGAGGAGCGCGTCGTGGAGCATCGCGGTCGGCTTGACGGTCGGATGGGAGCGCAGGCCCTGGCGCGCGTCCGAGCCGATCGACGAGGCTCCCGGATAGGTCCAGACGTTCGACCGCCAGCGACCATGCCGGCCGAGCTCGACATTGTTGACGTGAGGGGCGTTGCCCTTCTTGAACATGGGAAGCAGTTCATGGCCGCTCCGGTAGAGGCTTCCCATCCCGGCATTGGTCTTCGACCAGACCACGAGGTTCAGCGGAACGAGGCCGCGCTCTTCAACTGCCTGATGGATCGTCGGATAGCCGCGCCAGTCGATGAAGCTGGCGAGCACGCCGCCGTCGACAAGGTGGCGCTCCGCCGCATCGATCCAGGCCGCGTTGAAGGCGAGGTATTCGGTCCGGCTCATCTCGCCGCTCGCCATGGCGAACTCGCGGTGACCCGAGCCGGTCACATGTCCGCGGATCGGGACGTTGTAGGGAACATCGGTCAGCACCAGCCGGGTCTCCTCGCCCGCCATCAGCCGTTCCAGGAGACCCGCATCCCGCGCGTCCCCGCAGGCTATCCTGTGCGGCCCGAGGCGGAAGACGTCGCCGGGCCTGGCGATCGGTTCGCGCTCCGGGTCCGGTTCGAGCGGTCCCGTTTCGGTCGCTTCCGGCTCCTCATCAAGCGTGATCTGGTCGAGCTCGATTCCCGAGAAGCCGGCGATCTCGATCGGGGCCTCCTCGATGATCAGTTCGGTGATCTCGAGCTTCAGCTCGCCGAGATCCCACCGGCCTTTCTCGCCGAGCCGGTTGAGGGCGATCCTGAGGAGGCGCGCCTCAGCCGGGCTGAGATGATCGGCGATGACACAGGGGAGCCGCGCAAGGCCGCATTGCCGGGCCGCCTCGACCCGCACCCAGCCATCCAGAACCCGGTTCTCTCGATCGACGAGAACGGGCGCGCAGAAGCCGAGCGCCGCGATCGAGTTCGCGACCTCGCGCACGTGAGCGGGGTCGGCTGGGCGCACGTTGCGGGTCGGTGCACGGAGGTCGCCGATTGCCCGCTCGACCATGTCGAGGCGGGGCAGCAGGTCGTTGCGCGGCCGCGGGGGTGCGCCGTCGTGGGCGGCAGCCCGCGCCAGTACCTCGCGGCGGCGGCGGCTTTTGCCGCGCAGGTCTTCGCTGCGGTAGAGCGTTCGGCCAAGTCCTATGGTGCTGATCATGTCAAAAGAACCTCGTCGGGTGTAGGGGTCGGGGCGTACTGAACCGCCTTAGCATTTCTTCCGAGATCACCATGGGAGCGCGGGCCTGGTCGAAGTGGGTCAGTGCCTGGGTGGTCGAGTCGACCTGGTCGTCGTGGCGGGACCCCGGAAAGCCGATGAGTTCGGCCAGGTAGTCGTCGAGCCACGGCGCGGTTTGCGGGAGGAGCACGCGGCCGCTCTCGAAAGCGGCCGTGTGGGCGTGCAGGCGCATGATCTTGTCGGTCCCGGCCGGCGGGTCGACGCCTTTAATCGAGAGCAGGCCCTCGCGCCGCAACTCCTGGATCAGCTGCGTTCCCGAAGCCCGGTCCTCGATCAGGATCGTCCTCGGGCGGAACCGGGCGGCGAGGTCGCGCACGGCACGTTTGAGGTCCGGGAACTCGAGCCGTTTCCGGAACACGTCCAGCAGGAGGCAGCGCCGGTCGTGGCGCAGCCCCCAGGTCGTGCAAACGCTGTAGTCGTTGAGTTCGCCGGCCTTGTTGGCCGTGTCCCAGCTTTGCACGATGGTGATGAAGGGCTTGGCGGCATCCTCGGGTGCGTAGCGCGACAGCCACGATCGCTTGACGAGATTGCCTTCGAGCGGAACGGGGCTCTGCTGGTACTGGCTGGCGAAGTTGTAGGGCCCGACGGCGCGGCGGACCTCGTCGAGGGCGGCGCGCGAGAACCGGGCCGGATGGAGCACCTCCCCAACTTTGCGCGTGAAGACCCTCGGACCGAGCAGCGTGTCGAAGGCAATCCGCTCGTTCTCTTCGGCAATCGCCGGGAAGGAGAGGACGGTCCAGCCTCCCTTCTCGAGCAGGTGGCCGCAAAGATCGTCCATGTGGAGGCGCTGCATCACGACAATGATGCGGCCCCTCTCCTGGCTGTTGAGGCGGCTCAGCAAGCTATTGTCAAACCACGCGTTGACGGAGTTCCGGCGCGCGTCCGAGAGGGCCTCGTCGGGCTTGAGCGGATCATCGATGATGACGACGTCGGCTCCGCGTCCGGTCAGGACCCCGCCGACCGAGGTGGCGAACCGATAGCCTTTCTGCACGGTTGCAAAATCATGGAGGGCGTTGCGGCCGAGGCGGGTTGGGAAAACTGCCCGATACCAGTCGCTCGTCATCACCAGCCGGCAGTCTCGGGCGAGCGCGTCGGCGAGGTCCTGGCCGTAGCTCGCACACACGATCCCCAGGCTCGGATCATGCCCGAGCATCCAGGCCGGCAGGGCGACCGAGGCGAGGATCGACTTCGTATGGCGCGGGGGCACATTGATGACCAGGCGGCGGATTGTGCCGCGCCGGCATTCCTCGAGCCGCGAGGCCAGCACCTCGAGATAGGGGTGGGGCTCGAACGAACTCTCCGGACGCAGGTCGTGGAAGACCCGCTGCGCAAAGGTCATGAAGTCCAGTCCGAGCAGCGTCCTATAGTCTTCGGCCGACAACACCGGTGCCGCTCCGGGCATTACGAGCCGCCCCCCTCGCGATCCGGTTCGTGCCGGTCGGCAGGGTCCGGCGGCACCAGTTCCAGCTCAGCGGCGGCCCGCAAGCGTCGGATCAAGTCCGCCTTGACGAACGCATCAGCGGGGCGCGCCAGCGCCGCCGTCACCTCGTCGAGCACCTCGGCCGCGATCGGGTCCTGGGCCAGCACGATCGCGAGGTGCTTCGGGTTGCCGGCCATCGCCTCGCTCACCAGCCGTTTGACGATCACGCCGCGTTTGCTCAACTTGCGGCGACGGCCTTGCTCTTTGACGGGCACTCGCTCCTCGAGCTCTCGCTGGAGCAGCGTTTTGAAGGCCTGATCGCCGCGGGGACGCCCTTTCGGGTTGCCGGACCGTCCGGGCTGAAACCGGCTGCCCGGAGGAGGCTTGCCGTAGCCAATGGGGTAGGCCGGACCGCCGGGGGAACGACCGGACTCGTCCGGTATAGCCCTCTCCTCGCTGGGCTCTTCTTCGATCTGATATCGACACTGTCCCGGATTATGGGACCGAGAGCCTGAATGCTGCATCGACGTGTTCTCCAGGGCCAATCCAAGGCCCCGAACACTGCTCGATTCCCGCAAACGGGTCCAAGATACAATTACCGGGGGGTCGGGGACCGGCGTGGCCGGGGCCGCCAGCGGCTAGGTCAGGCGGGGTTTCTTTTCCGCCTTGCGCGCGAAAAGCCTCTTCACGGCGCGCCGAGCGGAGATCGGGTTGAACGATGGACGACCGAGCTCGATCCGCGTCGCCGCGGTCGCCTCGTCGATGAAGTCGTCGACCGCCTTGTCACTGTCCCGCACCGGCCCGTAGGTATAGCCTTGGCGCCCTCCCATGTCCCGGCTCCAGCGAAGAAACGCTTGGTGCAGGGCGCTGTCGAAACTCAACGGGCGGCCTTTGGCGCTCGGAGCATGAGGCGCGATCTTGGCCGCGATCTCGATCAGTCTCGGGCCCCCCGGATGGTCGCCGTCACGCGTATCCTGCAGCAGAGCCACGAACTCTCGCTTGAGCTCAGGATACCCTGCGTCGCGAAAGGCTTGGTCAAGGAGATCGGCATCCGGCGCATTCTGGCACAGGCGTGCGACCTGCGCGGCCAGGGCCGGGTGCCATCGCCGACGCTTGGCGAGGCTGTGGAATGCCATCAGGGCGATGCGCCTCTCCTGGCTCTCTGCGTGAAACCGCTTGCCAAAATGCCGAACCATGCCGGCCTGGAAGCGCGCCGACAAGCCACTCTGGCCCATCTTCTCGAAGTATGGCGTATACCCGGGAGCATCGACGGCCTCGACGGCCCTGTGCATCGCTTTGAGCGAGACCCCGGCATTGTGGATGCGAGCCTGGACGTCAGGTCGTGCGACATACACCTGAACCGTCTTGACAAGCGGCAGCACCACTGCCGCGAAGGCCTGGACCGCGGCTCCGAGTACTGTCACGAAGGCTGTTGCCTTCAATATCAGCTCAGCGACCTCGGAGGACTTAAGGGTAGCCCGGTTCTCGGAGCGGGATGGACCAGCCAACGTCTGCACGTCCGTGTAGAAGATGAGCTCAAGACTCAGCCGACGCAGATTAGCAGCATCGTGCCTCGAGGTCTCGGGTCGAGGCCATTTCATTCACCGCTATTGCTTGCCCCAAAGGTCATCGGTTCAGGCCGCAACACCTGATGGGTTCGCGCCGCGCATATTCCCTGGCGTTCCGCTGTTCGCTCCCTGATGGGCGGATTTGTTCCCCTGTTCCGACCCGTAGGGAAGTGATCCGGCAAGTGTCTGTTCCGTCAAGCATTTCTGACACCCAGAAATGGCCGGAAGGCGCAAAATCGCTAGTTTTCACTGTTTCACCCTGTAAATCAGGGAATTCGGCGGAGACGGGTTCGCGCGTGACTCCCCCCACCGCCAGTGCTGCGTCCAGAGCCGAGATCCGCTCGACGATGCCGGGGCGGCCCAGATGCGCGCCTTGTCCCGTCGAACCATCGTGTGTAAGCCAACTCGACTTACGAGAGTTGGGGCGCGGCGATGAGCGGTTTCGAAAGGCGTTTCCGGTCCGCGTCGAAGGGCGTTTCGCTGTCGCTGATCGTGCCGATCTACAACGAGGAGGGCAACATCCCCGTCCTCTGCGAGAGAATGGCCGACGTCCTCGGAAAGCTCTCGATCACCTACGAGATCGTGGCCGTGAACGACGGCAGCCGAGATGGCTCGCTCGACCAACTGCAATCCGAGGCCGCCAAGGACGGCCACATCAAGGTCATCGACCTGCGCCGTAACTATGGGCAGACCGCGGCCATCATGGCGGGCATCGACCACGCCTCGGGTGATATCCTCGTCACCATCGATGCCGATCTTCAGAATGACCCCAACGACATCCCCATGCTGATCGACAAGCTGGAGGAGGGCTACGACGTCGTCTCGGGTTGGCGGAAGGACCGGAAGGATGCCGCCATCCGCCGGAATTTCGTCAGCTCGCTCGCCAATCGGATGATCTCGAAGATCTCCGGCGTTCACCTCAGGGATTACGGCTGCACGCTGAAGGCCTACCGTCACGACGTGCTCGACGGGATGCGGCTCTATGGATAGATGCACCGCTTCATCCCCGTCTACGCGAGCTGGATGGGGGCCAAGATCATCGAGGTCCCGGTGCAGCACCATCCTAGGACGATCGGCAAGTCGAACTATGGCTTGGAACGGATCCTGAAAGTGGTTCTCGATCTGATCGTCGTAAAGTTTCTCGATCGTCACTTCGTTAAGCCGATCTACATCTTCGGCGGCTTCGGCGCGCTGTCTTTGGCATTTTCGGGGCTCGCGTTTTTCGTGATGATCTGGTTGAAGCTGGGCAATGGCGTGTCGATGATCCTCACACCGTTGCCCCTGTTCTCGGCCATGACGTTCCTCGTCGGCATCATGAGCATCCTGATGGGGCTTCTCGCCGAGATCCTGGTTCGCACCTATTTCGAATCTCAACAGCGGACCGCCTATGACGTCAGAAGCCTCGTCAATTTTGAGCCGCAGATCTGATGTGCGGCATCGTCGGTTTCACGGGTCGCGGCGATCGGAACGATCTGGCGGCGATGTGCGCGGCCGTTTCCCACCGTGGGCCGGACGGCTTGGGAACTTTCGTGGATGACGACGAGCGGATCTACTTGGGTCATCGCCGTCTCGCGATCCTCGACCTGGAGGGTGGCCATCAGCCGATGTGGAACGAGACGTTCAACGTGGGGGTGGTCTTCAATGGAGAGATCTACAACCACGACGAGCTGCGGGAGTGGCTGATCCGAAAGGGGCACGTTTTCCGGAGCCACCACTCGGACACGGAGGTCCTGGTGCACGGCTACGAAGAGTGGGGTACGGGCCTGCCGGAGCGGCTGAACGGGATGTTCGCCTTCGCTATCTACGATAAGAGGCGTCGCGAGGTCTTCTGCGCGCGGGATCGCTTCGGCGAGAAGCCGTTCTACTACGCCCACAAGCCAGGCTTTCTCGCCTTCGGCAGCGAGATCAACGCCGTCACGCGACATCCCTCCGTCGACACCGCGCTCGACCTCGTCGCGCTGAGGAAATATTTCGCCTACGGATACATCCCGGCCCCGCACGCCCTCTGCCAAGGCTGCCGCAAGCTGCCGGGGGGCCACAGCCTGACGTACGACCTCGCCCGAGGCACGATCGAAATAAAATGCTACTGGCGGTTCAGGCTGACGCCGGACGCAGGTCTTCAAGACAGTGACGAGCCCACGCTCATCGAGGAACTGCGCCACCTCCTGTCGCAGGCGGTCCGACGCCGGTTGATCAGCGACAGGCCGCTCGGAATCTTCCTGAGCGGCGGCGTAGATTCCGGCACCGTCCTAGCCATGGCGGCGCAGTACCTCGATCAATCGGCGATCCGCACGTTCACGGTGGGCTTCACGGAGCCGACGTTTGACGAGTCGGGCCACGCTCGCACGGTGGCGCGGGCCTTCGGCACGGACCATCACGAGAGGATGCTCGACCTTCACGGGGCCAGCATGCTCGTCCCTGAAGTCCTCGCACGGTTGGGCGAGCCCCTCGGCGATCCTTCGATCCTCCCGACCTACCTCCTCAGCGCGTTCACGCGCGAGCACGTCACGGTCGCGCTGTCGGGGGACGGCGGCGACGAACTCTTCGCCGGATACGATCCCTTCGCGGCACTCGGCCCGGCCAGCCTGTACTCAAAGATCGTACCGGCCGGGCTGCACCGCGGCGTCCGACGCCTCGCCGATCTGCTGCCGCTGTCCGACCGCAGCATGAGCCTCGATTTCAAGCTGCGGCGGACCCTGATGGGCCTCTCATACCCTGCGTCGATCTGGAATCCGGTATGGATGTCGCCTGTCGAGCCGCGGGACATGGCCGCGCTGTTCGAGGAGCCGGTGCGAGCCGAGGAGCTATACAGCGAAGCGATCACGCTGTGGGACGAGAGCGCCGACTCAAGCCTGATCGACCGAAGCCTCGAATTCTTTACCAACTTCTATCTCCAGGACGACATCCTGACGAAGGTCGACCGGGCGTCCATGATGGTGTCGCTCGAAACGCGCGCCGTCTTCCTCGACAACGATCTCGTCACCTTCTGCCAACGCCTGCCACATCGGTTCAAGATGCGCGGCGGCATACGGAAATACCTCCTCAAAAAGGCGGTCTCGCGTGACCTCCCTGCAGAAGTAACCTCTCGGCCCAAGAAGGGGTTCGGCGTCCCGATCGCCGAATGGATCCGCAATATGCGACCATCGCCCGCCACCCCCGTGGCGGGAATGCGAAGCGAGACCGTCGATACGTGGTGCGAGCAGCATCGAGAGCGCTCGCGCGATCACCGCATCTTCCTGTGGAGCTGGCTGTCGTTGCAGCATGTCATGGCTGGCGACACTCTCGGTAGGCGCTCTCCTTCGCTGCAGGAGCACTGACTTGGCTTCCGACGTGAAGGTCTGGTCGCTCGCCGTTAGGCTGGCTTCGTACGGCATCGTCGGCTTGGTCTCGTCAACTTCCTACAGTCTGACGCTGTTCTTCCTGATGGAGAAAACAAGTTTGCATAACGCCACGAAGGCGAGTCTCCTGGCTTTCTGTCTGGCGACTCCGATCTCCTTTTTCGGACAAAAAGTGCTCACCTTTCGTGACAGGCCATTCAGCAACCGTCAGCCGTTGCGCTTCGCCCTGCTGGCGATGTCTAGCTTGATCCTAGGGGTCGGCGGCATGTATCTGGTGACCGATGTCTTACACTGGTTCTATGGGTTCGGCATCTTGATCGTATGGTTCTTGATCCCGGCTGCCAACTTTGCGTTGAACACCTTTTGGGTCTTTCGACGAGGCGCCGCTTCAGCGTAGCGTTGCGTCGATGCAGTTTCATCTGCCGCGCCGGGATCCGGAGTGGCATTGTAGTGAACGGTCGAAGTTACACCCTCGTCGGCACGACACCGGACGATGTGTTTGGCCGAGGGGAACTATTGATGTCGCGCGAGCGGCCTGCTCGTCTGCGAGCGGATCGTAATGCTTTCGTCCCACTGCTTCGCGACGCGATGACGGGCTTCGCTCCTGCGCCACATCGGCTTGCACTACGCATTCCCGCGGCGACCAGCTGAACACCGTTTCATGTCCAGCGTCACTGACCTTTGACGCATTGACGACACGAGCCGCCCGTGAGGCGGCGCCCATTCACGCTGGCCAGAGGTCGAAATCTCCGAAGATCGATATCAGACCTTGGCCCAACGAGCGAGGAACGAGGCATGGAGCCATCGGTTCGGCAATCTGTTGAAAGCCGTCTCCAAGCCGAAGAGGATCGGAGAGACGCCGCGTTTGAGGCCGCGCGGCATGCGGAAGATCAGGCTGTTATAGATGAGGTAGAAAGCCGGACCACCAAAGTAATCGAGCGATATGGGCGCGAAGAGCCCTTGAGCCTGTCGCGCGATGGCGGCATGGGACAGCGCTCCTTCCGTCTGCTGATCGAAATACTTGTCCAATCTATACCAGAGCTTGCGGGCAAACTCGAGGACGTAGTCGCTGTTGGGCTCGAACATCAACAGCAGGCCACCGGGTCGCAGCATCCCGGCGATCGTCGCCAGAGCGCGCGGGAGATCGCTGACGCAATGATGCAGTCCGCCCATGACGATGGCGACATCGAAGGTCTCGCCACCCTCATAACCCGTGGTGAGATCGACCTCGAAGGCAGGGCAGCCCACGACCTCGCGGTAACGTCGGCATGCCTCCGACGAGATATCGAAACCTCGCACGTCGATGTCGGCCTATCATCAGCCAGAGCTTGCCGAGCAAGCCGAAGTACGCGACCTGTGACAGGGACAAGACCGCCGCGAGGAACCATGCCCGACGACGCGGTGTTGCAATGCCGCCGAAGAGGCCGTACCCGAGACCCGCGATGGCGGCGAAGGAGGCCGGCGGCCCCAGATGGTCATAGAGCCCGGTTAGCCAATCCCGCATCGTGACGGTGCCGAACGGTCCATCGGCCGTGCCGACCTGGGCGAAGGCGGAGATGAAGGAATCGATGTAAAATCGAGTGACGATGGCGTAGGGGTTCGTGCAAAGCCACCCGATCGCAGCCGCCACGCTGAGAATACCGAGTCGTCCTGCGAGCGAACGCGCCGACAGCGCGACGCCGGGCGCGGTCGCCTTCAAGCCGATGAACGACGCCAGCAAGGCCAGCGGGACGGTCCAAGGCCCGCCGAACTTCGTCCCTTGGACGAAGCCACATATTAGGCCGAGCGCGGCGAGACTGGCCTTTCGACCATCGCCGGAATGCCGGTGGGCCAACCCCAGGGCCAGAAGCCCGAAGTACATCTGCAAGGTGTCGGGGTGTATGATGGAGACGTAATAATCGAAGTACGTATCAGTGAAGAGGTAGATGGCGGCCAGGACGCCGGCGGTGCGGCTCACGAACGCCTTGCCGAAATTGTATAGGAACAACAGGCTGAGGGCGCCAGCGATGGCCACGACCGACCGCATGATGATTGGGTCGGTCGGAAAGGCGGGCAAGCCTATCGCCCGCGCAAAGGCGTAGAAGGGAAACGCGACATCGAAGATGGCGCCTCCATAATATGTGACTCCGGGATAGCGGAGACTCCCCCAGTAGCTCGGGATTTTGCTCTGATTGTGGGACTTGGGATCCAAGTAGTTGGCGGGATTGCCGAAGGGCGGCACGATCATCCCGTCGAGCCCCATGGCCATGAAAGGTTCGTCGTTGACGAAGGCGGCCAGCATCTGGGGGTTGGCGCTGTTCCTCGGTATGCCGGGCACCACGACGATGGCGGCGACTAGCAGAAACGGGACTATAACCCAGTCGAACTTGGCATAGGCAGCTATGGTGCCGCCCAAGATGCCGATAGGCCCACTCACTGCTCGAAACAGAGAGCGTCGCTTTCGATCCGCCACCCGATATCCGCCTCTCGACCTCGCCGACTCGGCGCCAACGGGGCAGGGTTGTCTCGTCCACCGCTCTGCCCTCGTCAGACGCTGCGTTGGGTAGCATGTCGCTGAACGCCAGCACAACTGCGCACGACCGTGCGGCGCCGATGAAGTGCGGCAAAGCGCCAGCACTACTTTGGCATATTCGACCCGATGATGTTCTATGAAAGACGCGAGCGCAATGCGGGCATCGCGTGAAATGCCGGTCCAAGCTCTCCAGTATGTGTATGGAATATGGTATGGAATGGCTCGGCTACACCACAGAAAATTTTTTCATCATCAAAGGGTTGGGATGGTTTGCGGGAAGACGCTCCCTCCGCCAGTGCTGCGTCCAAAGCCGAGATACGCTCGACGATGCCGGGGCGGCCCAGATGCGCGGCACCAGCGGCTCATGAGGCGCAGCCACCTCGATCCGATCACCATCGATCTCGATGCGCCGCAATACGCTTCAGATGATGTCGCGCTGACCTTGCCGGTCCAGCCGAACCAGCCCGGCGCGGACTCGCTGCAAGGGCGCGGTCGAGGCCGCGCGACGAGCGCAGGCCGATGTTCTCGACGAGGGCGGGCCGGCGCAGACCGGCGGTCTGGGCGCCGCGACAGTCGGCGGTTGTCGCGCCCGGTCGGCTTCGATCCTGGCGCGCGCGCTGCCGGTCGAGGCTGTGGCACTGCGGCGCATCGTCGGTGTGGACGGCAATCACGAACGAGGACGTGGAGTAGGCTTCTGGCGGCGGATCGGGTCACGCCGCTGATTTGACCGCCTGCCGGGGGAGTAGCGTCGTGGCTTCGAAATCGGTCGTTAGCTCGGCTTGGCCCTTGCACCGAACTTCGACCATTCACCATGCACCCTCGGTCGTCGGATCGAGAAGCGCTATCGTGGTTGTCGCCATCGCTGGCCTGATCCAGCCTAAGCGCGCATCATCGCTTGTGCGAGATGGCCGCTGTATGGTGTTGCAGTCGCGACGGAAGAGACGAGAACACAGCCACATGTCCAGCACTGATGCCTCCTCCGGCCCCGCCGAATCCCAAGATGGCGGCCGGTCCGATCCGAGCGGCATCCTCCCCGTGATCATGTGTGGCGGATCGGGCACGCGCCTGTGGCCGGCTTCGCGCGAAAGCATGCCCAAGCAGTTCATCCCCTTGCTGGACGACCTGTCGAACTTCCAGATCACGGCCAAGCGCTTCGACCACCCGGCCTTCACCAAGCCGCTGATCGTGGCCTCGAGCGAGGTGCGCTTCATCGCTGCCGAGCAGCTGCAGGCGATCGGTCTGGAGGCCGAAATCGTTCTCGAGCCCATGCGGCGCGACTCGGCCGCCGCCGTGGCGGTCGCGGCCTGCCTCGCGGCGCGCCGAGGCCCCGACACGGTCGCACTGGTGGTCGCCGCCGACCACCTCATCGAGGACACGGCGGCCTTCGTCGCGGCCTGCCTCGCCGCCGCCGCCGGCGCCCGCGCCGGCTACATCATGACGCTCGGGGTGACGCCGACCGCACCGGCGACCGGCTACGGCTACATTCATCCCGGCGCCTCGATCCGCGGCACCGACGCCGCCCGGGTCGAGCGCTTCGTCGAGAAGCCGGATGCCGCGACGGCGTCGCGCTACATCGAGCAGGGCTTCCTCTGGAACAGCGGCAACTTCCTGTTCCGCGCCGACGTGATGTTGGCGGAGTTGCACACCCACGCGCCTGCCGTGCTGGCGGCCGCGGAAACCGCCGTCGCCAAGGCCCATGCCGACCTCGACTTCGTGCGACTCGACCGCGACAGCTTCCTCGCGGCGCCCAAGATCTCCATCGATTACGCCGTCATGGAGCGCACCGGGAAGGCGGGCGTGCTGCCGGTCAGCTTCGCATGGTCCGACATCGGCACCTGGAGCGCCATCTGGGAAGCCTCGAAGCAGGACCTCCAGGGCAACGCCATGCGGGGCAACGTCGAGGCGGTCGAAACCACGAACAGCCTGGTCCACAGCGACACGATGCTGACCACCGTGGTGGGCCTCGACGGCGTCGTGGTGGTAGCGACGCCCGACGCCGTTCTGGTGGCGTCGCGCGACAGGTCGGACGCCGTCAAGGATCTCGTGGCGCAGATGAAGGCGCGAAACCGGCCGGAGGTCGACGAGCATCTGCGGGTGTACCGCCCCTGGGGCTGGTACCAGCGCATCGACACGGGCCAGCGATTCCAGGTCAAGCGCATCATGGTGAAGCCCGGGCACCGCCTGTCGCTGCAGAAGCATTTCCACCGCGCCGAGCATTGGGTGGTGGTGCGCGGTACCGCTGAGGTGACGATCGACGACCAGGTCATCCTGCGTCACGAGAACGAGGCCGCCTACCTGCCCATCGGCTCCGTGCACCGCCTCGCCAACCCCGGGAAGATCAACCTGGAACTGATCGAGGTTCAGGTCGGCTCCTACACCGGCGAAGACGACATCGTCCGCTTCGAGGACGTTTACGGGCGCTGATATCGCCTCCTCCGACATCGCCCCGTCCGTCTGCTTGCCGGTTTCCGGAGACACAGTGATGAAACCCACGTCCGGCCTCGACCCCGACAGCTTCGCGTCGGAACCGCAGCCCATGGTCGAGCCGACGGGGACCCGCGACTATGAATTTGGCCCAAGCGCCGTCCCCGGCGGCGGCTTGGGCTCATTTCTGTCGACCGCGAGGGGGCATGGCCTCGGCGCAGCGGATGCGATTGTCTGCCCTGAGCTCTCCATGCTGCGCGCCGTCTCGCGAGGCGACGATCCCGAGGGCTGAACTGAGCGGCTGTGGACTCTGGCCGCGACCCATGATGTTGTCCCGCATCATCGGGAGACCGGAATGCGAGTTGCCCTCCAGCCGATCGAACTCGCGTCGGCTTCAGCCGTTTCGGGTTGCGACCGTTATCGCCGCCGGCGCATGAGGATGCGCTTGCATCAGCCACTCGGATCTGTCTCGATCGGAACAGGCAAGTGGTAGACGCCCGGGATTGCTTCCTGAGCCGAGATGCGCGGCAGCAGCGGTTCATGAAGCTCGGCGATGGACTCGCGTGGGGGGCGGTGGCCGGGAAGCCGAGCGATGCCGAGGGTCAGCGGCGCTTGACGGCGGGCTTGCCGGCCGAAGGGGTGAACTGATGGGACGAAGATCTTCAGCGTTCGCGCGAGTTTCCTTGTCGGCCGGCCTTTTCGGAGCGGCAGTGATGCTGAGCGGCTGTGCCGAGATGCACCACGGCGTCGAAACGGTCGCGAGGGCGACGACGTCGACGCGACCGGCCGGGACGGACGAACCCGCTCCCCCGCGTGCCAGCGTGCGTGCGCAGATCGTGACCTCGCAACCCGACTCGGACGTGCCGATCGTAAGGGTCGCCGCGGTTCCGTCGCCGCGGGAGATCTTCGACTTCCATCCGAACGGCTCCCGTCCAGACGACTGGCGGCAGCCGTTCATCATCGATCCAAACGATGGGCCGCTGGCGGCCGACGTCCGCAAGACGGCGGAAGAGTTGAGAGTGTTCAATGCAGGTCTGAGATCGGTCCCCAAGGTGGCGGTGGTGCGGCACTGCAGTGAAACCGACATAGCGGCTCGGAAGCGAGGGTGCGTCGCCCCAGGACCGAATGGCGGTCCCATAGCGGCCTCGCCCCCGGAGCGTGAGACCTCAGTGCTGCAATGAAGTCAGGACGTCCCATCCCCATGCCGTCCGGCGCGCGAAGCCCCGGACTCAATGGAACGCGTTCTATGCGGCATGTCGACGTCTATGCGGTGCCCTGATCTGCCAGCTGAACAGTCGAAGGCGGGCATGCCCTGCGTTCAGCACCCATTCTTCGGTCACCATCGTGTCGCCTGCTCCACTCGACGCCGGGCCTACCCTAGCGTCGTCGCATCAGCCCCATCCGGCACGCCCGACAGCTGCGGCGGTGTCGGCGGCGAGGCAGAGCAAGACGGCCGACGCCAAGCGCGTCCGCCATGGGAGCAGATCGGAGATCATGTCCGACCAAAGCGAACCGGCCGTCATCTCACGATCCTCGAGGGCCGACGAAGAAGCAATAAGGCGCGCCTTGGGAACCATCCTGCCGGGTCGTGTAGAACAGCCACGTCGACCCGTCCGGAGACGGGAGCGCCTGGCTGTAGGGGATCGTCCACCTGTAGCCGTCGACGTGATACCCATCCGGCCGAGCATGCACCGCGTCATCGTCGATATGGTGCGCGTGCGCCTGCGAGCAGCATTCGGTCTTGACCCACGGAGGTATGGGGTCGCCGTTGGCCCAGGCGTCATGGGCCTCGACTGCCTGTGGCAGGACCAGGAGAGCGGCAGCGAAGACGGCAGCCGTGAGGGTTCGCATCGAGGCGTCTGCGAGATGCGGACAACAGCTCACGCTCAGCTCTCCTCGAAGGCGCGACGTATCCTACTGCCTGCAGCGTCACGACGCCCGCCGCCTCGGCACGGCCGCTCTCGACTGGAACAGGACGTCAGGTGCAACCGCAGCGCCATCGCCGAACCCGTGCATCAGGTTCCGCAGAACGTACGGTAGGCGCCCGAGTCGAACGGCGGCGGGTCGGCGTAAGCCGAAAAGGCAGGTTGGTCGTCGTAGGGGCGCGTGAGAACCGCACCGAGCCGCTCGAAAGGCGTGAAGTTTCGGTCTTCGACGGCGGCCTTGATGGCCTCCTCCACCCGGTAGTTGCGCGGGATGAAAGCCGGGTTGACGGCCCGCATCGCCGCGCCGCGCTCCTGCCCCTGCGCGGACTCTTCGGCGAGCCTTGATCGCCAACGCCCGGCCCAGCCGTCATAGGCGGTCGGGTCGATGAAGAGGTCACGGACGTCGCGGTCCCGTCCGGAATCCGCTGCCGCGTCGCACAAGCGCCGGAACGTCAGCGTGAAGTCGGCCTTGCCGGAGGCCATGCGGTCCAGAAGGTCCTGCGCCAGCGCCAGGTCATCATCGCGCTCCGTTGCGAGCCCGAGCTTGCGCCTGAGGCCGTCGAGGTGGGCGGCGTGGAAGATGGGAGCGAAGGAACCCAGGATCTCCCGACCCTGGGTCAATGCCTCTTCCGGACTCCCGCTGAGCAGCGGCAGCAGGCATTCGGTGAGGCGCGCAAGGTTCCATTGCGCGATCCCCGGTTGGTTCGCGTAGGCATACCGCCCGTATTGGTCGATCGAGCTGAAGACCGTGCCCGGATCATAGGCATCCATGAAGGCACAAGGGCCATAATCGATGGTCTCGCCCGAGATCGACATGTTGTCGGTATTCATGACGCCATGGATGAAACCGATGAGCATCCAGCGAGCGACGAGGCGGGCCTGCCGTTCGATCACGCCTTCCAGGAAAGCGCGATAGGGCTGGGCGGCCCGCGCCGCTTCAGGGTAGTGCCGCTCGATCGCATAATCGGCGAGGCGGCGAACCGCCTCGGTGTCACCCCGGGCCGCAAAGAACTGGAAGGTGCCGACACGGATGTGGCTGGTCGCCACCCGGGTCAGGACGGCGCCCGGCAGTTCGGTCTCGCGCAGCACGGCCTCGCCCGTGGTCACGGCGGCGAGCGCCCGGGTCGTCGGTAGGCCGAGCGCCGCCATGGCTTCGCTGACGAGATACTCGCGCAGCACAGGCCCCAGCGCGGCCCGGCCGTCCCCGCCCCGCGAAAACGGAGTGCGGCCCGAGCCCTTGAGTTGAATGTCCCGCCGGACGCCATCCCGACCGATGAGTTCGCCCAGCAGGATGGCCCGGCCGTCGCCCAACTGCGGCGTGAAGTTGCCGAACTGGTGCCCGGCGTAAACCGTGGCGATCGGGTCGGCGCCAGTAGGAATCCGCTTGCCCGCCAGCACCTCGATTCCGGCGGGGGTTGCGAGTTCGTCGGGATCCAGCCCGAGCTGGCATGCCAGCTCCCGGTTCAGCTTGACCAGGTGCGGTTCGGACGCGCTCGACGGCAGCACGCGAGCGTAGAACGAGCCGGGCAGCCCGGCGTAGGAATTGTCGAAGGCCATGCGAGCCATAGCAGAATGACCCTTTACCGGTGGTCAGTTGGCTGACGGAACGGCACCATGTTGCTTGGTGCAGCAGAGTCGTCGTCGCGTGAATGACGAACTGGTACGGCCGGAGGGAGTACGCAAGGCTTCTGCGTCTCCGATATTTCACCGCGACGCTGGCTACGGCGTGCCGATCGGACGTGCCCGCCTGTCCTTGCCGTCGTTCACTTCGCAAACGAAAGCCGCGGAGCCTCTTCGGCAAAGGCTGGGGGGAAGATGCGCGAGACGATGGCGCGCCAGGGAGAATGAAACCGAGAACACGTATGTCATTGAATTTGCTTTCTGACTAGAGCACGTCACTACTCGAGCTCCAGGACACGGCCGGACCTGACCCAAGGCGGACCTTCGGTACGTTCGCTACCGGGTAGTTTCAAGGGAGCCGGGCCAGGTCCTGTAGCGGTCGAGTGCCGCGAGATCGGGCGACGCGCCGAGACCATCGCCGGCAGGCACCGGCACTCGCCCGTCCTCGACCGGCAACAGGTCGCCGACGATCAGCTCCCGTCCGGCATTGGGGAAGCAGTCGAATTCGAGCAGCCCCTCGCCGCCGGCCGCCGCCAGGAGGTGGAGCGACACCAAGGTCGCGATGCCGCCGCCGAAGACATGCGGACAATAGGGTTTGCCTCTTTTGACGGCGGCGCGGGCGACCTCGATCGTGCCCGACACGCCGCCCCACTTCGTAGCGTCGGGCTGGATCACGCCGAGCACGTCGTGCCGGCAAGCGTCGGCGAGGTCATCCCCCCTGAGGTTCTCGCCGCCCGCCAGCGGAGTCTCCGAAAGCCTCGACAGCTCCTGCCAGTCGGCCGCGGACGCGTCGATGCGCATGGGCTCCTCCAGCCACTTCAGGCCTAGCGGCGCGATGGCGCGGGCCATCACGGCGGCGCGCTCGAAGTCGAAAGCCTGGTTGGCATCGGTCATCAGCGCGGCGTCGGGGCCGAGCGCGTCGCGGAGCGCTTCGAGGTTGCGGAGGTCGAGCGCCTCGCCGAAGCCTATCTTGAGCTTGAAGGCCCGGTGACCTTCGGCCTGCCGGGCGAGCGCGAAGGCCTCGGGCTTATCGGGATTGATACCGGTCGCGTAGACGCCGACGTTTGCGACGGGCTCCCCGCCGAGCCAGCGGTAGAGGGGCAGACGACTCTTGCGCGCCGCGAGATCCGACACCGCGATGTCGATGCCGGCCACCACCTGCGCGACAGGGCCGACCTCGCCGGTCTGCAGCACCAGCACTTCGAGGTCGCGACCGAGCCACCGGAACAGCTCCGCCGGCGACGCAAAGGTCCGGCCGATGAGGCGCTCGCCGATGTCGACGACGAGCCGCGCGCGATGCTCGGCGCCGACCGCCGGCCAGTTGCACCAGACCTCGCCCCAGCCCTCCGCCCCGTCCCGGTCGACCATGCGCACCAAGACGAAGGGGCGGTCGCGGAACGTGCCGAACGCGACCTTGATCGGCGTCGCGATCGGAACCCGGTACGCGAAGGCCTCGACGCGCGCGAGGGTTATGGCGGTCATGCTCGATCTCCAGCGAGGGGTGGCCTGAACAGTGGCTCGGGCAGGCCGCGAATGCCGAGATCGTAGCCCAGCAGCGCACCGGCGAGCGGCTGGGCTGCGCGCTCCTCCTCGGTCATGTTCTGGCTCGCCGTCGTGACGTAGAGAATGTCGAGGTCGGGTCCACCGAAGGCGCAGCAGGTCGGCCGCGGCACCGGCACGTCGAGGATGCGCAGGATCCGGCCGTTGGGGTCGTAGCGCACCACCCGGCCGCCGTTGAACTCCGCGTTCCAGATGCAACCCTCCGCATCGACTGCGGAGCCATCGGGAAAGGCCGGGGGCATCGACGTCGCGAAGACCCGGCGGTCGCCTATCCGACCGGTCTCGGCATCGTATGAATGGGCGTAGATGCGGTAGTCGAGCGAGTCGGCAAAATACATCGTGCAGCCGTCGGGGCTCCAGCAGAGGCTGTTCGGGATCCTGAGCTCCGACAGGACCGGGACGAGGCCGCCCGATCCGAGACGGAACAGGGTTCCCTCCGGACCGCGCGTCTCGTTGTGCATGGTAGAGACCCAGAACCGACCGGCGGGATCGCATCGGCCGTCGTTGAAGCGATGGCCGGGCGGGAGGTCGGAAAGGTGTGCGAGCGTGTCGAGGGCGCCCGTCGCCGTATCGAATCTTGCGACCCGATCGCCCAGCGCCGCGACGAGCCGTCCTCCGCCGCAGAGCGCGATAGCGCCCACCATGGCGGGCATCGCCCAGGTCTCGACGAGGCGCGTCGCCTCGTCGTAGCGACGGATCGCCGGACGCCGGATGTCGATCCAGTAGAGCGCCCGTTCGGCGACGCTCCATACGGGACACTCTCCGAGGATGTCGTTCTGCGTGCCGATCCGGCGCATGAGGTCGAGCCCTTCCTGGTCAAACATGTGCGCTGCCGCCCATCAGGCGGTGATCGCGCTCGAGCGGCTTGAAGCAGAGCGAGACGAGGCCGGAGAAGAATGCGCCGACTGCGCCCGCCACGGCGACGCCGGGCAGCGGACCGATCGCCATCGCCCGGACCCATTCTTCGCCGCCCGTCGCGAGGTGATCGGCCGGGGCTGCGGCGAGCCCGTGGATCCAGCTCGTCTTCAGGACCCAGGCGCAGCCGACCGCCACGAAGAGCCACAGGTAATTGCGCCGCAGGCGGCGCGAGACAGCATCCCAGAAGCTTGTGCGTAAGTGCGGCGAGCGGAGGTCGGCGCCGAGCGTGGCCAGCCATTCGTGCGTGTGATCGTGGTGAGGCGCGAAGATCTGGGCGAAGTAGTCGCATTCGATCAGGCGGACCCGCGCGCGATAAACGTCGAAGAAGCGATAGCGACGCGCCTCGATGGTCAGCAACAGGGCGATCAGGGCCATGGCGAAGAGCAGGATGCCGTGGTGGGCATTCGGCGCCGATAGCGCGACCGAGAGGCTCGCCCCCACCACGGTGATGGCCCAGTTGGTCGTCCGGTCGATCCGGTCACGCCAGCCCGCCATGCGGGCGATCTCGGCGCGATGGAAATGGGACATGACCGTGATGAATTCGCCCGGCGTCTTCGGGTAGGGCGAGGTCGGGGGGAAGACGTCGTTGGTCACGACGATCCCGCTCCCGTGCTTGGGTCGGCACCGGCGACGAGGCTCGCCACCGCGTAAGCGCCGAGAACGAGACGGGACGTCGGCGATCTCCGCACGAAGAGCGGCGGCCCGGATCCCGGACCCGCCGTGCGGAGGGCCTCCTCGTCGAGCATCCCCAGGATCGCGCCGGCGGCCCAGTCGCGGAGATCGACCTCGATCGGTGCCGCACTGAGATTGGCGAGCAGAATTTCGCTTAAGGCCCCGCGTCGGAATGCCAGCGCTGCCAGCTGCGACACCGGTGCGACCGGTGGCGCGAGGGCTTCGGCCGGGCCGCCGAGGCGGGCCAGAACGGCCGAAGCCGGGTGCCAGATCGTCTCGGCCGCCGTTCCGCTCATGATGCCGGACGGCCCGTCCACCGCCATCAGCGTCACGGCGTCGACGCCGGCCTCAGTGCATCCCGCCGCGACGGCGGTCACCCATGCTGCACCGAAGAGGCCCCGGGCCCGCGGATCGTCCGCGGCCATGGCGATGCGGCGCGTGCCGTCGGTCCGAGGCTGGCGCCCGAGTGGGCTCGCCCGCATCGCTATAGCGCTCGGCCCGATGCGGACCGGCAGGCCGGGATAGCGGTGGCTCAAGGTGGCTATCTGGCCGGAAATGCTGTCGGGGCTCAGCATCACCGAGGCGTCGTCGGCACCGTGGACCAGCGGCGACAGCGTGAACGATAGGAAATCGACCCGGCCGAGACCCTTGAGGCGGTTCATCTGGGCGAAGAAATGCGGCGTTCCGCCACCCACCGGCACGCCCCGAAAGCGGCGACGGACCGACCCGATGCTCGCGTCGTCGCTGGGATAGGCCGCGATGCTCTCGGGCTCCACGGCTCCCGCGAATGCGTCCCGGACATCGTCGACGAAGGCGTCCCGGCCGGCCTCCTCGCCGAGCGCGAGATCCAGGCGGAGTGGCACGGCCGCGTCGCGGAGCCCGGGCAGCAGCCGCGCCCAATCCGCCACGGCATCGCTCCGGCCGAGCGCGAGATGGAAGAAGCGAGGCTTGATCCTGGCGGCCGCAGCGCGAATCGCCGCGGCGTCGCTCCTGACGCGGAGCGCGAGGCCGAAGCCGGGCAAAGGGCGGGAAACCACGGAACGTGCGATCCGAGCGGGCGGTCGCGAACGCCCCGGCGCCGGCCCGGTCTCGAGCCGCAGCACCAGGCTCTGCCGCACCGCGACGCCGGCCCGCAAAAGATAGGGGCGGGGCATCATGTTGGAGCGGCTGTAGACCTTGAACGAGGCGTCGGCGTTGTTGCGCTGGTCTTCGAATTCGAACACATCGCCCCCGAACGTGCAGGTGGCCCAGCAACCAGGCGCATAGGCGTGGCGGATGGCGCGGATCTGCATGAAAGGTGGCCAGGGCGGAACCAGGGTCGGGAAGGTCGAGCGACTAACGCGGCCATGGTCGTGCTCGATCTCGCAGGGGGTACCCGCGAGGGCGATGCCGTAGAGCAGGCAGAGACCCAGACGGTTGGTCAGGATGTCGCCGCTCGGTACGGCCTCGGCTGCGACCGTGAGGCTGCCGTCCGAATTGCCGACGATGTTGAGGTGGGTGCGAATATGCGGCTCCGTCGCAAATCCGCCCTCGACGTCCACAGCGAAGTCACCGTCCCGTGATCGCCGGGTGACGGTCGCGTCGCAGACGGGCGGGGTCCACCAGTCGCTATCGCGATACGGGAAGGTGACGGCGTGCCAGACCTCGTGGTCGCCGACGCCGAGATGCCAGAGGCCCCCGTCCCGCAGCGTCATGGCGAGCGGGCCCGCTCCGAGGCGCAGCACGGGAGACGGGGGCTCGTCGGTGCCGTAAAGCAGCCGGTCCGACGATGGTGATCCCCGCCCTGTCCCATCACGACCGATGAGACCGGACATGCGTCAAGGCCACACGATCTGCGTCTCGGTCGAGATGATGGGGTCGATGTCGCCTGCGAAGTTCGGCAGATCCGCCAGCAGCGTCACGCCCTCGGCGCTGGCGAAGGCGGCCTTTAGGTCGTCCTCGGAGTCGAACCAGAGTTCGGAGAAGCCGTCGTAGCCGAATTTCGGGAAGCGCTCGCGATCGACGAGGTTCACGGAGTAGCGTCGGAGGCCGGGCAGCTTCGTGCAGAGCACGGCATGGCGGTGCAGCCAGTGCTCGACGAACGCCTCGTGCGACAGGCCCTCTTTCTTGCGCAGGATGCCGAGGCGCTTCGTATAGGTCTTGGTCATGGTGGTTGTCCCGTGGTGTTGGATGGATCGGTTCAGACCGGCGGCACGTAGCCCTCGATCACGATCATGTTGGAGCGGGCGGCCCGTTGCCTGATCTCACGGGCGGGCGCGTATTCGGGCGAATCGAGCCAGGCCTTGGCGCGTGCCACGTCGGGGAATTCGAGAATGACCAGGCGCTTCGGAGACCAGTCGCCTTCGAGCGTCTCGATCTTGCCGCCGCGCGCGACGAAGCGGCCGCCGTATTGCGCAACCGTAGGTGGTGACAGCTGAGCGTAAGTGCCGAAGGTCTCCGGGTCGGTCACTTCCATGGCGTTGATCACATAGGCTGGCATCAGGATCGTCTCCTCACGGTTGGGGATCGGGGGCGGGCGGCACCGTGCCGCCCGCATCGACGGCGGGGTGCCTGTGCAGCATTCTCAGGCGGGCGTGGTCGAGGTGGTCCCGCATGGCGGCCCCGGCTGCCGACGAATTTTCGTCGTCGATCGCCGTGAGGATGCGGGCATGGTCGGCCAGCACGCTGCGGCTTCGCTCGAGGTGCTCGAACCGAGCGAGGTAGCGCAGCAGGTTGACGCCGTGGTCGATGTCGAACGCGACCGTCCGGATCGCCTCGACGAAGAGGCCGTTGTGGGAGGCTTCGGCGACCGCGAGGTGGAACGCGAAATCCAGATGCTCGCCGATCAGCCCTTGGACCACCGCCACGCGTTCGTAATGGGCCACGGCGGCCGCGATCGCAGCGAGCTGCACGGGCGAGCGCCGCCGGGCGGCCAGCATGGCGGCCTCGGGTTCGATCGCGGCGCGGAACTCGAGGTTTCTGAGAAAGCGCTTCTGCCGCTCGGCTACGACGGCGGGGGGCATGGCTTCGGCGCGGCGGGGAAGCACGAAGGTGCCGGATCCCCGACGCGACTCGATGAGGCCATGGAGACGCAGCCGGTCGATGGCGGCGCGCACCACAGGGCGTGAAATGCCGAGCTGGGTCCCGAGTTCGTTCTCGGACGGCAGCGGCGCACCCTCCCGGTATTCTCCAGTCACGATGCGATGGAGGAGCTGCGCGTAGGCCTGGTCGGCGAGGCGGGGCCGCGTCACGACCGGAAGCCGAGACGGCACCAAGGAGGTGTCGCCCGTCGCTCGCTTTGCCGTCGTGCTTTCGCCGCTCATTCAGCGCCCTTTCCGGTCACAGGTGGTGGGCGGCGCCGGCCTTGGCCCGTGCGCTACGCATGTTGTGGACGTGGACGTGGCGGCCGGCCGCGATCGGCTCGGAGGCCTCGCCGATTGGATGCCCGTATTTGAGCACGGCCTCTCCCGGCGCGATCGGCGCGAGCGCGATCTTGTGGCAGAGCGGGACGGCATCGCGGGCCGTCACCTCACCGGCCGACGGATCTCCCAGCCGGAGGTTTTCGCCGGCCGCGACCGGGCGCAGCACCGTCGCCACATTGTCGAGGGGCGACAGCCGGATGGCGTCGCGCTCCATAGCGTCCATGTTCCCCGTTCCCTCTTCAGAGAGCCGGCGCGAAGCGGCTGAGCACTTCGTCGCCTTCCTTCAGGACCTCGCCCCAGGTGGCGCGCCCCGACGCGATCTCGACCATGCGGGATTCGAGCAGGTCGGCCGCATGATCGATCGTGACCCGCCCGCGGAAGGCATCCCCGGCGTCGAAATCGAGCTGCTGCCCGAGGGCCGCGCAGGTCACCGGGTTGGCGCTGAGTTTCAGGGTCGGCGCCAGCGCGCTCACGTAGCTGTTGCCGACCCCGGTCGTGAACAGCACGAGCTGGGCCCCCGCGACCACGAAGCCGGTCACCGATTTGGGCGCATAAGCCGAGGCGTCCATGGTCCACAACCCCGGGGCGGGCGGGCGTTCGCCATAGGCCACCAGCCCTTCGATCGGGCGGTTGCCGCTCTTGGCGATATTGCCGAGCGACTTTTCCTCTATGCTCGACAGTCCCGCCGCCACGTTTGTGGGCGTCGGATTGCTGCCCGTGAGATCGATGCCGTAGGACACCGCGAGCCGCTCGCGCGCCAGCACGGCCTCCCGGATCGCGGTCGCCACCTCGGGCGAACGCGCTCGCTGCTCGAGCAGGTGTTCGGCGCCGAGCCATTCCAGCGTCTCGCCGATGATGGCAGTGCCGCCAGCATCGACCAGCCGGTCGCAGATGGCGCCGAGCAGCGGATTGGCAACGAGGCCCGAACTCGGGTCCGACCGCCCGCATTCGAGCCCCACCGAGAGGGCGGATAGCGGCGCCGCCGCCCGCCGCCAATCCGAGATCTCGACCGCGAGGGCCGCGCCGGCCCGCAGCGCCCGGTCGGTCAACGTCAGGGCGTCGTGGTTGCAATCATCCAGCGTGAACGCCGCGTGCGGTTTCCCGGCCCGCTCCGCCACCTCGACGGCCCGCGCCATCACGGGCGGGTTGTCGCCCACCATCACGACTGCGCCGACGTTCGGATGGGTGGTGAAGGCCTCAACGGCCGTGCGGTGCAGGCGCGCATCGGGCCCGAGCAGGCCCGAGCTGTGGGGCAGGCACACCGTCACGGCGCCCTGCAGCGCCGCGCCGATCCGACGGGCGGTCGGACCCGTCAGCCCGCCCGTTGAGAGGACGAGCAGGTGATTGCGCACGCCCACGCGTCCGTCCGGCCGGTGATAGCCGAGGAACTGCCCTGCGCTCGTCATGCCGGTGCCGCGATCACGCCGCGGCCCGTCCGACGCCTGCTGCCGGTTGCCCGGCGTCGGCCGCCGGCCGCACTTTAATGCCGAGCTGGTCTTCGCGCATGCGCATCAGCGCCGCCGTGTCGCGGTCCGCGAAGCCGGCCGACATGGCCTCCTCCATGGTTTTCTGCGCGCCGCGACCGACGAGCGCCTCGAACCCCTGTGACTTGGCGAGGTCGCAGGCGAGCCGCACGTCCTTGCAGGCGAGCTTCACCATGAAGCCTGGGCTGTCGTCGCCCTTGAAGGCCTTTTTGGGCATGGCGACGTAGAGCTGGTGATTGAACGCCATGGTGGTCTTCATGATCTCCATCATGGTTTCCAGCGACAGGCCGCATTTCGCACCGATGGCGAGCGCTTCCGTATTGGCCACCATGATGGTGGTGGCGAGCAGGTTGTTGGTGATCTTCATGGCGTGGCCCATGCCCGGGCCGCCGCACAGGTAGGTCTCGTTCCCCATGCAGTCGAGGACCGGCTTCGCCTTGGCGATGGCCTCGGGATTGCCGCCCACCATCAGCGTGAGCGTGCCGGTCGCGGCATGTTCGGACGTCTTGCCGACCGGGGAATCGACCATCTCGAATCCCCGCGACCGCAGGACGTCGCCGACTCGCTGCGAGGTCTGAGGGTCGATGGTGCTCATGTCGATGACGATGCCGCCCGGCTTGAGGCCCTCCGCGATCCCGTTCGGGCCGAGCACGACGGCGTCGACGTGCTGGGGCTCGGGCAGCATGGTGACGACGACATCGCTCGCCGCTCCGACCTCGCGCGGGGACGAGACTGCTTTGGCGCCCGCTGCTGTCAGCGGCGCCACCGCCTCCTGGTTGAGGTCGAACACCGTCAGCGCGTGACCGCCCTTGAGGATGTTGAGTGCCATCGGGCCGCCCATGACGCCAAGACCGATGAATCCGACATTTGCCATTGTAGCTTTTCCTTCTCGAGACGACGGCGGGGCTCAGCTCCGCTCTGTCCATTGGTCCATCTGCCACACGGGCAGGCCACGCAGGTCCGGCGTGCCGGCACGCGTAAACTCGGCCGCATCGGGCTTCATGCCGAGGCGGTCGTAGGCTTCCTTGACCAGGGGGGCGGTTCGCTCAAAGGCGCCCTTCACCTGTGCCCAGCTCAGGGGCTTGTCGATGGCCTTGCTTTCGACAAGGTACTTCGACACCTCGAGCACGGCGCGGGCATCGTTCTCGGTCGGCCAGGACCAGCCCCGGATGGTCAGCACGTCTTCATCGACCACCTTGGCGCCGGCCTCCGGGTCCAGCAGCCAGAACGGTTTGACGAGCTGGGAGACGGCGCCCGAGTTCTTCATCGCCTCCAACGCCGTGAGCGCGTCCTGCTGGGCGAGCAAGAAGGCCAGCGCGATCTTCGGCGTTTTCTCGGCGACGGCGTTGTTGAGCAGCCAGAACGAGCGGTGGAGATAGTAGCCGTCCGGAAAGAACGGCGAATTCTTCACCGAGGGCAGCATGATCCCGGCGCCCTTGCCGAGCGGGCCGTCGTAATAATCCTCCGTGTAACCGTAGGAGTTCATGATGGCGGTGCTGGTGCCGCCCGCCTGCGCGGCCAGGAAGGCAGGGTAGAAAGCGGATGTGGCGTCGAGCCCTGCCGGCACCTGCGCGGCCTGGGCCAGCGTCGGGATATTGACGAGCCGGATGCCGTTGTCCTTGGGATTGGCACTGCCGAGTTCCCAGCGCAGCATCTGGGTCAGGGCGTTGTAAGGGTCACCGCCGAGCAGCGTGCCCATCGTCTTCCCCTTGAGGTCCTGGATCGTGCGGATAGGCGAGCCCTTGCGGGTCGCGATCACGATGCGCTGGTGGCCCTCGCCGACGCACATCAGGCTGATCGGCAACTTGGCCGAGATGGCGCGAATGATGGGCGTGTTGCCCCACATGCCCATGTCGAGGTTGTTGCCCACGATGGCCTCGACCATCGGCAGCGCGGTCGGGTAGTCGCGCCAATCGACCGTCAACTGGTAGCCGAGTTCGGCCGCCCGTTTTTCGAACAGCTTTTTGTCGATCATAAACTGGGTGATCGGCGCGTTCATGGCCGCCCAGGGAATGCGTCCCACGGAAATCTTAGCGGGCTGCAGCGCTGCCTGTCCGAGCGCCAGATAGGGCGCCGCGACCGTGCTGCCCGCAAAGGCGGTTGCGCCGACGATGAGCTGTCTTCGGCTCACTCGCGTGAGTATCTCGACCATATCTCCGTTCCTCCCGTTCGGTGGTGCGTCGCGTTAGGCGATCGCCTTGATGGCTTGGTCCCGGATCAGGCCCCAGATCTCGTCGGCGAGCTGGCCGAATCGCGGATGGGCCCGAATATGCTCTTCGCGCGGCCGCGGCAGGTCGATGTCGAGGACTGCGCGCACGCGTCCCGGATGGGCGCTCATCACCACCACGCGATCAGCCAGGAAGACGGCTTCCTCGATGTCGTGGGTGATGAAGACCGCGGTCTTGCGCTGTTCCTTCGGCGCGGTTTCGCCCCAGATGCGCAGGAGCTCGGCCTGCAGGATGAGGCGGGTCTGCGCATCGAGCGCTCCCAGCGGCTCGTCCATCAGCAGCACATCGGGCTCATTGGCCAAGAGCCGGGCGAGCGCCACGCGCTGCCGCATGCCGCCCGACAGCTGGTGCGGATATTTCTTCTCCGATCCCTTGAGCGACACGAGCCCGACGAAGTGGGCGATCCGCGCCCGCCGCTCGGCCGGTGACAATTTGGCCCCGGGGAGGCCGTGGTTGAGCCCGAAACCGACGTTATCCTCGACGGTCTGCCAAGGGAAAAGGGCGTAGTCCTGGAACATCACGCCCCGGTCCGGCCCCGGTCCGCCGACAGCCACGCCATCCTTCTCGACCGCGCCGGAACTCGCCCGGTCGAGCCCGGCGATCATGTTCATGACGGTGGACTTGCCGCAGCCCGACGGGCCCACGATGCAGATGAACTCCCCCGTCGCGACGGTGAGGCTGACCCCGCCGACCGCTACGGTCTCCTGCCCGGTGCGCGGCGCGATATAGGTCCTGGTCACGTCCACCAGGCGGAGTTTCGGCGCATCCATGTCAGTGTCTCCAGGGCATGAGATGCCGGTCCGCGAGGCGGAATAGGCGGTCGATCAGCAGGGCCACGATGCCGACCACGATCATGCAGACCACGATGCCGTTGAGGTCCGTGCTGTACGAGTAGAAGACGAACATCATCTGGCCGATGCCGCCGGAGGATCCGCCGCCGGACTTGGCACCCACCGCGAGTTCGGCCGCGATGATGGCCGTCCAGGCGACGCCCATGCCGAGACGGGCGCCCAACATGATGCTCGGCGACGCCGAAGGCAGCACTACGCGGAGCAGGATCGCGCGGCGCGGCACGCCCATCGTGCGAGCGGCGTTCAGAAGCTTGCGGTCGCACTTCACCACACCCATCACGGTGTTGAGCAGGATGGGGAAGAATGCCGCGTAGGACACGATGGCGAGCGCCGTGGGGGTCCCGGTGCCGAGCCACAGGATGGCGATCGGCAGGATCGCCATCGGGGCGATGGGGCGAAAGCCCTCGACGATTGGGTCGAGGCTCGCCCGCATGGTCCGGCTCATGCCCATCACGGTGCCGAGGCCGACACCGGCCACGAGCGCCAGGGAGAATCCCGTCAGGACGCGCCCGAGGCTCGCTAGCGTCGAGGAGGGAAGGTCGCCGCTCGCCGTCAGCGCGACGAAGGCCTGGATGACGCGGGTGGGGGACGGCGCGTGAGAGTCCGGCGGCAGGGTCGAAGCCCAGACCTGCCACGCCGCGACGAAAAGGACGGGCAAAAGCACAGCCTGCAGGACCGCCGCGAGGCGCACCCGCGAGGGCGGGCGTCGACGGAGGAAGGTGAGCGCCGTCATCACGCCAGCCCCATGCCGTCGGACCAGGGCGTGAGGCGCCGCTGAAGCGCGCGCAGGCCGAGGTCGCAAGTGTAGCCGATCGCCGCGATGACCAGGATGAAGGCGAAGACCTTCGGGGTCATCAACAGCTCCCGATACCATTCGATCGCGAAGCCGAGCCCGCTCGGAGCGCCGATCAGCTCGGCCGCCACGATCGCGGTCCAGGCGGAGGCGAAGGCCAGTCGGAACCCGACCATGATGCTCGGCAGCGCCGCGGGCGTGACGACCTTGCGCAGGATCACGGCTCGCCCGACCCCCATGGTGCGGGCCGCGGCCACAAGCTTCGGATCGACCGCTTTCACGCCGGCCACCGTGTTGAGCAGAAGCTGAAAGAACGCGACATAGACGAGGATGAAGATCGGCAGCGTGTCGCCCACGCCGAAGATGAAGAGGCCGAGCGGGATCCAGGCGATGCCCGAGATCGGCCTCAGGAGCTCCACCAGAGGATCGACGAGCGCCTCCGCGGTCTTGTTCAGGCCCATGAGGAAGCCGAGGGGGATGGCGATCGCGATCGCCACGCCCAGGCTGAGCACCAGCCTCTCGATGCTGACCGAGGCGTTGTCGAAGAGGTCGCCTTCGCGGGCGAGGTCGACCAGGGCCGAGCCGACGACGACCGGCGTCGGCAGCTGGATCGGACTGTCGACCCACACCGCCGCGCCCTCCCAAAGCAGCAGGAACGCCACGACGCTGCACAGCGACACGACACTCTGGCCGCTGGCGAGCCGCCAGATCCGGCCGGGCGGCAGGATCTGTTGGGCCGATGGCAGCGTGCGGACCGGAAAATCCGGGGTCGCCCTTCGACCCCCATCCAGGGCCACCGGCGACGCCGCCGCGTCCTCCGCTCCGATCATGTCGACCATCGGCGCTTCCTCCCAGAAGCCTTTGTCGTCGACTCTGCGCGAATCTGACTGATTGGTCATCGCGTGACGGCCAGGAAGCCGCCATCGACGTAGAGCACTTGGCCGTTGATGTAGGATCCGGCGTCTGACGCCAGGAGCAGGGCGGCGCCGCACAGGTCCTCGGGCTTTCCCCAGCGCCGGGCGGGCGTCCAGTCCCGCACGAAATCGTGGAAGTCCTTGTCGTTGGCCTGGCTGAACTCGGTCGCGGTATAGCCCGGCGCCAGCGCATTCGCGGTATAGCCCGGCGCCAGCGCATTGGCGGTGACGCCGGTGCCGGCGAGGTCGGCCGCGAGCGCCCGCGTGAAGGTGTGGATGGCGCCCTTGGCCGCGACATAAGGGACCAGCATGGGTCGCGACACGTGGCCCATGATGGATCCGAGATTGATGATACGCCCGGATCCTTCCGCCACCATGATCCTGGCCGCCGCCTGAGCGACTGTGAAACAGGCCGTGACGTTGATGTCCATCACGCGCTTCCAGTCCTCAAGCGTGAGTTCGAGGAAAGGCTTGCGTACGATAATGGCAGCATTGTTCACCACGATGTCGAGGCGACCGGCCCGCTCGCGGACATCCGCCACCGCGGCTTTCACGGCGGCCTCGTCGGTGATGTCGAAGACATGGGCGATAGCGTCCGCACCGGCCTCCCGGAACGCGGCCGCGCGGGCCATGACGGTGTCGTTCCGGTCGACCAGGACGAGCTTGGCTCCCGCAGCCGCAAAGCCCCGCGCGAGGCCGGACGCGATCCCGCCCGCGCCCCCGGTTATGAGCGCGACCCTGCCCTTTAGCGAGAACAGCGTTTCGGGGGCCAGTCCTTCGAACATTGCGGATGTGCCTTCGCGTGCGTGGTTAGACGAGACGGTTCGGGGCCGCACCGCCCGCCATCAGCGTGCCGATACCGTCGAGCAGGAGTTCGCCCATGCGGACCCGGGTCCCGAGCGTCGAGCTGCCCTGGTGAGGCTGGAGAAAAACGTTGGGCAGGGCGAGGTAGCCCGGATGGATCGAGGGCTCGCCGTTGAAGACGTCGAGGCCCGCCGCCGCGACGCGGCCGGAGCCGAGCGCCTCGATCAGGGCTGCGTCCTCGACGAGGTCGCCGCGCGCGACATTGACGACAACCGCTCCGGCCGGGAGGCGCGCGAGCGCGCCGGCATTCAGGAAGCCTCGGGTCTCCGGCGTGGAGGGCGCCGCGAGGACCAGGAAATCGCTGATTTCCAGGAGGCTGCGGGCGGTGGGGTGGAAGGTGGCGCCGTCCTCGACGTCGAGCCGGCTACGGTTGTGGTAGTGTATATCCATGTCGAAGCCGCGCTGCGCCCGCCGGGCGATGCTGCGGCCGATCCGGCCCATGCCGAAGATGCCGATGCGGCCTCCGGTCACGTCGCGGCCGAGAAGCTGCGTCGGCGACCAGCCACGCCATTCGCCGCCGTAGAGCAGCATCGACCCCTCGTGGGCACGCCGGGCCGCGCCGAGCAGCAGCAGCATAGCCATTTCGGCCACGGCGTCGCAGAGGATGTCGGGAGTGCTCAGCACCGCGATACCCCGGTCGCGGGCCGCCGCGAGGTCGATGTGGTCGTGGCCGACCGACAGCGTCGCGAGGGCGCGCACCCGCTGCGGCAGCGCAGCGATCGTCGCCCCGTCCAGCCGGTCGGTCGCCGTGACCAGGAGCACGTCGGCCTCGAACGAACGGGCGATGGCGACGATGCCCTCAGAACCGAGCGGCCGGTCGTCGGCATTGAGCCAAGCCCTGCCGTCGACCGAAAGGCGCCGGGTGAGCGCGTCGGGCAGCTTGCGGGTCACCGCCAGCCGCCAAGGCTCCGCCTTCTCGTCGGACGCCATGCGCCCCCCTTCTTGGCCTGCACATTCTCGCCGCCGCTTGCCGCAGCTGTTCGTGAAGTTGTCAGCGGGGTTTACAACGCGGACCACGACGCTGCCCCATAACGAATTGGGGTAGAGGCGATCGGGCGTCGTGATGACCACCACCTATCGCGGCGGGTATAAAGTCGCGGCAGGTTCGACCGAACCTGCTCGTGGCCGGACTGCCGCGTTCTCCCGCTGGAAACGCTGCGGAACACGGCCGACGGCGAGCAAGAGGCCGAGCGCCACAAGCGCGCCGAACCAGGGGGGAAGACATGCGTCTCGAGAACAAGACCGCGATCGTCACGGGTGCCGCATCGGGCTTCGGGGCCGAGATCGCCCGGACCTTCGCGCGGCAGGGTGCCAGGGTCGCGATCTTCGACCTCAACCGCGAAGGCGCCGACACGATCGCGCGCGAAATCGGTCCAGCCGCGGTGGCGGTCGCGGGCGATGTGACGCGCCGGGCCGACGTTGATCGCGCGCTCGACGCGACGGCACAACTCGGGAGCGGCAGCATCGACATTGTGGTCAACAACGCCGGCTGGACCCATCGCAACAAGCCGCTGCTCGAGGTGACGGAGGACGAGTTCGACCGGGTCTACGCCATCAACGTCAAATCCATCTTCCACATGGTCTCGGCCGCGGTGCCCCGGTTGAAGGGCCGCGGCGGCGTGATGATCAACATCGGCTCGACGGCCGGCATCCGCCCTCGGCCGGGCCTCACCTGGTACAATTCCACCAAAGGCGCTGTGAACCTCCTGACCCGCTCGCTGGCGGTGGAATTGGCGCCCGAGAAGATCCGCGTGAACTGCATCGCCCCAGTCATGGGCGCCACCGGCCTGCTCGAAAGCTTCATGGGCGTACCCGACACGCCCGAGAACCGCGCCCGGTTCATTGCCACGATCCCGCTCGGCCGCATGTCGAAGCCGACCGATATCGCCAACGCGGCGCTCTACCTCGCTTCCGATGAGGCTGAATTCATCACCGGCGTCGTGCTCGAAGTCGACGGCGGCCGGACGATCTGATCGAGCTCCGGTCGCAGAGGAGGCGGGCCGCTCAGATTGCGGTCACGCCCCCAGCTGCTTCAGCAGTCCGAGGTTGTCGAGCAGCGCCCAGTGCTCGACCAGCACGCCGTCGCGGACGTGGAACAGGTCCATGACGCCTATGTCGATTGGCTTGCCCGTGGCAGGCAGGCCCATGAGGTCGCCGTGAGTGCCGACGACGCGCAGCCTGATCAGTACCTTTTCGGCCTCCGCCACCGCGTCCTCGATGGGCAGGGCCATGTCGGGGATACCCGGGTGCAGTACGTCGGCGAGGTGCTTGACCCCTTCGGGGCCATTCACCTGGAAAGGCAAGCCGGGATCGTGCCGCACGAAGCTCGGCGCGATGTGCTCCGACCACCACGCCTCGTCGCGGTCGAGGAAGGCCTGAAAATAGTCTCGGCAACGCTGCTTGTTGGCTTCCCGGTCGGTCATGAGCGTGTCCTCCTGGCTTTCTTCGGGGAGCGGCAGCCGCTCACAGATAGGGCTTGGTATCTGCATAGGCGGGACGGCCCGATACGGCGTCGCGCAGGGCTTCAAGCTTCGGGATCGGCTCGACCCAGGGATGGTCGGGGAAGCGAAGCGCCCGATAGTCCACCGCCACCACCGCGGTCAGCACCGACAGGTCAGGCACGCCGCCAACATAGGCCGGCGGGTCGGCCTCCAGGCGCCGGAAGCCCTCGACCACGGTGCCGACGCGCTTCCTGCCGACCTTGCCGCCCTCGAAGGCGGGGTCGATCTGCATGCGGCCGGTGACGAGATTGGCCATGGCCTCGACGACCCCCATGGCGAGCCCTGCCTTGGACATGATCCGCTCGATGTCCGCCATGGAGCCGAGGAGCGAGGGCTCGGGCCGGGTCTTTTCCAGCCACAGCAGGATCAGCAGACTCTCGGTTAGCGGCAGGCCCGAGGGCAGTTCCAGGGTCGGCACGCGCGAGGCTGGGCTGAGGCGCGCCATGTCGGCGTCCTCGGTCCAGGGGTTCATCATGCGCAGCCCCTCGGCCGGCAGGCCCTTCTCGATCAGGGCGATGCGGGCCACGCGGGCGAAGGGGCTCGTGGTGTTGGACAGGATCTTCATGGCCGTGCCTCGGCCGCGACAGCGCTGTAGCCGAAGCGGGGAAAGTGGACGTGGACCGCGCCGGAGCGCGGGCCTTCGGTGCGGATTACGATCTCGTCGGCGTCGGCACGGGCCAGCGTGCCGCGGATCGGGTCGTTGCCGCCGTCGGTCAGGATCGATACGGCGTCTCCCGCCTTGAGCCCCGACGCGGGATCCTCGAAGGTGCCGATCGGCGACGGCTCGGCTGCGCGCGCGACCTCCAGGGCCTCGGTGGGCGACATATCGGTCCGGCGCCCGTGGCCGACGGCTGCGATGCGCTCCATCCAGGGCATCAGGGGCTCGAAGGGAAGCATGGCCTCGGCCTCGGCGCCACCGTTCTTCTTCGTGAACCACATCGTGTGGTAGGCCGTGAGGTCGGCGGCCGAAAGGGTGTTGCCGAGCAGGAAGCGGCGGCCGTCGCCCAGCATGTCGGTCAGCAAGCCCATCTGGGCGCGGACGCGCTGGCGGTTCTGTGGCAGATCGTTCAGCGATGCCGCTCGGCTGAAATCCTCACCCATGAAGGCGACGCGGTCCCGGAGGAAGTCCTCCGGGATAGCGTCGCCGATGATCGATGTGGTCAGCTTGGCGGCCGGCAGGAAAGTGGTGGCGTCCCACCAGTAGCTCAGTGCTGCCGTCAGCGCCCGGCTGCCATCCGGGTAGAGGCTCGGCTCGGGAAACCGGCGGTCGATCTCGCGCAGGATCAGCAGCGTGTCGCAGTAGACGTCGGCGCCGACCTGCAGCACGGGAACACGGCGGTAACCGGCCGTCAGCGGCACCGTGTCGGGCCGCGGCGGCCAGATCGGGATGTCGACCGAGCGCCAATCGAGCCCCTTCAGGCCGAAGGCCAGCCTCACCTTCTCGCTGAAGGGAGACAGGTCGTAGTGATGCAGGATCAGGTCTGCCACGGCGGTTCCCCAGTCGGCAGCCGGCGCTTGTTCCGCCCGGCTTGGTTGCTTCCGGCGAGGCAGCGCTCGACCATCTCCGGCGCCTGGCGGACCGTCATCTTGCGGGCCGAGGGGTAGGCGATGACGGTGTCGTCCGTCGCGGTGGTGTGATCGTAGCGTCCCGCCGCGATGCCGGCATAGAGCCCCGGCACGGCTCGCTCCGCCATCTCGCGCACGCGGGCTCGGGGCAGTTGCTCGGGTGTGAAGCGCGTCGGAAAAGCGATGTCGGCGTAGAGGGCGCGGATCGCGTTGGCGCAGGCCGCGATGGTCTCGCCGCGGCCGAGGCCGAGGGTGTCGATCTCCAGCGCCTCGGCCAGCGGACCCACCTTGGCGGGCAGCGCCGCGAGATCGAACGCCGTCACCTCGGGCAGCAGCACCCCGACGCCGTAGGGATGGGGCAGGTCGAGATGGCCTTCGAGCGGCAGCGAAAGCGCATGGCCATGACCGAGCCGGGCGTTGCCGCAGGCCACGTTGGCCATGCAGGACGCGATGAGGTTGTCCTCGCGGGCGCGCTCGTCGTCCGAGTTGATGGAAGCGCGCAGGGAACCGCACCATGATCATCGGCAGGGCGCGTTTGTCGAACTGGCCGACGCCCGTGCATTCGGCCATGGGCTTCCGATTGGTCGCCACGATGGCGATGCCCTTGCCGGTGCACATCACCGAGCCGCCGCCAATGCAGACCACGCCGTCGATACCGTCGCGGCGGACGCGCTCGCCCTGGGCATCGATGTGGGAGCAGCGGGCGTCGATCCCGCACTCGTCGAAGCGGGCGGTGCCGATCCCGGCCTCGTCCAGGGTCGCCAGGGCTTCGGCATGGAACGGCTGCGCCGAGATGACGGGATCCGACACGACGAGGGCGCGGCTCATGCCGAGGTCGCGGGCAAGCCTGCCGATCGTGGCGAGCGATCCCGCGCCCGCGACGATGCGGGTCGGCATATAGCAAGGTCGAGATCACGGGGCTTTCCCTCCCTGCCGCGAGTGTCAGTCGCGTCGATGTCGCGTTCTTGTGGGCACCCGATGTGGCGACGGCACAGGGGCGACGCCAATTACGATTTGCGCGGGGCGGGATCGCGGAGCGCTATCGGGATACGTCAGGTGCCCTGGGGCGGCCTCGGTCTGAACCCGAGCAACCGATCGCGCTTCGATCGAACCCGCGCGACGATCTTGCCGAAGTGCCCGGCTCGTTCCAAATGCCGCCACGCCTCCGCCACCCTCCTCGATGGCGAACGCCCGGTCGATCGCCGGCCCGAGGGCCGCGACCTCGCCGGCCCCGTCCGATCACCCGTGCTTGAAGATCGTCGTGCGCAGCGTCGACATATCGTGGAGCGCGGCGAACCCCTTCTCGCGGCCGTGGCCGGACTTCTTCATGCCGCCGAAGGGCAGCTCGATGCCGCCGCCGGCCCCGAAGCTGTTGATGTAGACTTGGCCGGCCCGGATGCCGCGCGACACGCGCAGCGCCCGGTTGCCGTCGAGCGACCAGACCGCGGCCATCAGGCCGTAGTCGGTATCGTTGGCGAGCTTCACCGCGTCGGCCTCGTCGTCGAAGCGCTGCACCGAAAGCACCGGCCCGAAGATCTCCTTCGCGGCCAAGTCGTTGCCGCGCGGCACGGGGCCGTAGACGCGGGGCTCGACGAAATAGGCACCCTCCGGCACGCCCTCGGCGACGCTGCCGCGCGACAGCACCGGCACGCCGTCCTCCTCGGCGCGGTCGAAGAACTTCTCGATGCGCTTCTTCTGCGTGGCGTTGATGACGGGACCGAGGTCGAGGTCCATCTCCGGCGTGCCGGCGCGAAGGCTCGCGAATGCTTCGGCTAGGCGGCCCGTCGCCTCGTCGTAGATGCCGCGCTCGATCAGCAGGCGCGAACCCGCCGAGCAGGTCTGGCCGGCATTCTGAACCATGGTGTTGGCGATGACCGAGATGGCGGTGTCAAGGTCGGCGTCTGCGAACAGCACATGGGGCGACTTGCCGCCGAGCTCCATCGTGCAGCCGATGTGGTTGCGGGCCGCAGCCGACTGGATCAGCGTGCCGACTTCGGGCGAGCCCGTGAAGGAGATGAAGTCGATCTCGGGATGCGACGACAGCGCGGCGCCGGCCGCCTCGCCGAGGCCAGGCACGACGTTGATGGCCCCTTCGGGGAAGCCGACATCGGCGGCCAGCTCGGCGATGCGCAGGGGGGTAAGGCAGGCGTCCTGGGCCGGTTTGATGACGGAGGCGTTGCCCATGGCGAGGGCCGGCGCGACCGTGCGGCCGAACATCTGCGCCGGGTAGTTCCAGGGGATGATGTGGCCGACGACGCCATGCGCCACGTGCTCGGTCATGACGAAGTAGCCGGGCAGGAAGGGCATCGTGTCGCCGTGCACCTTGTCGGCGGCCCCGCCGTAATATTCGAAATAGCGGGCCAGCGCGATCATGTCGTTGCGGGCCTGCTTCATCGGCTTGCCGGTGTCGCGGGCTTCAAGCTGGGCCAGTTCCTCGGCATGGTCCTGCACGGCGTAGCCGAGCTTGGTGAGCAGGCGACCGCGCTCCGTGGCGGACATGCGGCCCCAGGCGCCGGCGAGCGCCGCCTGGGCGGCCTTCACGGCGCGGTCCACGTCCGGCTTGTCGCCGGCCGCGATCTCGGCGAACGGCACGCCTTCAGCCGGCGCCATGGTCTGCAGCGTCTTGCCCGAGGCTGCCGGCGACCAGCGGTTGCCGATGAACACGCCCTGCGCAGCGATGATGGACGGCGAATGCACGTTCATGTCGAGTCCTCCCTCGCGCAGACCCGCGCGACCTTCAATCCGAGATGGGGTGCAGGGCCCGCGAGCGCCAAGACGATTCCGCTCTCTCCCTCATACGTCCCCGCGATGGCTGGAAGGACAACACCGTCACTCGCTCATGCGCATCCGCGCCATGTGCCAATCGCCAGTGCGCACGAGGTCGCGCAGCGTCTCCCGGCAAAGGCCCTCGATGGCCTTCACGGCTTGGGGCGGGGGGCGGTCCCCGGGCTGGACCAAGGAGACGATGCGGGTCAGCGGCGGATCCACCGTCCAGGCCCGCAACCACCCTTCCTCCACCTCGCGTCGCACCGCGTGGGCCGGAAGGATGGAATAGCCGAGGCGGCGCCCGACGAGTTGCTTGATGGCCCCATAGGCGTCGATGTCGATCTCGGTCGTGAGCCGGACGCCGCGTGCGGCCGCGGCCGCGTCGAGCAGGTCGCGCAGGCCGTGGCCGGGGCTCGGCAGGATCAGCGGCAGCGGGGCCAAGTCGGCGAAGGGCAGGACGTCGCCCGGCGGGTGGTGGCGGCCGTCGGGCGGTTCGGGCGCGCCGAACACCACCAGGGTCTCGACCAGGAGCCCGGTCGCGCGGAGGTCCTTGTCGTCCGGCAGTCCGTAGAGCAGCCCGAGGTCGACGCGGCCCTGGCGCAGCCAATCGAGCACGTAGCCGCTCATGGCCTCGGCGATCCGCAGCGTGACCTTGGGGAAGGTCTTCTGCGCCGCCAGCACCAGCGGCACGCCGAGCAGCGGGCTGATCGAGGACGGCAGCCCGAGCCTCACCTCGCCCGAGGGCTCGGCGACGCTGCCGCGGATCTCGCGTTGCGCCACCTCGAACTGCTCGATGATGAGGCGGGCATTGCGCAGCAGGATCAACCCGGCTTCAGTCGGCTGCACGCCCTGCGGCGTGCGGAACAGCAGCGGCAGGCCGAGGTCCGCCTCCATATTGCGGACGTGCAGGCTCAGCGCCGGCTGCGCGATGTTCAGCTGCAGCGACGCCCGCGAGATCGAGCCGCACTGGACGATGGCGACGAAGTAGCGAAGCTGCCGCAGGTCCAAACCCGCTTCCCCCTGACCGGGCCGTGTCGGCCCGTTCCGTTCAGGATAGCAGGCGGCGGCCGGGATGCCAGCGGGGCGCGTTCACTCGGCCTTACCGGTCTGATGCGTTCTGGCTGCGACTCGGCCAGTCTGCTGGAACGCAGGCGATGCGGACATGGCTATCACTCCGGCTGCTATCGATGGCTTCCGCGGCTGTGCCACCCGCATCGCCACCCGGGTTCGACCGCTGATTGCTCGATGCCGACCATGGCTCTGTAAGGCGATGCCGGCGAGACCGGGGCTGCGGATGACAACCGGCCCGGAGGCACCATGCGGATCTATGTGGGAATCGACGTCGCCAAGGACGTCCATTGGGCGAGCGCGATCGATCGCGAACACTCAGCAGACCATTGAAGGCCTGGCGGCTGATCTGCGCGGGCTTGGGGGCGACCTCACCATCGGCCTCGACGTGACCGGCTCGATCGCCAGCTTCCTGGAAGCCGTGCTCCTGGCCGAGGGTCTCGCCCTCGTTCACGTGCCCGGGATCGCGGTCAATCGTGCCGCCCACGGCTTCACCGGCGGCGAGACAAAGAGCGATCCGCGGGATGCCCGCGTCATCGCCGATCTGGTGCGCACACGTCCCAACCTGCGCCCTATCCGGCCAGACCAGGACACCACGATTGCCATTCGCCTCCTGGTGGCGCGTCGACGCGATCTCGTCCAGGACCAGACCCGGCGCATCTCCCGCATGCGCCAGCTCCTCGCCTCCATCCATCCAAGCCTCGAGCGTGCCCTCGACCTCACTGCCAAAGCGCCGCTCACACTCCTCACCCGCTTCGTGACGCACGCCCAGATCAAGGCGGCCGGACAGGCCAGGATCGCCAAGCACCTGAGAAAGACCCCTGGCCTGCGCGAGCCGCAGCGTCTGGCCGAGGCCGCGCTCGTCGCTGCCCAGGCCCAGCGCATCACCGTACCGGGCGAGGCGACCGTGGCGGCCCTCGTGCAGGAACTCGCCCTCGAAACGCTCGCCGTCCGCAACCGGCTCGCGCAACTCGACAAGGAGTTGGAAGCGCTCGTCGCCCGCCACCCTGACGGAGCCCTCATCCGAAGCCTCCCTTCGCTGGCCACCCCGCCAAGCTGCGCTTGGCGTGTTGGTGTGGACGGCCCCCTTTCGGCATCGTCGTGCCAGACTGAGGGGGTTGCAGATCTCAGACGATGGAGAACATCCGTGGAGAAGATTGCCCGTATCGG